>JAAUXY010011553.1_pt1 | contig 16697 bp, 13 predicted proteins | sample 7278121 | NCBI WGS metagenome assembly JAAUXY01 (sample SAMN14350117, study PRJNA611818) | marine sediment metagenome | isolation source: surface marine sediment (1.8m) | place: French Polynesia: Moorea | collected 2018-08 | reverse complement strand
GCAGCAGGCCGATCACGAGGAACGCGACGACGGCGGTCCAGTACGGAACGCTGAGCAGCAGACCGAGCGGCAGCCAGAGCACGACGAGCGCGAGCAGGCAGAAGGGGACCATCGCGACGACCGGCACGAATGCCGAGATCGCCGCCCGTTCGACGCTGCGGGCGCCGCGAGTCCGTTGCATCGCGGCCCTCAGGATACGGAGCGCGCTCGGCGACCACCCCGGGGGTTCGGCCGAGGAGAGCTGCGCTCGGTGCCGAGCTCGGTCGCCCGCCGTGGTCGGGCGGTCGTCCGGGCCGTCGACGCCGGTGTGGGGGCCGGCCACGCGGCGTGACCGTCACGGGCGGCGGCGTCGGGTCGGGGGGGCGTTCGCCCCGCTCGGCGGCCTCCGCCCTGATCGTGGCGCACGTCTGGAATCGCTCAAGGCGGGGACGGGCGTTGCCGATAGCCAGATGATGTCGGTTCGAGCGACGGGCGTGGGCAGCAGGGCGCACGACCAGTTCGTTCGAGGCGGTCGAGGGATCCTGTGCAAGAGCCGATGACCAGCGAGAAGTCCAGGGTCCGAGCGATGCTCGACGAGGCCGCCGCTCGCCGAACGTCCGATCCCGAGACCGCCAGGGCTCTGGTGCTCGACGCCCGCGTCGTCGCTCGTGCCGCCGGCCTCCACGACGACGAGGCCGAGGCCCTCTACCAGCTGGCGTCGCTCGCGCACCGGGAGAGCCGGCCCGACGACGCGTTCGCGCTCGCCTCCGAGGCCGCCCAGCTGACGGACGACGGTGAGGCCTCGCTGACGCTCGCGTGGTCGCTGCACCTTGTCGGTGTCATCTACTACCAGGCGAGCAACTTCGCCGACGCGCTCGAGAACAGCCTGCGGGCCCTGCAGATCTACCGGGCCACCGGGCACGACGTCGACGAGGGCAAGATCCTCCACACGATCGCCGCGATCTACCAGTCGATGGGCGACTACGACCGGGCGATCGCGACGTACGAGAGCGCGCTCGCGATCAACGAGCCGATGGGCCGCCGTGACCTCGACGCGATGGTGCTCGGCAACCTCGCCCGCGTCCGCGGTCGACGCGGTGAGTACCTGCCGGCGGTCAACATCGGCCGTCAGGCGGTCGAGGTCGCCCGGGAGCACGCACCGAGCCTCGTCGGTGGGCTGCTGGCCGACCTGGCCGAGGCGTACGTCGGCCTGGCCGACAACGCCAGTGCGGCGCTGTGCTTCGCCGAGGCGCGTACGGACTGGGAGCACCGGATCGCCCGCGGCGACGAGTTGGCGCCGGCCGAGCAGCTCGGCGTGATGTTGTCCGAGGGGCGCGTCGCGCTCCGCAGCGGGCAGACCGAGGACGCGATCTCGGCGCTTGCTGCGGCACTCGATCTCGCCGATCGCACCGACCATCGGGAGTTGGAGCTCGAGATCCACGACCTGCTGGCGACGGCCTACAAGCAAGCGGGCCGCTTCCACGAGGCGCTCGACCACCGGGAGCGCTTCGTCGCGCTGCACCGGGAGATCTTCACCGACGCTGCCGATCTGCGGTTGCGGACCCTCCAGGTCGCACACGACAACCAGACCGCCCGTCATCGCGCCGAGATCACGAGGCTGAAGACGTCCGAGCTGGTCGCCGACTTCGCCGCGCAGCACGCCGACGCCGACGCCTATCACCTCGAGGCATTCGAGCGTCTCGCCACGCTGGCGGAGTACCGGGGCGGCAACACGACCAAGCACACCAGCACGGTCGGCGACCTCGCGGCAGAGATCGGGCACGCCATCGGCCAGCCGCCCGAGTGGTGCGAGCGGCTGCGGCTCGCTGCCCGGCTGCACGACATCGGCAAGGTGGCGGTGAACGACGCGGTGCTCCTCAAGCCCGGGCCGCTGACGGTCGAGGAGTTCGAAGAGGTCAAGCAGCACACGATCCTCGGGCGTCGCCTCCTGTCCGGCGTGTCGACCGAGCTCTTCTCGCTCGCCGCCGAGGTGGCGTGGTCGCATCACGAATGGTGGGACGGGTCCGGGTACCCCAACAGCCTCGGGGGTCAGGCGATCCCGCTGTCGGGGCGGATCGTGGCGATCGCCGACGTGTTCGACTCGCTGTCGACGCGCAAGATCTACAAGCGCGAGTGGAGCATCGCGGAAGCGGTGCGCTTCGTCGTGTCGGGGGGCGGGACCCAGTTCCAGCCCGAACTCGTCGAGGCGTTCCGGAAGGTGATGATCGCCCGCCACCCCGAGATCGCCGGCGACGTCGGGGGCTGAGCGACTCCGTTCCACGCTCGGCTCGGGGTGTCCGTCTCGGCTGCAGCGGTGTCTCTCGGGGGCTGAGCGACTCCGTTCCACCCCGTGATCGGAGTGGTCCGATCTCGGCTGCAGCGGAGTCTCTCCCTGGCTGATCGCCGCTGAAGGCTGCGGGCGGCGGGACTCCTACACTCGGGCGCGATGTCGTCCGGTCGCGAGGAGCGGATCGCCACCCGAACCCGCAGCGCCAAGTGGCAGAACGATCCGCTGCGCATCGAGATGCTGGAGTGCATCAACTGCGACGCGTGCCTGCGGGCCTGCCCTCCGCACTTCGGAGCGATCTTCAACCACGGCCCGGATGTCATCATCATCCCCGAGCTCTGCAGTGGCTGCGACAAGTGCCTGCCGGCCTGTCCCGTCGACTGCATCTACCCCGACCCCGACTGGACGTCCACACCCGTCCCCGACGACTGGTGGGACGAACCGCTGAGCCCGAACGACCCGTACGTGTAGCGAGGACTCAAGTCGAAGACTTGAGTCCGAGCCCGTCCAACGACGGGAAGTCCACGGGGGACTGTCCTCGGAGGACTCAAGTCGCAGACTTGAGTCCGGAGTGGGACTGTCCCCGCTCAGAGTGGACGTCCGAAGGGCCTTGCCGGTCCGAGGACCCTGCGTCATCCGGGGTCGTCCCCGGGCGCGTCAACTTCACGAAGACGACCCCGCCCGGAGTTGAGACCCGCGGGGCCCGTCCCCGGGGGTCTCAACACTCGGGAACAACCGAGCAATTCTCCGGGCGGCAGTGCCCCGGGGGACGTCCCACCGACTAGAACGGTGCCGGTATGACCACGCCTGACATCCTCCCCGGGGCCGAGCCGTTCTCCCACGTCGGCGGCCGCGCCACCGGCGTCCTGGTGCTCCACGGCTTCACGGGCAACCCGTCCTCCATGCGCCGCCAGGCCGAGGCGATGGCCGAGCTCGGCCATCACGTCGAGCAGCCCCGGCTGCCCGGCCACGGCACGACGGTGGAGGACATGTTGACGACGAGTTGGGCAGACTGGTCCGCCGAAGCGCTCGCCGCCCACGACCGCCTGGCCGATCGGGCCGACCGGATCGTGGTCGCAGGCCTGAGCATGGGCGGCACGCTCACCCTGTTCACCGCCCTCGAGCGCCCGAGCGTCGCCGGCATCGTCTGCGTCAACCCGGCGACGATGCCCCAGCCTCCCGAGGTCGTGGCGATGTTCCAGGGCATGGTCGACGGCGGGGAGACCGTGATGCCGGGGATCGGCTCCGACATCGCCGACCCGGACGTCGTCGAGCTGGCCTACGACGGCACGCCGCTGGTCCCGCTGCTGTCGCTGATCAACGACGGGTTGGCCCCCCTCGCCGACCGCTACGGCGAGCTGCGGATGCCCTTGCGGCTGTTCTCGTCCCGCCAGGACCACGTCGTCGAACCGGCCAACAGCGAGCACCTCGCTGCCACGTACGGCGGCGAGCTCGACCACACCTGGCTCGACCGCAGCTACCACGTCGCCACCCAGGACTTCGACCGCGACCTGATCACCGACGAGATGGCCGCCTTCGTCGACCGCGTCGGCGCCGGATGAGGTGCCCGCCTCGATGATCGCCAGCATCCCCAGCCCGTCGTTCAACTCGATCGACATCGGGCCGTTCAGCCTCAACATCTACGGGCTGTGCATCGCGCTCGGTGTCGTCGCTGCCATCTGGATGTTCGGCAAGCGGCTCGAGGAGCGCGAGGTCGGCACGCGTGACGACGCCAGCGCGATCGGCATCGTCGCAGTGCTCGCCGGTGTGGTCGGGGCCCGGCTGTACCACGTGGTGACCGATTGGGAGCGCTTCGAGGACAACTACGAAGCGATCCCGCGGATCTGGGAGGGCGGCCTCGGGATCCCCGGCGGCCTGCTCTTCGGGATCCCGGTCGGGTTGTGGATGTCGAAGCGCAAGGGGATCGGTATCGCCGTCGCAGCGACCTGTGCGGCACCTGCGATCCCGCTCGCCCAGGCGATCGGGCGCTTCGGCAACTACTTCAACCAGGAGCTGTACGGCGGGCCGACCGACCTGCCGTGGGCGCTGGAGATCGACGCCGAACACCTCGAGCCGGGGTACGCGCTCGGCACCACGTTCCACCCGACGTTCCTCTACGAGTCGTTGTGGAGCCTCGGCCTCGTGTTCGTCCTGCTGTGGATCGACCGCCGCTACCGCCCGGTCGACGGTCAGCTGATGATCATGTACCTGATCGGCTACGGGATCGGCCGCTTCTGGATCGAGGGCCTCCGGATCGACCCGGCCGACGAGTTCGGCGGGCTCCGGACGAACCAGTGGGTGTCGCTGCTCGTCGTCGTCGGCGGCTTCGCCGTGTTGGCGTTCTGGCCGGATCGAGCCGAGTCCGAGGACGAGCAGTCAGAAGATGAGGTCGAGGCCGATCCGACGTTGTTCGACTTCGAGTCGGAGGACGACGAGGAGGATGCGTCGGACACCGCTGTCGGAGACGGGGATGCAGCGGCGGCTACCGATGTCAGCGACGACGGGGACGAGCCGGACGACGTGGAGTCCGACACCGCATCCGCCGAGGACGATGACGAGGACGTCGACGCCGACGAGTTGTCGAGCTGACGGCGGGGCCGCTCAGCTGGGGAGGCGATCCCCCGTCCCGGCGTCGAAGAGGTGCAGTGCCTGCGGCTTGGGCACGAGGCTGACGTGCTCGCCCCGCTCGGCCGGGCTGAGCCCCTCGACGCGGGCGACGATGTGCTTGTCGGTGCCGTCGGCGGTGCAGTAGAGGAAGGCCTCCGAGCCGAGCTCCTCGACGACGTCGATCACTGCGTCGAGGCCGCCCTCGCTGCGCACCTCGAAGTCGCCTGGGCGGACACCGATCGTGACCTCCGCCGAGCTGAGCGCACTGCGCTGGTCGGGCGTCAGCGGGACCGAGAGCGAGCCGTGGGTCGCACCTTCCCCGTTGGTCTGACCGGGCAGCAGGTTCATGGCCGGTGATCCGATGAAGCCGGCGACGAACTGGTTGACCGGATTGGTGAACAGCTCCCGCGGCGACGCACACTGCTGCAGGATCCCGTCCTTCAGGACGGCGACCCGGTCGCCCATCGTCATCGCCTCGACCTGGTCGTGGGTGACGTAGCACGTGGTGACCCCGAGCCGCCGCTGGAGTGCGGCGATCTGAGTGCGGGTCGACACCCGAAGCTTGGCGTCCAGGTTCGACAGCGGCTCGTCCATGAGGAACACCTGGGGCTCGCGAACGATCGCCCGGCCCATCGCCACCCGCTGCCGCTGGCCGCCGGAGAGCTTGGCCGGCTTGCGGTTCAGGTACTCCTCGAGGTCGAGGATCTGGGCCGCCTCGCGGATCTTCGCCTCCCGTTCGGGCTTGGGCATCTTCTTGATCTTCAGGTGGAAGCCGATGTTCTCGGCGACCGTCATGTGCGGGTAGAGGGCGTACGTCTGGAACACCATCGCGATGTCTCGGTCCTTGGGCGGCACGAACGTGACGTCGCGGTCGCCGATGTGGACCTCGCCCATGTCGATCGGCTCGAGTCCGGCGAGCATCCGCAGGGTCGTCGACTTGCCGCAACCCGACGGTCCGACCAGCACGAGGAACTCGCCGTCCTCGATCTCGAGATCGAGGGCGTTGACCGCGGGACGGTCGAGCCCGTCGTAGATCCGGGTCGCTCGTTTGAAGTTGACGGTGGCCATCAGGCGCTCCTGGGTTGTTCGTGGTCGGTGCCGCCGGCGGTCGTGTTGCGTTCGTCTGTCGACACCATCATGACGCGTTCGACGGCGTCTTCGAGCATGCGACGGTCGTAGTCGCGGATCTGGTCGTCGGTGACGACGACGTCGGCGTCGCTCAGTCGGGCGAAGGTGCTCAGACCCGTGACGCCGCACTTGGTGTGGTCGGCGAGGACGATCAGGCGGCCCGAGGCGGCGACGAAGGCACGGTTGGTGTCGGCCTCCAGCATGTTCGGGGTGCTGAACCCGGCGCGCTCGCTGATGCCGTGCACGCCGAGGAACAGCATGTCGACGTGCATCGTGCCGAGTGCTGCGACCGCGATCGGCCCCACCAGCGCATCGCTCGGCGTGCGGACACCGCCGGTGAGGATCATCGTTCGGTCCGAGCGGGGGCTGGTGTTGAACACCTCGGCGACGCGAACGCTGTTGGTCACCACCGTGAGGTCGGCGATCGACGTCAGCTCCGCGGCGAGCCGCCACGTGGTCGTCCCGGCGGTCAGCCCGATCGCGCTGCCCTCCTTGACGAAGGTCGCCGCCGCCTCGGCGATCGCCGCCTTCTCGCGGGTGTTGCGAAGCGACTTGGCGTCGAACCCCGGCTCGTCGCTGGTGTGCTCCGACGGTGCGGTCGCCCCGCCGTGGACCTTGACGACGAGCCCCGCCTCGTCGAGGGCGTCGAGGTCCCGGCGCACGGTCATGTCGCTGACGTTGAGGAGGTCGGCCAGGTCGCCCACGCGGGCCGCGCCGCGCAGCCGCACCTCCTGCACGATCCGTTCGTGCCGCTGGTGCGCCAACGTCCGACCACCGCCTCCTGGCATGGGAGCAGCATGCACCCACCTCGACCCGGAAGTCAACAAATTCGAACACGCTGGGAGGTGGAAGGGGCCAAAAGCCTCGGGTCTTTGGACCCTTTCTGTTCGGCTCCGTGAGAATTTCGCACATCACGACTTGATTTCCGGGGGGATTCATGAAACATTCACGTTGTTCCACCGTCAGCACCGGACCCCCGGTGCACACATCATCCTGAGGGGGAGACAACACATGACTGGAATGGCTGAGGGCTCGCAGGGCCTGTTCGGACGGCGCCGCTTCATCACCGGTGCCGCCGGCGTGGTCGGCGCGGGTGCCGTCATCGCAGCGTGCGGCGACGACGACGACGAGCCGGCGTCCACCGAGGCGGCCGCCGAGCCCGCCGACGAGCCGGCGGATGAGCCCGCCGAAGAGCCTGCCGACGCCGGCGACGTCGGCTCGACGACGCTCGGCTCGAACTACTCCGACGACGTCCCCAAGCGGGCGCTCCAGGCGGCGGTCGACGCGACCGGCGTCGAGACCGAGATCAACACGGTCGACCACAACTCATACCAGGAGAACTTCAACACCTACATCCAGCAGCCCGACGACGTCGTCGCGTGGTTCGCCGGGTACCGCATGCGGGCCTTCGCCAGCAAGGGTGTCGTCGGTGACATCTCCGACGTGTGGACCGAGTCACTCGACGGCGTGCTGTCCGAGGGCTTCAAGAGCGCGTCGACCGGCCTCGACGGCAAGCAGTACTTCGTGCCGTTCTCGTTCTACGCGTGGGGCGTCCACTATCGCAAGAGCCTGTTCGAGGAGAACGGCTACGAGATCCCGACCACGTGGGACGAGTTCAAGGCGCTGTGCGATCAGATGGAGACCGACGGACTGATCCCGCTCGCCGCCGCCAACGACGGTCGCTGGCCGCAGATGGGCATGTTCGACATGCTCAACGTGCGGATCAACGGCTACGACTACCACATCTCGCTGATGGGCGGGAACGAGGACTGGTCGAGCGACCAGGTCAAGGCCGTCTTCGCGGCCTGGGAGGAGATCCTTCCGTACTACCAGCCCGATGCCAACGGCCGTGAGTGGCAGGGCGCCGCCAACGCCCTCGGCGACAAGTCGGCCGGGATGTACCTGCTCGGCAACTTCGTGATCGACAACTTCGATCCGGACACCCAGCAGGAGATCATCGACGACATCGACTTCTTCAAGTTCCCCGAGATCGACCCGGCCCACGGCCAGGACGCGATCGAGGCGCCGATCGACGGCTTCATGATGGCCGCGTCGCCGGCGAACGAGGAAGGCGCCAAGGCGCTGCTGGCCGGCATGGGCCAGGCCAACGCGATCGAGGCCTACATCGGTGTCGCCCCGTCGGTCGTCGCCGCCAACAGCGAGGCCGACACGTCGGGCTACACGCCGCTGCAGCAGAAGGCGGCCCAGCTCGTCGGCGAGGCCAAGTTCATCAGCCAGTTCCTCGACCGCGACACCGAGCCGGACTTCGCGGCCAACGTCGTGGGCGTCGCCATCGCCGACTTCCTCGCCGATCCGAGCCAGATCGACACGATCCTCGGCACGGTGCAGGAACAGGCGCAGACCTACACCTTCGAGTGATGCACTGAACCGGTGCGCTGGTCCGGGGTCCACCGCTCGGTGGCCCCGGGCTAGTGTCCCGGCTCACCGACCTTTGAGCGACCTGGAGGGGGGACCTGCACGTGTCGACGTTGATCGCCGAGTCGGAGTTGGAGTGGACCGACGAGAACGAACCCGTCCCGAAGCGCCGTCGCTTCTCCACGTTGACCACATCCGACCGGTGGTGGTTGGCGGTGATGGTGGGGGTCCCCACCTTCCTCCACGTCACGCTGGTCTGGATCCCCGCCGTCGCGACGACGGTGCTGTCCTTCTTCCAGTGGGACAACCTCACCCCGATCGGTGACGCCACACCCGTCGGGTTCCAGAACTACTGGGTGATCTTCACCGTCTTCGACACCCTGCTGTTCCCGTCGCTGTTCAACAACTTCGTCCTGATCTTCTGGCTGGCGGCGTGCTCGGCGGTCGGGATGGCGCTGGCCTACTTCCTCGACAAGGGTGTCCGCGGCAGCCGCTTCTACCAGAGCGTCTACTACTTCCCGGTCGTCCTGTCGCTCGCCGTCGTCGGGTTCATCTGGAAGAGCACGATGTTCTCGCGCGACACCGGTCTGCTGAACATCCTCTGGCCGGGTGAGCCGATCGACTTCGTCGGCGACAGCACGAAGATCTTCAGCATCGACCTCCCGGGACTCGACTTCCCCCTCGGGCTGTCGCGCAACTTCGCGGCGTTGCTGGTGGCGATGGCCTGGCGGCACATCGGCTACATCATGGTGCTCTACCTCGCCGGGTTGAAGGCGGTCGACCCGGCGCTGCGCGAGGCGTCGCAGATCGACGGCTGCAACGAGTGGCAGAGCTTCCGCAACGTGGTCTTCCCGACCCTCAAGCCGATCAACGTGGTCGTCGTGGTGATCACGGTGATCGAGGCGTTGCGGGCCTACGACATCATCGCCGCACTGAACGAACCTCGCGGCACCGAGGTGATGGGCACGCTCGTCACCAAGTCGCTCACCGGTGAAGGGGGTGGCCGCGTCGGCATCGGATCCGCCTACGGAGTCGTGCTGCTGGTGCTGTGCCTCGGGTTCATCATCTGGTACGTCTACAACCACTACCGGGAGAGCGAGATATGACCGCCGTCGCCGAACCTCCCTCCGCACCGTCGACGCCGCTCAGCGACGAAGAGTTCGCGGCCCTCGCCGAAGAGGTCGCCGAGCGCAACAAGCCCAAGCTCCGGCCGGCCCGCGTGGTGCTCCAGGTGTTCCTGATCTCCGTGGTCGTCGTGTGGCTGATCCCGATCGTGACGGCGCTCTACAACTCGTTCCGCTTCTACGAGTCCGACACGCTGCCGAACGGTCCGTTCGCCCCGCCGGAGGAGCTGACGACGCAGAACTACCAGGATGCGTGGCGAGTCGGCGAGATGGGTACGACGTTCATGAACACCGCGGTGATCGTCATCCCGGCGCTGGTCCTCACGTTGCTGCTGTCGTCGATGCTGGCCTTCGCCTGCACCCGCTTCAGCTGGCGGTTCAACATCGCCTTCCTGGTGTTGTTCACGGCCGGCAACCTGATGCCGCCGCAGGTCCTGTTCCAGCCGCTGGTCCAGATCTACCAGCGGGTCCCCTGGCCGGCGTTCCTCTCCGGCGGGGAAGGAACCGGTGAGCTGTTCGGCACGCAGGCATCCGTCGTGTTGATCCACATCGCGTTCCAGGTCGGCTTCTGCACGTTCGTGCTGGCGAACTACATGAAGACGCTGCCCAAGGAGCTCAGCGAGGCGGCCGCCGTCGACGGGGCCGGCGTGGTGCGGCAGTTCTTCCAGGTCGTGTTGCCGTTGACCCGGCCGGCGCTGGCGGCACTCGCCACGCTGCAGTTCACCTGGTTGTACAACGACTTCTTCTGGGGCGCGGTGCTGCTCAATCAAGGCGACCAGCGTCCGATCACGTCGTCGATCGCCGTGCTCAACGGCCAGTACGCGACCGACTTCAACCTGATCGCCGCCGCCTCGATCATCATCGCCCTGCCGACGCTGATCGTCTACCTGCTCCTCCAGAAACAGTTCATCGGCGGTTTGACATTGGGTAGCACCAAGGGATAGCGCCGCCGGATGCGGCGATGGCTGCGTTCCACAGCTCGTCGCTGCCGCTAGGCAGCTTCCTCGCTGCGCGCCTTGCCCTCCCCACATCCGCCCGCCGCTATGTGTTGAGGATGCGCCGTCTCAGGTACCTCGCAGTGTTGGGCGCTTCACCCTCGTCGTGGCAGAGTGCTGGGCTTGTGCCGGGAGGGTCTGAGGTGAGTGATGGCTGAGTTGGTGCGACTGTCGTCGGACATCACCGACGTGGTGGTCGACGTGTCGACGGGGGCGCCGACGGTCGTGTACTGGGGGGTGCCGCTCGGGGAGGCGGCGGATCTCGATGCGATGTTCACCGCCCTCGAGCGGCCCGGTGGCAACGTCGGGCGCGATCCCGTGGCTCCGGTGTCGGTCGTGCCCGAGCATGGTTCGGGGTTCACCGGGCGGCCAGGGTTGCTCGGCCGGCGGGGCGGCGGGCGCGATTGGGCGCCCCGGTTCTCCACGGTCGGCCACGCGCTGTCCGGCGCCACGCTCGTGGTCGACGCCGCCGACGAGGTCGCCGGGCTGGCGCTGCAGGTGACGATCCAGCTCGACCACGTCCTGCGGGTCGGCGCCGCGGTCACCAACACCGGCGGGCGGCGTTATTCACTCGACGCGCTCACGATCACCCTCCCGATCTCCGAGGCCGCCGACGAGCTACTGATGTTCGAGGGGCGGTGGTCCCGGGAGCTCCAGTCCGTCCGCCGCTCGTGGGGCACCGGGTCGGTCCTCACGGAGAACCGGCACGGCCGTACGTCGCACGAGCACCCGCCGCTGCTGTTCGCCGGGAGCGCCGGCTTCGGCGAATGGGACGGGGAGGTCTGGGGAGTTCACGTCGCCTGGAGCGGCAACCACACGGTCCTCGCCGAGCGGCTCCCCGACGGCCGGCGCTACGTGCAAGCGGGCGAGCTGCTGCACCCCGGCGAGGTGGTGCTCGAGCCGGGGGAGTCGTACGCCACGCCGTCCGTTCTCGGCGTCCACTCTTGCGACGGATTGACCCCGGCGACGTGGGGATTTCACCGCTCGCTCCGGGATCGTCCGGAACACCCCAGGTCGCCGCGGCCGGTCCTGCTCAATACGTGGGAGGCGGTGTACTTCGACCACGATGCCGCCCGGCTGCGGGCGCTCGCCGACGCCGCCGCCGACCTCGGGATCGAGCGGTTCGTGCTCGACGACGGCTGGTTCGGGTCGCGGCGCGACGACACGAGCGGCCTCGGCGACTGGTGGGTGTCGCCCGACGTCTACCCGGACGGTCTCGGGCCGCTGATCGACCACGTGACCGCGCTCGGCATGGAGTTCGGCATCTGGGTCGAACCGGAGATGGTCAACCCGGACAGCGACGTGTACCGGGCCCATCCGGACTGGGCGCTCGTGGCCGACGGCTACGAGCCGCTGCTCTACCGGAGCCAGCTCGTACTGGACCTCGCCAACCCCGACGCCTACCGGCACGTGTTCGAGCACCTCGACGCGCTGCTGCGCGATCACGACGTCGCCTACGTCAAGTGGGACATGAACCGTGACCACGTGCACGGGTCGGGATCCGACGGTGCGCCGGGCACCCATGCGCAGACGTTGGCGGTCTACCGGCTGCTCGACGAGCTGCGTGCCGCCCATCCCGAGGTCGAGATCGAGTCCTGCTCCAGCGGTGGCGCACGCATCGACCACGAGATCCTGCAGCGCACCGAACGGGTCTGGACGAGCGACTGCAACGACGCGCTCGAGCGCCAGACGATCCAGCGGGGGGCGTCGATGCTGATCCCGCCCGAGCTGATGGGCGCCCACATCGGCCCGACCCGGTCGCACACGACGGGCCGCGTGCACACGCTGGCGTTCCGTGCCGCGACGGCGCTGTTCGGGCACCTCGGCGTCGAGTGGGACGTGACCCGGTTGACCGATGATGAGCGGGACGCGCTGCGCGATGTGATCGCCATCCACCGGCAACACCGCGAGCTGCTCCATGGCGGCGACGTCGTCCGGTTCGACACCGGCCCGGCCTGGTGCGCCCACGGCGTGTACGCACCGGACCGCACCGCGGCGATCGTGTCGTTCGCACAACTGACGTCGGCCCCGAGCCAAACGCCGCCGCCGCTCCGGTTGCCCGGCCTCGACCCCGACGTGCACTACCGGATCGAGCCGCTCGCCCTCCCGGGCGAGCCCCGCCACGGGGCCGGGCGACCGGCGTGGATGGATGCCGGGCTGGTCCTCACCGGCCGCCAGCTCGCCGGCCACGGCGTCCAGCCTCCGATGCTCGCCCCCGAATCGGCGCTGCTCCTCCAACTCACCGCCGTCTGAATCCGAAATCTGCACCCGGTTGCCCGCTGGGCGGGCAATCCGCTCCAGATTTCCGTCGAGCCGGTCCCACCGCCCAAATCTGCACCCGGTTGCCCGCTGGGCGGGCAATCCGCTCCAGAATTCGGCGCGGGTGAGGTGGGTCGCGTCGGCAAGACTCCCGGGCATGGCCACTCGACTGCGGCGGGCTCGCGACGACGACTTCGAGGAGATGCTGCGCGCCGACGAGCGGGCGTTCAGCTTCACGACCACCGCCGAGGAAGCCGAGGTGATCCGGGGACTGCTCGACCTCGACCGCTTCCGGATCGTGGCCGACGGTGGCCGGATCGTCGGCATCGCAGGCTCGTTCGCGTTGGAGCTGACCGTGCCCGGTCCGGTGCAGATCCCGACCGGAGGTGTGACCTGGGTGTCGGTGGCGCCGACGCATCGGCGGCGCGGGATCCTCCGGCGGCTGATGGCTGCGATCCACGACGACATCGACGCCCACGACGAGATCGCTGCGGCGCTCATCGCCAGCGAGGGCGGGATCTACGAGCGGTTCGGGTACGGCTCGGCGTGTCGATGGCGGTCGACGCGTCTCGACCGTCGCTTCGCCCGCTTCGACGACCGGTACGTGCCGTCGCTCGAGGACATCCGGTTCGTCGACCCTCGCGCCGAGCTCGATGATCTCACGAAGCGGTTCGAGCGGTACCGGCGGGGGCGGGTCGGCGAGGTGTCCCAGACCGCCGAGTTCCTCGACGCCTGGCTGCTCGAGGAGGGGAAGGGCCTACGTGCGGCGCTTCATCCCGACGGGTACGCCGTGTGGAAGGTGACGCCGAACTGGGCCGATGGTCTGCCCGCACACGAGGTCGACCTGCGTGCGTTGGTCGCCGCAACACCCGAGGCCCACGCGGCGCTCTGGCACACGCTGCTCTCGCTCGATCTCGTCGGGCCGATCACGTCGTACTCTGCGGTGACGGTCGACGACCCGCTGCCGTACCTGTTGACCAACGCACGGGCAGTCGTCACGACCGGGATTCAGGACCGGTTGTGGGTCCGGCCCCAACAGGTCGGACCGTTCCTGGCGGCGCGCACCTACGACGTCGAGGACTCCCTGGTGCTGGACGTCGATGTCGGCTCAGCGCAGCCGGAGCGCTGGCGGATCAGCGGCTCCCCGGAGGGTGCGACCGCCGAGCGGGTGCGCACGAAGCCCGACCTGGTCCTCGACCGGGCCACCGTCGGCGCGCTCGGCATGGGTGGGGTGCGGGCGACCGACCTCGCCCGTGGCCGGCGCCTCACCGGCCGGTCCGCAGAGGTGCTCGCCCGCGCCGACCGCTTCTTCACCGTCAGCCCCCTGCCCCACCTCATCACCAGCTTCTGACCCGTGCGGTGAGAGTTTCGGTGGAGCGTCCGCAGGAGCTCTCACCGTCGGGTGAGGCTCGGAGGGTGCGGTGAGAGTTTCGGTGGAGGTTCCGCAGGTACTCTCACCGGATGTCAGGGGTCGGGGGTGCGGGCGAGGCCGCGGAAGCGGACGGCCGGGGCGGCGAACTCCTCGGCGCAGTGGGCACCCCAGCCGGCGATGCGGGCGACGGCGAACACCGGTGCGTCCGGTTCGAGCCCTGCCACCCAGGTCAGCGCACCGAGGGCGAGGTCGATGTTGGGCTGATGGGGGAGCGTCCGCCCGGCCTCGGCCACGAGCGCATCGACCGTGGCGGTGCTGCGCCGCCGGTTGTCCAGCGGGCGCACCGCCTCGAGCATGGTGGCGAACCGCGGGTCGACGCCGCGGTACACCTTGTGTCCGAACCCCGGTACCCGGTCGCCTCGCCGGCGGTGGTCCTGCAGCACCGTTGTCGCGCCGCGATCGGCGCAGTCGGCGAGGAGCCGGTGCGACGCCGCCGACGCCGATCCGTGGAGGGCGCTCTCGAGCGTCGCCAACCCCGCGGCGAACGCTCCGTAGGACGACGTCCTGACCGACGCGGCGACCCGCACCGCCAGGGTGCTCGTCGCCAACTCGTGGTCGGCGAGCAGCCCGAGCGCGGCGTCGATCGCATCGACGAGTGCTGACGACGGCTTGGCGCGCCAGGCGTGAGCCAGCCGCCGGGCGAAGCCACCGCTCGTGCGCGTCGACCCCAGCAGGCACGGGGCGAGGATGATCAGCCGCCTGGACGCAGCGGCCGGATCGTCGTCGGGTCGAATCGAGGCCAGGAGCTGGGCGGCGACCGCCAGCCGACCGATTCCGCTGAGGCCCGGCAACGCACGAATCCGGTCGCAGAGCACGGCCTCGTCGGCATCGGGCGCCGGCCAGGTCGCCGGCTCACCTGGCAGCTCGCCGGTCCACAGCAGTTCGGCGACGTCCTCGAACCGGTGTGCGGCGACGAGTGACGGGAGATCGTGCCCCCTGACCGTCACCCCGTCCTCGCTGAGGACGGTGACCGCCGAGGCGATCTGGACGTCGATCGTGGGCCGCGCCGCCGGCCGCCCCCGCCGGCTTCGCGCAGCAAGCGCCTCGACCTCGTCGAGAGCAAAGAGCGACGCCCTGCCGTCGGCGGCGGTGCGGCGCCCGATGCGGCCGCGGCTCACGTATGCGTACAGCGTGGACCGGGACACTCCGAGCAGGCGCGCCGCCTCGGCCGCCCGGACGTAGGTCGTCATCGCGTCATGATGACCGACGCGGTTGATGTGATCAACGTTGATCGAATCAATGTTGATTCCGAGTTGATCCCGTTCGACACTCGGTGCATGGCTTCCCAACTGATCGACGTACCGGCCGGGCTGAACGGCGTCGTGGCCGCCGAGACCGCGATCGGCGCGGTCGACGGCGATCGTGGCTTCTTCCACTACGGCGGGATGGACGCCACCGAACTGGCCAGGACGATGACGTTCGAGGAGGTCTGGTTTCACATCCGGGAGGGCCGGCCCCCGGCAGGCGACGAGCTCGCAGCGTTCCGCAGCCTGGTGGCCGAACACCGGCGGGTTCCCGCCGAGCTGCTGCCACGTGCCCAGGCGATCGCCGGCTCGGGGTCGTCACCGCTGGCCGAACTGCGGGCGGTCCTCTCTCTCGCCGGAGCGGCCCTCGGCCTCGACCCCGTGATCGACATCGACGACGAGGAGCGCCGCCACCAGTCGTTGCGAGTGGCGGCGATGGTGCCCTCGACCCTCGCCGCGCTGCACCGCATCGGCCGGGGCCTACCGGTCGTGGAGCCTGACCCGGCGCTCGGGCACGCTGCGTCGTACCTGTACGAGACCACCGGCGTACGCCCGACGCCGGTCGAGGCGCGAGCGGTCGAGCAGTACATGATCCTGACGATCGACCACGGCTTCAATGCCTCGACGTTCACCGCTCGTGTGGTCGCATCGACCGGCGCGGATGTCGCCGACGCCGTGTGCGCGGCAATCGGGGCACTGTCCGGCCCGCTCCACGGTGGTGCGCCGAGCCGGGCCCTCGACGCCCTCGACGCCATCGGAACCGCCGACCGTGCCGCCGCCTGGGTGCGCGGGGAAGTCGCCGCCGGCCGCCGCATCATGGGATTCGGGCATGCCGTCTACCGAGCACCGGACCCTCGGTCCGGTCTGCTGCGGGAGGTCGCCGACCGGTTGGGTGGCGACCTGGTCGAGCGGGCGAAGGCGATCGAGGCGGAGATCCTCGTAACCCTCGCCGAGCTCAAGCCCGATCGGCCGCTGCCGAGCAACGTCGAGTTCTACGCCGGCGTCATCATGGCGTCGGTGGGGCTGCCGCGTGAGATGTTCACCCCGACGTTCGCGGTGAGCCGGACGGTCGGCTGGGTGACCCACGCCGTCGAGCAGGCGGCGGCCGAGAAGCTGATCCGTCCGTCGTCGCGGTACGTCGGCCCACCGGTCGCCTGACGCACGATCCGCCGGGGTCGCCGGCGACACGCAGCGCTAGCCTCGCCAGGCGTGTCCGACCGTCTGACCCCCGACGTCGTCGCCAAGGTGGCGCGCCTCGCCCGCCTC
>JAAUXY010087553.1_pt1 | contig 16704 bp, 21 predicted proteins | sample 7278121 | NCBI WGS metagenome assembly JAAUXY01 (sample SAMN14350117, study PRJNA611818) | marine sediment metagenome | isolation source: surface marine sediment (1.8m) | place: French Polynesia: Moorea | collected 2018-08 | reverse complement strand
TGACGACGTCATGGCGAAAAAGGCCCCGGCCCTTGAGCGTTCCGTTGAAGCGGCGGCACCGGCCCACACCCCCACCCGGCCATCCACAAGGATACTGGCGGTGGGTGGTCGGGTGGGGGTGTGGGCCGGCGCGACCGCATGCCCTAGCGGACAGACGGGTTGCGTTTGGGCGGGCAGCCGCGGCGTTGCCGCCCTTACCCGATGCTCCGGCATCGCGCTGCGGACGGCGCCTGGCGGGCCGCCGCGCCCGAACCGCAACAGAATTGTGCCCATATGGTCGGAAAGTGCTCTAACGGCACCCCTTGAGCGTGGCGTGGGCACGGTATCCCGTCGGCATCACCAGGATTGCGTGGGGCGTTTGCGGTTTCTGTTGCCTTATATTCGCGGACATGCCTTGATTTGTGTCAGCGGCTTGGACATCTGGATCAGGTAGTTGTTTGCGTTGCTTTGTGTCAGCCTTTGACGCAGGTCATGCGCGCAATGTTCTTTGCTTAACTCACCCAAAGGGGGGGATGACTCATGCGAAAGACGTTTCTGGCAGGCGCCGCTGCATTGGCGATGACACCGGGCTTGGCGGGCGCAGCCCTGGAACAGGACGATTTCGACCTCAACACCACGGCGCAGCTGCTTGATGTTTGCTCGGCGCCTAGCAACAGTCCCATGGCCGTTCGGGCGATCAACTTCTGCTTGGGATATCTCGAGGGCGCGGCCCACTATCACGACCATGTTTCGGTGGGCAAGGACATGGGCCGGGTCGTTTGTCCGCCCCCGGGTGCGACCCGTGCGGATCTCCGCGGCATCTTCGTGAGCTGGGCGAAGGAGAACCAGTCCAACAAGAACGTCATGAATTCGAGGGCGCTCGTGGGCCTGATCTCGGCCGCTGTGGACAAGTGGCCGTGCAAGGCCAAGTAGCGCCGTCCACCTACAAGACAAGATTGTCGGAGTCACGCGGATCGCTTGAGAGAGACAGTTAGGGCCTTTGGGCAACAGGTTCGGGAAAGGAGTTCAAACATGAAGAAACTTGCTTTGGCTGTTGGCTTGGCTGCGGCGCTCGGAGTCGCGGCATGCGGACAGACCACCGGCGAGCGCACGCTCAGCGGCGGCGCCATCGGCGCGGCCGGCGGTGCCGCTATCGGCGCGATGGCCGGAAGTCCGGGGATCGGCGCGGCAGCCGGCGCGGGCGCCGGCCTGCTGGGCGGCTATCTCTACGACCAGCACAAGAAGGGCAACATCAACTGAGCCTAACCGACCGGGCGTTCGGCCGGTTTAATCGTCCCTGACGCAAGGCGGTGCCGCCTCGGCTCGGCGAGGCGCCTTGCGGCTTGAGCGGGGCCGCTATTCTAGTGCGATGTCGCCGTCGATGGTGACCGCCAGATCCGCGCCCTCGATCGACAACACGGCGGTCGCCTTGAGCGTTTCGCCGCCGCTCAGTTTGCCGGATGATACGGCATCTCTGACCGCGCTCTCGATCTCGCGCTGGGCGGTCACGCCCACCTTCTTGAGGAATTTCCGGACGCTCATATTGAAGGCGTCTTCATCCATCTCTCCGCTCCCTTGGTTGATGCCTCACGCCGCCGCGACGAGCGGCAGGTTGAACAGCAGATTCTGCGGCTTGAGCTTGAGCACGCTACCCTCCGTCATGGCCATGCCGAGATAGACCGGTCGGCCGGCGATCGCCGGCAACATGACCTCGGTATCGCGGAACTCCAGACGGAACAGCGACAACAGCCGGCCGAGACGGTCCTCACCCACTTCTGCGCCGTTGTAGAGGTCGTTCAGGATCCCGTTGGCCTCGGGGTCAAGTCCGACATGCCAGACCCAACGTTCGTCGCGAATCGACTGCACCGGCTGGACTGAGACCTCGACGGCCAACAGATGCGCCACCCAGGCCTCCAGCACCCGACAGAGGGCGTCGAGGCCGGGTCGGCCGAAGCTCAGGTCCAGGACGGTGTCGTAGCGATCGCTGCGGTCCCAGTACAAATCGGCATTGCTCTCGTCAAGAACGTCCAGCTCGACGCGGCGGGTGGGCGTCTGCGCCTCGACCAGCAGCCGCCCGAGGGCGCCGAACCCTCCGGTCGTGGCGTACATCTCGACCGTTTCTTCGTCCGCCGCCATGACCGAACCGTCCCGCAGCGTTACCTTCTGCGACCGAAACAGCAGCTCGGCCGCACGCAGCCGCAGCGGATCCGTGCAGCCGTCCAAGGCGCTGCGCAGAATGGCCTGAACCAGCTGATCGATGAACAAGGGCGGCACCGTGGGCCCGGTGCCGTCGAACAGGGCGATGTAACAGTCCTCCAACGTGCCCGCGCCGATCAGCCGCTCACGAAAGCCCAGCACCACTTCGTAGTTCTCGCGCGCGTCCGCATCCGCCAACGCCGCCAGCTCGTCCGGCGAAACCCTGCGCCGCGGCTCGGCCAGAAGGGCCTCGTGCAGGGCAATCTCGGCGGCACAGGATTCCTCAACGGGCTGCATTTCCGGGCGCAGCAGGTAGGCGCGCAGAAAGTCGTCCGTGACCGCCAGGCGGCCGTCCGCGTTCCGCCTCAGGAGATGGACCCCGGCCGACTTCCAGAATTCCGGATGGCTCTCGTTCTCAGCCGTCATCCGCGCCCTCGACCACGTCCCAGACCCGCCCGGCCATGAAGTTCCGCGACGGCGGCTGGACCACCTTGAACCGTTCCACGATGCCCTCCTCGCCGATCGAGCGTTCCACCGCCAGAAGCGTGTTGAGCTTGTGTTCGCACAGTTCCGCCGCGAACTCGGCTTCCGCCCGGGCCGCGGCCAGCGCGGCGTCCCGGCTCGGAGCTCCATAATGCTCGACGAAATGCACGGCCAGCCGTTCGATCATCGTCTCGTACTCATCCTGCTCGACCTCGGCAATGGCGACGAAGGTGGCCCAGCCGAAGCTCTCGGTGCCCAAGAGACCGCTGCCGAAGGCCTGGCGCAGCTTCCCCGACCAGGTCACGGGGTCGGGGTCGACATGGACAAACGCGAAGCTGCCCGAAACGGCCAGCTCGCCGGACTTGGCCGCGCGCTCGAAGACGAACTCGTCCGAACGGTCGAACCGTATGGTCCTGGGAAACAGCATGCCGGTCCCGCCTATCCGCCCGCCGTCATCGCCGGACCTCGTCCAGCGTGATCTGCCGGGACTCGCCATCGATGTCGATGACCAGCGCGCCGTCCTCCTGCAACGCGACCAGTCGCCCGGCCAGCCAGTCGCCGGCCAGCTCCACGCCCATTTTCGCGCCCCGCTCCGGCAAACGGTTGGTCCAGCTGCCGCGCACCGGGTCGAAGCCATCGTCCTGCCAGCGATTGATCCAGCTCAGGAAATAGCGCGCGAAATGCTCCAGAACCGTTCCCGGCGTCAGGTCGATGCAGCCCTCCTCGTAGAGCGTCGTCACCGACAGATCGCTCTCGTCGTAGTCTCCGCTCTGCCCCGGCTTGACCGCCAGATCAACCGAGACCACGAGCCACGGCGGCACATCCCCAGCGCCTGTTCCCGCCGGCACGTCCAACGCCACCTCCGCGACCAATCCCTGATTGGCCAGCACGCGAGCGGGCCACTCGAAGGTCACGTCCACCCCCGCCGGCACCACCGCGCCCAACGCGTCACCGACTGCCACGACCGCGACGAACACCACCTGCCTGGCCTCCTGATAGCTGCGGTCCGGGGCCAGGACCACGGCACAAGTCAGGCGGTCCCGTCGCCGGCTCCAGACCAGGGTCGCGGGATCGGCGCCCTCGGCCGCCGCCCGGCAGGCGGCGCGCCGCGCGTCCTCCTCGTCCGCGATCTCGATCAGCCGATAGAGCGGCGGAAGTTTCGGCTCTGGGCTCAACTTGTCTTCCTCACCATCATCGCCTTGATTGCCGGAAACCGACCCGTCGAGGCAAGGGTCCGATACCAGCACCCCGTCTCACTCACCGTGCTCACCGCCGGTCACGGCACGCCGCACCCGCCGAACGCCGAGCCAGACCAGCACCGCGACGATCGGGATTGCCGCCGCCCGCGCGATATCCGCGTCCAGAGGCAGCCCCGCGGCGTTCGCCGCCTTGAACACATAGCCTAGCAAAGAGACCAGATAGTAGGTGATGGCCGCCACGGAAAGCCCTTCCACGGTCTGCTGCAGCCGCAGCTGCAGCTTCGCGCGGCGGTCCATCGAGGCCAGCAGATCGCGGTTCTGACCCTCCAAAGCCATATCGACCCGGGTGCGCAACATATTGGCTGCCCGGCTGATCCGCGTGGACAGGACCTCCTGCCGGGCGGCCACGGATTCGCAGGTGCGCATGGCGGGGGCCAGGCGCCGCGCCATGAAGTCCTGCACCGTTTGAGAGCCCTCCACCCGCTGTTCCCTGAGTTCGGCAATGCGGCTCCTGACCAAGGCGTAGTAGGCGCCGGCCGCACTGAAGCGATAGGCGGTCGCGGCGGACAGCCCTTCGATTTCGGCGGACAATGTGGTGAGCTGCTGGAGCAGCCTTTGCTCGTCCTCGAACAGGCGTGACTCGTTGAGCCGCGCGGTCAGATCGGCCAGGGCCCGGTCGATCCGGGTGATCCGCGGTCCCGCCTCGCGTGCGGCAGGCAGCGCCAACAGCGCCATGGTCCGGTAGGTTTCGATCTCGAGCATGCGCTGCACCACCCGCCCCGCCTGCCGCGGGGTAAGCCGGATGTCTTGCAGCAGGATGTGGCTGCAGCCGTCCCCGTGGATGCGGAAGTCGGTCCAGATCCGAGCCGCGCCATCCGAAACGAAGCTGCTGCTCAGACTTTCCCGGACGAAGAGCCGCGTCAACTCGTCTGCGGATCGCTCGGGGCGTGCGCGTTCGTCGACCGCGACCTGCACCGCTACCAAAAGCTGGCCCGGCGCATCCGCGAGCCAGTTCTCCGGCATGTACGTGGACGGCGGCTGCGCAAAGGGCGCATCGAACGGGCCATGCCGGAACAGCGTGTAGCTGACGAACTCGGTGTGTTGCTCCCATTTCAGACGCAGAGGCCCCAGATCGACATTGAAATGCGTGGCCCCCATTGGCGGATGCGCAACCCCGAACCGATCGCAGATGGCCGCCAGATGGGCGCGCGCCGCCTGGGCCCCGCCATCGCCGGACAAGAACGCGAAATGCGATGCCTCTTCCGGGGGAGCCAGTTCCGCGAACGGCCGCGCGTGCAGCTCGTTGGTCAGCGCAATACGCTGGGGATGCTCCCGAATGCCTGACATGTTCTGGTCCCCTCGAGCCCCGACCGGCGCGACCGTTCGATTTGCGACCGATCAGGCCGCCTTGCGGATGATGAAGGTAAACACCCCGTCCTGCTCCGACCAATCGGCGAGTTGGTGCCCCGTCGTATCGCAGAAGTGCTGGAAATCGATATAGGAAGCCGGATCGGTCGCCAGCACGGTCAAGGTTGCCCCTTCCGGAATCGCCTTGATCGCCTTACGCGCCTTGAGCACCGGCAACGGGCAGTTCAGGCCTCTGGCATCCAGCTCTTGGTTCATCGGACAGGATCGCGTTCGCTCATCCGCAAAGCCCCGCCCTCGGCGAGGCGCGACATCGTGTTGCGCTCACCCGCTGGGGTCAAGCCGGTTCTCAGTCCGAGACGGCTGGGTCTGGAAAACTGGCTCAGAAGGGGCTCGTGCCGCCGGCGCCCGCCCGGTAGTAGGGGTTCTCGCCGCCCGCATGGTCGGTAACGTCCAGCACCGAGGTGATGTTCGGCGCCACCCGCTTGATGGCGGTCTCCACCCCCTGCTTCAGGGTCACGCCGGCCATCCCGCAGCCCTGGCAGCCGCCCTCCAACCGGATGTAAGCGGTCCCGCCCCGGACGTCCAAGAGCGTGATATGGCCGCCATGCCCGGCCACGGACGGGTTCACCTCGTCCCGCAGCACGGTTTCGATCGCTTTGGCCTCGGGCGTCTCGAGCCCCGGTTTCGGCAAGGCGTCGCGGTGGTCCCGGACGGCGGTGATGTCCGGCACGTAATGCCGCAGCATGTTTTCGATCCCGTCCTTCATCGCGAAGGCGCGGCCGGTCATCTCCAGATAGACCACGCCGTCCCGGAATCCTCGGAATATGGCCTCCCCGCCGGTCTGCGCCAGCGCCGGTTTGATTCGCGTCTCCAGCAGCTCGCGGATACGCACCGATTGCGCGTCGTCCTCTCCGACGTCCGCGCGCAGCGCCGGTTCGCCGCTGCCGTAGTGCGCCATGATCGCCATCAACACCGGGGTGCGAAGGTGGTCCCAATCCTGCTCGGGCGCCTTGGCCACGGTTACCGTGCGGGTATCCAGATGGACCGAGACGACGCCGTCGATCTCGAACAGGCGGCGCGCCAAGGGCGAGCGATCGGCCGATTGGGAATCGGTGAACACGGCCGCCCCATCCACCAGCACGGGCGCGTCCGGCACGAATGTTATGGCCTCCGGGTCCGCGGTGGTTTCGGTTCGGATGAACATGCGATCCGCTCCGTGGCTACTGGCAATATCGCTCAATTATAATAGGTTCATCCGGGACATTGTGTAGGCCGGGGGATCTGAACCACTTGGGAACCGGAAACATGTCGGCGCGAGCGAGCGCAAATCCATGGTGGCGGTTGGCCGGCGTGGCGATGGTCATGTGGCTCCCAGCGGCCGGGTGGTCCGTCGCTCATGCAGCGAGCGAACTCGGTACAGCCGTCCTACCCTCGGTGGTGAGCGTCTTGCCCGACTGGACGGAGGAAGAGAACGGCAGCCCCCGACGCCGGAGCGATCCTGAGGAGCCAGAGGGGTCGGGAGTCGCGATCCGGGCCGGCGGCTATGTGGTCACGAACCATCATGTGCTGGGCCGCGCCTCGTCCGTGAGTGTTCGCCTCCGCGACGGCCGGATTCTGCCGGCTGAGATCGTCGGCCGCGACGCGGCGACCGATCTGGCGGTGCTCAAGGTCACAAGCCAGTTGCCGATCCTCCCGATCGGAGACACCCCGGCGCTCGGCGCGCCGGTCTGCGCCATCGGCAACCAGTTCGGCTTGGGCCTGTCCGTCACCTGCGGCGTGGTCTCCGCGGTGCACCGAACCGGCGTCGGCTTCAATCCGATCGAGGACTTCATTCAGACCGACGCCGTGATCAACCCAGGGGCATCGGGTGGTGCCCTGGTCGACGGAGACGGGCGTCTGGTCGGCGTGATTTCGGCGATCTTCACCAAGGAGGTGGACGCCAATATCGGCGTCAACTTCGCCTCGGCGATGCCGCTGGTGGAACGGGTGGTCGACGACCTGATCGCCCATGGGCGCGTTCTGCGGGGTCGGTCCGGTATGCGTGTGCGAGACCTGTCGCGCGCCGAACGGCGGCGGATGGTCGGCGCCCGCATCGTCCGTCTCGTCGCGGGCGGTGCGGCCGAGAAGGCAGGTCTGGCGGTCGGCGACGTGATTACGCGGATCGGCACGCGATCCGTGCGCAAAGCCAGCGACGTCCCCAGCGCGCTGCAGCTGGTGCGACCGGGCGAGGACGTCGAGCTTGCCATCCTCCGCGAGGGTGTCGCGCAGAGCCACCGACTGGCGATAGCGCCGTGACCGACCTCGGCGCCGCCTTCGGGGCTGCCTTCGGGATGATCGTGCAGCTGGATGCCGGCCTCTTGGAGATCGTCCTGCTGTCCCTCCGGGTCAGTCTGACGGCGCTGCTCTGTGCGGTTCTGATCGGGATGCCGCTTGGGGCTGCGGTCGCGGTCTTTGCCTTCCCGGGCCGCCGGATCATCGTGGTCGGGCTCAATGCGCTGATGGGCCTGCCGCCGGTCGTCGTGGGATTGATCGTCTACCTGCTGCTGTCGCGGGCCGGGCCGTTCGGCGTGCTCGGTCTCCTGTTCACGCCGGCCGCCATGATCATTGCCCAGACCATTCTGATCGCACCTATCGTGGCGGCGCTGACCCGCCAGACCATCGAAGATCTCTACGCCGAATACGAGGAACAGCTCCGTTCGCTCGGGGTACGGCCGCTGCCGAGCCTGGCGACGCTCTTGTGGGACGGCCGGTTCAGCCTGCTCACCGCCGTGCTGGCCGGATTCGGCCGCGCCAGCGCGGAAGTCGGCGCGGTCATGATCGTCGGCGGCAATATCGATCACGTCACCCGGGTGATGACCACGGCGATCGCGCTCGAGGTCAGCAAGGGCGATCTGGCGCTCGCGCTTGGACTTGGCATCATCCTGATCGTGCTCTCCCTGTGTGTGAACGGCATCGCCTATGCGGTGCGCGACGTGGCCTTGTGGCGCCATGGCTGAGCCGGCCGTCATGGAGGATCCGGGCACCGGCGGCATCCTGCCCCTGTCCGTCGACAGCCTGGTCTTCGAGGCCGACGGCAAGCGGCTGATCAAGGACATCACGTTCACGGTGGACGCCGGCCCGCGCACCGCGATTCTCGGACCCAACGGCGCGGGCAAGAGCCTGCTGCTGCGGCTCTGCCACGGCCTGATCCTGCCGAGCTCCGGAGAGGTCGTTTGGCACGGTATGACGACCGGCGATCCGGCGCTGCGTCAGGCGATGGTGTTCCAGCGGCCGATCATGCTGCGCCGGACGGCGGCGGAGAATGTGGACTATGCCCTCAAGGTGCGCGACGTCCCCAGGCGACTGCGCCGCGAGCTGGTTCGCGAGGCGCTCAAGGTCACGCGGCTCAACCGCCTCGCCGGCCGGCAGGCCCGAGTGCTGTCGGTTGGCGAGCAGCAGCGCCTGGCCCTGGCCCGCGCCTGGGCGCTCAGGCCGGATGTGTTGTTCCTGGACGAGCCGACGGCGAGCCTGGATCCGGCGGTCACGCACACCATCGAGGATCTGATCAACACGATCCGCGCCGCGGGGACCAAGATCATCCTGACCACCCATGATCTGGGTCAGGCGCGGCGCTTGGCCGACGAGGTGCTGTTCCTGCATCGCGGACGTCTGCTGGAACAGACGCCCGCGCGCGAGTTCTTCGAGCGTCCGCGCAGCGAGGCCGCGCGCGCATTTATCGCAGGAGAGCTGTTCTGGTAGGGCGGCCGGTCCGTGATGGTCGCCGGCCGGACCGGAGGGAATTGGAGGGAATCAGCCCTTCTCGCGCCGGAGTTCGCCCTCGATCACCTTGAGCGTCCGGTCTTCGCGCTGTCGAACGAAGCGCAGGGTCATCCCGTTCTCGGTCAGGGTGCGGTGATAGGACTGCATCTCGTAGTCGCCGTTGTCGGTGACCAGCATCATGTAGACCGACAGGGTGTCCTCATGGATGCGCGCCCAGACATAGGGCTCTCCCTTCAGCGGGTCCAACGGCCGCAGGTTGCCAAACATGTCCTTGCCCATCGCCGAGCCGAACACGTCCGCCCGCGACGTATTTCGGAACTCGATCGAGAACGACTTGCGCGAGACGCGGCCGTCCGATTTCGGAATGACTGTCGTCCAGTTGACGACAAAGCCCTTGCCGCCTTTGCGCGGGCTGATCGAAACGGCCAGATCGCGCTGGTTCAGGCCCGATTCGGGATCGCTGATGCTTTGCCCGACATAGGTGCCGTAGAAATCCGCGATGCCCCTCTCGCCGGCAGCCGCCGGCATGCCGAACACGACCAGGATCAGGCAAACAAGACCTGGCAGCAGCGCACGAACCGCTCTCATCGCATGGTCTCCGGAGACTGAAGCCTGCAGGCGTCGGAACTGATCATATACTTAAGCTTCCGCGTTGGCCGGGGCGAGCGGAAAATTCGTCTCCCGACGATGGCCAGACGGTCATACCAACGGTGCTTAGCTTCGACCATTCCAGCCGCCGCTGACTTGCCCGCGCGCGACTGTCGTAACCGGCGTGCCGGATGGCTCCGGCTCCGGGCTGGCACCGGCCTGCCCGACCATCTACACTTGTTTGCGAATGAGAAACCGCGCTGTAGGGGCGCGGTCGACCAGGCAAGATCCAGGGGAGGAGAAGCCGTGCAAATAAGGAAGATGCTAGCCCTGGCGGCGCTCGCCGTCTTTGGGCTGACGAACAGTGCGGGGGCCGCCGATGCAGTCAAGATCGCCAACGTCATAGAGCTGTCCGGAGGCGGCGCGACCGTCGGCACCAACTGGCGCGATGCGGTCGAGCTCGCGGCCAAGCAGATCAACGAGAAAGGCGGCATTCTTGGCCGTCAGATCGAGGTAACCCACTACGACACGCAGTCCAATCCCGGTATCTCGAAGGCGCAGGTCACCAAGGCGCTGGACGGAGAACCCTATGTGATCCTGGGTCCGATCTATTCATCGTCGACCAAGGTCAACATGGTGGAGGCGCAGCGCGCCGGCGTGCCGCAGATCGTCGGGTCCGAGGCGGCGGAGATTACCAAGAAGGGCAACCCGACCCTGTTCCGCACTTCGTTCGGGCAGGACGCAAGCATGCCGAAGATCGCCAACTACATCCGCGACGGCGTGAAGGCCAAGTCGGTTGCGGTGATCTGGGTCAACAACGCGTTCGGCAAGGGTGGCCGAGACACCGTGGTCAAGGAGCTTGAGGCGCGCGGAATCAAGGTTGCCGTGGACATCTCGACCGAGGTGCAGCAGGTGGACTTCGCGGCCGAAGTTGCGCAGGCCAAGAACTCCGGCGCCGACCTGCTGTTCCCCTATCTCCACGAGGAAGAAAGCGCCCGCCTCTTGCGTGAGCTCAAGAAGCAGGGCTTCGACAAGCCCATCGTCGGCGAGACCACGATCACCAACGCCAAGGTCATCCAGCTTGCCGGGGATGCGGCCAACGGCGTCAGGGCCCATGTCGGGCTGTCACCGGATGCGCCCAGCCCGCTGATCAAGAAGATGGTCCAGGACTTCGAAGCGGCCTACGGCCGCAAGCCGGACCACAACGGTCTCAAGGGCTACATCGCGGTGCACATGGTCAAGGCGGTGACCGAGAAGATGGGCAAGTTCGACCAGCAGAACTTCGCCAAGACATTGCACGGCATGACCATTACCACCAAGGACGAGCCGGGCGTCTTGATGGACGTGACCTTCGATGACAAGGGTGATCCCGACCGCGAGAGCTTCCTGGTCGAAGTTGTCGACGGGAAAGAGAAGATCACCACCGTTCTGCCCCCGCTCGGGCGGTAAGGCAACCCGACGCGGTTAGGCATCTGAGGGGCGGCGCGGAGGCCACTTCGCGCCGTCCTTCCATTTCGGGGACGGTCCTGCGGGCATGGCGGAATTCGTCCAGCTACTGGTTTCGGGACTGGCGACGGGCGCGATCTACGCGCTGGCCGCCATGGGTTTCACGCTGCTGTGGCAGACGTCCCAGACGATCAACTTCGCCCAGGGGGAGTTCGTCATGCTCCCGGCCTTCATCATGCTCTCGGCGATCAAGCTCTTCGGACTGCCGCTCTACGCCGCCTTCGGCGTGTCACTGCTGGTCTCGGCCCTGCTCCTGGGCTTTGGCTTCAAGCGTCTCTTGGTCGATCCGATGATCCGCCACGGTGTTCTGCCGCTGGTGATCGCGACCATCGCTCTCGGCATATTCCTCAAGGAAGGCGTCAAGCTGGTCTACGGCGCCGAGGCCCTGCCCTTCCCCGAAGCGCTGCCGCAGGGGATTTGGCGCTTCGCCTCGGTCAGCGTGACCGTGAACGATATCGGCGTGCTGCTGCTGGTTTTCGCCATGGTCTTGGCGCTGCAGGGATTTCTCTCCCGCACCACCACAGGCCGGGCCATGCAGGCGGTGGCGCAGAACCCGGACACGGCCCGCATCCTGGGCATCGACGTGCCGCGCATGATCACCTACACCTTCCTGGTCAACGCCGCGCTGGTGAGCGTGGCCGCCTTGCTGATCACGCCGGTCTATCTGGCCAAGTTCGACAACGGCGAATCGATCGGCCTGATCGCGTTCATCGCCGCCATCGTCGGCGGCTTCAATCAGATCCGGGGCGCGCTGGTCGGCGGCCTGCTGATCGGGGTCATCGACAACCTGTCCGGCGCCTATATCTCGGCCGCCTACCGCGAGGCCTTTCCGCTGCTCTTGCTGATCGCCGTGATCCTGTTCCGGCCGCAGGGCCTGCTCGGCCGCGCCGAGGAGCGGCGGGTATGACGCGCTGGCTGCTGCCCGCCGCGGTGCTTGCCGTGCTCATCGCGCTGCCCCACGGTCTGAAAAGCTACGGCATCTATCTCTTGAGCCTCTGGGCGGTCTATGCCATGGCGGCCATGGGGCTGAACCTGACGCTCGGCTATGCCGGCCAGGTCTCGCTGGCCCAGGCGGCCTTCCTCGGCATCGGCGCCTATGTCTCGGCGCTCTTGACGGTCAACGGCGTAAGCTTCTGGCTCGCCCTGCCGCTGGCCGGGCTCGTTTGCTTCGCGGTCGGCATACTCCTGGGCTTCCCCGCGCTCCGGGTCCAGCATCACTATCTCGCCTTCGTGACGCTGGGCTTCAACGCGCTGGTGTTTCTCGTGCTCAGAAACGAGGAGTGGCTCACTGGCGGCACCTATGGCGTGGAGGGGATCCCGCGGCCATCCCTGCTCGGCCTGCCGACCCAGAGCCCGATCGGGTTCTACTATCTGAGCCTCGGTTTCTTGGTCGTCCTCTCGTTCGCCCTCTATGCCCTGCTGCGCTCGCCGTGGGGCCGGGCCTTCGCGGCGCTGAGGGAGAACCCGACACGGGCCGAAAGCCTGGGCGTCGACATCCGCGCCTACACGCTCTTGGCTTTCGCCATCGGCTCGGGCGTGGGCGGCCTCGCGGGCGCGTTCTATGCGCCGCTGGTGGAGTTCATCGATCCGACGCCCTTCGACCTGGGCACTTCGCTCGCGCTGTTGCTCATGGTCGTGGTTGGCGGGTCCGGCTATTTCGCCGGACCCTTCCTCGGCGCGGCCCTGGTCATGCTGCTGCCGGAATGGCTGCGCTTCAGCGAGAGCCTCTATCTGCTGCTGTACGCGCTCCTGGTCATGGTGCTGATGGCGACCTGCCCGTCCGGCCTCCTGGGGCTGTGGGCGCAAGCCCGCGAGCGGCTGTCCCGGCGGCGGCCCCCGCCCCCGGTGCTGGAGACGCGGACGTGACGGCACTGCTGCAAGTCGAAGGCCTCGCCCGCAGTTTCGGGGCAATCAAGGCGGTCGACGGCGTGTCGTTCGAGGTCGGCGCCGGCGAGGTGGTCGGCCTGATCGGCCCCAACGGCAGCGGCAAGTCTACCCTGTTCAACTGCATCCTCGGTCAGATCGGGCCCAGCGCCGGTCAAGTCACGTTCGAGGGCCAGCAGATCACCCGGCGGTCGCCGCTGGCGCTCAACCGGCTGGGCATTGGTCGCACCTTCCAGATGCTGCAGGTGTTTCCTCGCCTTTCGGTGCGCGACAACCTGATCGTCGCCGGCCAGGAGCACGAGGGCCGGCTGTTCGGCCGCCTGCTGGCGCCGCCCGACGCCGGCCTGGGCGCCGCGGCGGACGAGATGCTGGAGCAATTCCGCCTCTCCCATGTCGCTCATCAGGCCGCGGGCGACTGCAGCTTCGGGCAGCAGAAGCTCCTCGATATCGCCATGGCGTTCATGACCGGGCCGCGGCTGGTGCTGCTGGACGAACCGGCGGGAGGCGTCAACCCCAACATGCTCGGGGATCTGCACGCCCTGCTGCGCCGCCTGAACGCGGACCGGCGCACGACCTTCGTGGTGATCGAGCACAATATGGAGTTCGTCATGCGGCTCTGCGACCGGGTCCTGGTGCTGGCCCAGGGCCGCATCCTGGCCGAAGGCACCCCCGAACAGGTGCGGGCGAACCCGGCCGTCATCGAGGCCTATCTTGGCGACTGACTCGATTCTCACGCTGGCAGGCGTGGTCGCGGGCTACGGCAAGCTGACCGTCTTGAACGGCGTCGACCTGCGGGTCGCCGAGGGCAGCATCACCACGATGATCGGGCCCAACGGCGCCGGCAAATCCACCGTACTGAAGACGGTCTTCGGCCTGCTCAGGCCGACGGCGGGAGAGATCCGTTTCCGGGGCCAGGCCATTGCAGGCCTCAGCCAGCGCGCGCTGCTGTCGCTGGGGCTGGCCTATGTGCCCCAGGGTCGCAACCTGTTTCCCGAGCTCACCGTGCGGCACAATCTCGAGCTCGGCGGGATCACGCTCGGCGATCGCAAACGGCTGGAGCGCAGGATCGATGCCGTCATGGGCCGCTTCCCCAGGCTGCTGGAGCGGGCGGACGCCCAGGCGTCAACCCTGAGCGGCGGCGAGCAGAAGATGTTGGAGATCGGCCGCGCCCTGCTGTTGGAGCCGACGCTGCTGCTGATCGACGAGCCCTCGATCGGACTGGCCCCTAAGCTCGTCGGCGAGGTCTTTGCGATCTTGCGCGAGCTGCGGGAGTCGGGGGTGACGATCCTGATGGTCGAACAGAACGCCAAGGCGGCACTGGCGGTCTCCGACGATGCTCTGGTTCTCGAACAGGGCTGCCTGGCTTTCGCGGCGCCCGCGGCTGAGACGCTGGAGGACCCCAAGGTACATGCCCTGTTCCTGGGCGGCGGACTGGAGGACGGGGCGGGTGGGAACTCTGCGCAAGCTGAGTGACGGCTGGATGGCTTGCGTTCTTCGCCGTGCAGCCCCGGTCGGCGTCATCTACCTGTGGTGCAGCCAGTAGCGCGACTCGTTCATCGACAGGATGGGAACGAAATAGCGGGCCGCATCATCCTGCCGCAGCACACGCTGCATCAGGTTGTCCAGCACCAAGACGTCGTCGCCGGTATCGACGGTCAGCAGGGCGTGGTAGAGGCGCTCCCGCGGCAGGCGGCCCAGCACCAGCCGCAGTCGGTCCACGTGAAAGCCGAGCCAACGCAACGCGGTGTACTTGGTGATCGCAAACTCCTCGCAGTCGCCGCCGCCCGACAAGAAGTCCGCAGGCATCGACCAGAGATCCGATTTCTGGTGCCGGAGGTCGTCAGGGATATAGGGCTGCGCATTGACCATTTCGTTGACCGCCTCCAGTTGCCGCTCCGGCGCGAGAGCGCGAAGCGCGCCCAGTCGGCGCGCCCAGCCTTGGGTGAGCTGATCGGCCGCAGATGAATCCAGTTCTTTCCAGGATCTAAGGATGCTGCTCCGTTCGCGGAACCGCGCCGTGTCCGGAAGGAGGCTCTGGCGGGTTCCGAACAGCATCGGACCTGGCTGTGAGGGGGCCGCCGCGACCTGCGCGAACGTGGCCGCCGAAGCCGGCGTGAGCGCCGTGAAGGACAGGCCCGCCAGCGCGACTCCGCCCGTCAGGAGGCGTAGGGCCCGGCGCCGGCCCAGGCCGTGCGATATCGTGCTTCCGAGGTGCTGCTGTGCCATCTCGGAAGCCGGTCCGCAAGCCACATGCCACTTCGGACCTCCGACAAAACGCCGGAAATCCGGGAGCCATGCAGAGCCGGCCAGCGAGCGGGCGGGAACTTATTGCCGAGCCGGGGCCTCCTGGGGTTAATTCTTGCCGGGGTGGGACTGGCGCAGAAGCGTTCGGCCGCAGCTGGGAGGGCTGACTGATGGCTGGCTATCTGCAGAGACTGGCAGGTGCGTTCGGCGCCGGACGGGCGCCGAAGACTGCGCGGTGCGTACCACCCAACCGCCGCATCTACGCGATCGGCGACATTCACGGGCGCATGGACCTGCTCGCCGATCTACACGACCAGATTCTCAAGGACGCGGCGCAGTATGCGGATTGCACAAAGACGATCGTCTACATCGGGGATTACGTCGATCGCGGCCTCAACTCCAAGGAGGTCATCCAAACGCTGATCGAGCAGCCGCTGCCCGGCTTCGAATGCGTCTATCTGAAGGGCAATCACGAAGCCATTCTGCTTGATTTCGTGGAGGATGCGAGGGCGGGGGCCGGTTGGCTCAAGATCGGTGGCTTGGCAACACTTTTCAGCTATCGGGTGGCCCTGGACGAGAAACTGCCTGGCGCCGAGCGGCTGGCCGACGCGCAGGACCGCTTCCGCGAGAAGCTGCCGTCCGAACACCTGGCCTTCTTGAAGGCGCTTCGCCTTCATCATACCGAAGGGGACTATCTGTTCGTGCATGCCGGTGTCCGGCCGCGCCGGCCGCTGGACGATCAGACCGAGCAGGATCTGCTGTGGATCCGGGACGACTTCGTGCAGTCGAAGGTTGACCATGGCAAGATCGTCGTGCATGGACACTCGATCACCTGGAAGCCCGAGATCCGGCCCAACCGGATCGGCATCGACACAGGCGCCTTTGCCACGGGCGTGCTCACCTGTCTCGCGCTGCACGGCAGCGAGCACGAGTTCATCCAAGCCAAGCGCGGGGTTTAGGACGCCGAGCCTCCGGCCTTTACGCCCTGTTCACACCTTGCCGCTATGCGGACCTGGCGGAGCACGAGACCGATGACCATGAAGCTCACACGCAGACTGCTGCTCGCCGCCGGTGTTGCGGCGCTCTTGGCCGCGCTCAAGCCGGGCCGCTTGTTGGCGCGTCACCGGAGCCGGGCGGGCGGTGCGGCGCGGACGCCGACGGGCGATCAGCTGGCCGCCGCCTTCACCGACCTGGACGCGCCGCGAGAGGTCGGGCGGCGCTATCTCCGGGCGGATCCCTTAGAGGCGAGCCCGGAGCGGGTGCAGGCCTTCCTGGACGAATTCTCGGATCTGGGCAGCCCGGAGGCCCTGCGGCAGGATCTGGCGCGCCTCCGGGATCGGGATTTCAGAGTTCAGGACATCGTCTTCATCGACGGCTGGGTGCTGGCCCGCTCGGAGGCGCGGTTGTGCGCCTTGACGGTGCTGTTGTAAGGCGCGCCGATGATCGAGGACTTTCGCGGGTTCGAGGACGGCCGCACGTATGAGGCCGACATCTGCAT
>JAAUXY010199738.1_pt1 | contig 16706 bp, 11 predicted proteins | sample 7278121 | NCBI WGS metagenome assembly JAAUXY01 (sample SAMN14350117, study PRJNA611818) | marine sediment metagenome | isolation source: surface marine sediment (1.8m) | place: French Polynesia: Moorea | collected 2018-08 | reverse complement strand
GCTTTCCCCGACCGGCCGCCCGAGGGCCTCGCGGCCCAGGGCTGGGTCCTGCCATACCTCGCCGAGCTGGTCGATGCCCGCCTGCTCTCCCCACACCTCGACGGCCGACGGCAGGAGGTGGAGAAGGCCGTCGCCTGGCGCCAGCGCAAAGGCACGGTGGGCTGCCTGGAACAGATCGTCGAAGCGGTGGCCCGGGTCGAGGTCGAGGTTCACGAGGGCTGGCAGCGCCTGGCTCTCACCCCACGCGTCGGTCTGCCGCTGGCACCCGACGACACCCTCGGCCGACTCGATATGGACAACCCCCCGGACGCCGCACGCCATCCTCAACTGCCGGCGGTGACCCCCGACTTCCGGCGAGCGGTCGAAACCCGCGACGTCGCTGCCGCCGGCCAGGCGCCGGGCTGGCGCTTTCGCTATTTCCCGGCGCGCGTCCTCGAACGCCCGCCCGCGGCCGGCCAGACGCCTGGCAGCGACACCTGGTTTCATCCCCACCGTCACGGCGCACCGCGCTTCCCCGGCAGCTACGAAGACCTGTCGCACCGCACCGTCGACCTGCGCGCCCCGGCCCCTCGGCGGGGCCTCTACCATCCCCGGCGCCTGCTCTTCTTCACCGCCCCCGCCACGGGTTTCTTTCCGCCGGATCGCCGCCAGGTCGGATGGCAGCAGGGGCTGAGCGAAGAGCTGTTCAAGGACAAGGTCGACGACGCCACCGGCGTGCGCCGCATCTGGAAACTCGACCCACTAGCGCCCGACGGCTCGGACAACGCGATCACCCTCATCGTCCCCGTGGGGGTGCGGTTTGACGGCGGGTTGATCCGCATCGAGGACCTGTGCTTTCTCGACCCGCCGGAAAACGACCGCACGATCGAAATCACCGGCGGCCGGCTCGAGCTGCGTCGGGTTGCGGCCCGTCGCGTGGTGGTCACCGGCGGCGACGCGCCGGCGCTCGACGCCGCGGACTGTCTGTTCGAGACCGTCGACGCCGGCGCCGGCCTGGCGCGCCTCGAGCACTGCACCGTCCTGGGCGACCTGGCATGCGGCCGGCTCCAGGCCAGCGACTGCATCTTCGGCGGCGCCGTGACTTTCAACAGCGGTGCCCCGGGAACCGACAGCTGCGTCCGCTATTCACGGATCCCGAAGGAGTTGGCTCAGAGCAAGCCGGAGGAGGTGCGATGGCCGGCCAACACCATCGACCAGCCGGCCTTCTTCGACTTCGAGATCTGCGACCGGGGCGAGGTGCGACGTTCCAGGGAATTCGGTCAGCCGGGCTGCGGCGTGCTGCATCCCGCGACCCCGGAGTCGATCCGCTTCGGAGCCGAGGACGGCGGCGAAATGGGCGCCTATCACCACCGGCGTTACGCCCTGCAAGATGCCGCCGTGCGCGAGAAACTCCGCGACTTCCTGCCCCTGGGCCTCGAGGCTGCGTTGATCCCGGATCCGCGGCTGCTGGCGTCGCCCCCCGGCATCGCTCCAGCGGCACCGGCGGCACCGGCGCTCCAAGACATTCCATCCGGCGAGGAGATGACATGAAAACACAGATTTCCAGGCACAGCCACCGGCCCGCGGCCCGCTACTCCGGGGTCTACCAGCAACAGGGCCGGATGATCACCGACGCCGACTGGAACGAGCTGGTGGAGATCGTCAAGGCGCGGGTCGACGACGCGCTGGCCGACGTCGTGGGCCGGGGCGCGCCGCGCGAAGGCGGGGTCCAGGTCGTCCGCAAGCCGGATTCTTCCCTGTGGATCGAAGGCAGGACCCTCTACGCCGGCGGCGTCCGCGCACGGGTGGCGCCGACCGACGAGGCCGCCGCCAGCGCCTTCTCCTACCTCGACCAGGCCGATTTGCCAAACGCCATCGCGCCGAAGGGAGATTACCGGGTCTATGTCGACATCTGGGAACGGCCGGTGAGCTCGCTCGAGGACTCAGAGCTACGCGACCCGGCGCTCCACGGCGCCGATACCACCACCCGAACCCGGACCATGGCGCAGATCAAGTGGTGTCCCCGAGACCGGCTCCCCGAAGAGCCCGCCGACAACCCGCCGCGCGGCGATGCCGTGCTGTCCCTGACGCTGCGGGCGAGCGACACGGAGAGGGATCCGGACGACCCTTGCGCCACCGTCGTCGAGGTCGACCGGCAGGTAGGCGATTATCTCTTCCGGGTGGAGATCCATGACGTCCCCAGGGCCGAGAATCAGCACACGCTGACCGTCAAGTGGTCGCGCGAGAACGGCGCCGAGCAGTACTGTCTGTCGAACGGTGAGCCGCCGCCCGGGTTCGCCCACGCTTCCTGGGCTTACGAGCTGTTCGACAATGCCTGCGAGAAGCACCTGGGCGTCCACCTGGCGCCGGGCTTCGTGCTCCAACGCGGGGTGTTGTTGCCAGCCTACCCCCAGACGCCGTCCCCCGAATTGGACCTGATCCGGCGCTGGGACGGCTACTGCCGACTCAAGAAAGAGCTCAGCGGATGGTCATTCGCCGAGGGCCAGGACCGGGGCGAGGATCTATTCGTGGGCTCCGGCGGCCACGGCGCGGTGGCGGTGAGCGCCGAGGCGCTCGAAATCCAGCTCGAGGAGCTCGATCTCACCCTGGTCTTCGGCGACAAGCTGGTCGCCGGCGACTACTGGCTGGCTCCCGTCAGGCAGGCCCAGCATCAGCCTGGGAACACGATACTCGAGCCCAAGCCGCCACTGGGCATCGTCCACCACTATCTCGAGCTCGAGGTCTTGCCGGAAGAAGCGCCCGACACCGCCCGGGCTCCACGGCTGCGTTTTCCGCGGCTCACCGAGCTGCAGGCGGAGGAGATCGCCTACAGCGGCCCCAGCAACTGCGACAATAAGCTGTTCCCCGCCAACGACGAGGCGTTGAAGACCGTGAAACAGGCTCTCGACCGCCTGTGCGGCCTCCAGGCCCATCACGTCCGTCTCGGCGACTGCCAGCCATGCGCCGGTTCCCACTTCAAATTCGGCGACGAGCCGCCTCAGACCGTGGCGGATGCGCTGCGGCACCTCTGCCACCTCCAGGCCCACCACGTCGGCGTCGGCGAGGCCTGTACAAACTCCCTCTTCGCCGTCGAGAAGGAGGGCTTTCCCCCAACCACCGTCGAGGATGCCTTGAAGCTACTCTGCAACGTCCGGGCGCGCAACGTCCGCTACACCGCGGGCTGCGAATCGCTGGGCGACGCCCAGACCGTCGAGCAGGCCCTGGACACCCTGTGCAAGAAAATCGAACGACGCGACCGGTGGGGCTGTCTGGTGATCGTGCCGATCATCTTCTGGGGATGGTTCCGGAAGCTGTTCGGAAAACTCGGCTGAAGGCCGCCAGGAGACACGCCATGCGCACCCATGCCATGATCCATCAACATCGCCCGGCCGCGGCCCGGCGCCGAGTGCCGGTGCACCGTCCGGCTGTTGTCAACGGAAAGATCCGCCGGATCCTCCACGGCCCCCGGATCCAAGCCAAGCTGAAAGTCGGGGCCCCGGACAACGCCTACGAGCGCGAGGCCGACCGGGTGGCGGAGATGGTGAATCGAGCGCCGATTCCGGAGAACCGATCTCCGGTGCGAGTGGCCGAGCGGGCTCGTCGGTCTATCCAGAGACGTACCGTGGTCGAGGAAGGAGCGGCCGGATGCGGTATTTGCTGGGGTATGCCGGCGCTTGCAGGTATCCAGGCTCACAAGGAGATCCAGCTAGATTACATTCTTCCGCGTCTCCTCAAGCTAACCGGACAAGATAGGTCGGCGGAACTGCCGATCGCCTGCAGGAAGAATCCACGCAGTAAGCCACGTCCGGATCTTGTGCTGCTCAGGAGAGACAATCGCTGGTTGATTGGGTCGATCAAGCCTGCCCGCAAGCGATACTACATCAAAAGTAAGAATGTCTTCGACTTCTATAAGAAATGTATCAAGAAGGCTTTCCCCACGGCAAAAGTCCAGCCCCTGAGAATCCCGCTTCTCCCTTCAAGGGATCCTCGCCTGTCTCTTCCATTTCCAAATCCCCAGGCCGAAGGGTGTGGCACTCAGAATTTCTATGTCAACGCCCCTAATAAATATGGAATGTATGGCTACTACTGTAAGCCGGGTCGCAGAAAGCTCCTTGCAAATCCGAAATGCAAATGCAAAAAAAGAAAACGTAGGAAGAAAAAGAGGCGAACGAGAAGAAGTGCCAAGAAACACCAGCCCAGTGTCAGCTCCCAGGCAAAGCCTCGATCCACAGGACTGGCCAAAGGGGCGGGGAAGCAAGGACTCAGAAAGGTTGGAAAGAAACTCATTCCCGGCCACGTGTTCCTCGAGCTCGGTATGGTCGCAACCGCCCTCCTCGCCGGCGCCAAACCGACGTTCGGCGCGGGAGGAGTCTCTGTCGAGGAAGCTCTCGTCGATCTCGCCCTCCACGGTACTCCGCCGAACGTGAAGATCTCGGAGGATCTACAAGAACTCCTTGCCCAGAACCCTGCTTTGAACGAGCGACTGCGCAAACTGGCCGCCGGCAAGTCCAGCAGTGACGAGGCCGTCCAACAGATATTCGACCTGATGGAACGCAACAAAGATCTGCTGGACGCGGAGGCACTGGAAGGTCTCGTCGACATGATGGAGCAAGGCGGAGCGGTCTCGGAACGGCAACCCACGGCCAAAAGATTCCGAAAGATCATCTCGGCGGCGAAGTCCGGCGTGAACCTGGGGCCGAAGAAGGAAGAACCAACCACGCGAGCTCCTGAACCGAAAGCGAAGTCCGGTGAGCTCAAGCCGGAAAAGCGGGTTCAGATCGACCCGGCGCTGAGAAAGGAACTGGCCAAGCGGCCGGCGGTCAGGGAATTGTTCCTTGCCGCGCTGGGCGGCTCGGGCCCAAAGGTCTCGAATGAGAATGTACGCCGCCTCCTGGCAGCCACCCGTCAACTCAGCGACAGCGATGTTGTGAAAATCCTTGCGGAGGTCCGGAGACTGCCAAAGGCGGCGGCAGATGGTTCCGAGGGCAAAAAAGCCATCAACGCTTTGACCCTGATCGAACGGCTTGCCAAGAAGACGTCGCCTGCGCCGGTGACTCCGTCTTCTGCCACGGCGTCCCAGGGATCCAGTCGCCCGGACGCCAGGCAGATCGAAACGATCCTGAGGGTGATGCGGAAGTTCCGAAAAGAAATCGCCAGCTCCAAAGAGGTACTTCGCATCCTCGAGGTCAGAAGGGCGACGTCGGGAAAGGCCGTAGCTTTTTTCAAGCAGATCGAGGTCGGAGATCTGGGCAGCGGAGTCTACGTGCGGACACGAGACGGCATCATGGGCTCAATAGTGACGGCGAAGGTCATCGAAAGAGTTTCCGAGACCCAGTTCCGTTTCAGCGTCACCAGCTCTACGAGCCTCGTGGACAGTCAGGGCACTCACCTTCCGCAACAGGCTCTGCCTATCGGAGTGACAGTAATCGTGAAAGCTCGTCGATAGAGTCAACGCAAGAGCCAAGGACCACAAGCCCTAACGAGACATGCTACTGACAAGACCAAAGGACGAGGTGGACGAAATGACAAAGACTCTCAAAATGGCGGTTAGGAGCAGCGCGGAGCCCGCGCGACGACCTCGGCCCCGGCTCTCGCCCCGACCCACCTACAACCGGCGGGCGGTGATCCGCCATATTCTCCAGGGTCCGCGTCTTCAGACCAAGCTCAGGGTCGGCCCAACTGGCGACGCCTGCGAACAAGAGGCCAACCGGGTGGCGGAAGCGGTGATGAGGATGCCGGCCAGTGAAGAGCGCGTCCAGCGAGAGTGTTCTGAGTGCGAGGAAACGCTGCAACGCCAGCCGGAGGAAGAAGACGAAGAGGAGCTGCAACGCCAGCCGACAGACAGGCTTCAGACCGAGTGTCATCCGGGGAAGGAACCGCGAGTGGGCGCCGCCCTTGAGAGGCGGATCGACATGATGCGCGGTGGCGGCCGTCCGCTTCCCGGCTCCGTACGGACTTTCTTTGAGCAACGCCTCGGCCGCGACTTCGCCGACGTCCGGGTGCATGCGGGAACCGCTGCCGCCGACATCGCCGGGGCGCTCCGGGCGCGCGCGTTCACCATCGGTCAAGACGTCGTATTCGGTGCCGGCCAGTACGCGCCGGAGAGCCCTTCGGGCCGACGGCTGGTCGCCCATGAGCTGACCCACGTAATCCAGCAGAAAGGCGGGCGGAGCTGAACAACGGCCTTCCGCGACCACTCTACAACCCCAGAGGCGGCGAACAGTCTTAGAATCGGTGGATGGTCGAAACAGTCCATGATGAAGGGCACGAGTCACGATCGCGCCTGCGGAAGGTCCTTCGCGTCGTCCTCTTCGGCCTGCTCGGCCTAGAGGTCGTCTACCTGATCGCCGCCAACGTCTTTCTCAACAGCGAGCTCGGAATCAGCTGGGTCAATCGCAAGCCGGAAAAATGGGATCTGACCTGGGACGGCGGCTGGTCGGTCATCCCCGGCCATATGCACATGAACCGCCTGGACTTCGATCGCTACGGCCCGCGGGACACGACCCACGCCGAAGCCCAGAAGATCCGCTTCAAGGTCGGTCTGCTGCCGCTCGCCAGTCGTCGCTTCGTCGCTCGCGATGTGGCGATCGAAGGGTTTCAGATGGCCATTCGGAGAGAGCCCAAGGAAGAAGCCGAGGCCGACGCGCGGTCTGGACCAGCACCGGAGCCAGGCTCACGCCGCAAGCCGGGTTGGCATCTCGAGCTCGCGGATATCGCGATCGACGGCATCGAGAGCTTCAGCCTGAACGACTTACGGATTGCCGATGGGCAGGCGCGCCTGACCGGTGATTTCAGGACCCGGGTCCGGGGCGATATGTCGCTTCAGCAGTCCGTGCTCGAGTGGCGCGACGCCAACCTGTACAAGGGCGATCAATTGATCGCCGACCCCTTGCACCTGCGTTTTGACGGCGGCTTTTCGCCTTTCGATCCCCGAACGGATCGAGGGTTGGCCGTCCTCGACCACTTGAGTGGTAACGTCGGGGTCGAGGGCACCGTTTCGCGCCTGTCGATTCTTCGACATTTCTTCGCCGACATCCAGTGGATCCAGAGCCTCGACGGCCGCGGCGAGCTGAAGGCCGACCTGGTGCTCGATGAAGGGGCGCTCCAGCCCGGCAGCGAGCTGATCGCCGACGCCGACGATCTGCTGCTGGACTTCCTCGGCTACACCACCGAGGGAAACGGCCGAATCCACGGCACGGTGAACGACCCCAGCGGCGAAGCAGACGAGGCAGGCCCGGTGCGCATGGAAGTGCTCTTCGACGACTTCATCGTCCGGCGCAAGCCGACCACCGTGCCCAGCGTGCAAGGCCAGGGCTTTCGCCTGGTCGCCACCACCTCGGATCCCGACCTGCGCTACGGTTTGAGCGATCTTGACATCGTGATCGACATGCCCCAGGCGGAGGTGCCTGATCTCTCGATCTACGGCGACTACCTGCCGTCGGACCTGGGATTAGCGGTCGAGTCGGGCCGCGGCGTGGCTCGTTTCCACCTGGAGGTGTCGGCGTTCGAGGAAACGGCCCTCGGCCTCTTCGAAGTCGACGCCGAAAATGTCGCGGGCCGATTCCAGGATCTTGCCTTCGACGCCGGTCTGGAAGTGCGCACCCGGATCTCGGGCGGCGATCTCGACAACTTCAGCCTCGAGATCGAGGGCACGCGGCTCGAGATCAAAGACGGCGTCTTTCGCGACGAGCGAAACACTTCCGAGGAAGGCTGGTGGATGACCATCGATGTGCCGCGGGGCACCGCCCATCTGGGCAGCGAGACTCCCTGGCTCGAGGCGGACGTCGAGCTCGCGATGCGCGATACCCGGGTGATCATCGCCATGTTTGCCGAGCTCAAATCGTGGCTGCAGCGCTTCGAGAAGATTCTCACCGTCAAAGACGTCACCGGTTCCGGCAACATCGTGCTGCAAGGTCAGCACCTCTACCTGCGCAACCTGGAGATCGAAGGCCGCAAGCTCCGCGGTCGCGCCGAGCTCGACCTCGGCGAAAAAGAACGCCGAGGAATCCTCTACGTGCGCTTCCACGGCATTTCCATCGGCCTCGAGCGGGACGGCGACGAGAAAGACTGGAAGCTCACCGGCGTCAAAAAATGGTTTGACCGGCGAGTTACCGAAAGCTGGTAAGGCAAAATTGCCCCCTCTCCACGGGGGGCGTCGTGGAGAGGGGGCCGGGGGAAGCGGTCGGCTCAAGGCGCGGCGGAGGCCAGCCGATAGGAGCCCGCTTCAGTCGCTATCGCTGTCGCTGTCGCTGTCGCTGTCGTCATCATCATCGTCGTCGGGTGAGATGAAATCACCGCTCAGGACGATGAGGTTGCCGGCATCGAGATTCTGCGGCCCGATTCCGTTGCCCACCATCTCATTGGTGATGATGTCGGTCTTGCCGTCGTTGTCGATGTCGCCGGCAGCGGCGCTATAGCAAAGGGTGTCGCCTTCGTCGATGTCGGTCCGGCCCAGGGCTCCCTGGATCTCGACGATATCCACTTTCCTCGACGACGGCAGAGCCCCGGGAGCGGTGTCGATGAGCTTCGGCCAGCGGCGGCCCTCCCGGCCGAAGAAAACATGCATCGCGCCGGCATTGAGGCGACCCTGCGGGTGGGCGTGGGGCGAGCCGATCATCAAGTCGCCGAGCCCGTCGCCATTGAAGTCGCCCTGGGCGACGGTGTCCGAACCGATGGCGTCCTCATTAGGCCCCAGGATCGTTGTCACCTTGATTCCCGGCGGCGGGGTGTCGATGTTGAAATTCTTGCCCTTCAGACGCCGAGCCTTGTAGAGAACGTAGCCGATTCCGGAGATCGGACGATCACCAGCGTCGGTACCGTCACCGACCAGGTCGCCAACGAAGAGCTCGGCTTTACCGTCGCCGTTGTAGTCGAGACCACCCAAGAGCTCCTCGCCGAAGCTCACATTCTTCGCGCCACCGTGAATCACCGTCACGACGCTGGGGTCCGATTCCAGCTCGATCTGGAAACCGGCCGGCCACGCTCCGGAAGGAAACGCATCGTCCCACAGCACATAGGCCCGGCCGGCCGGTGCGCCGCCGGCGCCATGAGTGGTCGGCAACCCGAATCCGAACGGCCCGACGCTGGCACCCGCACGGTTGATCGTCGCGCCGGCGAAGATCTCGGCCCGTCCGTTGCCGTCGAGATCGCCGAGCTGACAGGTGGCGCCGAGGTGAAAGTCCTCTGAGCCCGCGGGTGGCACGACGCGGGCGATATTGCCCGCCAGAATCGTGCTGCCGTAGTTCGCCAAATCGACGGTGGCCGACTGCGCCAGGTGGGAGCCACCACGCACCACGTAGACCGCGCCATGGTGGGTCGCCGAGCCGTCGCTCTCCTGATCAGCGGCCACGACCAGGTCGGCCGTACCGTCGCCATCGACATCGTCGGCGCGCATCCAGATTCCGAGCCGGTCGAAGTCGGCGGCTCCGACCAGGGTGAAGATCGTTAGCGACGGGGGCGGGCTCGCCAGATCGACTGTCGTCAACGAGTCAGCCAGGTGGCGCAGCTCGGGGCCGCCGACGATGATCGACAGCGCACCCGGGCCGATGCGCGGGCCGGTCACGTCCTGGAAGCTGTAGTTCTGGCGCGCGATCAACAGATCGCCGATGCCGTCACCGGTGACGTCGCCCATCCAGATCTCGCTGCCCGCCATCTCCGAAGCCCCCAGAGTGCCGGCACCGATGAAGCGCAGGAAACCGTTCTGCGAGACTGCCAGGTCGATGGCGCCGGAGCTTGTGCCGTCGCCGAAGACCAGGTGGACCTCGCCGGCGAAGAAGCGGCCCGCGGGCGTCGAGAGCATGTGGGAGACGGCGGTATCGACATAGCCGTCGCCGTCGATGTCGAAGCCGCCGGCCACCGGAACACCGGCGACGCCTAAGGGAACAATGGTCGGGGTTCCGGTACCGTAGGCCCGAAAGAGGGGATCGACGCCAGCTGTCAGATCTGCGATGTCGATGGTCTTCGTGGGATCTCCCGGGGCCGCCATCGCCGTCGGCACGCCGGTGATCAGAAAGAGGGCGAAGATACCCACGGCTTTTCTCTGTGCACTACTCCGCAATCTCACGATGTTCTCCTTGGGGTAAGATCATGTGACAAATGGTTTACAAACAGGGACAGCCTGTTGCAAAACGTTAACTAACGAGCATCTTCTCGACTCTCCTTGAGGCAACGACGTTCTCGAAGAACGAAAAATTACTGCGGAAGCTCTAAAGCACGAAAAATCCAGTGCACAGATCGACCCACCCTGCCACGCCAGGCTACTCAGAAGACTGCCTTATCGAACAGAACTGACTTTTATCGGAGCACTCGACCTCGCCCATCCCGATCTCATAAACTCATACGGAAATTATTAACAATTGGTTTCCGAGGAACATCCAATCGGGACCGATGGTATTTTTATAGTGTTGAGAGCACCTTCTGGTAGTGACGTCAGGATCGTCACAGCCTCGACCCGTGGCGGCAAGATCACCCCCTCGGGGTAACGGGAAATAGCCACGGGTTTCAACCCGTGGCAGCGCGACCCCAACTCCGCGTCCTCTAAGGCGCGAGCAAGAGGCATGCACACGACCGCTATCACGGGTTCTACCCGTAGCAGCGCGGAGCACCCCTCGGGGTGCCAGGGTATAGCCACGGGTTTCAATCCGTGGCAGCGCGACTCCCGAGGACCTCACAGCCAGACTCGCCGTAGATTCCTAGATACTTGGTGAAACAAAGTACTATGCTACGACGTATAGTTGTCTAGACGAGGTCAAGACGATGGCATCACTAGAGAGAGAGCTCAAACGCGGAACCCTGGAACTGCTGCTCTTGCGCATCCTGGCCGACGAGCCGACCTACGGCTACCAGCTGGTCCGCCGTCTCGCCGAACGCACTGGCTATCGCTTCGCGATCAAAGAGGGCACACTCTATCCGGTGCTCTACCGCATGGAAGACGCCGGTCTGGTGACTCCGGAATGGAGCCAGCCGACCCGCGGCGTGCCGCGCAAGACCTACCGGCTGACCGGCGCCGGCAAGGACCGCCTGAAACACCTGACGGAAGCCTGGAGAGACTTCTCGACCGCCGTCGACGCCGTGCTGGCGGGACCTGAGACCGTGAAGGAGGAGACATGAAACCCGTGGATCGTTACGTGGCGGATGTGCTGAACAACGTCTTCGCGACGCCGGAGGATGCCGAGAGGCTCGAGGCCGACCTACGAGCCCACTTCGCCGAGGCCGAGGCGCGCGGCGAGACGCCGAGCCGGATCATTGACGTCATGGGCCGGCCTGAGGACGTCGCCGCCGCCTTCAACGCCGAGCGCGACGTCCCCTACGCCAACTTCTGGCAACGGGTCGTCGCCTTCATCGGCGACTGCGGGCTCCTGCTCGCCCTCTTCCTGCCACCCCTCGCCGTCGCCGCCCTCTTCGCCCGCCTGATGCCTGAAGAGGCCACCTCCGGCGCGACGCCGATCGGCTGGCTCATCATCCTGTGCCTCCTAGTGCTGGCGATGTTCGGCATCTTCATCTTCTACTTTCCGATCCTCGAGGCCCGTTTCGGCAAGACCTTCGGCAAGCACCTGATGCGCATCCGCGTGGTGCGCGAGAACGGGGCGCCGATCAGCCTCGGCCAGGGCTTCGTCCGGCGGCTGTCGCTCTTCTTCAAGCTGCTGGTGCCCGACGCCCTCTTCGTGCCCTTCACCGAAAAGCGCCAGCGGGCCCTCGACATCATTGCCAAAACCGTCGTCGCCCAGGAACCGGGCGAACGCGCGCCGGGCTGGGCCTGGGTCGTCTGCCTGTTGCTGCCGGTGGTCTCGGGCCTCGCCGTCGCCGGGGTGGCCATGCTCTGCGCGCCCTGAGGTGAGGAGCCGGATGATGGTCGACGACGCCAAACCGGTCTCAGAAACGGCCACACGAGCGATCTTCGTCGCCGCGGTCCTGATCCTCATCCTGCGCCTCGCCGTCGGCTGGGGCCATTTCCAGAGCTCCGAGCCGGACGCCGGCATGATGCTGGCGCTCGGCGTCATGGGGCTCGGCTTCCTGGTCTGCGGTTTGACCGCCGTCAGCCGGGTGAGAACCGCGGCGAGCCAGCTATTTGTCCTCTACTGTCTGGGCCAGGCCGTCCACTGGGGCGGCCCGCCCGAGGTCGCTTCTCAGAATCTGCAGGTGGCCATCTGGCTCGTCTACTTCTTGATCAGCATGCTCGGCATCTCGGCGATCCTGCACTTCACGCTGCTCTTTCCGAGCCGCTGGCTGTTAGCCGACCGCCGCGTCACCCGACTCTTCCTCTACGGCCCGATCGCCCTGGCCGCCCTCCTGGCGGTATTCAGGATGGTACTGGCCGGCCCGCGAGGCGACGGCCTGCAATCCGCCTTCTTCGCCCTAGAGATGCTCCAGATCAATCTCTACGGACTGCTGGCGAGCATCGTCATCGCGATCCGCTTCGCTCGGGCCAGCCGATCCGAGCGCCGGGCCGGTCTCAGCGTCATGCTCGCCGGAGTGCTCCTCGGGCAGTTGCCCTACCTCACCGCCAGCATCCTGGCGCCTGACGTCGCGCAGCCACTCACGCTCTTCTTCCTGCTGATTCCGATCGCCGTCACCCTAGCGATTCTCAAGGTGGGTGACATCGATCGCGCTCCTTATTAGGGCCGCGGAAGAAATAAATCATCCGGATTAGCCAAGCTTGAGGGAGGGCACCGGCCAAGCTTCCCCCCTTTGAAAAAGGGGGGACTGAGGGGGGATTCTCCGGCTGCTGTGTCGTTCGAGTGAGCAGAGAATCCCCCTCTAACTCCCCCTTTTCCGATCCGGGTCTATTTCCGGGTACTTTTCACCAGATAATAGGTGAAGTGACCTTCGCCTATTCGAAGGAGGAACCCGCAATGATTGTGACTCAGGCACGGAAGACAGATCAGGCTCAAGAGAGGCTGCTGCTGAAGAATGCAGAAGCGGCGTTTGCCGGCCAAATCGTCACCGGCACGAACTGCTCGCCGTTCGAATCCAAGATCATCGTCGCGAAGGCCAAAGAGGCGTTTCGGGTCGGGGAGTGGTCCGAGGGACGCGTGTTGGAGGATGGCCAGATGGTGTTTCATGCGCTCAGCGCCGAAGCTCCACCCGGGAAACCTCTGGAGGCATGTGCCAAGGTACGGGTCACCCTGAGCGTCCTGCGTCGCCCAGAAGACCTCGAGGTGCAAATGCGCCACGGCGCAGGCGCCCGGCGCCGCCAACAGATCCTGCGCTTGGCCGTGCAAGCTCAAGAGCAAGGCGGTCTGCTGACCCAGGAGGATTTGGCTTTCATCCTGGGTCGTGATGTGCGCACCATCCGAGCCGACATTGCGCTGCTGCGCCTGCGGGAACTGGTCGTGCCCACGCGAGGCACAGTGCGGGACATCGGGCCCGGTGTCACCCACAAGCAACGGGCGATCGAGCTGTGGTTGCAGGGTAAGGAGGCGGTTCAGGTCGCCCAGCATCTCAACCACTCCTTGACTGCCGTGGAGCGCTACCTCCAGACCTTCTGCCGCGTGGTGTACGCCCAGAGGCGGCTGCACAACATCCTGAAGACGGCTCTGGTGGTCGGCATCTCGGTGTCCTGCGCGCAGACGTACTGGGGGCTTCACGAGGAGATGGTCAGAAAGAATCCTTTCTACGAAGAGCGGCTTGACGAGGTGCTTCGCATCGGAGAGCTCCACTGGCAAGTGGGCGAAAAAAGGGGGCACTCATGAAAGTCGCCCGGAGTCACCGCCAGACCGTCTTCGGCCCACTGCAGCGCAAGACCTTTCGAGCCACGCTCGCCGCAGAGTTGGCCCAACACATCCCCAGCTTGGGCTCTCTGACGTCTCAGGCCCTGGCCGATCACCTCGACCATTTGATCCAGGAGCACTTTCCACCCACCCAACACCTGCGCATGGGCCAGGTCCTGTGGCCGGCCGTCGCCCGAGATGAGACCGGGGCCTACGGCAAGACCATCGAACAAACCCGCATCCAGCCGGTTCTCCTCTCGCTCTTCACTGCCGAAGATCTCGAGGACTACCTCCAGGGCATGTCGCGCACCAAGCTGCGCCAAAAGGTGGCCCTGCGCTTGTTTCACCAAGCCTACGAGCAGGATGGAGTCCTCACCCGGGCCGACGTCGCAGTCCTCATGGGGCTCGACACGTCGACGATCTCGAAGTATGTTCAGGAGTATGAACGCGAGTCTCAGAAGACCGTCCCAAGGCGTGGGACAGTCCATGACCTCGGGCCCTCGGTTACCCACAAGCGGCAGATTTGCTATCAGGTCGTCGTCCAGGGCCGCAGCATCGAAGACACAGCCCGCGACACGCACCATTCCCCGGAGGCCGTCACGCGCTACGTTAGCGCCTACAGGAGGGTCTTCCACTCCCTGCATAACGGCCTCTCTATTAATGACACGGCCTTCGTGGCCAAGCTACCCAAGCGGCTCGTGCAGGAGTACGCAGACATCCAGAGAGAGCACGAGCAAGCTCGGGAGCCAGCTACATGAGGACCACCTACCCGGAGAGGATGCCTACCGGAAATACACCCTTATTTGCAAAGGGGGAGGACCAGATCCTATGCCGATCACTCCGATAGCCAGAAGCTAGTCGCATGGCTGAAGAGAGTGCTGGATGGCACTGGCAGATCACCTGAGCTAATTCGAACGGGATGATTATTTCTTTCCGGCCCGGCAGCGGAGATCATCCCGCCCTGGCCAACGCGACAGCCGGATCGGACCAACGCGCTTTCCGCACCGGTCGAGGCAACTCGCCCCTCGCACGAGCGGCGTCAGACATAGGCGGTACCGTGGCCTGAGCTTTCACCGAACCGGCCTTGATCATTCGGCCTTTCGTCGCCCGGCCTTTCGCCGCCCGGCCACTCCCGCCCCGACGCCTGCCGGGCCGATCGTCGTCCGTCAGCAACCTTCCGAGCCGACGCCTCGACGGTCGGACGGCCCGAGCGGTCTGCTCCTGGCCGGCGCCGGTATGGACACCCGTCAGCATGCTGGCGACACGCACAAATACCGAGTCAAAGTCCGCCATCACCCGCCGGAGCTCGGCATCGGCCGCCTCGGCCTCCTTGACATCGATCGCGGCCAGGCGCGAAGCGTCTTCCAGAGTCTCGATCGCCTCTTCGACGGGAGCCGCCCAGCGGGCCAGATCATCCACCGTCAATTGGAAGGGCACCGCTGGCAGAGCGTTTGAAGACACGGCGAGCCGCGCCACGATATGGCGCGCCTGACGCAGCAGCAGCCTATCCTCGCGGGACGTCTCGCCAGCGATGCCCAGCAATCGACGGCACGCCGCGCCGCCAAAGACGCCACGCAATAGCCTCCTCAGATCGACAACCCGCCGATAGAGAACGGCCCGGGCGGCAAACCTCTCTTTGCCCCTGAGGCGCCTACGTTGATAGGTCTGTTCGCGAGCCTGATCGGCGGCCTCCAGGCACTGCCAACGACGAGCCAGAGCACGCCCCAGAAGCTCCTGCAGGAGCTCGAGATCCGGCAGACTCTCGCCCTCTGCCAGCTCAGGGCGCAGTAGCTCCGCCAGGCCCTCGGTCGTGGTGGCGGCCCAGTGTCGACTAGCGGCGACGACGGCGACCGCGGATTTCTTGCGCATAGCGATGTTTTTCATGACGGCTCCAGGATCAAGGATAGGTCACCCCTTCAATATAAAGGTATTATTCCACGGAATTAGCGCTTCACATATTCAAGAGTTCCGTTCATTTATTCCGTTCGCCTCCTCGACTGCTGTCGGTCGCTGGGCATCGGGCCTGCCCATCCCTCAATGAAAGCATTCCAACATATTTTCTGCGCCCTCGATGTTCAGAAGTTCCATTCTTTTCTTCCGTAGCGACCCATGGCAGTATCCGCGACAACGGATGGCCATCGACCACCGCCAGCGACGAGGGTCGCGACGCTCGATGGCCATCGGCTCAGCGAGAGATCGGCGGCCGGTACATTGGATGGCCCTTGGCCCAGATTTGGAACGGCGGTCGCAGCGCCTCATGGCCACTGGCTGCCGGAGAAAACGGCGGTCGCGGTATCCGATGGTCAATGGCCACACGCTCCGACGACAACTATTTCGTCGATTTCCCGCCGCTCAGGCCGATCGAGTCGTCCATGCCGGTCGCCGACGTCGCGCAACAGCTTTCGAGATCTTCAGCCTCCGACCATCCATGGGACCGCCTGTCTTGGGTCAGTCGCCACCGGGAGATCGCCCGCTTCCTCGTCGAGGCCCATCCCGAGATCGGATCGTGGTGGCGCAGACCGTCACCGTCGGCTATGAACGCATCCGCGGTCTGCGCGACGTCCACCAGCGCCGCGGCAGCGACTACGACGCCAACAAGAGTCGCACGTTCCCCGTCGCCGTCGAAATCCTGTTTAAGGCGGTGGCCGACGACGCACCGCGTGGGACCTGGCTACCAGAAGGCTGGAAAGCGACCCGAGTGGCGACACCGCCGAAGTCGATCCGTGCCGACTGGAGCGACGGCAGCCGGGTGAGTTTCTACCTTACGGCCAAGGGAGACACCAAGAGCAGCGTCTCCGTCCAGCACCAAGGGCTCCCCGACCAGTCGGAAGAGGCCGCCCAGTACGACCTCGGTGTCTTGCCGCGCGCAAGCGAGATCCGAGGCGAGGCAGGCCTCGCCCCTACGGTTCGAGCCGAGCAGGCTCAATCGCCAAACACGTCCTCCAGACGCTTCGCCGTCAGGATCCGGTCACCCCATTCGAGCAGCCGATCGGCCTCGCCGGCCGAGACGCGGGCTCG
>JAAUXY010054706.1_pt1 | contig 16725 bp, 18 predicted proteins | sample 7278121 | NCBI WGS metagenome assembly JAAUXY01 (sample SAMN14350117, study PRJNA611818) | marine sediment metagenome | isolation source: surface marine sediment (1.8m) | place: French Polynesia: Moorea | collected 2018-08 | reverse complement strand
TGGTTCCGCCAGCCGCGGCAGAACTCGCGCTGGCGGCCGACCAGGATCGAGCCCGGCTCGGCGTTGACGAACAGCTTGGGGATCTCCGATTCCCCGAGCCATCGGCCGTAGGCGGTCGCGATCTCGACCACGTCTTCGGGTTCGCCCTCGATCGGTATCTGGCGCGGCCAGGTGAGTGTCGGCCGGCGGCCCTCGCCCGGTTCGCGGAAGGGCGCCCGGTAAGCCTCCATCTCCTCCTCCGACAGCGCTCGGAGGATGCTGGCCGGCAGGACCTTCTCGACGAAGACGTTCTTCTCGAGCACCAGCTCCTCGCCGGCCGGCGAGCGGAACGCCTGAAAGATGCCGCGGGCGGCTTCGGGCCAGTCGTCCCAGGTGATCGGGCACACGATGCCCTCCATGTAGGCGATTGCCCCCACCCGCTCGGGATGCCGGTGGGCCCAATGAAAGCCCAGCGCCGAGCCCCAGTCATGCAGCACCAGGACGATCCCGTCGCCGAGCGCCATCGCCTCGAGCCAGGCGTCGAGATACCGCGCATGATCGATGAACCGGTAGGAACCGTCGGGCGCCTTGCCGGACTGGCCCATGCCGATCAGGTCCGGCGCCAAGCAGCGGCCCAACGGCGCGAGATGCGGGATCACATTGCGCCAGAGATAGGACGACGTCGGATTGCCGTGCAGGAACAGGATGGGCCGTCCGTCCGCCGCGCCCGCTTCCACATAGGCCATCTCGCTGTCGAGGACGGCGATCCGTTTGCGGAGGTATGGGTCCTGGCTCGAGGGCGCGGATGCGGCCCCTCCTTCATTGGTCATGGCGATATCTCCCTCGCTCTGGCATTCCGCTGCAGGCCATTCTGCGCCCACTCATCCGGCCGCTCGCGCCCGGGCACTATAGAAAGCGTTCCGATCTTAGGGAAGTCGGCGAGACCGGAGCCTCGGGCAAGGACGTGCTCGACGCGACCGGCAAGCTCTCGCACGAGGCCGAGACCCTCAAGCGAGAGGTCGCGAGCTTCCGCGGCTCGGCCCGCGCGGCCTGAGTTCGACCGCCGCAAGCGCAGGGTCAATCCTAAGGCGCATCGGCGACGTATAATAACGGACGTCGCGCGCGGCTGGGCGCAGCCAGCCAACACTGTTTCAAGCGGCCTGTGCCATGAGTGCTCCCATCGTCGTCTGGTTTCGCCAGGACCTGCGCCTTGCCGACAATCCGGCGCTGGCCGCCGCGGCCGAGACCGGCGCACCCATTGCGCCGCTATTCATACTGGATGAGGCGAGCGAAGGGCTGAGGCCGTTGGGCGGCGCCAGTCGGTGGTGGCTGCATGGCAGCCTCGCGGCGCTCGGCGACGCCATCGCGGACCGCGCGCCGGGCCACGCGGTGGCGCCCCAACTCTGCCTGCGTCGCGGGCCGGCCGCGGATGTCCTCGCGCAATTCGTCGCCGAGGTGGGCGCCCGTGCGGTCTACTGGAACCGGGTCTACGAGCCCGAGGGCGTGGCGCGCGACACGCGCATCAAGCAGTCCTTGCGGGCGAACGGGATCGAGGCGCGAAGCTTCCAGGCCGGCCTGCTGTTCGAGCCCGGAACCATCCAGAGCAAGTCCGGCACGCCGCTCAAGGTGTTCACAGCCTTTTGGAGGGCCTGCTTGGCGGCGGGCGAGCCGGACGCGCCGAGCGCCGCGCCGAAGGCGATCGCCCCGGTCATACCGACCCCTGCGGGCGACAAGCTGTCGGACTGGGCCCTGCGGCCGAGCGCGCCCGACTGGGCCGGCGGCCTTCGGGACAGCTGGACACCGGGCGAGACCGGTGCCAAGCGCCGGCTCGCGCATTTCCTGGACGCCGGGCTCGCGGACTATGCCCAGGGCCGGGACTATCCGGGACGGTCGTCGGTTTCCATGCTGTCCCCGCATCTGCACTTCGGCGAGATCGGGCCCCGGGAGGTCTGGTATGCGGTTCGCCATCACGCCGCGGCGCATGGCTTGGACCGCGCGGCGGAGGCCTATCTGCGGGAGATCGGCTGGCGCGAGTTCGGCTATCACCTGCTGTTCCACAACCCGGCGATGGAGACCGAGCCCCTGCGGCCCGAGTTCGCCCGCTTTCCCTGGCGGGATGACCCGGCGGCGCTCTCGGCCTGGCAGCGGGGCCGCACCGGCTACCCGGTGGTGGACGCCGGCATGCGGCAGCTCTGGCACACCGGCTGGATGCACAACCGGGTCCGCATGGTGGTGGCATCCTTCCTGGTCAAGCATCTCTTGATCCCGTGGCAGCAGGGCGAGGCCTGGTTCTGGGACACGCTGGTCGACGCCGATCTCGCCAGCAACACCGCCAACTGGCAGTGGGTGGCGGGCAGCGGCGCGGACGCCGCGCCCTACTTCCGGATCTTCAATCCGACCACCCAGGGCGAAAAGTTCGATGCTGCGGGCGACTATGTGCGCCGCTGGGTGCCCGAGATTGCCGGACTGCCGGATCGGTTCATTCATGCGCCTTCGACCGCACCCGAAGATATCCTGTCCGCGGCCGGTGTCTGGCTGGGCGAGACCTATCCGGCGCCGATCGTCGATCACAAGGCGGCACGGGCCCGGGCGCTCGCCGCTTTCGAATCGATCAAGGCGACGGCGCGAACGGGCTGAGCGGCAATCGGCAGCCATGCAATCGCCGCACGGCCGCCGTGGCCGATTTGCATGGCCAAAGCGGTGGCCGGATCGGCCGATTTCTGTATGATCCGGACAATTCGCATCATGATTTCCCTCGGCAGATACCGTTGCCTGTCTGCACCCGGCAGGCGCCTCGGGCGCGGCTCAACCGTCGCGTCTGCCTTGATGCTGGCCGCATTGGTTTGGGCGCCAGGCGCGCAATCGGCCGCCTCGGAAGCGGTGCCGCCCATCGTCGTGCGCAGCGTCGAGGGCGCGCCGCCGAGCTGGGATCTGCACGGCCGGGTGGCGCTGGCATTGCGCAAGCAGCGCCTCACCGCTCATGCCACGACGGAGGTCCGACACGGTTACATCCTGTCCGGCCGGATCCGCTTTCCCAACGATCGGCAGGGCGATGTGCTCATCTCCTGGACGCTGGTCGACCCACGCGGCCGGGAAATCGCCGCGCTGACCCAACTCGCGACCCTGCCTGCCGCTGGTCAGCCCGCGGAGCCGATGCTGGACCTGTTGGCGGAGTCGCTCGCCGGCGGCGTCACGGGCGCAGTGCCCGCGGCACGGCTGGCGCAGGGTCAAGCGCGATCCAGGCCGCTCGCCCGTGCCCCGGTTCCGCCGTCCCCGCGGATTGAAACGCTCGAGCCGGCGGCCGGAACGGCGGGCCCGGCGCGCGCTACACCCGGCCGGCGCGCATTCTGGGTGCAGGTCGGTGCGTTTCCGAAGGAGACCGCCGCGCGCGCTTGGTTTCTCCGGCTGCGGCAGCGCAACGCCGGCATCCTCGGCGACGTGCCCTATATCGTCGTTCCCACCGATCTGGGCGAACCCCGGGGGACCTGGTACCGGGTCCGGGTCGGGCCGTTTCCTGATGCGGGCGCCGCGGATCGGATGTGCGGCGAGCTCAAGGCGGCCGACGTAGACTGCTTCATCGGCAAGACCGGCTGACGGGCCGCGACGCATGACCGACCCGGTCTCGCTGCCGTCCCCGCGCGCCTCCGTCGTGCCGGTGGTCGTGAGCCTTTGCGCCCTCTTCATCATCAGCCAGTTTTACCGCTCGGCGATCGCCGTCATGGCGCCCGAGCTCAGCCGCGACATGGGCCTCTCGGCCGAGACGCTGGGTCTGCTCACCGGCGCCTTCTTCGTGGCCAGTGCGTTGATGCAGCTTCCCGTCGGTGTCCTTCTGGACCGCTACGGGCCGCGGCGGGTGGTCCCGTCGATCCTGACCGTGGCCGTGGCCGGTGCCTTGGTCTTCGCCTCGGCCGCGAGCGGGCCGATGCTGGTGCTCGGCCAGTTCATGGTCGGGCTCGGCTGTTCCGGCGTGTTCATGGGTGGCTTGGTGGCCTTCTCCCGCTGGTTTCCGGCGGAGAAGTTCACGACCGTGGCGGGTGCGGCGATCGCGGTGAGCATTTCCGGAACGCTGTTGTCCGGCACGCCGTTGGCGGCGGCGATGGAGGCGTTCGGCTGGCGCAACGCGATCTACGCTACCGCCGCGATCACGGCCTTGGTGGGCGGTTCAATCCCGCTCCTGGTGCGCGACGCGCCCCCCGGCCATCCTTATCTCTCCCGCGAGCCGGAGACCCTGCGACAGACGCTGCGGGGCGTCGGCGAGGTGATCCGCAACCGACACATCTATCCCATCCTGGCGCTCGCCTTCTGCTCCTATTCGGTGGTGATGAGCGTCCGCGGCCTGTGGGGCGGGCCGTATCTCGCCGACATCCATGGTCTCGGCACCCTTGCCATCGGCCATGTGCTGCTCGCCATGTCGGGGGCGATCCTGGTGAGTTTCCTGGGCTACGGCCCGCTCGAGCGGCGCGGCATCGGCCGCAAGCGGCTGGTCCTGTCCGGCGGCTCGATCACCGTCGCCTCGTTCTGCCTGCTGGCTTTGACCTCGGCCGCGCCGCTCTGGCTCGCGGTCGGCCTGTTCTGCCTGCTGGCCGCCTTCGGCGGGTACTACGTGCTGCTGCTGGCGCACGGCCGGGCGCTGTTCCCGGATCGGCTGGTCGGGCGCGCGATGACCACCATCAACTTCGCCACCTTCGCCGGCGTGGGTACCATGCAGGTGACCACCGGGCTGATCGTGGGCGCCTTTCCGGAGGCCGGCGGCGCGGCCCCGGAGGCAGCGTATCGGGCGGTGTTCGGCTTCCTCGCGCTGGTGCTTGCGACCGCTCTGATCATCTACAGCCGCTCGCGTCCCGTGCCGCCCGGAGCATGACTGACTTCTGCCCAAAGATTGTGCAGTGCAAAATAGCACTTGAAAGTCGGATTTATCGCAATAACATCTCTGGCGTGCGTTGCAGTATGAATGGGTGACGAAGAACCCTGAGCCAAGGGAGGAAGATATTCGTGAATACGGAGGTCTTCCATGTGGCCCTATACGCAAGAGGAAAACACCTGGCTCGCCGCCAACGCGGACGAGCCGACACTCCCTAGACCGGCGGACCTCACGCCGGAACGTCTCTCCTTCTATCTCCGCCGCGGTCGGCAGCTGCGCTCGCAGGCGGCGGTGGGCCTGCTCCGGCGGATCGGCGCGCGCCTGCGCCGTCCTTTTGGCCGGTTGCGTCCGGCGCGGACGCCTGAAGATGCGGCAGCCGTGGATGTCGCTTCGCGGGTCGCGGGCGGGCTCCGGGCGCCGCTCACGTCGATCCGCTCTTGTGCGGAGATCCTGCGGGACAACCCGGATATAGATCCGGCCCAGCGCCGGCGGTTTATCGAAATCGTCCTGGCGGAAGAGGCCCGCTTGGAGGCCCTGATCTCGCAACTGCTTGGCGCCTCCAGGATCAAGCGCCGTCCGGCGGTTTGGCAGGTGCGGCTCCAGGACCTCAAGCTGGTCCGCCAGCACGGCAGCGCCTGCTAGCGTGCGGGCCGGCCGCAACGATCGGCCGGCCACCATCCAACAGAACCGAAAGCGTGATCACTATGGCCGACGGGTGGACTCCATCCGTCGGCCTCTGATCCCATAGCAACCTGGCCCGGAAGCCCTTTGCAATGACGCGTGCCGGGTTAGGCGGCGTGTCCGGAGAGATCGGTGATGGTCGGACTGTCGCCGCACAGCGCACAGGCAGGGTCGCGCTTGACCTTGATCTCGCGAAAGCCTGTGGCCAGCGAGTCGTACATCAGCAGCCGGCCCGAGAGCGTCTCGCCAAGATCCAGGATCTCCTTGATCACCTCGGCCGCCTGCAGCGATCCCATGATGCCGGCAATCGCGCCGAAGATGCCCGCCTCCTCGCAGCGTGGGATCAGGTTCGCGGGCGGCGGCTCCGGAAAGACGCAGCGATAGCAGGGGTGCGGCGCGCCGAGATGGGCCTTGAAGGTTGAGAGCTGGCCGTCGAAGCGCAGCAGCGCCGCAGAGACCAGGGTCTTCTTCGCCAGATAGCAGGCGTCATTGAGCAAGTAACGCGTGGCGAAGTTGTCGGAGCCGTCGGCGACCAGATCGTAGTCGGCGATCTGCGCTTGCACGTTGCCGGCGTCGAGCCGCGCCTCGACAGGGACGACCCGCACTTCGGGGTTCAGCGCCGCTACCGTTTCGGCCGCGCTCTTGACCTTGGCCACGCCCAGCCGGTCCGTGCTGTGCACCACCTGGCGCTGCAGGTTGGAGAGCTCGACCAAATCGTCGTCGATGACGCCCAGCGTGCCGACGCCCGCAGCCGCAAGATACATCAAGAGCGGCGCCCCCAGGCCGCCGGCGCCAACCACCAGCACCTTGGCGGCCAGCAGCTTGGCCTGGCCCTCCTCACCGACCTCGTCGAGGATCACGTGGCGGGCATAGCGGTGCAGTTGTTCGTCGCTGATCTCCATGGGCTTCACAGTTGCTCGAAAAGGGCGGTCGAGAGATAGCGTTCGGCGAAGGACGCCAGGATGACGACGATGCGCTTGTCGGCCATCTCGGGCCGGGCACCCACCTCGAAGGCTGCGGCCAGCGCCGAACCGGAGGAAATGCCCACAGGCAACCCTTCGATTTTGGCGGCCTCCCGCGCCACCGCAAAGGATGTGTCGTTGCCAATGCAGACGACCTCGTCGATCAGCTCCACGTTCAGGTTGTCCGGGATGAAGCCGGCGCCGATCCCCTGGATCTTGTGCGAGCCCGGGAGCCCACCCGACAGCACGGGGCTGTCCTCGGGCTCGACCGCGATCATCTTGAGATCCGGCAGGCGGGGCTTCAACACCTCGCCGATACCGGTGAGCGTGCCGCCGGTGCCGACCGCCGAAACCACCGCGTCCAGCCGACCCTCGGTGTCGGTCCAGATCTCCTCGGCGGTGGTGCGCCGATGGATCTGGGGGTTCGCCGGATTGGAAAACTGCTGCAGGATCAGGGCATCGGCCAGGGTGTTGACCAATTGTTCGGCGCGATCGATGGCGCCGCCCATGCCCTTGTCCGCGGGCGTCAATTCCAGCTCGGCACCCATCAGCCTGAGCATCTTCTGCCGCTCCACCGACATGCTCTCGGGCATGGTCAGGATCAGGCGATAGCCTTTCGCCGCGCAGACGAAGGCCAGCGCGATTCCCGTATTGCCCGAGGTCGGCTCGATCAGCACCGTGTCCGGGCCGATGCGCCCGTCGGCCTCCGCCGCCTCGACCATGGCGAGTCCGATCCGGTCCTTGACCGAACCGAGCGGGTTGAGGAATTCGAGCTTTGCCAGGATCTCCGCCTTGACGCCATGCCGCTCGGCCAGCCGCCGAACGCGCACCAAGGGCGTCCCCCCGATGGTGTCGAGGACCGAATCGTAGATGCGGCCGCGGAACTCGGGGCGGCGCAGCTTGATTGGGGAGGGTCGGTCGGGCGCGTCCATGGCTTGCTGCCTAAATGCTGAAGTCCAGGCTTCGCACGCTCTCGCTGGCGAGCCCGGCCTTGCGCGCGCGCAGGCACAGCTCCTCGATGCTGATCTCGTCGAGCCGGTCGAGCATGTCCTGCTGCAGCTCGTCCCAGATCGGCCGCACGACCTGCCGGCCGAGCTCCGAGCCGCCGCCCTCGTCTTCCTCGCTATCGGCCATGGCCAGAACGACCCGGGTGATGTCGCCGAGCGAGATCCGGCGCCGCTCGCGCGCCAAGCGGTAACCGCCGCGCGGACCGCGCACCCCGACCAGGAGCCCGGCGCGCACCAGCTGTTGCAGGACCGGTTCCAGATAGCGGCGCGAGATTCCCTGCCGTTCGGTGATGTCCCGGCTCTGCACCGGCGCCCCGCCGGCGTTGTAGGCGATGTCCAACACCGCCTCGATCGCGAAGATCAGCCGTTTCGACGCGCGCAGCATATTAATCCGCCTCCGCCCGCAGACCCGCGCCGGTCGAGCCGAAGCCGCCGTCGCCGCGGGCGCTGTGCGGCAGCTCGACGGTCTCCCGCCAGAAGACGCGCGTGACCGGCGCCACGATCAGCTGGGCGATGCGCAGGCCGCGCTCCACGGCGAACGGCTCCTGGCCCAGATTGACCAGCAGCACCTTGACCTCGCCGCGATAGTCCGCGTCCACCGTTCCGGGGCTGTTCAGCAGAGTGATCCCATGCTTGTGCGCCAGACCGGAGCGGGGGCGGATCTGCGCCTCGAACCCCTCGGGCAGGGCAATGGCGATACCGGTCGGCACCAGCGCGCGGCCGCCCGGCGGGATCGTGACCGGATCGGCGACCGCGGCCCGCAGGTCCATGCCCGCGCTTTGGGGCGTCTGATAGTCGGGCAGGGGCAGGCCTTCGCCATGGGCCAGCCGCCGGATCGCGACGCCGGTTTCCGTGCCCGGGGTCATGCCGCCCGCGCGAAGTGATCGGCGATCCGACGGGCCAGGCGTTGGGCGACGTCGTCCTTGCTTAGCCTCGGCCAGTCTTCGACGCCCGTCTCCGAGATCAGATGGATCCTGTTCGTCTCGCCGCCGAAGGTGCCCGTCGCGGGCGACACGTCGTTGGCGAGGATCCAGTCGCAGCCCTTGCGTTCCCGTTTCTCCTGGGCGTGGACGATCACGTTTTCGGTCTCCGCCGCGAAGCCCACGACCAGGGCCGGGCGCGCGTTGCCCGCGCCGGCGAGGTTCGCGAGAATGTCTGGATTGGTGGCCAACGCCAGCCGGGGCGGCGTGCCCTTGGCGTCCTTCTTGAGCTTTTGATCGGCTTCCTTGGCGACCCGCCAGTCGCTCACGGCCGCGGCGCAGACGGCCATGTCCGCGGGCAGGGACGCCATGCAGGTGTCCAGCATCTGCTGCGCGGATTCGATGTGCTGGACTTCGACGCCGGGCGGATCGGCTTCGGCGGTCGGCCCGGAAACCAGAACCGTATCCGCGCCCAGGCCGGCCAGCGCGCGGGCGATCGCGTGCCCCTGCTTGCCCGAGGATCGGTTGGCGATAAAGCGCACCGGATCGATCGCCTCGTAGGTCGGACCGCTGGTGACGATCGCGCGCCGGCCCGCAAGCGGCGCCTCGGCCCCGAAATAGCTCTCGATCGCGGCGACGATCTCCAGGGGCTCGGACATCCGGCCCATGCCCACCTCGCCCTCGGCCAAGGCCCCTTCCGCCGGGCCCACGGACAGCACGCCCCGCGCGGCGAGCGTCTTCATGTTCGCCTGCGTGGCGGGATGTTCCCACATGCGCGTGTTCATCGCCGGCGCCACCAGCACATCCTTGTCGGTCGCCAGCAGCAGCGTGCTGGCCAGATCGCTCGCCAGACCCTGGGCCATCTTGGCCAGCATATCGGCCGTGGCCGGTGCGACCACAACCAAGTCGGCCTCCTGGGACAGGCGCAGATGGCCCATTTCGCTCTCGTCGGTCAGCGAGAATATGTCGGAGTAGACCTTGTCCTCGCTCAACGCCGCCAGAGACAGGGGGGTGACGAACTGGGCCCCGCCCTGGGTCAGCACGCAGCGCACCGCCGCGCCCCGTTCCCGCAGCCGGCGGATCAGGTCAAGACACTTGTAGGCGGCGATCCCGCCCGAGATCAGCAGCAGGATCCTTTTTCCGGCAAGCATGCAGAAAACCTCGGTTCTTCAGTCGGTTAATTTACGACTTCATTCTGTGATTAAAAGTAGTCTCTCGCCGGCACTCGCGCAAGGGTGCGGCCGTCAGGTGGCCTGCTCCAGAGAGGCCTGCATCGCTTGCATCATGGTCTCCGTGCCGGCCACCGTGGAGCCGCCGTCCACCGGGATCACGACTCCGGTGACGTAGCTCGCCAGCGGCGAGGCCAGGAACAGGGCCATGTTGGCGATCTCCGCCTTGGTGCCATAGCGGCGAAGCGGGACGTTCGCCTTGAGCCGCGCCTCGGCTTCGGGCGTTGCCGCCAGCCGGGCCATCCCCTCGGTGTCCTCGATTGGGCCCGGAATGATCGCGTTGACCCGCACGCCGTCCGGGCCCCACTCCAGGGCCAGCGCCCGGGTCAGCATGTCGACGCCCGCCTTGGCCGCGCAGACATGGGCCTGCAGCGCCATCGGCTGCACGGCCTGCGGTGCCGAGATGTTGATCGCCACGGCCCCCGGCTTGCGCAAATGCTCGAAACCCGCGCGCAGCACGTGGAAGGTGCCCACCAGGTCGATGTCGACGACGGCGCGGAAGCCGTTCGACGAGATCCCCGTGGCCGGCGCGACGAAGTTCCCCGCCGCGCCGGAGACCAGGACATCGATCGGGCCGAACTTCGCGACCGCCTCGGCCAGCACCTGGCCGACCCGGTCCATGTCCCGCACGTCGGCGGCAAAGCCCGCCACCGAAGCGCCGTGGCCACGCAACTCCTCCTCGGCGGCCTGCACCCGCGCCTCGGTGCGGCTGGCGATCGCCACCGCAGCACCCGCCGCGGCGAAGCCGTGGGCGATGCCCAGGTTGATGCCGCTCGAGCCGCCGGCGACGAACACGTGCCGGTCGGTCATGTCAAAAGGCTGTGCCATTCTCGTTCCTCCCGTTCAGAAGATAAGGATCAGGCCGACCAGGACCAGGGCCGCAGCCACCGCCCAGAGCGGCCATACGATCGGGTTGGGTCCGCCGTTTTCACGGGACAGGGACTTGACCGTGTCCGGATGCAGGCGCAGACCGCCCTCGGCCAGCATTTCCGCCGCGGCGCCCGCGTTGGCCAGGAAATGGGGCAGGCGGCGCAACGTTTCGGCCGCGTCCTCCGCCGCCTCTGCGATGCGCGCCTCCGGGCCGCGGTTCTCGCGCATCCAGTTCTCGATCAAGGGCCGCGCCAGGGCCCACATGTTGACGTCGGGGTTGAGCTTCCTGCCGACGCCCTCGGCCACCACCATGGTCTTTTGCAGCAGCAGAAGCTGCGGCTGGGTTTCCATCTCGAAGGTCTCGGTGGTCTGGAACAGCTGGCCCAGCAGCCGCCCGACCGAGATCTCGTTCAGCGGCTTGCCCAGGATCGGCTCGCCGATGGCGCGCAGCGCCTGGGTGAAGGCGTCCCGCGACTTGCGTTCGGGCACATAGCCGGCCTCGAAATGCACATCGGCCACCCGCTGGTAGTCCCGGTTCAGAAAGCCGAGCAGCATGTCCGCCAGATAGAACCGGGTCTTGCGGTCGAGCCGGCCCATGATGCCGAAATCCACGACTTGGATGGCGCCGTCTTCGGCGATGAAGATGTTGCCGGGATGCTGGTCGGCGTGGAAAAAGCCGTCGCGGAAGACCTGGTTGAAGAACGCCGTCGCGGCCCCCGTCATCAGCTCGTCGAGATCATGACCGGCCGCGATCAGCGCCTCGCCTTCGTCGATCCGGACGCCGGCGATCCGTTCGGTCGTGAGCACGCGCCGGGCAGTCCGCTCCCAATCCACGGCGGGCACGCGAAACCCCGGATCGCCCTCGAAGTTCTGCGCCAGCTCCGAGGCGGCCGCGGCCTCAAGCCGGAGGTCCATCTCAACCGCCACGGTCTCGGCGAAGGTGTCCACCACGGCGACGGGCTTGAGCCGGCGGAACTCCGGCAGGCCGCGCTCGACCATGCGCGCCAGCCAGTAGAACAGGTCCAGGTCGCGGCGGAAGGCCGCTTCGATCCCGGGGCGCAGCACCTTGACGGCGACCTCCCGCTCCGTTCCATCCGAATCGCGCACGCGCGCGAAGTGGACCTGCGCGATCGAGGCGGCGGCCACGGGCTCGTCGTCGAATTGGCTGAACAGATCGTCGACCAGGCTGCCCAACTCGGCTTCGATGATGGCGCGCGCTTCGGCCCCGCTGAACGGCGGCAGGCGGTCCTGCAGCATGGACAGGTCTTCGGCGACCTGCTCGCTCAAGAGATCGGCGCGGGTGGCCAGAGACTGGCCCGCCTTGATGAAACTCGGTCCCAGCGCCTGCAGCGCCGTGGCCAGCCGCTCGCCCGGCCGGCCGGGCACCCTGCGGCGCGAGACCAGCCGGGCCGCCGTCACGACCCAGGGCGCGACTCGGACCTGTTCCAGCGGGAAGAGCGCGTCGTAGCGTGCCAGCGTGCGCGCGATGCGTAGCAGTCTGAAGACGTTGCGGACGGCCCCGATCATGCTCTAGCTCAGATGCGCCAGGCGGAATGCAGCGCCGCGATCCCGCCGGAAAGATTGCGCAGCTGCACGCGCTCGAGGCCGGCCGTGGCGATCATGCCGCTCAGTGTCTCCTGGTCCGGGAATCGCCGGATGCTCTCGACCAGGTACTCGTATGCCTCCCGGTCGCCGGCCACCTGGGCGCCCAGCCACGGCACCACCGAGAAGGAGTAGCGGCGGTAGAGCTGGTCGAGCAGCGGCAGGACCACATGGCTGAACTCGAGGCACAGGAACCGCCCGCCCGGGCGCAGCACCCGCCGGGCCTCGGCCAGCGCCCGGTCCTTGTGGGTCACGTTGCGCAGCCCGAAGGCGATCGTGCAGGCATCGAAAGTCCGGTCGGGAAAGGGCAGGGCTTCCGCATCCCCTGAGATCCACTCGATCGCGCCCAGCAGTCCGCGGTCCATGGCACGGTCGCGGCCGACCGCGAGCATCGCGGGACTGGCGTCCAGCACGACGGCGTGGCCCTGCCGCTTGACGGCATCGAGAAAGCGGAAGGCGATGTCGCCGGTGCCGCCCGCCAAGTCCAGCAACGCCATCCCCGGCCGGGGCATCAGCCGGTCGATCAGCGCCGCCTTCCAGAGCCGATGCAGACCGCCGGACATGAGATCGTTCATCAGGTCGTAGCGCGGGGCGACGCTGTCGAACACCGCGCGCACCAGGGACGGCTTGTCCCGCTCCGGCACGTCCCGGAAGCCGAAATCAGCCGTACCCTTGATCTTTTCTTCCCGGCTGGGCATGGCCGGACGATAGCGAGCGCCCCCGGGATTTGCCAGCGCGTTGGTGGCTAGGACCGCTCGCCGCCCACGGGGCCGTAGAAGATTACCCAGACCGCGAGATCGTCCGTGAAGTCCTCGAACCGGTGCGGCACGCCGGCCGGGACGAACAGGAAGTCCCCGGGTCCGAAGGCATGGCGCTCGTCGCCGTTCAGGAAGGTGCCGTTGCCCGAGACCACCACATAGGCCTCGTCCCGGTCGTGCGGCTGCTGCGGGTCCTCGCCGCGCGGCGCGTAGAGCTCGACCGCGAGCGTGCCGTGGGTGAACGCCTCGACGAAGCGTTCTCCGCCGGGCGTCGGCAGCTTGCCGATCCACCCCTCCACCGTGCCGTGCCAGCCGCGTCCGGACATGGTCCGCACATCCCCGTTGTCGGATACAAGATCACCATAGCTCTGCCGCGCCGCGCGAGCTAGGCTGCCGGCAATGCCTGAGCTCCCCGAAGTGGAAACCGTCTGCCGCGGCCTCGCCAAAGTGCTCGAGGGACGCACGTTGACGCGCGCCGAGGCGCGCCGGCCCGACTTGCGCTTTCCGTTGCCGCCCGATCTGGCCGGCCGGGTCGAAGGCCACCGGGTCTTGCGCGTCGACCGGCGGGCCAAGTTCATCCTGTTCCATCTCGAGGACGGCACCGTCGTGGTGGCCCATCTGGGCATGTCCGGCCGCATGTATGTGATGAACGGCTCGCCGCCGCCGCCGGGCCTGCACGACCATGTCATACTGGCGACCGACGACGGCACCACGGTCTATTTCAACGACGTGCGCCGTTTCGGTCTGCTCGATCTCACGACCGAGGCGGAGCTGCCCAACTATCGCTTCTTCCAGGACCTGGGGCCCGAGCCTCTGGGCAATGGGTTCAATGGCCCGGCGCTGGCGGCGCGGCTGAAAGGCAAGAACACGCCGATCAAGGCTGCGCTCCTGGACCAGCGTGTGGTGGCCGGGCTCGGCAACATCTATGTCTGCGAGGCCTTGTTCCGGGCCGGGATCTCTCCCCGGCGCAAGGCCCGCACGGTCCAGGGGGCGCGCGCGGAAAAGCTCGCCGTGGCGGTGCGCGCGGTGCTGACCGAGGCGATATCGGCGGGCGGATCCAGTCTGCGGGACTACGTGCAGCCCACGGGCGAACTCGGCTATTTCCAGCATCGGTGGGCGGTCTACGGACGGGAGGGAGAGCCCTGCGTCCAATGCGGCGCGCCGATTCGACGCCTGGTCCAGTCCGGCCGGTCGACTTTCTATTGTGCAAGCTGTCAGCGCTAAGGTAAAAGCCGCCGCCATGATCCGCCTCGGCCCGGTCCTGCTCGCCGTCCTGCTGCTGGTTTCACCTGCCGGCCTGCGGGCCGAATTCATCGAACCGCTGGGCGACGTGCCGCTGATGCCGGGCCTGACCGTAGCGTCGGACTACGGCGTGAGCTTCGATTCCCCTTCGGGCCGGATCGTCGAGGCCATGGCCTACGACGAATCGGGACGGCTTGTGCCCGAGGCGGTTGCCGCCTTCTACGCCAAGAGCCTGCCGCAGCTCGGCTGGACGACGATTGGCATCAACACCTACCGGCGGGAAGGTGAAGTCCTCAGGCTCGAGCTCGGGCGCGAGGGCGGCAAGCTTCGCGTTCGGTACTTCCTGAAACCCGGTTGACCGCGCGGCGCGCGGCGCCCATTCGGAGACAGACATGGCGTATCAGAACATCCTCGTCGAAACCCGCGGAGCCGTAGGTCTCATCACGCTCAACCGGCCCGAGGCGCTCAACGCGCTCAACAACGAGATCATGGCGGAGGTCACCCGGGCCCTGGACGACTACGAGGCGGACGACGCCATCGGCGCCATCGTGCTCACGGGCAACGAAAAAGCCTTCGCGGCCGGCGCCGACATCAAGGAGATGCAGACGAAGTCCTATATGGACGTCTATCTGGAGGACTTCATCACCGCAGGCTGGGAACGGGTCACCCGCTGCCGCAAGCCGGTGATCGCGGCCGTGGGGGGCTATGCGCTGGGCGGCGGATGCGAGCTTGCCATGATGTGCGATTTCATCATCGCCGCCGACACGGCCAAGTTCGGGCAGCCCGAGATCAACCTTGGCGCTTTGCCGGGCGCGGGCGGCACCCAGCGCCTGACCAAGTTGGTGGGTAAGTCGAAGTCGATGGACATGTGTCTGACGGGCCGCATGATGGATGCCGACGAGGCCGAACGGTCTGGCCTGGTGAGCCGGGTGGTGCCCGCCGACGAGCTGATCGATCAGGCCGTCACGGCGGCCGAGAAGATCGCCGCCATGTCCCGTCCGGCGGTCATGCTGGTCAAGGAGTGCGTGAACCGCGCTTACGAGACGACCCTGGCCGAGGGCGTACGATTCGAACGCCGCATGTTCCATTCGGTGTTCGCCACCGAGGACCAGAAGGAGGGGATGGCCGCTTTCGCCGAGAAGCGGAAGCCGGAGTTCCGGAACCGCTAGCACGCGCCAGCGAACCTGCGTGGCGTGGTCGCATCAGTTGGGCCTCCTCGTTATTGCATGTTGTTCTAGGCGTTCACCGCCATCTTGGCTTCGCTCAGGGCCGAGGCCAGGACGCCGCCCGCCTGGTCGCTTTCCCGTAGCGTGACCATGATTGCCTGCGCATGCGTGTGCAGCAGCTCGAACTGACGCGGCTTCGTTTGGAGGCCGGCAGCTCCGATCTTGTTGAGTACCTGACGCGCGTTCTTGGTGATCTGCCGGATGTTGCCGAATTCTTGCTCCGCGATCAGCTTCTCGATCTGCTTGAACATGTTGCCCAGGCTGCCGCAGGCGCCGACGATGTCGGGTCCGTCCTGCCGGCTCTCGTCCGTGGCGGCGGCGTACAGGCCGGCCGCGGTGTGGCTGATCTCCCAGGCGAGTTGGTAGACCTTCTGCTTGCACAACGAACGCATGGTTTCGCGGATCTGTGCTTCGTCCACCTGCTGTCCATCGCCGCGGACAGTGGCGTGGCGCAGCGCGTTGGGCACAGTGATCGGCGGCAGGTCGCGTTCCGACGTCGACCGGCGCCCGGATCGGCGGTCGGGCCCGAAATAGGTCGTGCTGGCGACGAAGTCCTTGCGATGGTCGATCAGATTTAGGACGCGGTCGCGGATGATCCTCGGCGAAATGGGTTTGGCGATCATGTCGTCGGTTCCAGACGACAGCACCGATTCGACCGCAACCCGATCCGGCGTCCCGGTCAGGGCGATAATGGTCACGAACGGGTTCGGCCCCAACTTCTGGTGCCGGATCATGCGGATGATCTCGCACATCGACTCGTGGTTCGTGTCGACGTCGACGAACACCAAATGCGGGTCGTAGCGGTCCAGCACGGGTCGCACGTCCTTGGGCCGACCGGCCGCCTCGATCTCGCGGAATCCGATCATGTGCAGCGCGTCTCGCAGGAGACGGCGGGAGTGAATGTGGAAGTCCACCAGCAGAACCTTGGCCTCCGCCAGATGGACTTCGCTCATGGTGCCCCCTGCGACCTTTGCTGTGTCGGTCACAGTGTCGGCGTGAGCTTTCTCCAAAAGTTCCATGTCCTGCTCTCGTTTTTCCACGGGTCGATAGCATTATTGGCAGCATATAATAAATAAAGAACTAAATTCTATGAAAAAATCCCAGCTATGCATTTGATTTTACTTTACTTATATTGTAATTTTGTTCAAATTTAATTCAATTTTTTCTAAAATTATTCTTATCTGTTCCACAGCTATTTCCTGCCGCTTAGCTCTTGGCAGCATGGATGACACGGAACAGCGTGGCTTGTGAATTGACTCCGCGCGGGATCGCCTTGACGCCCGCGACGCAGGCGCTATATAAGCCGCGCTTCAATTGTGCACAGCAATATCACGGATTATGGCGAACCATCCCTCGGCGAAGAAAAGGATCCGCCGCAACGCCCGGCG
>JAAUXY010066954.1_pt1 | contig 16726 bp, 17 predicted proteins | sample 7278121 | NCBI WGS metagenome assembly JAAUXY01 (sample SAMN14350117, study PRJNA611818) | marine sediment metagenome | isolation source: surface marine sediment (1.8m) | place: French Polynesia: Moorea | collected 2018-08 | reverse complement strand
GAAACTTAAAACCCAAATATAGTCATCGTCGACAGTCTATAAAAATGATGGAATCGACTCACCCCGCACCAAATCCTCGTAATTTTCACGCGCTCTGACCACGTGATATTGATCGCCCTTTACCATGACTTCTGCGACCCGTGGCCGCGAACAGTAATTGGAAGACATTACAAATCCGTAAGCGCCCGCGCTCATGACCGCCAGAAGATCATTTGATTGGACATCCGCCATGCTGCGCTCGGTCGCCAGAAAATCTCCGCTTTCAGAGATCGGTCCCACCACATCTGCTACGATCAGTTTTTCGGTAGTCGCGGCCACCGGTTCAATGGCATGGTAGGCATTGTATAATGTCGGACGCAGCAAATCATTCATGCCGGCGTCTACAATAACAAAATCTTTGACGCTGCCGGACTTACGGTAAAGCACCCGGGTGACGAGAACACCGGCATTTCCCACCAGGACCCTGCCGGGTTCCAGGATAAGCTTTAGATTAGGGTCATCAAGATATTTTGCAATCGCACCGGCATATTCTACCAGGGAGGGCGGCGTCTCATTCTCATAAGTAATTCCCAGTCCGCCGCCCATGTCCAGGTATCGAATTGAAACACCTATCCCTTTCAATTCCGACATCAAGGACTTCAAGCTTTGAATGGCGCTATCAAACGGTTCCGCATCAGTGATTTGTGATCCGATATGACAGTCTATGCCGATGATATCAATATTTCCAAGATCCATGGCCGCTTTGTATCCGGCCATGGCCGCCTGGACATCCACGCCGAATTTATTCTTCTTGAGTCCGGTGGAAATATAAGGGTGCGTGCCGGCGTCCACATCGGGGTTGACCCGGATGGCCACCGGTGCCCGGGTTTTCAATTCCCGTGCGCGCGCATCGATGCGTTTCAGTTCATCCAATGATTCCACATTGAACATCAGGATACCGGATTCAAGCGCATAATCTATTTCGTCATCACGCTTTCCAACCCCTGAATACACGATGGTATCAGGAGAAAAACCGGCCTGAAGACCCCGGTAGAGTTCACCGCCGGAGACGATATCAAGTCCGCAACCAAGTCCGGCAAACAATTTCAATATGGCCGCATTGGTGTTGGCTTTGGCAGAAAAGCAAATCAGATTATCGACCCCTTTAAACGCGGCGGCAAAGGCCAGATAATGGCGTTTGAGGGTCGCGTGACTGTACAAATAAAACGGTGTTCCGATTTCTTTCGCAATAGTTGAAACCGGGACCTCTTCACAATAAAGACGATTTTCTATATAGGTAAAGTGATGCATATGACCCTCTTTTTATACCTGAATTTTGACACAATTTTTAGCGCTCAAAGTCAATCTCAGCGACATCATCCTGGTGTACGCAATTGGCTATTTCGAGGTAAAATTCAGGTTTTAAAAAACAAATTTTATTAAATTGGAATCAGCGCTGATCATCTGGCGTTTGCCGTATCCCCTGACTATATAGATATATCGGTAACCGGATTCCAGAATGTCGCTAAACAGGATTGACTCAGATCTGTCTTTTTTCATCAGGGGAACATTTCCGATGGCTTTGAATTGGATCGGACAGTTCTCGCAATCCGCCTCTGAGAGTGTCACTTTCGAGCGGTAAACTGTGAATCCGGCCAGATCGTCCTGGCGTCGATTTTCTCTTGAAGGCACCGACCAGCTCAATACGACCTGCTGGTCTTCAATACGGTGGCTCAGATCAGTGACCGCCGGGGGTTCTTCCCGACGCGGTACCCGCGGCGGTCCCTTTCTCCCGCAGCTTGTAAAACTGATACTCAGACCCATGATAAGCAGCAGAGACACCGACAGTTTTAAGTGACGGGGTATGACCATAGGCTTGCGTGGATTCCTTTAACAATAACTAGGTGTTGAATTTTTGTATGGCTTTCGCCAGTTTTTTTTCGGCCTGCTTGATGGCCGCCTTGACCTGTTGGGATCCCGTACCACCGAATGAAGATCGGCGGTCAACCACCTGGCGTGGAGTCAGCAAATCAAAAATTTCTGCCCCGATGTGTTTGGAAAATTGCTGCAATTCGTCCAGGGTTAACTCGTGCAGTTCCCGTCCGTGTTCAAGTGCGAAACTGACCGCGCGACCGACGCATTCATGTGCCTGCCGAAAGGCCATGCCCTTTCCCACGAGGTAATCCGCTAGATCCGTGGCATTGCTGTATCCACTCCCGGCGGCCTCGAGCATGATGGATTTATGCAGCTTTATCTTCGGCAGCATCTGTATATGAATCTCGATACAGGCCCCAACGATATCCACCGTATCAAATAGCAGGTCTTTATCTTCCTGCAGATCGCGATTATACGCCAGCGGCAGTGCTTTCATCATACTTAACATGGCCATCAGGTTGCCGAACACCCGGCCAGCTTTGCCGCGCGTAAGCTCGGATACATCCGGATTTTTCTTCTGGGGCATAATACTGCTGCCCGTCGTAAATGAATCTGGAAGTTCGATAAAGCCGAATTCGGATGAAGACCAGATGATCAACTCTTCGGACAGACGGCTGAAATGAACCATGCAAATACCGGCAGCCGACAAAAATTCCAGGATGAAGTCCCTGTCCGAGACCGAATCCATGCTATTGGCGGATACCTCGGCAAACCCGAGCAATTCGGCCGTGTAATTCCGATCAATGGGGAAAGTCGTCCCGGCCAGGGCAGCACTGCCCAGCGGCATGACATCAATGCGTTTCAGACAGTCTTCAAGACGCTGCGCGTCGCGGCCAAACATTTCGAAGTAGGCCATGAAATGGTGAGCGAAAAGTACCGGCTGAGCGCGCTGTAGATGAGTGTACCCGGGCATCAGTACATCAAAATGCTTTTCGGCCAGATTGACAATCACCAGCTGAAGCTTTATGAGGCGCTGAATCAGATGCTTAACGGTGTCCCTTAAGAACATGCGGACATCCAGAGCCACCTGGTCATTGCGGCTGCGGGCCGTGTGCAGTTTGCTGGCTACCTTGCCGACGATTTCGGCCAGACGGGATTCAACATGCGTGTGAATGTCTTCCAGGGCCGTGTCAAACTCAAATTTGCCTCTGTCAATCTCGCCCTTAATCTGTTCCAGCCCCTTGACCAGGGTGGCGGCCTCACCCTCAGAAATGATGCCGGTTTTAGCCAGCATTTTACAATGAGCGATACTGCCGTCGATGTCATAGGCATAAAGGCGTTTGTCCAGATCGATGGAGGCCGTAAAGGACTCGACGATCTCAGCCATCTGCTCAGCAAATCTGCCTTCCCAGAGTTTTTTGGCCATGCTGCTTCTCTCGATTAAAGGATTAATCACGAAAACACGAAAGTTTGAAAGCACGAAACTTTAATTCTATTTCGTGTTTTCGTCATTTCGTGCTTTCGTGATAATTTTTACAAAGCAATGAATTCACAAACAGGATTTTAAATATTTCCTTCCTACTTTTCCAACATTTTCCGGATCCTCAAGCGCAAGGCATTCAGGCGAATGAAACCTTCAGCATCTTTCTGGCTGTAAACGCTGTCGTCTTCAAAAGTTGCAAAATCTTCGCGGTACAGCGACAAATCCGATCTGCGGCCCAGAACCTGGCAATTGCCCTTGTAAAGCTCAAGGCGAACCACTCCGCTGACATTTTGCTGGGTCATATCAACCATGTTTTGCAAAATCTTCATTTCCGGAGAAAACCAGAATCCATAGTAGATGAGCTCAGAGTACTTCGGTACCAGAGAATCACGCAGATGCAAAACTTCCCGGTCCAGAGTGATGGACTCCATGGCCATATGTGCGGCACGCAAAATGGTGCCCCCCGGTGTTTCATATACACCGCGTGATTTCATGCCGACAAAGCGATTTTCGACGATGTCACTGCGGCCGATACCGTGCCTGGCACCCAGCTGATTTAAAGATTGGAGCATGCTGGCGGCTGTGAGTTCATGCCCGTTCAGCGCTACCGGATTGCCGGACGCAAAGGTCACCTCGATGATTTCGGATTCATCCGGGGCATCCTGGGGGGCGACCGTTTTCTGAAATATATCCTCGGGCGGTGCATTCCATGGGTCTTCGAGAATACCGCCTTCATAACTGATATGCAGCATGTTGCAGTCTGTGCTGTAAGGCTTTTTGCGGGTGGTCGGTACCGGAATCCCGTGTTTTTCGGCAAATGCCATAAGGTCCGTGCGCGAATTCAGATCCCATTCGCGCCAGGGGGCGATGATGTTGATGTGGGGATCATGGGCCAGATAGCTCAGTTCGAATCTGACCTGGTCATTGCCTTTGCCGGTCGCCCCGTGGCTGACGGCATCCGCATCTTCCTTATGGGCAATGTCCATCTGGCATTTGGCAATCAACGGGCGTGCGATGGAGGTTCCCAGAAGATACTGCCCTTCATAAATCGCGTTGGCCCGAAAGGCCGGGAAGACATAGTCTTCGACAAAGATCTCCTTAAGATCCTCGATATATGCTTTTGAAGCCCCGGTATTGATGGCATTTCGTTTAACTTGATCCAGATCGTCATCCTGTCCGATATCCGCCGAGAAGGCTATCACCTCACACTGGTAAGTTTCAATCAGCCACTTTAAAATCACGGATGTATCCAGGCCACCTGAATATGCGAGCACCACCTTGTTTATGTCACTTGCCACGTTTATTCCTCCCCCCGTGTGCAGATATAAGTTAGTTGTTATTAGTTATTGGTTATTAGTTAATGGTATACAACCCTGTTAATCAGAAGACTTTTGTGATTCAATTCTAATAACGATTAACCATTAACTATTAACTATAATTTTGCTTCGCAAAATTATTGGGTCATCAGGACTTCTAGAATCGCCTTATGCATGTGCAGCTTGTTTTCAGACTGATCCCAGACCACGGAATTTGGTCCCTCCAGAACTTCCTCGGTGATCTCTTCTTCCCGGTGGGCGGGCAGGCAATGCATCACAATAACATCTTTTTTAGCTCGCGCTACCAGGGCAGCATTTACCTGATAGGGTTCAAAAACGGCTTTGCGCGATTCCTGCTCACCTTCCTGTCCCATGGATGCCCACACATCGGTATTAATGACATCGGCATTCTCAACCGCCTCGACTGCGTCGGTTGTGACTTTGATGTTGTCGGGATTCTTTTTATGCGCCTGGTCCAATATGTTCTGATCCGGCAAGTAGTCCTGCGGACAGGCCAGGATCAGATTCAATCCCAGTTCTGCCGCGGCATTGATCCATGAGTGCGCCATGTTATTTCCGTCCCCCACCCAGGCAATTTTGAGATTTTCAAGTGTTCTTTTTTTCTGCAACACGGTTAAAAGATCACTCAGGATCGGACAGGGATGATAGGCATCTGTCAGGGCATTGATCACCGGTATGGTGGCGTGTTTTGCGAATTCTTCTAGCGTGGACTGATCAAACGTACGAATGGCCAATCCATCAAAGTAGCGCGACAGCACGCGGGCGGTGTCCTTGATGGGTTCGTCGCGCGACATCTGGGTGTCTTTGGAGCTGATAAAAAGCGGTGTGCCGCCCAATTGCACCATGGCAGCTTCAAAGGATGCCCGGGTTCTGGTGGATGGCTTATCGAACAGCAAGCCCAGGGTTTTACCCATCAGCGAACGATTGGCCGTTCCCTGTTTTTGGCGTTTTTTCAATTCCAGTGCCCGTTCAAAGAAAACCTCAAAATCACTTTGGGAAAGTTCGGAAAGTGTGAGCAAGTGTTTTATCATGGCAGTCTCCCAACGTTTCTCAACTGGCTTTCAGCCAATTGAGAGTTATACGTTATTCGTTATTGGTTAATAGTTGAAGGCAAGCATAATCCCTATAAACTATTAACAAATAACAGATAACCATTAACACCTGATGGAGCGTTCTTTGCTCCATCAGGTATCCAGAACTTCATCCAGGCATTGAAGCAGCCTGTCAATTTCTTCCTGGGTTATAATCAACGGCGGCACAAAGCGCAGGATATTGTCCTGGATGCAGTTGATCAGAAAGCCCCGCTGCATGCATTCTTTAACCAGGGGGGCGCCCTCGATGTTGAGCTTTATGCCCAGCAGCAATCCGATTCCACGCACATCTTCCACAACCGCATGTCGCGCCTTCAGGTCCAGCAATCCGTTTTTAAAATATTGCCCCATGGCACTGGCGTTTTCAACAACACCCTCGTCAACCAGCATCCTGCAAACCTGGGCGGCGACGGAAGTGACGATGGGAGTTCCGCCGAATGTGGATGCATGGGATCCGGCATTGAAAGCGGCCGCAATCTCTTCTCTGGCCAGCATGGCGCCGATGGGCAGACCGTTGGCCAGTGCTTTGGCCAGGGTCATCACATCGGGTTCAATTCCGAAATGCTCATAGGCGAAAAGCTTGCCGGTTCGACCCATCCCGGTTTGAATCTCATCAAATATCAGAAGCACCCCGGTTTCATCACAAATTTCTCGAACCGCTTTTAGATAATCTGCTTCCGGACAGCGTACTCCGCCTTCTCCCTGAACCGGTTCGATCAGCACCGCACAGGTGTTGGAACTGATTCTAGAGCGCAGCGCGGCTGCATCGTTGAAAGGCACAGTGTCAAAACCATCCAGAACGGGATCAAAACCCTTTTTGATTTTATCCTGCCCGGTGGCTGACAGGGTTGCCATGGTACGGCCGTGAAACGATTGTTCCATGGTGATGATGCGAAAGCGGCCGGCCTCATTGCGTTCGTTAAAATATCTGCGGGCCAGCTTTATGGCGGCTTCATTGGCTTCCGCCCCGCTGTTGCCAAAAAACACACGGTCTGCGAAACTGTGTTTAATCAGCAAGTCGGCCAGCTCGATTTGCGGTGCCGTATAGTATAGATTGGATACATGCCAGAGCGCGCCGGCCTGGTCTGCCAGCGTGCGGCTCAACTTCGGGTGCGCATGCCCCAGGTTACAAACGGCAATACCGGCGACGAAGTCCAGATATGCTCGACCGCTGCTATCAAAAAGCGTGCTGCCCTTCCCGCTTGTCAAAACCAGAGGAAAGCGCGTATAGGTTCGGGCCATTACCTGGTCGGCCCGGGCCATTAATTCGGCTGTCATAGCGTAACCTCCGTTCCAATTCCACTATCTGTAAAAAGCTCAAGCAGCAGCGCATGGCGGCGGGTACCGTTAATTATGGGCACTTTTTCAACACCGCTGTGCAATGCCTCAAGGGCACATTCGATCTTCGGGATCATCCCACCTGATATGCTGCCGTCATCAATCATAGCTTGGATGGCTTGCGCGTCTATGGAACTGATCAGATTTCCGGTTGCATCCAGGACACCATCGACATCGGTCAATAAAATGAGACGCCCGGCCTTGAGGGCCATGGCGATTCGGCTGGCGACCAGATCGGCATTAATATTGAATGTTTCGCCGGCTTCCCCGGTTCCCACCGGTGCAATCACCGGAATGAAGCCCTGACGCGTAAGCGTATTGATGATATCCGGATGAATGTGGGTTACCTCTCCGACCAGGCCCGGGTCAATAATTTCAGGCGGCTTGTTATTGTCTTCCTGGTAGACAATCTGCAGCTTTTTGGCCTGAATCAGGCCGCCGTCTTTACCGCTTAAACCGACGGCCTTACCTCCCTGCTGATTGATTTGCGCGACGATGGCTTTATTCACCTTACCGCCCAGAACCATCTCCACGACATCCATAGTAGGCTCGTCCGTCAGGCGCATGCCTTTTACAAATTTGGAACGAATCCCCATGGCATCCAGCACCAAATTGATTTGCGGACCTCCACCGTGAACAATGACGGGATTCAGACCGATGAATTTCAACAGGGTCACATCACGGGCAAAATCCGTCTTCAACTGATCATCTACCATGGCGCGTCCACCGTATTTAATGACTACCGTCATCCCGGAAAACCGTCGAATATACGGCAGCGCTTCAACCAGTATGTCGGCTACGTTTGGGGGCATCATCTTTTACTTTTGTTATGCGTTAATTATTGTTGGAGCATATGCATAGCGAATCACGTATTAGAAATGGAGTAATGGAGTACTGGAGTATTGGAGTAATGATTAGTATCGGCAGCCCATTACTCCAACACTCCAGCACTCCAATCCGTTTTATAGGATATACCGAGTCAAATCCTCATCTTCGACAATATCGTTAAGTTTGTCAGCGACGTACCTGCGATCGATAACCTGATGCTTGTCTTGCATGTCCGGTGCGTCGAATAAAAGGTCTTCCAGCAGACGCTCCATGAGCGTGTGTAGTCTGCGGGCCCCGATATTCTCGGTACGCTGATTGACATCTTCCGCAATTCTGGCGACTTCGGATACCGCATCATCTTCAAATACCACCTCAACGCCTTCGGTCCTCAAAAGCGCCAGATATTGCAATAACAGGGCATTACGCGGTTCCGTGAGAATGCGTTCAAACTCCTTGCGCCCCAGGGAATTGAGCTCCACCCGGATCGGAAATCGGCCCTGCAGTTCCGGGATCAAATCCGAGGGTTTGACCGTGTGAAAGGCACCGGAGGCGATAAATAGAATATGATCGGTTTTAACCGGCCCATACTTGGTGGTGATGGTGGACCCCTCGACGATGGGCAGCAGATCTCTTTGAACTCCTTCTCGTGATACGTCCGGACCATGACTGCCGTTGCTGCCGGCTATTTTGTCAATCTCATCCAGAAATATGATACCGGCCTGCTCAACTTTGGCGATTGCCTCCTTGATCACCTTGTCCATATCCACCAGGTCCTGGGCTTCTTCCTGGGCCAGTAACTCCATGGCCTCGGGTACCTTGACTTTTCTGCGTTTGGTGCTTTTGGGAAGCATGCCGCCCAGCATGTCTTTAAAATTAATTCCCATTTCTTCCATGCCGACGTTGGAAAAGATCTCCACCATGGGCATGTTGCGATCCGTAACATCGAGGTCAACGTAGCGGTTGTCCAGTTTGCCCTGACGCAGCATACTGCGCAGCTTTTCGCGCGTCGAAGGTGACTCTTCACTGTCGGCAGTTACCAATTCAAATGGAACCTCGCGCGAGTCTTCTTTTGGGGCGCTGAACTGCCCGTCGGATTTGGGCAGTAAAAGATCGAGCATTCTCTCTTCGGCAATTCGCCAGGCTTTTTCCTTGACGCTTTCCTGTTCAGGGATCCGACCGTGATTGACGGTTAGTTCGACCAGATCCCTGACCATCGATTCAACATCCCGGCCCACATATCCGACCTCCGTGAACTTGGAGGCTTCAACTTTGGAGAAAGGTGAGTCCGTCAGCATGGAAAGTCGCCTGGCGATTTCGGTTTTACCTACTCCCGTCGGTCCGATGAGGATGATGTTTTTGGGGGCAATTTCGTCTCGCAAATCTTCATCAACCTGTTGCCGGCGCCAGCGATTGCGCAGAGCAACTGCCACAGATCGTTTGGCCTTATCCTGGCCGATAATATATTTATCCAGCTCAACGACTATTTCAGAAGGCTTCAAGTTATTCATATCCGCTTTCCATATTAAAGTTCTTCAATGGTGATGGTATCGTTGGTATAGACGCAGATCGAAGCTGCAATATTCATGGCGGCTTCAACTACGGCGCGGGCTCCCATTGCTGTGTTTTGAGTCAGCGCGACGGCTGCCGCCTGGGCGATTTGTCCCCCCGAACCGATTCCGATGGCGCCCTCATCCGGTTCAATGACATCGCCGTTCCCGGATAATACATACATATTGGTATCATCCACTGCGATCATAATGGCTTCCAGACGCCGCAGGAATTTATCCGTGCGCCAATCCCGGGCCAATTCCACTGCAGCCCGTGTCAGGTTACCGTTATACTGTTCAAGCTTTTTTTCCAGACGCTCGGAAAGGTTCAAGGCGTCGGCGGTGGCGCCGGCAAAGCCCACAATAATGCGATCTTTATAAATCTTTCGTACTGTCCTGGCATGATGTTTGATAACACTGGTGTCCAGGGTCACCTGCCCGTCACCGGCCACTGCCACTTTCCCGTTGCGCTTCACCGCCAATATGGTCGTTGCGCGAATTTTACTCATCGATTAAGCTCCAAATCTAAGATCGATAATTTTAGAAACCACCATTTCTATAGACCCGCACAGCCCTCTGAAACGCTGACCCTTCAGACCTAATAACCATTAACCAATAACTGATAACAATTATTTGCGGGGATGCGCCTTATCATAAGTCTGCATCAACCGATCGATACTCACATGGGTATATTTTTGTGTGGTGGTCAGGCTTTTATGGCCCAAAAGTTCCTGAACGGTTCTCAAATCCGCTCCTGCATCCAGCATATGTGTTGCAAATGAATGCCTCAGAGCATGCGGTGATACCGGTGCAATGAGGCCGCATGTATCCACCAGTTTTTTCAAGATGCGTGCGATTGAGCGGGTCGACAGACGGCCTTTGTTTTTGTTTAGAAAAAGAGGTCCGTCATCATCCGGGTCGATATTCAATTCTCTTTGCAGCCGGTTACGATAAGCCCTTACGGCCACCAATGCCTTTTGGCCGACAGGCACCAGGCGGTACTTCCCGCCCTTGCCCAGGACCTGAATAAGTGATTTGGAAAAATCCACATCGGATACGTTCATTCCGGCCAGCTCTGAAACGCGGATACCGCAGGAATACAGCGTCTCGAACATGGCCCGATTCCGCAGCCCCAGGATGTTGTCCTCCTGGATCGAATCCAGCAGCCGGAACATTTCATCAACCGGAAGATAGGTCGGAATCGTTTTTTGCTGTTTGGGCGTATGAACGAATTCTGCCGGATTATTTTCCAGAACCCTGTGTTTGATCAGGTATCCGAAGAAAGATCGGATGGCTGATAATTTGCGCGCCACAGTGGATCTGGCATTTTTTTTATACAGATACCCGAGATATCTCCGGATCATAAGTCCGTCTATTTGCTGCAGCCGGCGTAAATCAACAGCGTTTCCGCCCGTCTCAGCCTTGTTGAGGCTAGCGCTGACGTATGCAAAAAACTCTTCCAGATCATGTTGATAGGCGCGACCGGTATGCGCGGAAAACCCCCTTTCCGTTGCCAGAGATTCGATATAGCGATGGATGTAATTCTCATCCGAGTGCGATGGCATCAGTGATAAATTCCCTAAAAATCAATCAATGCATCCAGTTCTGCCCAGCTGCCGACTTCCACAAAAGGATGCGGCTCTCTATTCCAGGGTTGCTTGAACAGTACCGGCATAATACCGGCATCGTGCAACACAAAACAGGTCTCGAGTCGATCGTCCACGAAATAGGAAATATCACGCTCCAGTAAAACCCGGGTTTTGCCTTCGTGCGTACCGGTGGTCACCATCTCCCACAGGGACGAATTCAGGCCCAGAACGTTTTCCATCCACTCACCCAGGGTGCCGATATACGGTCGGGCCGTGACAAAGACAACCGGATGAAAGCGTGGTGCAAACCGCGCCAGAAACTCTGCAGCTCCGGCCAGGGGGCGCAGCCGTGTCCCGTGATTGCCGTCCAGCAATTGGATCACAATGCGATCGATAATCTCCGCATCCATATCCAGGCAATCCGCGAGATTGTATTGCGTGATGTCCTCATAGCGGATGCTGTTGATGTTAAATTCGTCGCGGGCGATCTCCAGAAACAGGTTCATGGTATCTGCGACGACACCATCTATATCAAATGCTAACGCGGCCGGATCGATCATGAGGATACGTGTAAGGGATTCATCGTTTAGTGTTTTTCTATTCAGAAATCATCTCAATTGCGAGTAGCAATATGATCAGGCTGCTTTACGGCGCGTCTTCTTCTTAAGCCTTGAAATACGACGTTTATAGATGGTCGCCATTTTCTTGTCTTTGGCCTCAAGGGCTGCCTGCCGTTGCGCTTTTAAGGACTTGATCTGGGCCTTGAGTTCAGTTGTTGAGGAATCGGCTTTTTTTACCGGTTCTTCTTTAAAGCCCTTGGCCTCTTTAATGGCCACCAGAAGCTCATCCTTTTTCATCCCGTGCACCCCGGTGATGCCGGGTATGTCTTTGGCTATCTCGCGCAGTTCTTTAACGGTCATTTTTTCCAGGGGCTTATCTTTAACATCCGCCTTTTCCTGGTCAGCCGCTTTTTCTTCGGTTTGCTCTTGATCCGCAGACTCCGATTTCTCCTCGGCTTGCGCCTGATCTTCCGGCTTCTGCTTATCTTCTGCCACTTCTTCCTCGGTGCTTTCCGCTTTTTCCTTGGTTTCGTCTTCTTTCTTGCTGCTCATTTACTTCAATTCTCCTTTTCTGGCTGTTTTCGAAAGCACAAGCGGAGGCCCAAAGCCTCCGCCCGGAGGCTCAAAGCCCCCGCCCATCGATTATTTCGAAAGTACATATTTCTATCGATTTGACTGCTTTACATATTGATTCCTGAAATCGTATTAGATAAACCCTTTTTTCTGGATCTGTCAATACTATTCCTTGTCATCCTGCCCCGTTTCCATTAACCGCAAAAATGGCTTGAAAAGCTCCAGCGGTATGGGAAAGATCGTGGTTGTGTTGCTCTCGGTTGACATCTCGTTCATGGTTTGCAGATATCTGAGCTGCAGAGCGGTGGGATGCCGCTCAATGATCCCGGACGCCTCGGCCAGTTTACTGGCGGCCTGGAATTCACCTTCGGCATTGATGACCTTGGCGCGCCGCTCACGTTCGGCTTCCGCCTGGCGGGCCATGGCCCGCTGCATCTCTGAAGGCAAATCGATGTGTTTGAGTTCCACGGTGGCCACTTTGATCCCCCAGGGATCGGTATGCATATCGAGTATTTCCTGCAGTTCGGTGTTAATTTTTTCCCTTTCGGCCAGCAGTTCATCGAGCTCGGCCTGCCCGCAAACACTTCTTAAGGTCGTCTGGGCCAGCTGGGACATGGCATAGCTGTAGTTTTCAACCTCCACAATGGCTTTGACCGGATCAACCACCCTGAAATAGATGACGGCATTGACTTTGACCGATACATTGTCGCGGGTGATGACATCCTGAGGGTCCACATCCATGGCCACCAGGCGCAGACTGACCTTTACCATCTTATCGATCAGCGGGATCAGGATGATGAGCCCGGGGCCTTTGGCAGCGATGACACGTCCCAACCTGAAAATGACACCGCGCTCATACTCATTTAAAATCCTTAATGCGGCCGAAAGAAAAAATATAATCAGTACAATGATGGCAACCGGCGTAAACAAGCTCATGTTATCCTCCTTTATGCCTCTTCGGGCGATTCTGCCAGCGGTTCGACCTCAATAACAAGCCGGTCGACCCCGACCACCTGGACTTTGATATTTTCTTCAATGGGTTCTTTTGCAGTGGCATTCCATAGCTCACCGTGAACAAAGACTTTACCTTCCGGTGTACAGGCCTTTTTGACGATGCCGATTTCCCCGATCAATCCCCTGTTCCCGGTGGTGGGTTTGGAGATCTGAACCTTGAAGACCAGGGCGGCCACCACAACGAAAAAGCCCGACACCAGCAACAAGGTTGGCAGCAGCACGGACCAGGATAACCTCATAGCCGGGTCGGTTCCTTCGAACAGCATCAATGAACCCAGCAGCAGCGATACGACCCCGGCGACGCTTAAAAGCCCATAGCTGGTCACTTTCATTTCCATGATAAAAAATATGATGGCCAGAACAATCAGTAGAATACCGGCATAATTCACGGGCAGGGTTTGCAGGGCAAAAAAGGCCAGTATCAGGCAAATGCCGCCGATGACACCCGGAAATATCGCGCCGGGATGAGACAGCTCAAAATATAGTCCGGCCAGTCCGATCATCATCAAAATATAAGCGATGTTGGGATTGCTGATGGTTTTTAATATTTTGGTCCTGAAGGATTCTTCAACATATTTTTTTTCAACATTATCCAGGTTCAGCACGCCCTTTTCGGCTGTTTTGTGCTTGTTCATCTGGCGCAGAAGATCGTCGATATCTTCGGCAATCAAATCGATTATATTTTGCTCCAGAGCCTCAGTCTCGGTGACCGAGACGCTTTCCCGTATAGCGGCTTCCACCCACTCGGCATTACGCCCCCGTCTTTCGGCGACACTCTTGGCATGGGCCACCATATCATTGATCACCTTGTCCGACATGGCGCCTTCGATTTCTTGGCCGCCGCCACCCACCGGATGCGCGGCGCCGATGTTGGTTCCGGGTGCCATGGCCGCGATGTCGGCCGCCATGGTGATCATCACCCCGGCTGATGCCGCACGGGCCCCGCGGGGAGATACAAACACCGCTACGGGAATCCTGCTGTTCAGGATGCTTTGAACAATCGTTCGCATGGATTCCGCCAGTCCACCGGGTGTATCCAGTTCAATAACAACACAGGCAGCATTTTCGCTTTCGGCAGTTTTGATTCCGGAACTGATAAATTCCGCAGTGCCGGGACTGATCGCATCCGCCACCTTAATTATATAGACCTCATTTTCGGCCGCACCTGCCGGTTGCAAATTTATCAGGCAGCCGATCAAAATAATTAAAATTCCTGTCTTAATCTTCATAACGATATTCTTTCATTAACATCTTCATGTCTTCCCATACCTCCCGCTTTTTATCCGGATTACGCAGCAGATAGGCGGGATGGTAGGTTGGCATTAGCCGTATTCCATTAAAATCATAGAATCGTCCCCTGAGCCTTGAAATCGGCACGTCTGAGTTTAACAGCGTCTGGGCCGCAACTTTTCCGAGGGCACAGATAAGATCCGGCTGAATGGCAGCGATCTGTCTTTCCAGGAACGGCAGACACGCTTCAATTTCATCGGGTTCCGGATTGCGATTACCGGGCGGACGACATTTGATAATATTGCAAATATATACCTGCTTGCGTGAGAGATTGATGGCTGCAATGATTTTAGTCAACAGCTGGCCGGCAGCCCCCACGAATGGCTCGCCTTGTTGGTCTTCCTCAAATCCAGGGCCTTCCCCCACAAACATCAATTTGGCGGCCGCATGTCCGCTACCGAACACAATATGGGTTCGACCGGATGCCAGCTTGCAGCGCTGGCAATCGCCCAGATCCGAACGTATATCCGTCAGGGATTCAGTCTGTTGAGCCGCTAATGCAGGTGATTGTTTCCAACCTGCAAGTCTCTCCAGGCTCTGGGATGAACATTCGAATCCCTGAACGCCCATCGCGGCCAATTGATGCAGACTGTGATGGATTTCTTCAATGGCTTCTAAAATGGTTTGTCTCTTTATCATGACGTTCAGAAGAAATGATATTGTTGAATTATTCGAGAAAGTTATCCGCTACGAGGAATCGATCGTGGGGCAGTATCCGGTTCAACATACAGCCGCTTTCAAGTACTCACAACATATCCATCAGGCGCGAACGTGTCAATAGAACGTGAACTAATTGAATTTTATAGTAATTTTTTTACTTCAATAGACCTGATTCAGTAGGATTTGTCGTGGGTGCAACCCAGATCTCAACGTGCGTATTATACGTATCATCCGTAATATTGATCACACACCATCGATTTTCTTTTTGAAACAGCAACAGTGTCCGCGTGGATTTGAAGGTGCTGACAACCTGCCAGTTGTCTTTGGCCATATTGTTTTCAAAAAATTCGATCAAAGATCCCAGCTCGACGCGGCCTTTTAAAACGATTACCCCGGCGGAAAAGCCCTGAGTCCGATAAACAAATGATGATTTTGTGATGAGTTTCAGCTCCGGCGGTACGGGTACGTCGCCGAAATCATAATAAAGAGGACTTTCCTCCTTTTGCGCCTCGGCAACAGGCTGGGCTTCCGGCTGATCTTTTTTCTGAGACGTCGAAGAACATCCGCAAATCAATAGCATCATCGACAAAACCATGACCAGGCAACATAACATTGCTTTATGCGCTTTGACTGTACTCATTTCTTTAACCTCCCCCAGGGTCGTTGAATTTTAGGGATCTGAATTGTGGTCTGCGGGTATATATTGACCGATAAATGCTGGAATTGCAATGATTTTTGTTCGTCAGCGCAAGCTCAGTGCTTTTCAGTCGCTTCCTGATACCATTGATAGGTTTGCCGAATTCCCTGCTTGAGATGAATCTGCGGTTTCCAACCCAGAGTGTTCAGGCGGGTGACATCCAGTAATTTGCGGGGGGTGCCGTCCGGTTTTGATGAGTCCCAGGCCACCTCACCGGTATAACCGGTTTCAGATTTAATGACCTCGGCCAGTTCTTTTATGGTTATATCGCTGCCGCTGCCGACGTTCAGAAATGAGACGTCCGGCGAGTCATTATCGGGTTGTAGCGGCGTATCTGTATCCGGGATCGACATACAGGCGGCGTGATACGCGTCATCCGATAAATTCATGATAAACACGCAGGCCGACGCCATGTCATCCACATGTAAAAATTCGCGCCTTGGGCTTCCGCTGCCCCACAGGCGCACGGTCGGCGGTCGAACCTTTGAACCGGGCGTCCCGGAACCGGCAGCCGCGATCAAATCGTCGTGAATATCGCCCGGGATCGGTCCGAAGCGCTGAATGTCACGCTCAATGGCCTGCCGGTCTCCATCAGACGCAAGTCTGGCCAGATGGAATTTGCGGATCAGAGCCGGAAACACATGGGATGTCTCAAGGTCGAAATTGTCATTTGGCCCGTAAAGATTCGTAGGCATGATCGCACGGAAGCGGGTGCCGTATTGCCGGTTATAGGCTTCACACATTTTTATACCGGCTATACGGCACGTGTTACCGGGCGGTCATGCCCACGAATCTTTATGGGCCAAATGACAATTTCGACCTGGAGACTTCCCATGTGTTACCGGCCCTGATCCGCAAATTCCAT
>JAAUXY010015804.1_pt1 | contig 16729 bp, 20 predicted proteins | sample 7278121 | NCBI WGS metagenome assembly JAAUXY01 (sample SAMN14350117, study PRJNA611818) | marine sediment metagenome | isolation source: surface marine sediment (1.8m) | place: French Polynesia: Moorea | collected 2018-08 | reverse complement strand
CAGATAACAATCTATTACAATTCGAAATCAAAGCGAGCTATACTGGCTTTGGCTTATGCCCAGGCAGACGGTCTGATAACTCTGCAATCTGTGTGCCGGTTGGTGGCGTACGAAGTATGTCGATTTCATGAATTGGCAGGCCTTCTGCCTGGGCATAAGCCAACGCCTGTTTAGCTCGCTTTGATTTCGAATTGTAATAAATTGTTATTTGTCGTTCTGAAGTGGCTATTTCTCCCATAATCAATAGACTTATTCATTTAACCTCAATTGTCATCCATGGTAGTAGAACTATTCATTTTGCTTTCTGGTTTAGTCCGGTTCCATGTTAAGATCTCGATTAAAAATAGCTGAAAGTAGTACCTCCTAAAATGACTAATATCATATTATTAGCACAGTAAATGATAATCGTCATTTTTAAAGGTCTTTATTTTACCTAGTTTCACGATAATTATTTTCAATCAGGATGTTATGAAGGCTTTATTGTATGCTACCGATTATTCAGAAAATTCAGTATCAGCTTTAAAAATGGCTAATTTTTTAAGGAGAAAATTTCGTTGCAAATTATATGTTCTTCATGTTTTTGATCTATCTGCTACCTTTATCAGTACTGTTAGTATTGCCTATGCCAGATTAGAAGAAGCGGCTTTCAGGGATCATCATTCACGTCTTTTGGAATTTTGTGTCCGACACATCGGTAGAGATGCTCAATCTGACGGAGTAGAAATTTTGATTGAACAGCACGGAATGGCCTCTCACGCCATCCTGGACAAAGCGACAGAGCTCGATGCTGAGATGATCATAGTTGGTATGAAGGGAATGAGTCCTATCCGCGAATTGCTGGTTGGAAGCACAGCATCTGCCTTGATTGAAAAATCGGAAGTTCCTGTTTTGACAGTTCCTGCAAATACAGAAACCGGAGCTATAAATACTATAGTGTATGCCACCGCTTTTGAGGAAGCAGACATCGTTGCCATCCAGAATATTTCTGAATTGGCCAAAACCTTTGATGCCAGGATTGTGCTGATTCACATTTCAACCCAGGAGGAATACGCCGGAGAGGATCAGTTACAATGGTTTAAGGAAATGTTGGTTGAAAGAGTAGCCTATGAAAATTTGAGTATTCAATTGAGGTTTTCCGATGACGTTTTCACATCGATCAACGAATTCCTGGAGGAAGAAAACCCCCAGCTTTTGGTTATGCTGGAGCGAGAAGGACATTCTCTGATCACAAATCTATGGCACAGAGACCTTGTTAAACGCATGAAATTAAATGTAAATGTTCCTCTGATGAGTTTTCACAAGACCCATTTATTACAGAGACAGGAGGATTAATCTGCGCAAAACACTTTTATCAAAATAATAACCCGATTACTATATAAACGACCTGCCTCGTTTACTTTGATGCTACATAGCCATGTTTATTGATCGTAACGACGCTGGAAATCAACTCAGTGAAAAGCTGGCACCTTATAAAGGTACTAATGCGGTCATCCTTGCTATCCCTAGAGGTGGACTACCTGTTGCTGCAGTTGTTTCAAAGGTGCTGAATTTACCACTGGATGTGGCGTTAACAAAGAAGCTTGGTCATCCTTTTAATAAAGAATACGCCATAGGTGCGGTTAGCCTCAATAGTCTGGTTCTGACCGATGCCGTCGGTGTGACAAAGAATTACATCAAAGAAGAAACTGATAAGATCAGGTCAGTTTTGAAGAAACGCCACGCTCAATATTACAGAAACAGATCACCTAAGGAATTGAAAGAAAAGACTGTAATCATAATTGACGATGGAATAGCTACCGGGAATACGGCCATGGCTACCGTAGAGTTGGTTCATCAGCAGGATCCTGAGAAAATAATAGTTGCCATTCCTGTGGCACCAAAATTTACAGTTTCAAAACTTAAAAAGTCTGAGTATGTGGATGAGGTTGTATGTTTAAATACGCCCTATAATTTTCACGCAGTTGGGCAATTTTATCAGCTTTTCAATCAGGTCTCTGACGAAGAAGCCATTGCCTTTCTCGAAGAGGGCAATAATTTCAGCCCTTAATAACGGCTACTGGTCTGAGCTTGGCCACCTTTTTTACTATTCCAGCCTGGTCTACTGTATTGACTACCTCGTTTACATCTTTGTAAGCTACAGGTGCTTCTTCAGCAATTCCACGGAAAGATCCAGCCTGTATGTAAATACCCTCCTCTTTTAACTGCTCTTTCAAAACCGGGGCATTCACCTGCTTTTTGGCTGCAGTTCTTGAAAGCCTTCTGCCTGCACCGTGGCAACAAGACCCAAAGCTCAATTCAGCACTCCTGTCAGCTCCTGCCAGGACATAGGAACAGGTGCCCATGCTGCCGGGGATAATGACAGGTTGGCCCACATCTTTATAGGCATCAGGTAATTCTTCAGATCCAGGTCCGAATGCCCTTGTCGCTCCTTTTCTATGTACGATCACCTTCCTGACCTTCCCATCTACTTTGTGATCCTCAATTTTGGCAATATTATGGGCTACATCGTACATCAAATTCAATTGCTCAACTTCAATTCCAAAAACATTTGCCCATGCTTGTCTTACTTCCCATGATATTATTTCCCTGTTACACCATGCGAAATTTGCTGCCGCGCACATGGCCTTAAAGTAGTTCTGACCTTCTTCTGAATTAAAAGGCACACAAGCCAGTTCCCTATCCGGCACTTCTATGCCATAAGCAGGCATAGATTTGATTATGGTACGAATGTAATCAGTAGCGACCTGGTGACCCAAACCCCGGGATCCTGTATGAATAAGTACAACCACCTGGTTTTTGAACAGCTGGTAGGCACTGGCAATCTCTTCGTCGTAAACTTCTTCTACATAATCTACTTCCACAAAATGATTCCCCGAGCCGATGGTTCCTAATTGATTGGCCCCTCTTTTCTTGGCCAGCTCTGATACAAGGCCTGGGTCTGCAAGATCCAGCTTACCATTGCTCTCCATATTGAGAAGATCCTCTGCTTTGCCATAGCCTTTGCGAACTGCCCAGGCTGCACCATCGCGAAGAACCTCGTCAATTTCCTCTTCAGAGAGTTTTATTTGTCCGCCTTTGCCCATACCTGAGGGGATTTGCCTGTATAATTCTTCAGAAAGTACTTCCAGTTTATGCTGAATTTCGTCGATGTGCTGATTCGATACCATCAACCTGACGCCACAATTGATATCATAGCCAATACCGCCAGGTGATATAGCTCCCTCCGGATAGCTGGTAGCTGCAACACCACCAATAGGAAATCCATATCCCTCATGCACATCGGGCATGACCAGTGAGGCCTCCTGAATACCCGGGAGTGATGCCACATTAACCAATTGGACCAAAGAACGATCCTCCATGATATTGTCAAGAAGGGTTTCAGAAGCCAATACCCTGGCCGGGACCCTCATGTTTTTGTGAAAGTCTTTCGGGATCTCCCAGAGATAGTCTGTAAGCTTTTGAATATGTTCCTTTTTAATTTTCATCCTTCAATTATCGTCTTGGAATTAATTAAATATCAAAGACAATGGTAGTTTGCCAATTGCCATGTTCGTCCTGAATCACAGCGGCCTCATGATAAGTTACAGCTTTAATTTCTTCATCATAGGTATGAACATCTCCACCACTTAACTCGGCATGGATGTTCCGATCTGAAAGTTCAATAATATCGAGATGACAGAAGATGGCCCGATGGACATAACTGAGGCTTAGAGCTTCCGATAAAAAGTCTATGAGCAGGCAGGTGGTATCGGTTGCATCCAATGAAATGGTTTCTCTCACTGTAAATTCCATATTCTCATAGCATCCTTTTTCCACAAGGATTTCAGCCATTCCTTTCAAACCCTGAATTAAGAGTAAAGACAGACTTGCCGCCTCAATAAACATCCTTATATCCGCGGTATGAGGGAGGTATTTAATATTCATCTCTTCGTGCCTTTCACAACTACAAAAGACCCCTTACCGTATCCAGCAATTGGTGTTTGCAGTTCATCTATTTCTTCCAAATCACCAAATAACGTTTGATTGCTGTCTATATTCTTGAAACCGTATTCCTCCATTATCGATTTTATGTATTCAGGAGTGTAAAACCTCGCATTGCTGAAGAACTTACTTCTAGCCCCCCGATCTTTATAGGCTTTTGCAATAGTGCCGGATTTATCCAGGAAGCCTACTATTACAGATCCTCCTCTTTTCAAAACGCGGTTTGCTTCTGCCATGGCCAATTTAAGATCACTGAGGTAGCAAACCGTTACAAATAGAACAAAATCAAATTGCATATCAGCATAAGGTAATTGTTCGGCAACGCCGGTGATTGTTTCAATGCCCCGTTTTACCGCTCTTTCTGCCATAAATTCAGAAGGTTCAACACCTTCTTTAATGCCCAGTGGTAAGGCAAAGCGTCCTGTGCCCAAACCAACTTCTATCCCCCGGATGTTTTCGGGTAAAGCTGCAAATTGTTCACGTATAGCTTCGAGCTCGGATTCATAAATTGCCTCGTGATCATCGTACCACTTTTCATATTCTTCTACATATTGATCAAAAACTGTCGTATTTGCCATAGTTCCGTGATAATTTAAATTGTTATTATTGGCCTCCCGTACGGGATACGCAGTGTGGGAGACTCTATTCTAAAAACTATTGAGTTACTGAGTTTTTCAATAACTATGAATGCGGACAATGCATAGGTATATTAAATGACCTTCTTAAACACCAAGGCTAACCGGGTCAATGGAAGAGGACGAAACTAATATCTGAAAAGAGCATTCATTGGCCTCTTCTTAACAGGCATATCCTCCGTATCCAATGTGAATACATTACCACCTTTCAAAAATGTATTCATCGCAGCCAGATTGGGCAATGAAAGATTATTGGATGATTTCTCCGAATCTAAGATCACACAGTCCTTAGCTTCGTTAAAAGTACCGAATACATCATCGCCTTTGCACAGGAAGAGAGTATCTATTTTACCCTGTACCGCTGCCGGTACGATTTCAGAAATCTGGTGTGATGTTTTCGGTGTATGCATAAGGTCGGTGTAGCGGTTTGCTACTTGCTCTGTCTTTTTCATCTGCATATCGCGAACTAGAGCCAGAGCCTCTTTATGCATCTTAGCTTCGTTCTTGTATTCGGGATCACCACTCACAAATTCCCGATGGAGTAGTGGATAGGTGTTTATACTTTTATATGCAGGAAACAGCCAGTCGACGCAGGCCAGGACCAGTGGAACACTTTTATCCTTGATGGTCGCATTAACCCCTTTGTTTATTTCTCTGAAGAAAAAGGAAATTTCTTTACCATCGTCATCTTTGCCTTCACCCTGTCCATGGAATGATCCCGTGCTGTAAAGTGAATGACCGCTGCGAAACTGTAGCATTTTTTGCTCATAATCGAAACCTACAGCCTCCTCCAGTCTTTCCGGTGCAAGCTCATTTACAAACAGATCCTGCATCTCAAACAGATTACCTTCATATAATTTCACGTGATCCTGACTCAGAGCGAGCAGATAGAATGAGGATTCTAGTTCATAGAGTGGGAGTAATGGCAACAAGTGATAATGGTCACTTACATAGGTAAAAGGCTCAAACTTTACTGGTACTTTGAAGTGTTGCATTTTCATTCCCGGACTAAGGAATATAGCCATGCCCTCTGATGGATTGCGCCAAATAGCTATTTCAGCCAAGAGGTCCTTAACCGGTTTTAAATATTTAATAGCCGATTTCTCTTCCATACCCTGATCCAGAAGTATCCCGTGTGCTTCTTTAATGCTGGATTTAAGATGAGCCTCACTTAAACCAAGGTTTTGTTCCTTACCCTTTGTAAACATAGGAAGATAGATAGAAACACTAAATGGCTCGCGATGTGTTGCAAGCTTTTGGAAATGGTTTCTGGGTATGGGATGATGCATATTAGTCATAACGATAGTCTTTTGTAAACTCAACAAACAAGGTATCACTTCATTAAAGGAATTGAAATGATATGGATCAGTAGGTTAATTGATCATGAGGTACCTTGTGCTTTTAATACAAGGAATTCACTCACATTGCTCATATCAATGGCACCAACCAGATGTTCTTCCCTGTTTACAACCGGAAAGAAGAGTTTTTTTTCAGTTGATAGCATGTCGAAAAATGACTGTAGATCATCTGTGGCTTTCAGAACTTTAAAGTTTCGGTTCATCATATCAGCCACTTTTAAATGGTCGTTTTTCGCATTCTTGAGGATGTCCTTGTGATACAACAATCCCATGATCCTTTCGTCTTGTTGTACCACAAAGTTCTTTTCGCTTCCTGCAAGGACAATATCCACAACTTCCGAAAGATTATTATCCGGATGAAGCACAGAAATATTGGTCAATGTAGCTTCGGCGACCTTATGACCGCGAATGAGCGAAGTTTGTTTTACCATTTTATTCTCCCCATAGGCCCCAATAAATATGAATAGCGCGATCAACACAAGGAAAGGATTGAGGAACAGACCGAGTATAAAGAACACCACAGCCAGAACCTGGCCTAAAGAGGCTGCAATTTCAGTAGCTTTGGTACGATCCAATTTAAAAGATAATAGGGCGCGGAAGATTCTTCCCCCGTCCATTGGGAAGGCGGGGATGAGGTTGAATGCAACCAGCATGATATTAGCAATAAGGAGATAGAATAATAAAGTATTTACGGAAGGTGAGGTCAGTAATTGTTCAAGACTTTCAGGATCCATGCCCAGATAGGTCCGCAGAGGCACAACGGCCAACAGCAGAAGGGCTATTATTATGTTTACAACCGGACCTGCTATTGCAACTGCAAGTTCCTGTGCTGGTTTTTCCGGCATCTTTTCCAGGGAAGCAACACCGCCGATAGGAAGCAGGGTTATCTGCTTGGTTGCAATATTGTATTTTCTGGCTGTCAGGGCATGACCCAATTCGTGGAGAACTACACAAATAAACAGTAACAGGATAAAGGCGATATTCAACAAGGCACTATGTATATTACCCCCGCGTTGTAAGTCGAGGTACACAACCCATATAAGCAAAAGAGTGAACGTCCAGTGGACCTCTATTTTAATCCCGCTTACATGTCCCAGTACTAAACTACCCTTCATACCTTATAAGTTAGAGCTAAAGTAAGGATTGACAGTTCTTAATTACATGACCCCTATCATGATAATAGTACTTGCCACATCTTGGGTGTTAAATTTTTTGCGACATGATTTTAATCATGTTTTGCCTTTATTCACGGTTGTATTTTTGGCATTATTCTTAGTAGATCTTTGAAAATTTAGTGTGGGATATTTAGATGGGGGTGATCTATGAAACCCACGAAAACAAGAAGATGTTAATCATGCCATGTGGTTTGGCGATAGATGCCGAACCGGCTTTGCAATGGGCTGGCTAGGTAAAGTTGCGAGATGAGGCCGCTAGGTAGAATTAGCATGTTCTGGGAACCGGGGCATTTTGGTGTCCCGGTTCCTTTTTGCTTGGAATAACCGATCCAAGTGTCGCGAGAAGAGATGGATCGGTCAGAAGAAATCGGTGCATTAAGGCACATACAATGAGTTTCGTTGTAGGTGAAATGAGAATTGGATTATAAAGATTTCTTCTATCTGGAAACAGGGAGCCATTGGTTCCCTGTTTCTTTTTTTACTTGCTTCCCGTTGTTTTTTAGCTGATCACGGTCATTACAGCCTTTATATAGCTGTTGTACATTTATTGAGATCCAATATTTAAGACCATGAAACAAAGCACAACATCCAAACTGATATCACTAGACCCCCAAGTACCTATTTGGGATCGTGTTTTTACTGTTGCACCACTTGTTATAATTGGTTCCAGAGGTGCGGGAAAAGATGATCTCTCTCCCAAACATATGGCTACGCCCTTAGGTTTTGGCAACTATTTCGGTTTTGTATGTACACCACGTCACCGCACGTATCACAATATTGTGGAAACAGGACAATTTACAGTGAGCTTTCCAACACCGGATCAGCTGTTAAGCGTTTCTCTTAGTGCAACCCCGCGTAGCGAATCAGTTTCAAAAAGTGAAAATATTGTCAAGGCATTACCCACTACTAGAGCTGGTAATTCCGATATTTTAATGATTGACGGGGCGTATTTATATCTGGTATGTGATCACTTTAAAACAGTAGACGGTTTTGACGATTATAGCCTGATCGCCGGTAAAATCATCGAGATTCTTGTACATGAGGATTATTTGAAGATGACCGAGATTGATGAAGGTGAACAATTGAGAAAAAATCCGCTTCTGGCTTATGTTGCCCATGGCAGATTTGCCAGGATACACGATACTTATAATTTTCCTTTCCCAAAAAACTTCCAAAGATGATTTCCAAAGACGTAGGACATAACAGTCAGATTATGGGGTATTTCAGGGAAAATCAGTCATCCATGGAAAATTTCCTGAAAAAGCTTGTTTCTATTGAATCCCCATCCAGTGATCCCTCATCGCAGGATGAACTATTTCAACTGTTTGGTAAAGAATTATCAGAGTTAGGATATTTCACTCTCCGGATATACGGTAACAATACAGGAGGTTATTTATATGCCAGACCAAAGTCTCGCAATAAAGAGAAAAAACTCCAGTTGCTGGTAGGCCATTGCGATACGGTATGGGCTAAAAATACCCTGGACAAAATGCCGATACATCAGCAGAATGGTAAAATCACCGGACCTGGGATTTACGATATGAAAGCGGGACTCACCCAAATTATTTATGCTCTTAAGGCAATTCATCAAATGGGTCTGTCTATGCCTTTAGAGCCATTAATTCTCATCAATTCTGATGAAGAGATAGGAAGTTCAGAATCGGGTCATGCTATTGCACGCCTGGCTAAGACAGCAGACAGGGCGTATATTTTGGAACCACCACTAGGTTTAGAAGGCAGACTTAAAACCGCCAGAAAAGGCATTGGTCGATTTACTATTACAGTTGAGGGGAAAGCAGCTCACGCAGGACTTGATCCGGACAAAGGGATAAATGCTATAGTTGAGCTTTCCTACCTGATCCAAAAATTGTATGCGATGAACGATTTTGAACGCGGAATTACTGTGAATGTAGGGATGGTAGAAGGCGGTATATCTCCAAATGTCGTTGCTCCGAAGAGTAGTGCAGTTGTGGATGTACGAGTATCCTCAGCGGAAGATGGTAAATGGATTGATGAACAAATAAGAAATCTGGAGCCGATGTCGTCAGATGTTATTCTTCATATTGAAGGAGGAATAGGCAGACCTCCAATGGAGCGTACTCCCAGAAATCAGGCACTCTGGAAAATGGCCCGTTCCAAAGGTGCCTCCATGGGCCTTGATCTGAAAGAGGCAACAGCAGGCGGCGGATCAGATGGAAATACTACCAGTTTATATACGGCTACGCTGGATGGCCTGGGTACCACCGGAGATGGCGCCCATGCTACGCATGAACACGTTATAACTGATCAATTGCCCGAAAGAACAGCCTTGTTAACCTTGTTGTTATTGGCTGATGAAGTAGAAGAATAATTAATTATTGTGCTGTGGAAAATAAATTTATATATACATCACTGACCAGAATTTCCGATCTGAAGGAGAGAGGATTTTCGATGGCTCCCCAGGATCGTAGCCAATGGAATACTGGCGATTATGTAGCGGTGAAGATCCTGGACCCTGGGAGCAATATGCTCAATTTAGAATTGCCTACCGGAAGAATGAGGGGAGTTATTGGAGGAGAATGGCTTATTGGCGCTCTTGGAGAACGTTTTGCAACGCTTGAAGCAACTGGTTCCTGGAAAGAAGTGGGTGATGACCTTCGTTTACATGTACTCACTGCAGCCGGTTTGCTTGGTAAGCTGACTTCAAAGTCGGTATTCATTCCCAATATGATGGAAGTGAAATATAAAGGTCATCTTTACCGGGACGGCTCCAAGTTAACTATGGAAAGTTTTGTGGCGGATATGCCCGACAGGACTTTTAATACCCCGGTAGTGCTTTTTACAGGGACCTCTATGTCTGCCGGAAAGACTACTTCTGCCAGGATTGTGACCAATCTGTTTAAATTAGCAGGCTATAAAGTACTGGCGGCCAAATTAGCAGGTGCCGGTCGTTACAAGGATATACTTGCCATCAAAGATGTAGGTGCCGATCATGTCATGGATTTTGTGGATGTGGGTCTCCCATCTTCCATCTGTCCCCGAGAATTATACCGGATTAAACTAAGGCAGATGATGAATCGCATGGCAGCCGTGGAAGCCGATATAGCTATTGTGGAAATTGGTGCTTCACCCTTGGAACCATACAACGGGGATATAGCTATAGATGCATTGCGTGACCACCTAAAATGTATAATTCTCAGTGCTTCAGACCCCTATGCCGTATTTGGATTGATGAAAGCCTTCGAAATCACACCGGATATTGTCACCGGAATAGCTTCAAATACTCTTGCCGGAAGACAGATGGTAGAAAGGCTCTGCGGGGTAAAAGCCCTTAATTTAATTGATTCATCCTATTCAACAGAACTAAAAGAGATTCTGTCATCAAAGAGCTCACTTGATCTGAGTGAAAAACCATTAACAGTTCCCTGAGTAAACGAAAATGAAAAAATTACGAAATGGACCACAATGAGATAAATACATGCCAAAATTGCGGACATGTACTAAAAAACCTGTATGACTTTGGAAGATATCAGGATGGTAGTGTAAATACAGAATTCTGTTATCATTGTTTTCGCGACGGCAAGTTGTTGAAGGAGATACCAACTAGGTCGCATATTGAGCTTCAGGACAGGGAAGTAATCGATAATATTGGTAAGGCCACAGCCAGGTCTAAAAAACTAGCCGGCGAGATACTTCCAAAACCAAGGCGAAAACGGGGTAAATCCACTGTCTAAAATATCAGATTGGAGTTAAGACTTTTTGTTTGACGGTTTGAAATGAAAGGTATGAGGAAAAACAAAATCAATTTATCAAGCATTTTTAGTGCTCTGGAAGGCGTATTGATTATGCTTGCCTGCTATCTTACGATTTTCCTCAAACCTTTAAGAGACAAATGGGGTATGACCAAAGGGAGACTTGCCGAAGAGTTTCCTGGCGACGACATTATAGCTGACCCGAGATCACAGTTTACCCATGGCATAGACATAAAAGCACCCGCAGAGTTCGTATGGCCCTGGGTTGCTCAAATGGGCAAGGACAGAGCAGGGTTTTACAGCTATGAACTACTCGAAAACATACTCGGGTTGGAGATCTACAATTCGGACAAGATTCTGGATGAATTTCAAAGTCCACAAAAAGGCGACTTGATTCCTTTTGGCCCGGATACAGCATATCCACTAGTAATTTGTGATCAGGGGAAGGCTATGGTGATTGAAAATTTTGATGACCTGGATACCAGGAAAAAATATGACCCGGAAAACGGCCATCCTGAGAACTACTTACACCTTAGCTGGCTTTGGTTTATCGAATCTGTCGATGCAGAGAATTCACGCTTTGTGTCCAGAAATAGGTTAACTTATAAAGATTCATATAAGAATAAACTCATCATAGGTCTTTTGTCTGAACCCATTGTATTTGCAATGGATAGAAAGATGTGTTTGGGGATCAAAAAGCTGGCTGAGCGTCACTACCGAAGTAGGAAGAAAAGCAAGGCTGCGACCGAAAACGCTACACAAGACATTTTGGCCTGATGATTTATAATAATCAATATGTTCAAACCGGGAATTCCCAACAGAAATATTCTCTTGTTGCCACTGGCAGGAATGGGTGTTTTCCTCTTGCTCTATATTTTTGCTGCCATTATGTATCCCGGAGGTTCCTGGCGGGTGCCCGACGCTTCAGGTTTCAGTTTCTGGAATAATTATCTATGTGATTTACTTGATCACTACGCCATTAACGGTGCTTTAAACGATGCCAGATATATCGCACGGATTGCACTCGGATTTCTATGTGGGGCTTTGCTTCTTCTCTGGTATTTCATTCCAAATATGTTTCCACACACAAATAAAAATCAGGCTATCATGTGGATATCAGGTATGATGGCTCTTGGAACCACTTTTTTTCTCTCCTCTGGCACTCATGATGTTACCGTCAGGATCGCAGGTATGTTTGGAGCTATTGCCTTCATTGCCAGTCTTATAGAATTAGTCCGAATGAAGTACTACAAACTGTTTTTATTGGGGCTACTGTCGCTGGTGATCTTTGGCATTAACTATTTTATATATGAGACCGGAGTGTTTATATCTGTTCTTCCGGTATTGCAGAAATTCACATTTCTGTGTTGTATTTTATGGTTTGTACTAATGAATTTGAGACTACTAAAAATGACAAGTACAAAACTTAAAGATTCCGATTCAATTAATACTAAATGAAGTTAAATCTCTCTTTGAAAGCGCCTCAATTTTTCGTAAATTTATTAGTAGTGATCGCTTCCAATCTATTACCAACAGGGCTTTTCAAAGCCTTGCTAATAGTACCACGATGATCAACTGATAACAGACTGTAATACTAATCTAAAATACTTTACCATGAATCCTTTATATCTTTTTTCACTTATTCTTGGCCTTATATTACTGGCCGGCATCCGGATTGTTTTCGAGTACAAAAGAGCTCTGAAATTCCGTTTTGGTAAATACATTAAAACGCTACAACCGGGATTTCGCTGGATTATTCCAATTGTTGAAACAATTCAGGTGGTCGATATAAGAGTTATTACTATAAACGTTGTCTCGCAGGAAGTAATGACGGAGGACAATGTGCCCTGTAGTATTGATGGGGTGGTCTTCTTTAAAATATACGATCCGGAGAAAGCCGTACTTGAAGTTGAAGAATTTTCTTTTGCCATAACTCAATTATCTCAGGCCGCTTTAAGAGATGTCTGTGGTAAAGTTGAACTGGATACCATCCTCTCCAAAAGAGAAGAAATGGGCAAGAACATCAAAGCCATTGTAGAGACCGAAACCCATGAATGGGGTATTGAGATTATCGATGTTAAGATCAAGGATATTCAACTACCGGAAAATATGAAGAGGATGATGGCCAACCAGGCTGAAGCTGAGAGGTCGCGTAGGGCAAGGATCATTTTAGCTCAGGCCGAAGAGCAGGCAGCAGGTAAATTGCTGGAAGCCGGTAAGCAGATAGACAAGTCGCCTTCTGCCATCAAACTAAGATTGTATCAAACACTCTCTAATATAGCAGCTGAGAAGAATTCTACCATCTTATTCCCTTTCCCGGAAGAAGTGTTGCCAAGGCCAGCTAAAAAAAACAATAAGAAGGAGAAGTAAGGGATTCAATTAATTGGCATCTATTACTGATCCGGTACCGGTTATAATTGAATTAACTATTGGTGTACCCAGATAGAACACAGATCCGTTACCGGTTATAGTAACATTGAGTTCGTCATTCACAAATACTTCAGCGTCTCCTACACCTGAGATATTTATACTGCAAATATCAGTTTCAAACTGGAATGCGTTGATGTCACCAACTCCGGTCAGGAATACATCCAACATATCGGCCCTGCCTTTAAGGCTAAAGTTACCCACCCCGGTTAGTGTGATTTCCAGTTCACCTGCTTCAATAGATTCGGTAGTACTCATATTGCCCACCCCGGTCAGACTCAGGAGTTCTATTTCAGGGATTGTGACAAAAATGTTCACATTATCCAGATCCTCGATACATTCATTAATCCGAATATTCAGGGTATTATTATCTACTGTGGTGATTATCTCTTCAAGGATGTTGGCGGGAGCATCAATCCTGACGTCTTCAACCGGCCCTTGTGTTATCAAAACATTGGCAGGTATGGCGTTCTGTATACCGGTAAAATTACCCAAATCTCTTAATTCAGTAACCACAGGCCCAGTCCCACGAAGGCAATCATCACCCACCAGCAAGGGATTGGAGTTACTATCATCGCTCGTACAGGCGGCGAGTAGTAGTAGAAGAATTGGGTAAAATACTCTTTTAATCAGCATCTCTCAATATTTTTAACTCTCTCGGACTTTTTTAAACAACCTCATAAGTTTTACCACCTGATAAAATCCTGGTGAACTGATCAACAGCCGGCCAGTTCCTTCTTTACAATTGTTTTAAATCGGGTCGCACTAAGGTAATGATCTTCAAGCAGTTTCCCATTGTGCAGAAGATTGAAGACCCCAAATCCCGAAGGCATATTATGAGCTTCTTCCACTGAATCAATTTTATGCACATTTAATTTTATATTCTCTTCCTCTGCCGTTTGTTTCAACACCTGAACAGATTTTTCATGCCATGGACACTGGTCTGCATATAGTAAATGCCAGCCCTGGTATTGTTCGCGTTGTATTTCCCATTTTCTGAATGATGGGTCTTCTGCTGCAGAATCCCATTTTTTACAATAAAGTTCAAATCGATCCTTTCTTTCACACTGTGTGTAGCCGTATTTTTCGAATATACGCTTGTCTGCCATCCAGGACCCTTTACTCGTCATAACACATACCCCTGCCATATTCAAATTTCGCGCCTCATCCTCCACATGTTGAATAAGTTGCATTCCAAAGCCCTTATTCTTATGCTTTTTGGAATAGATATACATACAATGAATAAACATGAAGTTATTGGCCCTTAATGGTCTCCAGGCCTTCGATGCTGGTGTAAATTCAACAAACCCAATACTTTTTCCCTTGATATCTTTAAGGATGCTTATTTGCAGGCCCTGATCATATTGCCGATCGAACCATTGTTTTTTACAGTGGAATCCCGGATTTTTTATGTCCTTGACACAAAAAAAAGTCTCTTCCATTACGTTTTGGGGTTTTACTTTAGTAATTATGGCTCCATTCATTGTTCTCAACTTTTAGGGTTGGGAAGATTCTTCAAATAATCGCTGTATTGATCCAGGCCACTATTCATCATTTCAACAACGGATTCGGATGTTATGGTGGCACCGGATATACCGTCTATCACAGCACTTCCCGCTAATAATTCTCGATTGTTTTGCTTCAGTCCAAAGCGAAAGGATTCTGAACTTATATCTATTTTGGTAAATTGATTTTCAAATGAACTCAGGGTCATAGCTGCACCATAGCCTTCAGATTCAGCACTGTGCTGGAAGACTACTTTTTCGAATGTCATATCTGCAGGGTTCAGCAAAAGTTTCCCCCAAACAGAACCCCCATAACCTCTGCCCATCACAAATAATATAGCTTTTCCGGCTGGAACAGTTTCAACTAAAATGGGTTCCGATTGTTTGCCGCTCATGGCGCGTTTCACAAGCTTGGTGGCTTCGGTTCTTTCCATTGCACTCACAGTCCCGTCCGGGTTAATGCGTTTAAAAATGAATATCTCATCTAAATCCGAGTCCACCTCCGCACTTAGGTTGGCAAAGGCGATCAAATCTTGCATAGACTTGGGTATGGGGACTACTTTAGTGGAGGTCACTTTGTCCTTCTGCTGTATGGGTTTCTGCTCTTTACAACTGTATAGAAATAAAAGGATAGCGGTCATGCACACTATCCCGATTCTTTGAAAAGTCATATGTAATCGTTTTACAGGTTGATCTTCCTGATTTCCCAGGTGTTTTTATCGGTCCTTACCGCCATGAGATTTTTTGAGAGATACTTACCCGTTAATTCAGGGCGTTCATAGCGCCTTTTATCCATCAGGATATTTTGTCTCTGAGTAACAAGGAGCATAATATCTCCATTCGTATCCAGGATCACCTCGCTGAACTTATAATCGTATATGTTCAGCTGGAAACGATTCTTTCCTCTAAAAGTCTTTGTTAGTAATATGCCCATGGCATAATTCTCGTCAAATTCAGTCAGATTGAGGTACTCCGGACTTATTACTGTTTCTCCTTTATTATTGATAAACCCGTAAATCGCTATACCTTCCTCCTCCAGGATATCCTGGATCATACAGCGACCATTTTTGAATCTCGGGTAAGGAATACTGGAAACATCGGAAACTTCGGTGTTTGCCGATTTATTCCAAACCAGGTCGTCCCTGAAATCGATAACTAAGTGGCCCTCGGAATTGATGAACCCCCATTTATCACCAAGGCGTACTGCTGCAAGACCTTCACTAAAAGGTGCAATTTCATCTACCGTCTCAACAGTCTGGGCTAAGATGGAGGAGTAGGTAAACAACAATGCAAAAATCAAGCTAATACCTTTCATAGAGATGTAATTAAGTGTGTTAAAACTTGGCTAAAGTATTCATATATAGGACATTAAAAAATGATATGGATCATGTTTTAATACCTATGAAAACTGGCCAATTCGAACCGATCAGAACATCAGATTCGAGTAGATCATGCTTTTAAGATCCTTGGGAAGCCCGTCTCTAATGTCTTCCATTTCACCCAGGGAAACATATTTCCTCAAATAAATGAAAGTTGTATCGATGTACTGTTCAGCCACTTCATCGCTGTATTCAAAGTCATTAATTGCGGCCGGGCCATCGTGCTTGCGGACAAGTTCAATAAAATCTGGCATTCGCTTGACTCTTGGCTTCTCCTTTTTCAGACTCCAGCCATTCACATAAACCGCCTTTAAAAACATTGGTAGCTGAGCTATGAATTGCAGAGATTCCTGAGGAGAAATGATATCCCTCAAGGCATGAAGGATTGATGTAAGGATTCTACCGGCTTTATCCCGGTTATCCGCCAGGTTCATTTCTTTTGTATACTCCTTCATAAAAGTATGTGCTTCACTCGCGTATTGATTAAAATTTAGTGACATAATACCCTATTTTTTGATGTTATCTAAAGATGTCAATT
>JAAUXY010019412.1_pt1 | contig 16737 bp, 9 predicted proteins | sample 7278121 | NCBI WGS metagenome assembly JAAUXY01 (sample SAMN14350117, study PRJNA611818) | marine sediment metagenome | isolation source: surface marine sediment (1.8m) | place: French Polynesia: Moorea | collected 2018-08 | reverse complement strand
GGTGCGCCCCGATGCCATCCGCGTGCGCCGGAACGTCGATCGCCTCCTGCCGGTGCTCGTCAACGACGTCGACCCGGACGGCGACGTCCTCACGCTCTCGGTCGTCGAGCCCCTGCCGCCGGGGCTGGAGGTCGACGTCCAGGGCGAGCAGCTCTCGATCGTCGCCCGCGCCGGCTCGGCGGGGCTCGTCCCGTTCGAGTACGAGGTGGACGACGGCCACGGTCACCGCGTGCGCGGGGCGGTGCTCGTCGACGTCATCGACGACCTGGAACCGAACCGCCCCCCCGTCGTCAGCCCCGACTCCGACACGGCGGTCGTCGGCCGGTCGATCGTGCTCGACGTCACCGCCAACGACGTCGACCCGGACGGGGACCTGCTGGTCGTCGTCGGGGTCACCCAGCCGGAGGACGATCGGGGCAACGCCGAGATCGTCGGTCGCAACCAGGTCGAGTTCACGCCGACCGAACTGGTCGAGGGCGAGTCCGCCAACGCCCGGTTCACCTACACGGTCAGCGACGGGAACGGCCACGAGGTCGCCGGTGACGTCACCGTCACCGTCCTGCCCGAGCCGCTGCCCGAGCCGCCCTATGCCCAGGACGACTCGGCGTTCACCTTCGTCGACGAACCGGTCACGATCGACGTGCTCCGCAACGACGGCGACCCGTCCGGTGAGCGGCCCACGCTCGTCGGGGCACCGGGCTGCGCCGCGGGCGGCCAGGCGGTCGTGACCGCCGACTCCCAGGTTCGCTTCGACCCGCCTCCGGGGCGCTCCGGGGCGTTCCGCTGCACCTACGAGGTCACCAACTCGCAGGGGCTGCGGGCCTCGGCGTCGATCATCGTGAGCGTGCGCGAACCGGAGATCACCAACGAACCGCCCGATGTCACCGACGACACGCTGACGCTCGATGTGGAGGAGTCGGCGTCGATCGACGTGTCGGCGAACGACAGCGATCCCGACGGCCTCGACAGTGAGCTCACCGTGGTGTCGTCGACAGCGCCAACGCTCGGCACCGCGGTTCGCAGCGGGAACGTCATCCGGTTCACCGCCGGGACCGAGACCGGGTTCACCTCGATCAGCTACCAGATCGCCGACGAGGAGGGGGCCGTGTCGCAGGGCCAGCTGTCGGTGATCATCACCGAGACGACGAACCTCCCGCCGACGGCGCTGCCCGACCGCAACAGCATCGAGTCGGGCGTCGGCGTGGTCAGCACGTTCGACGTCCTCGCCAACGACTTCGACCCCGACGACACGCCCGGCGGACTCTCGGTCGTGAGTGTCACCCAGCTCTCCGGCGGCGGGGACGTCTCCTTGAACGGCGACCTCGTGACGATCGCCGCCGACCCCGACTTCGTCGGTGAGATCAGCGCCGAGTACACGATCGCCGACGGCGAGGGCCTGACCGACTCGTCCCGGGTCACCTTGGCCGTGCTCGAACCGCTCAACCGGCCCCCGGTCGCCGTCGACGACAGTGCCGAGGTCGCCAACGGCGGTAGCACGACAGTGTCGGTGCTCTTCAACGACAGCGATCCGGACGGCGACCCGCTCTCGCTGTCGATCACCGGTGGCGCAGACACCTCGCTCGGCTCGGCTTCGGTCACCGGGGACCGAGCGATTGCGTTCAGCGCCACGCCGGGCGCATCCGGGATCGCCACGATCTCCTACGAGATCAGCGACGGAGAGCTGACCGACAGCGCCGTGCTGCGCGTCAACGTGCTGCCGTGCGTGGACTCGACGCCGATCGCCAACGACGCGTTCTTCACCACCGGGTACCAGCAACCGATCGCAGTCGATCTCGCCAACTACGCCGCGAACGGCACGGTGGTCGACGTGGTCGGCCCGCCGGGATACGTGGGTGGCTTGTACACGCCGCCGCCCGGCGAGAACGGCAACGTCACGATCACGTTCGCCGTCGAGAACAGCTGCGAACAGCGCGCAACCGGTGTGATCACGATCGACGTCAACCAGGCGCCCGCCGCGCAGCCGGTGGCGCTCTCGATGGCCAGCGGCGAGATCCGCGAGGTGCCGGTCAGCAGCCTGGCGAGCGACGACGAGGCCCTCGTGATCACCGGTGCCCCCGGCGCGCCACCCTGGGTCGCCGTCGAGGCCGGACGCCTGGTCGTGAACACGACGGGGGTCCCGGCGCAAACCGTGAGCTGGAGCGTCACCGTCCAGGATCCGGGTGGGTTGTCGGCCGACGTGCCGGTGACCGTCACGATCGCCAACGCACCGCCGGTCGCTGTGCCCGACACGATCGACGTCTCCTCGGGTTCCCCTGCGTCGCTCGACGTGGTGGGCAACGACTCCGATCCCGACGGCGACAACGGGGCCCTGCGGGTGCAATCGGCTCCGACGTCGGTGACGTTCACCAACGGTGAGTCGGGCGTCGTCGAGCTGCTGGGCGACGGGCGGTCGCTCCGTGTCGATCCGATGTCCGGCCGGGGCAACGGGTCGTTCACGTACACCGTCGTCGACCCCGACGGTGCGGTCTCGGCGCCGGCGACGGTCACCGTCCTCGGCCCGGCCGAGAACACCCCGCCGTTCGCCGAGGACCAGAGCGTGTCGGTGATCACCGGCGAGCAGACCCTCGTGGAGCTCGAGGTCGGCGACGCCGACGGTGACGAGGTGACGGTTGTCAACATCGGAGACCCGTCTGGCGCAGTCGTCGGCGTCGACGGCCGGAAGCTTGCGATCATCGTCCCGACCGACGGCGTGGTCACCGTGACCTACCAGGTCGACGACGGCGAGGCCCTCTCCCGAGTCGCCACGCTGACGATCACGGCCACCACCCCGACGACGACGACAGCGCCGCCCACCACCGCGCCGCCGACCACGGCCCCGCCGACGACCGTGCCGCCGACGACCGTGCCGCCGACGACGGTGCCGCCCACGACGGTCCCGCCGACGACCGTGCCGCCGACCACGGCACCGCCGACGACCACGCCGCCGACCACGGCACCGCCGCCGACGCCACCCCCGACGCCACCTCCGACCACGGCACCGCCGCCGCCACCTTCGACGGAGCCGCCGCCGGAGGGCTAACGACGCGGGGGTCGGGAGGACGCCTTTCCTTGCAGGGGGCTCCCCGGAGGCCTTCGGCTCTACGGTCGCGGTCGGGTTACTCGGAGCTCGAGTACTGCGGGGGCGGTCCCCTCCGGACTCAAGGTCTGCGACCTTGAGTCCTTCGGGGACAGTCCCCAGTGGACTTCAGGTCTTCGGACGGCCTCGAACTCAAGGTCTGCGACCTTGAGTCCTCGGGTCGACGGGGGAGCGGGTGGAGGCTCGCAGGGAGCGGGGGTTCAGGCGCCACTGCACGTACTGCCAGCGGGTCAGCGAGGCGCCGAGCGAGCTCTCGACCTCGTCGAGGCACGACGACGCGTCTTCGGCGAGCAGGTCGATGCGTTGCGGCGTGCCGAATGTGACGGCGCTCGACAACGTCGCCAGCCGGTGGAGCTCTCGGGCCGCACCCGGCGTCAGCGCCTCGCCGTCGTCGGCGATGTCCTGGTCGGTCGACGCCGGTGCGATCGTCAGCCCAGCGTCGACGAGGGAGTCCGTGGCGACGGCCCACGACCCGCGAATTCGGTCCTCCGGAGCGTCGGCACCGAGACGCCGTCGCCGCCGGCGACGCTTGACGAGGATGATCACGGCCACCACGACGAGCAACGGCAGGAGCAGCAGGCCGGCAACGGCGACGGCGCGGACGAGCCAGACCACCGCCGTCGAGAGCGCGCCGCCGGCGGTGTCGTCGCCGCTCTGGTCGGCGAGCGGGGTGTCGTCGGTCGGGTCAGGCGGTGGAGGAATCGGCGGCTGCGGTGCAGCAGGGGTCTGGACCTGTGGCTCCGCGGGCGGTTCGGCGAGGTCCGAGACCTCGTCGGTCGGCACCGGATCGAACGCCACCCACCGGCCGTCGGTCAGGCGAACCTCGGGCCAGATCGCAGCGTCCGATGACCGCAGCTCGACCGTCCCGCCCGGGGTGGTGGCCCCGACGTCGAAGCCGGTCGCGACCCTCGCGTCCACGCCCAACGATCGGGCCAGCAGCACGAACGAGGTCGTGAACTGCTCGGCGTTGCCCCGTTCGGTGTCGCGTAGGAACCGCTCGATCAGCGCCCGCTGCAGTCCGCCCCCCGGGGCGTCGGTCTCGAGCACGAACTCGTTGCGCATCGTCTGCTCGATCGTCCGCAGCCGGTCGAGGACGGTTCCGTCGCCGGCCAGCGTCTCGGCGAGCTCGGTGAGCCCCGACGACGTCTCGTCGACGGGTCGGCTGGCGATCTGCACGGGGCCGTCAGCACCCGCCTGCGCGGTCCGGTTCGAGGTGACCCGGATCTCCTCGTCGGGATCGGGTCGAGTGAGGAGCCTGACGATCGTCCGCTGCTGGTCCGTCTCGATCGGGGCATCGACGGTCACCGGCGACCCGGTGAGTGGCACGAGCGAGAGGTCGTCGTCGAGGAAGCGGACCGTGTACTGCACGGCGCCGGGTTCGCTCGACCCGAGCCGCCGGCCGATCGGTCGGAGGACGAGATCGGGCGTCCACCGCTCGCCGTCGTAGTCCTCGAGTGCGGCGTTGCGCCACTGCGCCGGGAGCAACCCATCACCGTTGACGACGTGCAGCACGATCGGGGGATCGATCGCACGGAGCGCCAGCGTCGCCTCGATCGGGTCGAGCAGCGGCGCGGTGCGTTCGGGTGGGTCGTTCCGGCGCGGATCGGCCCGCGGGGCCAGGTCGAGCGGCACGCTGAGGAGCGACGCAGTCGCCAGCGCGATCCCCGCCAGGGGCACCAAGCGGCGCTCGCCGCGCAACAGCGAGAGCTGGTCGTCCCCCGCGTCGTCGTGCAGCGCAGCGAAGGCGATGGCCAGGATGCCGATCGGCAGCAACCCGCGCAGCCGCACCCCGATCGGTGCACTCATCGCAACGATCCCGACCCAGGCGAACAGCGGAGGAACGAGCGGGATCAGATGCCAACGACTCCATCGGGCCAGCTCGCAGCCGATCGCCGTCGTCAGCGCCAGTCCCGCTGCGACGGTCCCGACGAGGTCGGCGCGGTCGGGGCTCGGCCAGTCGGTCGAGAGCATTCGCTGGACGCCCTGCGTGAAGGCGTCGGCGACGTCGCCGATCGTGCCGCCGGAGAAGGCGACGGCAGCGGCGACCGCCCCGAGCACGGTGACGGCCGCGCCGGCGGCGCGCAGGATCGTCGGCCGGGTGGCGAGCAGCAGGGCAGCGGCGGCCGGCAGGACGGCGGCGGGGAGCAGGCGCCACAACGTGCGGTCGAAGATGTCGCCGGCGGCCAACGCCAGGATCGCCGCGACGAGGGCGATGATCCCGAGGCGCAACCGGATCAGCCGCACGACCGGACCTCCAGCGACGGGCCGAGCAGCGCCGGGTCCTCGACCGTGCCGAGCGTCAGTTCCACGTCCGCCACCGCCTCACGAACTCGCCGGCGTCGGCGGCACCCATGCCGCCCGGCCCGCCGACGGCGCCCTCGCCGATCCGGACCACGACCATCCGGCTCGACGCCGAGAAGACACTGGACGGGCCCTTCGGGCCGGTGACCATCACCAGCGACGTGTGGTCGAAGCCGCTGACGAACAGGGACGCCACCGGGAGCAGGTTGTCCCCGCTGGTCTGTTGCACGGGGGTCAGGAGGTCGAGGACCATCGCGTCGTCGACGAGCGCCGACGGCCGACCGGGATGGTCACGGCTGGTCGTGCGGACGACGACATCGAGTCCCGAGCGGATGGCGTGGACCGCCAGCGTCGCCGCGACGTCGACCGCCTCTTCGAAGTCGTCCGGCGTCGCCGACGTCGTCGCCGTGTCGAGCAACACGGTGTACTCGGGTCGGCGTACCTCGACGTGCTCGCGGATCATCAGCGTGCCCGTCCTCGCCGTCGTCGGCCAGTGGATCATCCGCGGGTCGTCGCCCGGCACGTACTCGCGCATCGAGATGAAGCCCGACATCGGGTCGATCGTCGCCCGCCGCACGACCGACTCGCTCTCGATCACCCGAACGGCGCCCTGCGGGCCGATCAGGCCGTACACCTTCGGGTGGACCGTGACGAGGCTGGTCGCATCGTCCAGCCGCGTGCCGACGGAGAGCTGGAACGGGTCGATCCGCTCCACCCCGTACGGGCCGACCTCGAACACGCCCCGGCGGCGGGTCGGGATGACGCCGTGCAGGTTCACGACCGTCTCGGGCTCGACCGGTTCGACCGGGACCCGACCGATCTGGTCGTCGCACTGGTCGATGATCGTCGCCCGCCCGGAGTGGAAGCGGGTGGCGTTGTGCAACCGATAGGCGACGCGGATCGGGTCGCCCCGGGGGACGCGGACCGAGGTGACCGTGCGGGTGATCGTGGCCCGCAGCGGACGGTGGGAGGCCCACACGGCGCCGACGATCAGCACGCCGACGCCGACCGCGGCGATCACGAGCTCTTCGTAGTTCCACCAGAACCCGCAGCCGATGAGGAGCAACGCCACGATGACCGCGCCGAGCCCCGAGCGGGTCAGCATCGCGGTGCCTCCGGTAGTGCGCGGGCCAACGCCACGATGACCGCGCCGAGCCCCGAGCGGGTCAGCATCCCCGGGGCTCTCACCCTTCGCGGGTGCGGGGGACCGGCACCTCGTCGACGATGTCGGCGAGGACCTGGTCGACGCGGACCCCGCGCAGGTCGGCCTCGGCGGTCACCGCCATCCGATGCGTGAACACCGGTCCTGCGACGGCCTTCACGTCGTCGGGGGTGACGTAGTCGCGGTTGTCGGTGGCGGCGAACGCCCTCGCGATCCGCAGCAGCGCGATCGTGCCGCGCATCGAGACGCCGAGGCGGAGGTCCGGGTGCACCCGGGTGGCGTTCGCGATCTGCACGATGTACTCGTTGATCCCCGGTGCGACCTGGACCTCGTCGATCTCGCCGATGACCTTGTCGAGTTCGCGGGTGTCGGTGACCGGTTCGAGCTCGTCGTCGCGTTGGGCACGGTGGTACCCGCCGAGGATGGCGACCTCGGTGTCCGGGTCGGTGTACCCGAGGCTGATCCGCATCGAGAAGCGGTCGAGCTGGACGTCGGGGAGGGCGAACGTGCCCTGGAAGTCCCGCGGGTTCTGCGTCGCGATCACGAAGAACGGCCGCGGCACGTCGCGGGGCGTGCCGTCGGCGGTGACCTGCCGCTCCTCCATCACCTCGAGCAGCGCCGACTGCGTCTTCGGGCTGCCGCGGTTGATCTCGTCGCCGATCAGCACGTTGGTGAACACCGGCCCCTCGCGGAAGCTGAACGCCCCCGATCGCTGGTCGTAGACCATGACGCCGGTGATGTCGGCGGGGAGGAGGTCGGGCGTGAACTGCACCCGCTTCCACGTGCCGGCGATCGAGTTGGCGATCGCCTTGGCGAGGCTCGTCTTGCCGGTCCCCGGCACGTCGTCGAGCAGGAGGTGCCCTTCGGTGAGCAGGCAGCACAACGCCAGGCGGATCTGGTCCCGCTTCCCCCGGATGACCTGGTCGACGTTCGTGATCAGTGCGTCTGCCACGGGCGAGATGATGCCGGCCACCTCGCCGAGTGTATTGGAGCCACCACCCTCGAAGTGGGCGCACGGTGAGCGGATGGCCACGCTCCGACGACGAAGACCACCATGTGTGCCAAGTTCGCGCGGTCGGTCGTCGGCGCCGACGCTGCGTGGTCGGATCCGGCCGGGTCCCGTCGGCTCAGTCCCACTCGATGTGCAGGTTTGCCATCGCGTCGCGCAGGACCGAGGCGAGCTGATGGTCGCGGGGCGGGTCGTCGGGGGCGCGTTCGAGCGCAGGGACGGGTGGGAGCGACGACCCTGCGGGCGGCGCCAGCACGTCGCGGAGCGGATCGACCAGCGGTGCCGGGTCGGGCGGGGGCTCGTAGCGCTCGTCACGGCCGACGAGACGGAGGTGGCGGTGCGAACCTGACGGTCGCGCCGTGACGTTCCCGGTGTCGCCGACGTCGGCTCGGCCGTCGCGGACTCCCCCCGGTGCTGCGTCGGTCCGCCCCCGCCACAGGTCGAGCAGCTCGGGTTCGAGGAGCAGCTCGTCGCTGAAGGTGAACATCGTCGCGATGGCGTGCTTGCACGCGTAGCCGTCCCAGTTGTCGTCGTCCGGGCAGGTGCAGACCGTGCGGACGTCGCGCCGCAACGGCATCCCGTCGCCCGTGGTCACCTCGAGCATCGCGATGTACGGCGTCGCCCGGGACCCCTGGACCTCGCAGGTGACCACGCCCGGCTCGACCACGATGTCGAGCACCGAACCGTCCTTGGCGTACTGCTTGCCCTTCCGCAGCCGGTTGGGGTCGCTCATCTCGGCTGCGAGCACCTTCATCATCGTCGCCGGGAGTCGCCCGGGGTGGTTGGCGCCGAACGGTTTGCGAGGGCGGCTCATCGCGGGTTCACTCCGGATCCTCCAGCACGACCAGCTCGCGCAGCTGGTCGGTCGACAGCTCGGACAGCCAGGCCTCGGAGTTGCCGACGACGGCGTCGGCGAGGTCCCGCTTCTCGTCGATCACCTGACCGATCCGCTCCTCGACGGTTCCCTCGCAGACCAGCTTGTGGACGTTCACCGTGCGGACCTGCCCGATGCGCCAGGCGCGGTCGGTCGCCTGGTCTTCGACGGCCGGGTTCCACCACCGGTCGTAGTGGATGACCTGGCTGGCGGCGGTGAGGTTGAGGCCGGTGCCGCCTGCCTTCAGCGAGACGATCAGCAGCGGCGGGCCGGTGTGGTCCTGGAACGCGTCGATCATCCGGTCGCGCCCGGTGCGGCTGACGCCGCCGTGGAGGAACGGCACGTCGAGCGCGAGGTGCTCGCCCACGTGGCGGACGAGGAGGTCGCCCATCTCCTTGAACTGCGTGAACACGAGCGCCCGCTCGCCCTCGGCCAGGAGGATCTCGACCAGCTCGTCGAAGCGGGCCAGCTTGCCCGACCGCCCCGCCAGCCGGGAGCCGTCGCGCAGGGCATGGGCCGGGTGGTTGCAGATCTGCTTGAGCCGCATCAGCGCGGCGAGGACCTGGCCGCGGCGCTGCATGCCGGTCGACTCCTCGGCGTCGACGAGCAGCTGGTCGACGACCCCCTGGTACAGGGTGGCCTGCTCCTTGGTGAGCCGGGCGTAGGCGATCTGCTCGATCTTGTCGGGCAGGTCAGGGAGCAGCCGCTTGTCGGCCTTGGTGCGGCGCAGTACGAACGGGCCGGTGATCCGCCGCAACCGGGCGGCCGCGTCGTCGTCGCGGTGGCGCTCGATCGGGGTGCCGAACCGGCGGCGGAACGTCTCCAGCCCGCCGAGGATGCCGGGGTTGACAGCGTCGAGGATCGCCCACAGCTCGCTGAGCCGGTTCTCGACGGGCGTGCCGGTCAGCGCCAGCTTCTGGCCGGCCCGCAGCCGGCGGACCGCACGGGCGCTCTTCGTGTTGGGGTTCTTGACCATCTGCGCCTCGTCGAGCACGACGGTCGCCCAGTCCCGCTCGGCCAGGTGGTCGAGGTCGCGGGGCACCAGGCCGTAGGTGGTGATGACCAGCTGGCGGTCGGGGTCGGCGGCGAACAGCTCGTCGTGACCGTTGCGGGCCCGGTTCGTGCCGTGGTGCACGGTGACGTCGAGGCCGGGCGTGAAACGAGCCGCCTCGGCCCGCCAGTTGCGGACGACGCTCAGCGGGCAGACGACGAGGTGCGGTCCGGGACGCTCGACCATGTGGGCGAGCGCCGTTGCGGTCTTTCCCAGGCCCATGTCGTCGGCGAGGCAGCCGCCGAGCCCGAGCCGGGCGAGGAACTGCAGCCAGCCGAGTGCACGGCGCTGGTAGTGCCGCAGCTCCCCGCTGAAGTCGGCCGACTCGGTGACCTCGGCGAGCCGGTCGTCGGGCAGGCCATCGAGGAGGTCGCGGACCCAGTCGGTGCTCGTGCGCTGCTCCCCACCGTCGTGGACGTGGACCAGGGTCTCCTCGGCGGTGCTCTCGTCGTCGTTGGCGAGCTGCAGCAGTTCGAGCGGCGACACCCGCGACTTCGTCTCCTCCAGCTCGGCCGCCTGGGCCCGCTTGCGGCGCAGCTCATCGGCGTCGATGCGCACCCACCGGTGGCCGGTGTAGAGCAGCGTCGCACCGGCCTCCTCGGCACGGGCGAGATCGGTCTCGGAGATCTCCTCGTCGTCGACCACGACCTTCCAGTCGACGATCGCCTCCCGCCCGAACTTGCTCGTGCGGTCGTCGGCGGGCGCCGGCGTGGCGTCGCCCGAGACCGAAACTCGGCTGCGGATGAGGCGTTCGGGTCCGATCAGCTCGACGCCGGCTCGCTGCAGCTCGACCGGCGCCATGTCGAGGAAGTCCTCGGCCGTCTCGAGGTCGAGCTCGACGCCGGTCGGCTCGTGCTGGGTGGCCAGCTCGGCGAGCCCGGGCACGACGGGAGCGATCCGGTCGACGACGTCGGTGATCGTCTCGGCGAGCGAGTCGAGCTGGTCCTGGTTGCGGGCGACGTCGATGGCGGTCGCGTTGCGTTCCCAGACGTCGTTGGCCAGGCACCACCGTTGTGAGTCGCGGTCGTCGACGAGCTCGAGCTGGACCTCCCAGTCGGCGAGCGGGTCGTCGCTGATCAACAGGCGGACGCGCGGGATGACGACCGGTTCGCCGCTGAGTCGGCGGCGGTGGCGGTCGAGGTCGTCGCGCAGCTCGCGCAGCGCCAGGTCGAACTCCTCGCTGCCGCCCCGCACGACGTGGTCGGGCTTCGAGAGGGCGCCGAACACGGCTCGCAACGCCTGGACACGAGGTCTGCGTTGGCGGCCGAGGTCGGCCTTCCAGCCGGTGCGGCCGAGGAACGAGCGGGCCAGCCCGTCGACCATCCGCTCGAAGATCTGCTCGGTCGTGGCGCTCGACCCGGCGACGCAGATCGGGGGCTGCGCCGCGTCGAGCGCTTCGAGGGTGGTGGCGACCTCCTCCGGGGGGACCGGCATCCAGCGGGCGGCGGTGAACGGCCCCTCCTCGACGACGACCGGGGTGAGGTACCCGGTGGACACGGTCCGCCGGGCCAGCTCGGCGAGCCGGGCGAACCACGCCAGCGAGTCGGAGAGGTGGTCGGCGCCCGGCAGCTCGCTCAGCCAGACGGCGGCACCGAACGGGTCGAGCTGCACCGAACTCGCGTGCAGTGACGGCCGCCCGTCGACCTCGATCGTGACCCGGGCGACCGGCCCGTACGACACGGGTGCGTCGTGCCAGCCCGTGCGCGTGCCGTCGGCCGCCATCTTCCGGAACCCCGAGTAGAGCCACGCCATCGACGCCGTGTCGATGCCGTTCCACCCCCACACGTGAAGTGTCCCGCTGCGCCACGTCCCCTGAGCGACGTACGGCGGACGGTCACGGGCCACGCCCCCGACGCTACCGACGGGGTGTCACCCTCGGGTGTGTGGGTCGTCCTCCCGGTTCTCGGTAGGGATCCGTGCCGCAGCCGTCCGGATTCGTGCCAGGACAGCGGCGCGGCCGGCCGGTCAGTCGGAGTCGTCTTCGGTTGCTGACCCGGGGTCGTCGCCGGCGTCGTCGCGCTCGGACAAGCCCTCGAGCAGTTCGCGGGCGAGGATCGCGAACAGCGACCAGCCGTCGCTCCCCCTCCACGTGAGGTTCTCGTGTGGGACCAGGTCGGGGTGGAGGTAGATGCTCGCCGCCAGGCCGTTCTCCAGCGCGCGCATCACGACCGACAGCGTGACCGCGTCGATGCCGGGCTTGAACCGCCGCCGGGAGACCTCCATCGCGTACTCGTACATGAAGGCACCGGCGCGGGCGTGCTCGGCGTCGAGGTCGCGGTACCGGTCGTGGAGCTCGCTGCCTCGGCCGATCGCCGCGAGCGACGCGTGGGCCGTCCAGGACCGGGCCGCCACGGACTCCTCGAAGGTCGTGTTGGCGACCAGCTTGAAGAGGTCGTCGCCGGTGATCCCTTCGGGGATCGCGTCGCGCAGCGTGTCGGGGCTCGGCCCCGGCCGGGTCTCGAGGTCGATCAGGCGCAGCGTCAGGTCGTGCACGTACGCGTCCCGCCCCGAGACTCCGGGATACATGTCGGTCCACGCCGTGTAGATCATCCCGGGGCTCCGGTAGCCGGCCTCCGCTGCGACCTGTTTGAAGTCGATGTCGCCGATCGGCCCCTGGTGCTCCGGATCGTCGAGCTGGCGCTGCAGCACGTTCACCCCGGCGTCGAGCAGTCGCTCGCGCACCTCGTCAAGGGTCGGTCGGGCCATCGCCTCCGACATTAGGCACGAACGCCGGGGAGAGCACGGGACGGACGGCATCGCACCCCCGCCTTGCCGCACTGGGTGGGAGGACGGTCCCGACGCGGCGTCAACAACTGTCAATGCCTGCCACTACCCGGTCGAGAAGTCGACGGCACAGGGCGAGCACCCGGACCAGGCGGGATCGCGGCGCGCGGACCTCCCGCCGCTCCGCTGGGCCCCTGCCGGGGTGGGAAGGCCGCGCTCAGGCGGCGTCGCGGCGGTCGGCTCGTGTGCGACCCACGACGTTCTCGACCACACTGAACTCGATGCCACCAACTCTCTACATGCTCTGTGGACTTCCTGGAGCCGGAAAGACGATTCGGGCGAAGGAGATGGAGGCGTCCGGCCAAGGAGTCGTGCTCAACGCCGACTCGTGGGTCTGCAAGCTGTACCCCGACGATGCCGAGGCCGCAGCGAGAGACGAGCGCAAGGCCCGGGTCCACGACCTGCAGTGGGAGCTCGCTGAACGGCTGCTCACTGGCGGAACCAGTGTCATCTTGGACCACGGTGTCTCGAAACGAGCCGAGCGCGACTACTACCGCCACCGTGCCGAGGAGCTGGGAGCGGAAGTGCAGACGATCTTCCTCGATGTCCCGCTCGAGACGCTCCACGAGCGAGTCGCCCAGAGAAACCTCGACCTGCCGCCCGGTACCTTCAGCATTGCTCCCGAAGAGCTCGACGCATGGGCACCGCTCTTCGAGGCGCCAACGCCCGAAGAGACCGCACCGATGGAGCGGCGACCCGACGACGTCTAGAACCGGTCTGTGATGGCGCAGCCCGACTGCTGCTGGGGTTCCAGACCGACGACGGTAGACAGGGGTGCAGCACACCGACGCAGTGCCCCTTGAGCAGGTGTGATACGGACGCCGCGCCGATCGGGTCGGTTGAGCGGTGCCCATCGCCGCGAGAGGATGCGCTCCTTCGTGCCGCTCCTGGGCGCGTGACTTAGGGTTTCGGTGTGAGCGTGACCGTCGATGCGCCGTATACGCCGTATGCCGACGTCGACCACGAGCGGTTCCGGTGGCGCTTCGGGCTGAGCCCGCTCGACCTGGACGACTGGATCGAGTGGGGCCCGGACGCCGAGACGATGATCTCCGCCAAGCGGCGGATCAACGCCGAGCACCACGACACCGTGTTCGCCGCGATCGACGGGATCGAGCCGGACGCACAGGAGGTCGCCACCGACCTCCTCGCCCACGTCGAGGCACGTTGGCCGGACCGGTACGCCGAGGCCGATCTCGATCCCGACCTGCACCCGCTCGACGCCGCTGCCCGGCTGGTGCCCGAGGACCTCGTCCTGCTCGTCGAGCGCAACGGGCGGCTCGTGTTCGGCGGCGGGTCGGTGTGCTTCCCCAACCGATGGGACCTGCGGTCCAAGCTCGGCCGCACGCTCGCCGAGGTGCACGAACCCGTGCCCCGGCTCAACGAGCAACTCGGCACGAGGATCGACAGCTTCCTCGCCCACCTCACCCCGGAGCGGGCGTTCACCCGCGTCGGCTGGGGGATCATCGACACCGCCGAGCTGTTCACGCCCCCGACGCGAACGCCGGCCCCGACCCCCGATCTCGCCGACCTCCACCTGCGGGTCGAGCGCGAGACCCTGCGTCGCTTCCCGCGGACGAACTGCGTCCTGTTCACCTTTCGCACCCACGTCACCCCGCTGGCGGCGGTGCCCGAGCCGGCGGCGCTGGCGGCGGCGATCGAGGTCCTGCCGGCCGACGTGCGGGCGTACAAACAACTGCACGACATCGCCGACGAGCTGGTGAAACACCTCGTTGGCACCTCGGTCAGTACTTGATAGGATACCACTCAGGATTTCTACGACGCGAGCACTGAACTGAGAGGCACCGACACGTGGCGTTCGACCCCAACAAGTGGACCATCAAGACCCAGGAGGCCTTCGCCGCCGCGATCGACCGCGCCAAGGAGCTGTCGAATCCGGAGCTGACGGCCGACCACCTGCTCGGTGCGCTGATGCGTCAGGACGGCACGATCGTCCCGGCGATCCTGGCCAAGCTCGGCCAGGCCCCGCTGATGGTCCGCAACAAGGCCGACGAGGCGGTCGACAAGCTCCCCAAGGCGTACGGGGGCGCCGAGCCCCGCCTGAACAAGGAGCTCAACGACGTCGTCGCTCGCGCCGAGCAGCACCAGAAGGACCTGCGCGACGACTTCCTCTCGGTCGAGCACCTGCTGCTGGCGATGAACGACCGCCTCGACGTCGGCTCCGAGGAGCTGCTCCAGGCGATGGCCGAGGTCCGCGGCAGCCACCGGGTGACCGACCAGAACCCCGAGGAGAAGTTCGCCGCCCTCGACCAGTACGGCCAGGACCTGACCGCCCGCGCTGCTGAGGGGAAGATCGACCCGGTCATCGGCCGAGACGACGAGATCCGCCGCACGATCCAGGTCCTCTCCCGGCGCACGAAGAACAACCCGGTCCTGATCGGTGAGCCCGGCGTCGGCAAGACCGCCATCGTCGAGGGTCTCGCCGCCCGCATCGCCGACGGCGACGTGCCGGAGGGCCTCAAGAACAAGCGGCTGATCGCGCTCGACATCGGCTCGATGCTCGCCGGAGCGAAGTACCGCGGCGAGTTCGAGGAGCGGCTGAAGGCGGTCCTCAAGGAGATCACCGACGCCGAGGGCGAGATCATCACCTTCGTCGACGAGCTGCACACCATCGTCGGCGCCGGCGCCGCCGAGGGAGCGATGGACGCCGGCAACATGATCAAGCCGATGCTCGCCCGCGGCGAGCTGCGGATGATCGGCGCCACCACCCTCGACGAGTACCGCAAGCACATCGAGAAGGACCCGGCGCTCGAGCGGCGCTTCCAGCAGCTCTACGTCGGCGAGCCGTCCGTCGAGGACACCGTCGGCATCCTGCGCGGCCTCAAGGAGCGTTACGAGGTGCACCACGGTGTGCGCATCCAGGACTCGGCGCTCGTCAGCGCGGCGATGCTCTCCGACCGCTACATCACCAGCCGCTTCCTGCCCGACAAGGCGATCGACCTCGTCGACGAGGCGGCCTCCAAGCTGCGCATCGAGATCGACTCGCTGCCGACCGAGATCGACGTCGTCCAGCGGCGCATCCTCCAGCTCGAGATCGAGCAGGTCGCGCTGGAGAAGGAGAGCGACGACGCGTCCAAGGAGCGACTCGACGCGCTGCACGACGAGCTCGCCGGCCTCAACGTCCAGGTCGCCGAGATGAAGGAGCACTGGGAGCAGGAGAAGCAGGCGATCGACGCCATCCGCGCGCTCAAGGAGGAGCTCGAGCAGCTCCGCGGCCAGGTCGAGCGGGAGACCGACCTCGAGCTCGCAGCGGAGATGCAGTACGGCCGGATCCCCGAGCTCGAACGGCGCATCACGGAGGCGACCGCACACCTCGACGAGCTGCAGGAGAAGGACGCGATGCTCAAGGAGGAGGTCGACGCCGAGGACATCGCCGAGGTGGTCGGCCGGCAGACCGGCATCCCCGTCGCCAAGCTGATGGAGTCCGAGACCAGCAAGCTGGTGCATCTCGAGGAGCACCTCCACGAGCGCGTCATCGGCCAGGACGACGCCGTCACGTCAGTCGCCAACGCCATCCGCCGCAGCCGGGCCGGGCTGTCCGACCCCAACCGCCCGATCGGGTCGTTCATGTTCCTCGGCCCCACCGGGGTCGGCAAGACCGAGCTCGCCCGGGCGCTCGCCCAGTTCCTGTTCGACGACGAGCGGGCGATGGTGCGCATCGACATGAGCGAGTACATGGAGAAGTTCTCCGTCTCGCGGCTGATCGGTGCGCCCCCCGGCTACGTCGGCTACGACGAGGGCGGCCAGCTCACCGAGGCGGTCCGCCGTCGGCCGTACTCGGTCGTGTTGCTCGACGAGATCGAGAAGGCCCACCCCGACGTGTTCAACACGCTGCTGCAGTTGCTCGACGACGGCCGGCTGACCGACGGCCAGGGCCGCACGGTCGACTTCACCAACGTCGTGCTCATCATGACGAGCAACCTCCCCGGCGACCCGAACGACTTCTTCAAGCCCGAGTTCATCAACCGGATCGACGACATCATCCGCTTCCGGGCCCTGACCGAGGCCGACCTCGAACGGATCGTCGAGATCCAGCTCGACCTGCTGCGGCAGCGGCTGGCGGCCAAGCGCATCGACCTCGACGTCGACGCCTCGGCGATGGCCCAGCTCGCCCGCGAGGGCCACGACCCGGCGTTCGGCGCCCGGCCGCTCAAGCGCATCATCCAGCGCGAGCTCGCCGACCCGGCGGCGGTGATGATCCTCGACGGCTCGACCGGCGAAGGCGACACGATTGCGGTCACCGCCGGCACCGACGACGGCCCGCTGTTGATCAGCATCCGCAAGCCCTGACGCCGTCGTTTGTGTCGCGTTCTCGGTGACCCGGTCCTCGGGTTTTGCGACGCAAACGGGGTGGCGTTACGTGCGGTGCCTGGCACCGGACGCGACGGTCGGGCTGACCGGTGGCTTCGGCGGCGTCCGGCGGGCCCCGGCGAGCGCCTTG
>JAAUXY010135373.1_pt1 | contig 16745 bp, 14 predicted proteins | sample 7278121 | NCBI WGS metagenome assembly JAAUXY01 (sample SAMN14350117, study PRJNA611818) | marine sediment metagenome | isolation source: surface marine sediment (1.8m) | place: French Polynesia: Moorea | collected 2018-08 | reverse complement strand
CGGCTGGCGAAGCGCCCGTCGCGCGCCTGGCGCGTGACCCAGCGGCTGAACAGCAGCCGCGTGACGGCCAGCGCCGCCGGTGTCGTGATGAACCAGGACACGACGACCACGCGCGAGTAGAAGCCGGTGATCTTCAGCACGAAGGCGATGGCCAGCAGCACGCAGCAGGTGATGACCCAGGCGATGAGGACACGTCTGACCTTGGGATGCCGGGAGAAGACGTTCTGGTCGTCGTACACCGACGACCACTGGAAGATCACCAGGGTGACCAGCAGCGCGACCCCGAGGGAGCCGAGGTAGATCAGCCTGGCCTCGGCGGTCGCCGGATAGACGTAGAGCAGGAAGGCGGTCAGGCCGACCCCGGCCACGCAGGCCAGGTCGAGGACTCGCAACAAGCCGCTGACCAGCGTCTGGGACAGCGGCTTGGCGAAGCGCTCCGGGGCCGCCGGCCGCAGCAGCGTGGGCGCGTTTACCTCATCGCGCGGCATCGGCGTCTCGTGCGCGGCCACGGCTGGGGCGCGACCAGCAGATCATGGGACGGCTCATCTCCGGGCGGGCCTTCGGCCCGATGGCTGCAGGCCCGATGGCTGCAGCCCCGATGGCTGCAGCAAAGTCTCAAGCTCTCCCGCCACTTATAGCACTTCGCCCTCAAGAAAGCGTTGATCGGCGCCGTTGCCGCCCCCCCAGAGCCGCCGCACATTAACTGAATCTTAGCGCCTGGCCCCCAGAATTCCGAGGATCCATCGGCGGAGGGAGCGATGGCCCAAGCAGCAGTCCGTCACCTGAGGCTGGTCGAAAACGATGCGGCGCAGGAGGATTTTGCCCGGCCCGACGAAGGCAAGTGGTCGCCGCGCGCGACCCTGCTTTTCATCGTGGGCACCTCGAGCGCACTCTGGGGCGGCATCCTGCTCGCCGTCTGGGCGGCTCTCTGACGGCCGACGCCGCGCCGCCAGCCAAATTCCGGACCGAAATCCACCGCGAGCCCGCTGGGCGTCCGGAACGGGCCTTGCCGAATCGAGACTCGGACGTACACCCTGTCTAAGCTTCCCGTCTGCGGGTAAGTTACCTTCTCGTATAGCTTCCTGACCGTCCGAAAGCTGCCAGGCCGTGACGACGACACCCCCCGTAGCCCTGCCGCAATCCGAGCGCGAGAGCGCCACCGCCGGGGTCCCGCAACAGGGCCGGGACCGGCAGGAATCGATGCGGATCACGGTGATCGGACTCGGCTACGTCGGCTCCGTCTCGGCCGCCTGCCTGGCGCAGGCCGGCCACAGGGTGCTGGGCGCGGACCCCAACATGGCCAAGGTCTCGCCGATCAACGACGGCCGATCGCCGGTGACCGAGGCGGGCCTCGACGAGCTGGTCTCGGCCGGGGTCGCCGCGGGACGCCTGCAGGCCACCCCAGACACCGCCGAGGCCGTCGCGCAATCGGAGATCTCGCTGGTCTGCGTCGGCACGCCGAGCCGGCCGGACGGTAGCCTCGACCTGGCCGGAGTCGAGCGGGCCTGCGGCGAGATCGGCGCCGGCCTGGCGCGGCGCCGGGGCTACCACGTGGTGGTGTTCCGCTCGACCGTCCTGCCCGGCACGACGCGCCAGGTCATCCTGCCGCTTCTGGAGGCGGCGAGCGGCAAGACCGCCGGGCGCGAGTTCGGCCTGGTCTACAACCCCGAGTTCCTGCGCGAGAGCTCCGCAATTCTGGACTACCACAACCCGCCGCGCACGGTGATCGGCGAGGCCGACGAGATCTCCGGCGAGCTCGCGGCGTCGCTCTACGCCGGCATCGCGGGCCCCCTGATCCGCACCTCCTACGAGACGGCCGAGATGGCGAAATACGCCGACAACGCCTGGCACGCCCTCAAGGTCGCCTACGGCAACGAGATCGGCAATCTCTGCAAGGCGCTGGAGATCGACAGCCACGAGGTCATGGAGATCTTCTGCCGTGACACCAAGCTGAACCTCTCGCCGGCCTACCTGCGGCCCGGCTTCGCCTTCGGCGGCTCCTGCCTGCCCAAAGACCTGCGGGCACTGCTCAGCAGGTCCCGCGACCTCGGCCTGGAGACGCCGCTGCTGGGCTCGATCCTGACCAGCAACGCCCGGCAGGTCGAGCGCGGGGTCGAGCTGATCGCCGGCAAGGGGCGCCGGCGCATCGGCGTTCTCGGTTTGAGCTTCAAGGCGGGGACCGACGATCTACGCGAAAGCCCTTTGGTGAGCCTGGTCGCCAAGCTGCTCGAGCGCGGCCTCGAGGTCCGGGTCTACGACCCGAGCCTCGATCTCGGGCGCCTGACCGGGGCCAACCTGGAGTTCGTCCGGCGCGAATTGCCCAAAATTGACGCACTACTTGTAAAGAATCTTGAGCTAGTGTTGGACCACGGGGAAGTCATCGTGGTCGGCAACAGCGATCCCGAGTTCCGGACGTTGCGCGCGAGGCTGTCTCCGCAACAGATCGTGGTCGATTTCGTACGGCTCGATTCGCTCGAGCATATGCCAGGCAGGTACGATGGGGTTAATTGGTAGGTCCCGAGAGCAACGCCGTATCCTCATCATAGTTCAGAACCTCCCCGTGCCCTTCGACCGTCGGGTCTGGCAGGAGGCCAGGACTCTCTCGCAGGCCGGTTATCAGGTTTCGGTGATCTCGCCCACGGGCTGCGGCTGCGAGGCGTCCGAAGAGGTCATCGACGGCATACGGATCTATCGCCACGGCCACCCCGTCGAAGCCAAGGGGCCGCTGGGCTACCTGGTGGAGTACAGCCACAGCCTGTTCTGGGAGTTCGTGCTCGCCTGGAAAGTCTTCCTGGGCCCGGGCTTCGACGCGATCCAGGCCTGCAACCCGCCGGACACGATCTTCCTGATCGGCGGCTTCTTCAAGCTGTTCTTCGGCAAGAAGTTCCTGCTCGACCACCACGACATCAACCCCGAGCTCTACGAGGCCAAGTTCGGCCGCAAGGACTTCCTCTACCGGCTGATCTGCCTGTTCGAGCGCCTGACCTTCCACACCGCCGACATCTCCATCGCGACCAATAACTCCTACCGCAAGATCGCCATCGGCCGCGGCGGCATGGCGCCGGACCGGGTCTTCGTCGTCCGCTCCGGGCCAAGCCTTGAACGGCTCAAGATCCTGCCGCCCGAGCCGGACTTGAAGCGGGGACGCCGTTATCTGGTCGGCTACGTCGGAGTAATGGGGCCGCAGGAAGGCCTGCAGTACCTCCTGCACGCGGTGAAGTCGATCGTCGAGCGCCACGGCCGCCACGACGTGCATTTCGGCCTGGTCGGCGACGGCCCGGCACTCGAGGATTTCAAGGACCAGGCTAAGAGTCTGGGGGTCGACGACTACGTGACCTTCACCGGCCGCGTTCCGGACCGCGAAATGCTGGCGATGCTGAACACCGCCGACGTCTGCGTCAATCCGGACGAATGGAACGAGATGAACGACAAGTCGACCATGAACAAGATCATGGAGTACATGGCGCTCGGCAAGCCGATCGTGCAGTTCGACCTGACCGAAGGCCGCTTCTCGGCCGAGGACGCGGCGCTCTATGCGCGGCGCAACGACGCCGAGGACCTGGCCGCGAAGATCCTGGAGCTGCTCGACGATCCGGACCGGCGCGCCGACATGGGCGCCTGCGGACGGGCCCGGATCGAGAACGAGCTGGAGTGGAAATTCGAGGCGCCGAAGCTGATCGCGGCCTACGAGGCCTTGTGGTCGGGCGGCCGCTTGCGTCCCTTCAGCCCGGCCGCGCCGCGCCGCGCCCCTTCGGCGGAAGAAGTCTAGACGTTTTCCGTTGGGCCGGAGCCGAAAACGCGCGAAGTCTTCAGGCCGCGCCGCTGATCATGTGGCGGAAAGAGCGGACGAACATCATCACGGCGCCTTCCGAAAGCTTGGAAAACTCGAGCGCCACGACGTCGCGGCGCGGGTCGAAGCGCACGACTCGCGCGGAAAAGGGAAACCGCTCGGTGCCGTCCACTTCGCCGAGGTCGCCCGAGACCTTGGCGTCGGGCGCCAGCGCCTTGCCCTGATCGTCGGCGAAGCGAACCGCGAGACCGCCGAGCGACCAGTCGGACGAGCGTCCCTCCAGGCCGTTCAAGCTGACGTCCAAGACCGGTTCGACGAAACGGTGGTTCTGGCGCCGGCAGATCTTCTGCAGATTGACCATGTTGCCCGCCGTCCGCCGATCTGTGCTTCGCGTTGCCGGCAACTTGTCAGACTTGTTCCGAGTCGTGCGAGACAATTCTGGCTAGCTCCCAATCGAGTCGGACGAACTTCGCCAGAACTCGGAAGTAAGTCCGCGCCGCCGCACCGGCCGCTTGAGATGCGAGCCTGGAGCGGGCAAGATCTCCTTAGTCTTCGGATCAATTGGTGAAGAAATTGTCAACGTCCGGACAACGGCGCGCCGGCAGCAGGATTCCCGGACGCTTCGGCCGGCTGGCCCGCCGCGCGGCCGTCCTCACGGCTTGCCTGGGCCTGGCGGCGGGGCCGGCGGCGGCGCAGCAGGATCGCGTGATCGGCGACGGCCGGGTGGAGTACGAACGGCACTGCCAAGCCTGCCACGGCGAGTCCGGCCGGGGCGACGGCCAGATGGCCAAAATCCTGGTCATCCCCCCGGCCGACCTGACCGTCATCGCCGAGGCCAACGGCGGCCGCTTCCCCTTCTGGCAGATCTACGCGACGATCGACGGCTCCCAGGCGGTCTCCGGCCACGAAACCTTCCAGATGCCCGAGTACTGGGCGCGCTTCCGCGAGGAGGAGACCAAGCCGGGCTACGCGGCCGCGCACCTGCGAGTCTTGGTCCTGACCCACTATCTGGAGTCGCTGCAGGAGCCATGACCGCCCCGGCTCGCGCGAAGGCCCCGCCTGGCCTATAGTCCGCAGACCATGATCGAGCCCCTCGTCTACAGCGACGCCAAGATCCGCGGCATCCTGAGCCGCGTGAAGACCATCGCCATGGTCGGCGCCAGCCCGACCTGGAACCGGCCCAGCTACTTCGCCATGAAGTACCTGCAGGAGAAGGGCTACCGCGTGATCCCGGTCAACCCGCGCGCGGCTGGCCAGGAGATTCTCGGCGAGACGGTCTACGCCAACCTGGCCGAGGTGCCGCACCGCATCGACATGGTGCAGATCTTCCGCAACGCCGAGGCGGCCGGGCCGATCACCGACGAGGCCATCGCCGTCGCCCGCGACAAGGGCATCGAAGTGGTCTGGATGCAGCTCGGCGTGCGCAACGAAACGGCAGCCGCGCGCGCCGAGGCGGCCGGGCTCGAGGTGGTCATGGACCGCTGCCCCAAGATCGAGTTCGGCCGGCTCCACAGCGAGCTCAGCTGGGGCGGCTTCAACTCCGGCATCATCTCGAGCAAGCGACGCAGGGTGATGATCGCATGAGCAAAGATGCTTCCACCGACAAGCCGAACCGCGCCTTCGGCTTCGAGACCCGCATGGTCCACGCCGGCACGCAGCCAGAACCGATCACCGGCGCGCGCCAGACGCCGATCTACCAGAACACCTCCTACGTGTTCCACGACGTCGATCACGCCGCTTCGCTGTTCAACCTGCAGACCTTCGGCTTCATCTACTCGCGCCTGACGAATCCGACGGTCTCGGCATTGGAGGAGCGCATCGCCAACCTCGAAGGCGGGCGCGGCGCCACCTGCTGTGCCTCCGGCCACGCGGCGCAGATCCTCACCTTCTTCGCCTTCATGGAGCCGGGCGACGAGTTCATCGCCTCGAACCGGCTCTACGGCGGCTCGATCACCCAGTTCGGCAAGACCTTCAAGAAGTTCGACTGGCATGTGCGCTTCGTCGACGTCGACGACCCCGAGGCGGTGCGCGCGGCCATCGGCCCGAAGTGCAAGGCGGTCTTCGTCGAGAGCCTGGCCAACCCGGGCGGCGTGGTGAGCGACCTCGAGGCCCTGGCCGCAGTCGCACACGAGGCCGGCATCCCGCTCATCGTCGACAACACCATGGCCACGCCCTACCTCTGCCGGCCCTTCGAGTGGGGCGCCGACCTGGTGGTGCACTCGACCACCAAGTTTCTCTCCGGCAACGGCTCGAGCGTCGGCGGCTGCGTGGTCGACAGCGGCAGGTTCGACTGGGGGCAGAACGACAAGTTCAAGGGGCTGACCGCGCCCGAGCCGGCCTATCACGGCATCTCCTTCTACGAGACCTTCGGCGACCTGGCCTTCACCAACCAGGCGCACGCCGTCGGTCTGCGCGACCTCGGGCCGACCCTGGCGCCGATGAACGCTTTCCTGACCCTCCTCGGCATAGAGACCCTGTCGCTGCGCATGGCGCGGCACTGCGAGAACGCCGCCGAGGTCGCGGCCTGGCTGGCGGCGCATCCCGAGGTCGACTGGGTCTCCTATGCCGGCCTGCCCTCGAGCCCTTACCGCGCGCTGGCCGAGAAGTACCTGGGCGGGCACTTCGGCTCGGTCTTCACCTTCGGCGTCAAAGGCGGCTACGCCGCCGGCGTCGAGTTGGTGCAGTCCTGCGAGCTCCTGAGCCATCTCGCCAACATCGGCGACACCCGCTCGCTGATCCTGCACCCGGCCTCGACCACGCACCGCCAGCTCACCGACGAGCAGCGCGAAGCCGCCGGCGCCGGCCCCGACGTGGTGCGCCTATCGATTGGCCTGGAGACCCCGGCCGACATCATCGCCGACCTGGATCAGGCGCTGGCCAAGGCGGCGGCGGTGCGGCGGCAGGCGGCGGAGTGATGGGGGGCGCTTCGTTTGCTTGATCATCCTTGCCGTGTATAGACCGGGTATTTGACAGCGCAAGTGCTCGGCCACAAGGGCCCAACATCGAGACCACACCTCCGGCCTGGTCCGTGAGCGGGGCCAGACGCGGACTGAACCAAGAGGATTCCCTTTTGGTTGAGTCCGTCATTGGTCTGCTTTCGAAGGTCGAATGGCCGTGCTCGGGGGGGCGGATTCTCAATGCGGCTTATAGCTAAAGGCCACATCTAAGCACTTCGTATGGAGCCTTGATTGTACCTGGTTGGGCGTCACGCAGAAGCCACTTCACGTTGATGGTGAGGTGTTCAGCATGCCTTGTTGTCAAATCCGCCTGAAACGCGGGGGTTGATTCAAGTCAACGACATTGAACGAGCGGCGAAGCACGGTCCACTCCGGCGATTGGGATAAGACTGCGGCGCCCTCTGGCTCTCATGACCGGCGTGCGCTCTTCACCCACATTCACGAGCGTCCAGAAGCACAAAGGGAAGATCCATGACAGAGCTACCACCAAGTCGCGCGGGCGATCTCGCGCGGCTGGCACCGGAGGTGTGGAACTCGTACGCGAGCCTGGGGAAGGCCGTAGCTGAAGCGGGTCCACTGGATGATCGCACCCGTCGATTGATCAAGCTAGCGTTGGCGATCGGGGCCCGTTCAGAAGGGGCAACCCACTCCCATGCCCGCCAAGCACTCGAATCCGGGCTGAGTCCAGCGGAATTGCGTCAAGTCGCCTTACTCGCGATCACCACACTTGGTTTCCCGGCAGCTGTGGCCGGCTGGTCCTGGATAGAGGATTGTATCGCCAAGGACTAAGCGTCATTGCCTGGACGGCCGTCCGTTGAATGAGTGTAAGCCGGGAAATCAGCAGGCGGCACCTCGGTCGAGCATGAGCGGGGGCGAAATCACACAGGCTCTCGTGGTGGCGCTAACGATTGAAGCACTCGACAAAGGCTCAGATCTGGGCCTCGAGATCGCCGGAGATGCAGCTTTATCCTAACTCTATGACAAGTCCGGGCGTGATTATCTCGCCAGGAGGCGGAGGTAGGATGCGACATCGGCAATCTCGTCGTTGCTAAGGATCCCCTTCCACGATGGCATGTAATCTCCTTTGCCGTCCCGGATCGTGTTCATGAGCTCTTCGTCGCTCATCTGCTTCATGCTTTCCGATGTAGTGAAGTCCATCATAGAGATTCCAATCAAATGCGTAAGAACACCTCTTCCCATGCCACGTCTCCCGTGGCATGCAGTACAGGCTCTCTTGTAAACGACTCTTCCGCGGCGCGTATCGCCACGGAACTTGAGATCTGCCAGGTCTATCTTGGAGATATATGCCGCGATATCGAGCAGTTCCGCTTGAGACAATACGATGTCCCAGTTCGGCATGTTTGACTCTTCTGATCTCTGGTAGCCCCCTATAAGGACGGCTAAGTCCTCTAGATTATTCGTCTGGTATTGCTCGGACGAAAGGTCGGCGGGATCGAGGTTCAGTTTTTCCGCAAGGGGCCCTCGCCTCTTGCCGTCCACGCCATGGCAGACGAGGCAATAGGAGCGGTAGAGATGACCTCCAATGAGGGGGTTGGCTTCGTCCTGCGCATAGGTCTCCACGGTCAGCGTCATGGCCGAGAAGAGGAGCACGAGCCACATCAACACTTTCATCTGATAGGTTCCACATGACGCATCTGCAACTTCAAGCCTCGGCATGACTCGACCTAGGAATCTTTTGACCGCGGTCGATCCGGGCGGGCCTTTCCGTTTCCTGCCTCCGCCAAACGTGCTTGCAGTGTCTCGCCTTCGTATCGGAGGAAGCCTTTGGTGACTTCCGCGAACCTCCGGTAGAAGGGAAGGTCGGACCTTTCGATGACCTTGTCGCAGAAGCGAAAGACCCACCGCGCCAAGTGCTCGTCGAGAAACCGCCTCTCGATCACCTGGATGTTCGTGGCGAACTCCTCGTTCGGCTCTGCCCAGGTTTCTGCCTCCTTCGTGGCGAGCATCTGCATGAACTCCAGCTCCGCGCTGATGTGATCGGGCATATCGGTGAAGGACTCGTCGTATTCCAGCCCAGTCCCCTCTATGAACGTCTTGACCGTCACCGTCTCAGGCCCCCAATGGGTCGCTTCCATCGCGTTTCCGTATTCGATGTTTGCGGATTCGTGGGGCGAAATGTGAGGACCTGGGCCGATGAACAGCCTCGTGAATTCAATGGCGAGGTCTTCGGCGAGTTTCTCACAGGGAGCATCACGGAAGTCTTCCCCCAAGCTGAGATCCAGTGATGCGAGAACGTCCGTGAACTCGGGAGCCTTGATCCCGGCCAGCAACGACACCGAAGGCTCCGCCCGGAAGACAGCAGCCAAGAGGCCGTACACATTGCTGCGTGCCGCAGCCATCTCGGCCATGTCATTCCGGGCGGTGGTCATCGCGCCATCTCTTTTCCTACGCCGGCCTTTCGGGGCTAGGCCTTCTCGACCCTTACGACGCTGTCCATCCAGCGTTGCTGGCCGCTGATCTGATCGGGCGTGCTGAAGATGATCGTATTCGGATGGACGCCGTGCTTGTCCCACCACTTGTTCTTGAAATCCGGATCGTCATCGGCGACGCCGGGAATCGGGGAGGGATTGCCGGAACCGTAGCGGCCGGAGTGCTCCCGCCCGACGTGGTAGGAAATGGCAATGACGCCGGGGATGATCCCTTCGGTCACATGGACGTGAGTCGTGATCTCGCCGACGTTGTTGTAGACCCGGATCTTGTCCCCGTCCTTGAGTCCCCGCTCGGCGGCGGTCTTGGGATTCATCCACCCCGGATTGTCGTGGTAGATCTCGGAGAGCCACTTGCAGTGGGACGTCCGCGAATGGGTGTGCACGCCAACCTTGTAGGTGGTGAGATTGAGCTCTTCCGGTGCCATGGCCTCGTGCTCGGGAACCGGTGTGTAGGTCGGGAAGACCGGCATGTCTTTGGCCTTCATGAGCTCGGAGTAGAACTCCAGGAAACCGGACTTGTTGACCTTGTCCGGCTTGAAGCCCCGGTAAACCGCGCCGTCGATCTCCTGGCCGACATAGCCTTTGTAAGACTTGGGCGTGTTCTGGTAGCCCACCTCTTTGGATTCGGCCTCGCTCTTTGCCTTGGATTTCTGCCAGTTCCAATAGACGCCCGTGGCTTCGTCGAAGATCACGCCGTCGGCCGCTAGGGCCTCCGCCGGGATCTCAGTCTTGAAGCCGTAGTAGTCAGGCTCGGCGTTCTCGTCGTGCCAGACACCCTTCCGCTTCATGTACTCGAAGCCGCCGGCCTCCTTGATGCCGGGTGTCATCTCGCAGGACTGGCGGACGAAGTCCTCCTTGCTCTTCCAGGTGAGCTCGAGTCCGAGCCTCTCGGCCAGGCCGACCCACATGTCCCCGATGTCCCGCGCTTCGCCCAAGGGCTTCACGACGGGCTGGCGGAAGTAGAACTCAGCCACCTGCGTTGGCGAGACCATGTCCTCCCAGTCCCAACGCTCGAGATAGGTGACGTCGGGCAGGATGATGTCGGCCAGCGACGAGGACTCGTCATAGACGATGTTCACGCTGACCAGGAAGGGCATGAGACTTTCGTCCTTCATGATCGCCCGGTTCTCTTCCATCTCGCCGTTCACGTAGACCGGGTTGTAGCAGGACCAGATGTAGACCTCCGGGCGGCCGTTGCGACCGTCCTTGATCATCTTTAGCACCTGATGGCTGACCTTGTGGGTGGGATAGGCCACCTGCCCGGGAAACCCGTGGTTGACGTCCAGAGCGCTGAGCTTCCCACCGGTCTTCTGGCCGACCTGGGACGAGGGGGCGCTCCAACCGGCACCGACTCCCTGGCAACGGCCACCGGGGCTGTTGATGTTGCCGGTGATCGCGGCCAGCAGCAACATGGCGCGTTCCTGATCCGAGCCGTTCTGGTGAGCGATCGTGCCGCGATAGCTGACCAGCGCGGCCGACTTCGCCTTGGCGAACTGTCGGGCGAGGTCGCGGATCTTGTCGGCCGGCACCATGCTCTCCTGCTCCGCAAACTCCGGCGTGAACTGTGCCACCTGTTCCTTGACGGCGGCGATCTTGTCGTCCACGGAGGCCTTGCGGTCGGCAGAAACCTTCATGAACTTGAAGAGATCTTTCCTGTAGAGCTCCTCGTTCATGATGACGTTGCACATCGCCAGCGCGACCAGCCCGTCCTTGCCCACCTTGATGGGAATCCATTCGTTGGCGAAGGCGGCGGTGTTCGTCAGACGGACATCAAACACGTAGACCGGCACGCCCCGCCCGACATGGGCCTCGATGAGGCGCTGCGAGGTCGGTATGTGGTTCGTGTGCGTGTTGGTCATGTTGGACCCGAAGATCAGCACGAAGTCGGTCTTGTCGAAGTCCCAGTTGTCGTAATGGCCGCCCCACACCAGTTCCTGGCTGGTCCATTTTCCGCCCTCGCAGATGGAGGTGTGGTTGCCGATGGTGTTGGTGCCGAAGGCGTGCAGGAAGTCATATGTGACCTTGGCCTGGCTCGCCTTGTTGCGCCCGTACTGGTACATCAGCTTCTCGGGCGTTCCGGCATCCAGCAGCGGCTTCAAACGCGCCGCAATCTCGTCCAGCGCCTCGTCCCAGGTGATCCTCTTCCACTTGTGCTCACCGCGCGCGCCGACGCGCCGCAGTGGATAGAGGATGCGATCCGGGAAGTAGACCTGGTTGATGCCCGCCTGGCCCTTGGCGCAGATCACACCGCGAGTGCGGATGGAGTCGGGATGCCCCTCGAGCTTCACGAGGCGCCCGTCCTCGACGAATCCGATCATTGAGTCGCGGGTCACGCACTGCCAGCAGGCAGTCGGGATCGCCTTGCGTTCCTTGCCCGTGACGGGCGAGAAATCCCTGCCGCCTTTCGCAAAGCTCATGGTCCCGGCCAACGCGGGCTGGCCATCGACGGCCCCGGCCGCAAGAATGGCACCACTGGCCGCGGACAGCTTCATGAAATTCCGCCTATCTAGGCTTTTCATCTCTATTTCCTCCTCTGTCCTTCCGAGGCCTCAGCCATCCAGTGTGTCCACGTAGTGATCCAGCTTTTTCGGTTCGCGCTGCCTGTAGGCCGTCTTCAGCAGGTTGTCCGGATCGATGTAGAACACGTGCGGGTTTGTCTTTTCCTCCGGAAGCAGGACACTCTTCTCGAGGTTATGTTCCTTGACGAGCTTCGAGACCTCGCTTTCGGGATCGTTGAGATCGCCGAAGATTCTCGCGTGCCCCTGGCAGGTGTTGACGCACGCAGGCTCGACACCCTTATCGATCCTGTGCTTACACATGTCGCACTTGTCCACGGCCTGCTTCTCGGGCTTCTTACCGGCCTGAACGAAGGGGTTGAAGGACCGGACCCCGTAGGGACAGTCGTCGATGCATTTGCCGCAGCCGATGCATTTCTCGGCGTCGACCAGGATCAACCCGTCGGGTCGTCTGTAAGTCGCCCCGCCGCGATATCGGATCTTATCGCCGTCCGGAGTCACGTAGGTCAACCTCTCGCCCGGCCACTCCGGGCACACCTTCACGCAGGGCGGAACCTCGGCAGTCGGATCTTCCTTGTTACTCGTGCAGTGATTGCACATCAGCGGCAGGTTGATCTTCCTGACGTTGGGGAAGGTCCCGATCGTCTTGTGCTGGATGACGGTTCTGAAGCGCCCAAGAGAGACGTTGTTCTCCGCCTTGCAGGCCACCGTGCAGGCACTGCAGCCGATGCATCGGCGCAGGTCCATGACCATGGCCCACCGGGGCACTTTCTTGGCCGCCTCCGCCGTCTTGACGGGCGTCGCGGCGACGGCCGTACCGGCAGCCACCGCGCCAGCTCCTTTGAGCAGGTCGCGCCGTCCGATCTTCGATTGCGTCGTTTCAGTCATGGCCGCCTCTCCCATTCATTCTGTCTTCCTCTGTCCCCTAAAGATCGAAAACGTGCTCTGCCTTCCGTTTCCGTATTCAGTCGCTGGTATCCAATTGATCGATGGCGTCTTCGAAGCTGGTGATCGCTTCGTCCAGAATCATGATCGAGTACTTCTTGTTGTGAACGCCGTTGCCGAACTCGACGATGTTCAAGAGCTCCTGGCCTGCCGCGAGCGTCTCCTCAGCCTCTTTCAGCCTGACGGCATCGACCTCGCCCGTTGCCGTGGCCAGCGCATCTAGCGCCTCGCTTTCTACTTCCCTGACGAACTCCAGTTCGCTGTCGAGCGTCTTCTTCCAGTCGTCGAGCATCTTGTCGTGATCCGGCGTATGGCATGCCGCACATGTCTTGCCAGACCCGGTCACCACGATCTGACCATCCTTGTGCTCGGGCTCGATGTGACAGCCGGCGCAGTTGGTTTGAACTGCATCCATCAGGCCGGGCACCGGCGAGACGTTCTCGCTAACCCTTTCGCCCACCAAAAGAATCTTCTGGAAGCGATGCTGGTCGCGGTGACACTGGACGCAACCGCTGCGAACGCTGTCCAGGTAGTCGCCACCCTTCCCGTGTTCGGAGGGCTGATGACACTCGAGGCAGTCGGCCCGCCGGCCGGCCACGTGCGCGTCGTGCATGAGCCGCCCGTCCTTTGCCTTTGAAAACAAGGCCGAGGACGCGCTGTGACAGTCGAGGCACTCGTCCGTCTTGATTTCGTCCCGGCCCACGACCTGATGGAGATGGCAGCTCTTACAGGGCACGCCGGCCTGTTCAAGTGTCTGGTGGGTGATGGGCTTCTCGCTCGGATCGTCGGCCGTGAATTGCTGCTGCAGCGACTCGGTCGGAACGGTGTGGCAGAGGGAGCATTTGTTGGCTCCCTCGTCGAACTTGACCGCTGCGCCGAGGTCGAAGCCGATCTTGATCTGGCTCGGCTGAACGGCTGCCGGCCCATCGACTTGCGGGCTTTCGGGCCTGAAATGACAAGTGAAGCAAATCTCCTTTGGGACCTCGAAATGCTTCTCCGCCGAATGCTTGACGTGGCAGGTGTCGCAGAAGAGCTTCTGGTCCTTCAGGACATCCTTCGCGAAGTGCGCCTTGTGCTTGAAAATGCTCTTTTGGCCGAACCCTAGCGTCTCATCCTCGAACTTGTCCGTCGAGTGACAGCCCGACCTGAGACACGCGCCATCCTTTACCACAGGCCGTATCGGCATGTGCGCGTCCGGGTCGTAGAGGTACGCAGCCAGATGCCTGGCCCCCTGCATCATCGCCTTGAATGAGCGTTTCTCGCCGGGAAGGAAATGGCACTCGATACACTCAGCACGCTGCTCCGACCTACCGCCCGGTGCGTAGTGCTTAGAATCTATCCAGGTCTGATAAGGTTCATCCATGATGTGGCAGCTACGGCCACAAAAGGAACTTTGAGAGGTGTAGTATTCAGCCCCTTCCCAAGTGCCGACCAACACGATAACCAAAGCGACGATCGCAATGGTCACAGCTCGCCACCCGAAAGAGAGGCTTATTCTCACCCTTCTGTGTCCAAGCCTTTTGTCTTGTCCTGGATGTCATGATTTCCTGGTCTGTTGGGCCTCGGCGCGGGATCCGAGTTTTCTTGAAGAAGGCCTCAGCCGGCCGTGCCGTTGGCCCACATTCCCAAAATGACGCTTCCCCAAATTGCCCAAAGAGCAAATGATTTACGTCAATTTGATAGCCATTCTCGTTTTTGTCTGATGGTCAGGAGTAACGGGTCCCATTGTCCCGGCATGATCCATGCGTTCGCTCGTGCGTGCTGACTGCGACAGCGCCATACACATGTCTGCAATCACGCTGAGCAGCTCCCTGAACGGAGCATGGGATGTTGCGACCTTGGCAAGTTGGAAGGCGACGCACCGACCTTAACCAGCTACTACCGCAGCGAGGTCAACGACCGGCGCTGGACTTCCTGCGACAGTACCAATGTCCGTTCCGAGTCATGACGCGCCCTCCGGACCTCCGTCCGCGAAGGTCTGGTGCCAACTGAAAACCTGCCATCGACCGTGGCGCGAAAAGGCTCTCTATTTGGACACCTGCCCTCAATCGTGGCTCCACCTCGGACGCCGACCCCGCTAGCTCGACGCAAGTCGATCGGTTCCCAAAACGCACGGTATCCTGAGCGCGTGCCTACGCGCAGGCCTCAATGCGGCGAGTCCGGCAGCGCCTCGTCGAGATGCAGCCAGGCGACCTTGGCGTCGTGGAAGTCGTGGAACTGGGCCGGGTAGGCCGAAGGATCGTCGAAGCTGCCGAGCGCGATGAAGACGCGCGCCGGGCTATGGATGTAGTTGTAGGTGAGCGTCGTTCCGCAGGTCGGGCAGAACTCCCGCCAGGCGACGTCGCTCGACTTGTAACGGCCGGGCGTGCCCTGCCAGATGACCGCGTCGCGCTCGAAGGTGGCGAAGGTCGCCACGACGGCGCCGGAGGCCTTGCGGCAGGTCTCGCAATGGCAATGGGTGACGCGCCGCGGCGGCTTGCTGGCCTGGAAACGGATCGCGCCGCAGAGGCAGCCGCCGGTGATGCGCGCGGCTTCGGGGTCGGTCATCTCGGCCTCCTTTCGCGGCGCGGCTGACCACCAATAAGTTTAACGCTTCATGCGCCTGGATCGAAACGTCATCGCGAGGCCGCGACAGCGGCCGCGGCGATCCAGTCTCCGTGCCAGACCCTGGATGCTGGCCCCTTCTGGATTGCTTCGCTGCGCTCGCAATGACGGCGCTCTGCAATTCAGTTGAATGCCATCACAGCCTAGACCCTGCGCGGCGCGGGGGCCATTGACTCAAGACAAGACGTTCGCGATCTCGAGCAGGTTGCCGTCGGGGTCGCGGCAGTAGACCGAGAGGATCGGCCCCTCGGCGCCGGTGCGCTCGATCGGGCCGCAAATGATCTCGACCGCGCAGGCGCGCAGATGCGCAGCGACCTCGTCGAGCGGCGTCTCGGTGATGAAGCAGAGATCGGCCGTCCCGGGCCCCGGCGCCTCGGCCACCAGGTCGACCGGCGTCGGATGGGGATGCAGGTTGATCTTCTGGCGGCCGAAGTGCAGCGCCACGCGACCCTCGGCCATCATCTGGCGCCGCATGCCCAGGACCCGCTCATAGAAGGCGCAGGTCGCCTCGATGTCGCGGACCGTCAGCACCAGATGGTCCAGACGCTCCAGCACAGGCGGCGCGGTGCCGCTCATTCCGCGGCCACCGGCGCCGGCACCCGCCCGCGGTCGGCGGGCAGCAGCAGCGCCGCCGCCAGCGCCCCGCCGGCCAGCGCCGCCAGGCTAAGGAACAGCCAGATGAACTCGCCGGTGCGCTCCTGGACCAGCGCTACGAAAGCGATCGCAACCGGGGCCGCGCCGAACGACAGCACGAACTTGACACCGAAGGCGAGGCTGTGGTGCCGCGCCGGGGTGTAGCGGGCCAGCAGCATGTTCTCCGCCGGCAGGCCCGCGGTCGACAGCAGCACGATCAGCGCGGCCATGCCGATCAGCGGCAGGCCGGAGAAGGCGGCCAAGGCGGCCAGCACCGGCACCTGGAACAGGTAGACGCCGACGTAGATCGGCTTCAGCGGATACTTGTCGGCCATGTAGCCGCCGGCGATCTGCATGATGCCGCCCGCGAGGTAGACGCCGGCCAGGATCGCGCCGATGCCGAAGACGCCCTCGCCCGCGATGTCGCGCAGGCGCAGGTCGAAGACCTTGGGCAGGGCGGCCTGGGTGCCCTGGAAGATGATGCCCATGCAGAACATGGTGAAGAGCAGGATCACGAAGACCCGGACCATGTCGCTGCGGCTCGGCGGCGGCTCCTTCGCGCGGCGCGGGCCGCCCTCCTCCGCCAGGCCGAGCCTGATGCAGACGAGCAGCGCCAGGCCGGTCGCCAGGCAGACCGCGCCCGGCACGTAGAAGGCCGCGCGCCAGCCGAACTGGTCGATCAGGAAGCCCGCCACGACGCTGGCCGCGGCGATGCCGACGCTGCCGAAGACGCCGTTGATGCCGAGCGCCTTGCCGCGGCTTTCGGCGTTGCGCACCAGCCAGGCGATGCCGACCGGATGATAGATCGAGCTGAAGACGCCGATCGCGGTGAGCCCGACGAAGAGCGCCG
>JAAUXY010034844.1_pt1 | contig 16746 bp, 13 predicted proteins | sample 7278121 | NCBI WGS metagenome assembly JAAUXY01 (sample SAMN14350117, study PRJNA611818) | marine sediment metagenome | isolation source: surface marine sediment (1.8m) | place: French Polynesia: Moorea | collected 2018-08 | reverse complement strand
GCCAGTCGACGGTTTCCATGATGTGGCTGTCGGCATCGAACATCCGACGGCCCTTTGCGTAGCTTTCACTCATGTTTGATTCCCCTCGTCTATCGCCAGCCAGGCGCAGCATTCTCAGTAGGTAATGGCCTGCTCCAGCGTCACCCAGCGACCGTCCTGGACCTGAGACAGCACCGACTCGGTGGCACCGCTGTGCTTGTCAGGGCCAAAAGAAACGCGGTAGCCGAAGATGTCCGTATAGTCGGTGATGCTTTCCATCGCCTTGACCAGTCCATCCGTCGTGAGCTCGGGTCCGGCTTTCTCGAGCGCAAGCACCGTGAGATCCGCCGCACGATATCCTTCCCTGGCGGCAAGGCCGGGTTCTTCGTCATAAAGACCCACATACTTGTCCCACCACGCTTCGACCGGCGGCGTCATCTCGTCGTCCGGGTAGATCTTTGCCATATGAACAAAGCTGTAATAACCCTGCCCGCTCTCCTGGTCGGCGATCACCTGTGCGTAGGCTGCGTTGTTACCCACCCAGGCAACACCTTCCCAACCCATCTTGCGGGCGGCGTCGAGAACGAGAACCGTGTCTTTGTGAACGGTGCCCATCAGCACCAGATCGCAGCCGGCGTTCTTCAGGCGCAGGATGGCAGCGGTGAACTCAGTTTCGGTCGGCTTATGCGCGGATACCGCGCCGATCTCCAGATTCATTGCCGCCGTTTGATCTTCGACGCCGGCAAAAATCTCCGCGCCATAGTCCGTGTCCTGATAAATGACACACGGGGTCGTCTTGCCCTCGTTTTCGACGAAATACTTCACCGACGCGCGCACTTCATCGTAGTAAATGCCGCGCTGCGTGAACTTCAGCGGATGAAACGGCTCCACCATCTGGCGGCCGCCGCTGATGGGGAAAAGATTCGGCACGTTGGCATCAAACTGAATCGGCATGATCGCGTTGTTGAGCGGTGTGCCAACCGCCAACACCATGGCAAGAATGTCATCACGGTTGATCAGCTTGTTTGCGGCGGATATCGCTTTGGGCACCTGGTAGGACGTATCTTCGACGACAAACCGGATCTGCCGGCCGTGCACGCCGCCGGCTTCGTTCGCCTCGTCGAACCGCATGCGGGCCGCGTTCGTCGCGCCCACGCCCCAGATGGCGGTTGGCCCGGTGAGGTCGGTGTAGCTGCCGAGCACAATTTCATTGGCCGATACGCCGGGGTTGGTTGATGCCGACCCATCGCCGCCGCTTTCCCCACCGCAACCCGCGAGCGCCAGGCTCCCGGCAAGTGCGACCAACATCAGATATCTGCGCATGCTAACTCTCCTCCACAACGCTCGATTCTCAATACATCTCATTGATGAGATCCAGGTACTTTTCATTGACCACTTTTCTCTTCAGCTTCATGGTCGGCGTCAACTCTTCGTCTTCCGGATCCAGCAGCTGGTCAATGAGGCGGAACTTCTTGATGGTCTCGACGCGGGCAAACCGTGTGTTCACCTCCTCGATCTCCGTCCAGATCAGATCCTGCACCGCCTGAGTATGACAAAGACTGGTGTAGTTGGTGAACGGCACATTATGGTCCTGTGCGTAGTTCTCCACGTTCTCCTGATCGATCATGACAAGACACGTGAGATAGGGGCGCTTGTCCCCCACCACCACGGCGTCGGATATGAACGGTGAAAACTTCAGCTGGTTCTCGATTTCGCTCGGCGTGATGTTCTTGCCGCCCGCGGTGATGATGATGTCCTTCATGCGATCGACGATGTAGACATAGCCATCGTCGTCGATGCGGCCGACATCGCCGGTGTGGAGCCAGCCGTCGATGAACGTCTCGGCGGTTTTCTCGGGCTTATTCCAGTAGCCCGCTATGACGCCCGGGCCTTTGATCAGGATTTCGTTCTGGGGTGAGAGCTTCACCTCACAGTCCATGGTAGCGCGGCCCACCGAACCGATGCGATTGGCGCCGGGCTTGTTGGCAGTGGCAATGCCGGTGCACTCCGTTTGCCCGTAAACCTCGTACATGGGTTTGCCGAGCGCCCAGAACCAGTCGATGAGATCCGGCGCAATGGGTGCTGCCGCTGTCGACAACCAGCGGCACTTATCGATACCGAGAAGCACCCGAATGTTCTTCAGCACCAGAAAATCGAGGACGCGGTGCCGGAGCTTCAGGCCCGGTCCAATCGGCTCTCCTGATTTCATTTTTTCAGCCACCTCGCGGCCAGCAGCAATGGCCCTCTCGTACGCCCAGCGGCCGATGGCGGTGGCCTCTTTCAGCTTGATCGCGACGAGCGAGTACTGCTTCTCCCAGACCCGCGGCACGGCAAAGTGAATCGTTGGCGCAATCTCCTGCTGATCCGACGTGGCCGTCTCGAGCTCTTCCACGAGGTTCACTACCGAACACGATTCGAGCGCAAGGAACGTATAGAACATGCGCCCGGCAACGTGTGCGAGCGGCAGGAACCCCAGCTGCTCGTCATCCGGATAGACGCCGTAAACGTCCTGCAGGTTTTGCGCCATGAAGAGCATGTTGGCCTGGGAGATCATTGCCCCCTTGGGCGGCCCGGTTGTGCCGGAAGTATAGGTAAGCACCATGAGATCATCCGGCTCGGCAGCTTCTATCTCGTGCTCCCACAGCACGGGATGTGCCGACGCGTGCTCGCGGCCGAGCTCGAGGAGCTCATCGAAGCTCATGCACTGCTCGTCCTCGAAGTTCCTCAGGCCCTCCATGTCGAAGATGATGATCTTCTTGAGCGTCGAGGTGTTTTCCCGTACTTCGAGAACCTTGTCGAGCTGCTCTTCGTCTTCCGCAAAGTAGTAACGCGTACCGCTGTCGTTGATCAGGTATTCCACCTGATTGGCGGCATCGGTCGGATACACGCCGTTGGTGACGCCGCCCATGGTGATGATGCCGAGGTCAGCGAACATCCACTCCTTGTTCACCTCCGATGCGATCGAGCACACGTCGCCGCGCTCGAGGCCCAGCGCTTTCAGGCCATGGCCAACCCAGCGCACCTGCTCGCCATAGTCGCGCCAGGTATATTCGTTCCAGATGCCGAAGTCTTTTTCCCTGAGCGCCACCTTGTCCGGGCTCTCGACAACCCGCTTGAGAAAAAGCTCAGAGATGGTGCGGCAACCGTGTACGACAACTTCACTCATGTCTGGTGTCCTAGCGCCACGTCTTACGTTGTTTCCAGCGGCGACGGCCGCGCACGCCTTCGTCTTTCATACCGAGGTAGAACTCCTGAATGTCCGGCGCATCGCGCAGTCGCTCACAGGTATCCTCCATCACAATCCGTCCAACCTCCATCACGTAGCCGTAATGGCCCGCCTCGAGCGCCATTTTGGCGTTCTGCTCGACCAGCAGCACCGTCACACCCTGCTCGGCGTTGAGGCGCTGGATGATCTCGCTGATCTCGTGCACGAGCCGCGGCGAGAGTCCAAGCGACGGCTCATCGAGCAGCATGAGCTTGGGCCGGAGCATGAGCGCGCGGCCGATGGCGAGCATCTGCTGCTGACCGCCGGACAGATTCACCGCCTGCGCTTTGCTCAGCTCCTTCAACACGGGGAAGTAGTCGTAGACCATCTCCAGGTCCTGGTGAATCTCGCCGTCATGCCGGGAGAAGGCGCCCATGCGCAGGTTTTCATCGACGTTCAGAAACGGAAAGACTTCTCGCCCCTCCGGAACGTGCGCAATGCCCTGCCGTGCCACCCAGTCCGGATCGCGACCCTGGATCTCGACGCCGTCGTAGGTGACCGTGCCTTTCTGCGGATCCATTGCGCCGCTGATGGTTTTGAGCACGGTCGTTTTGCCGGCGCCGTTGGCGCCGAGGAGCGTCACGATTTTGCCCGTTGGCACGTCCATGCTGACGCCGCGGATCGCCATGATCGGGCCGTAGTAGGTCTCGAGGTTCCTGATCTCTAATACGTTACTCATCGCATCAGTCCCCGAGGTACGCGCGCAGCACTTCGGGATGCGCCTGCACTTCCGCGGGCTTGCCTATGGTGATGAGCTGCCCATCCGCCAGCGCCATGACACGATCGGACGCGGTGGTCACGAGATTCATGTCGTGCTCGACCATGATGACCGTGATGCCGAGCTCTTCGTTGATGTCTTCGAGCCAGAACGCCACGTCCTCGGTCTCCTCCGGGTTGAGGCCGGAGGAAGGCTCATCGAGCAGCAGGAGCTTCGGCTTGAGGCACAGCGCCCGGGCAATTTCCACCATCTTGCGCACGCCGTACGGCAGGTTGCCGATCACCTGATCGCGATAGCTCTGCAGATCGAGGAGATCAATCACGTCTTCCACGGTGCGGCGGAAGTCGAGCTCCTGACGACGTACGCTCGGCAGGAAAAAGAGCTCCGCCAGCAGGGTGGTGCGGCGATGCACGTGGCAGCCGATCAAGAGGTTATTGAGCACCGTTTCCTGCTCGAAAAGCTCGGTATTCTGAAACGTGCGCGCAATACCGAGCTCGGCGACTGCATGCGTGGGCACTTTTGTGATGTCAGCGCCTTCGAAATGTACGCTGCCGTGCGTGCTGTCGTAGATGCGGCTGATGAGGTTGAAAATGGTCGTCTTACCCGCGCCGTTCGGACCGACGATGCTGAAAATCTCTCCCGGCTCCACGGTAAAGGAGACTTCCTGCACGGCTTTGACCCCGCCGAAGTGGACCGACAGCTCTTCGGCGCGCAGCATGCTCATTGCAGACGCTCCGTGCGCAGGAACGATTTCTGGCGCTTGTAGGTTGCCTTGCGATACAGCGGAAACTCCTCGAAGAAAAGGCGGATCTTCTTCCAGCGTCCGTAGATGCCCTCGGGCTCGTAGATCAGAAAGAGAATCAGAATGAGACCGAAGATGATGGGCTGCAGGCCCGTGATCTGACCGATTGCCGGCGGCATGACGTCCTTGAAGACCGCAATGCCGGCAGGCAGGAGACCGACAAAGATGGCACCGTAGATGACGCCGTGCAGCGAGCCGAGCCCGCCAACCACCACAATGAGGAGCAGCTGGATGGATATCTCGAGCGTAAACGCGTTTGGCGCAAGATGATTCATGTAGTGCGCGTAGAGCGCACCCGCCAGCCCCGTGAGCGCGGCGGATATGGCAAACGCAAGGGTTTTGGTCCGCGCGATATGAATGCCCATGCTCTCTGCGGAGGTCTCCGAATCGCGAACCGCCGTCATGGCCCTTCCGGCGGGGCTGCGCAGCAGATTCATCACCAGAATCATGCAGCCGATCAGGACCCCGAGACAGAGGAAATAGAATACGGTTGGACTCGCAAAATCGACGCCAAAGAGCTCCGGGCGCGGCACGGAAAGACCGTTGAAACCACCGGTGACCGACTTCCAGTGCTCGAGCACTTTCTCGACAATCTGTGCCAGCGCGAGGGTTGCAACCGCCAGGTAAATCCCCGTCATGCGCAGCGCCGGCAGCGCCACCAGGCCGCCGAAGAGCGCCGAGAAGACGGTGGCAATCATCATCGCAATGGGGAACGGTACTCCCTGGCGCAGGAGGTAGGCGTGCATGTAGGCGCCGATGGCGAGAAACGCCGCGTGGCCGAGACTGACGAGTCCCGTATAGCCGACCAGCACCATCAGCCCGAGACCGGCGATCGCGAAAATGAAGACCGTGGCGAACTCACCCATGAGGAAGCGGTCGAGCCAGAACGGGCCACTGACGAGCGCTGCCAGCAGGAGTCCGTACCAGAGCACTTGACCGCTGTGCTGGATCAGATTGATGTCCTGCTCGTAGCGGATCTTACGGATGAAGCGCATCAGACTTTCTTCTTCTGCATGGTGGCGAAGAGCCCCTGCGGCCGGATGATGAGCATCACAAGCAGCAGCACGTAGGCGCTCATGTCCGAGAATCCGGGCGGCAGATAGAGGCCGGCAAACTGCTCGACGACGCCGACGAGGAGCCCGCCGATGATGGCTCCCGGCATGCTGCCGAAACCGCCGACAATGGCCGCGGCAAACGCTTTGATGCCGACAAAGCCGATGAGCGGGTCAACCAGACTGACCGGCGCGGTGAGAATCCCGGCCAGCGCGGCAATGGCGGCAGACAGCGCCCATACCAGGGAAAACATCCGCTTCACCGGGATGCCCACGTAGAACGCAGCCAGCTGATTCTGCGAGGCCGCCTGCATGGCAATGCCCACCCGGGAAAAGCGGAAGAAAAGCCACAGGAGCAGACACAGCGCCGCGGTGCCGAGCACAATCGCTATGTTCTCGTAGCCAACCACCACTTCACCGAAACGCAGCACCTCACCCGCGTACGGCGCGGGCATTGCGCGTGGCTCGTTGCCCCAGATGGCACCCGCCGCGGCACGCAGCACGAAGCCGAGACCAATGGTGAGCATCAGCACGGCAAAGTGCGGCTCGCCGATCATGGGCCGCAGCAGCAGTCGTTCGAGCACCACGCCAACGGCGGCCATGACGACGATGGTTGCCGGCACCGCATACCAGTACGACCAGTCCCAGATCGTGATGAAGGTAATGGCGACATAGGCGCCCAGCATCATGATCTCGCCCTGGGCAAAGTTGACCATCTCGGTGGCTTTGTAGATGAGTACAAACCCCAGAGCAATGAGTCCGTAGACACATCCCTGAGATATGCCACTGATGAGTAGCTGTAGAACCTCCAATGAACCCCCTCGCGCCCCACCTCTTTTTGTTTTAGGGCGGTAAGCTGCGTATTGTGTGGACAAGGAGGACGTTTGTCACCCTGCGCGGGGATGGTGTCCGGGATAAATCGAGGGGGAGGAAATATGGCTGGAAGACTGGCGGGTAAGCGCGTGCTGCTCACCCAGGCGAACGACTACATGGGACCGGCAACCATTGAGGTGTTTGCTGCCGAAGGCGCCGAGGTTATTGCCGATACGAGTGATCTCACAGCGGCCGGGGCGTGTCAGCAGGTCGTCGCAGACGCCGGGCATGTCGACATCCTGGTCGCAAACCTCGCCTCAGCAAACTATTCCGGCATCACTGCGCTCGATTTACCGGACGACGCGTGGCACGACACGTTCAACGTCATGGTGCACCCCCTGCACCAGCTCTGTCAGGCGGTGCTGCCGCAGATGATCGAACGCGGCGCCGGCAAGATTGTCGTCTACGGCAGCGCCACCGCGCTCCGCGGACTGAAGACGGTGACCGCCTACAGCGCCGCCCGCGCGGCGCAGGTGGGCTACGTGCAGTCGCTGGGCGTGGAGGTGGCGCCGCACAACGTCCAGGTCAATCTCATTGCGCAGAACTACGTGGAGAACCCGGTGTACTACCCGCCTGAGCTGCGCGAAAAAGAATCGTTCCAGGCATCGCTGAAACGCCAGGTGCCGCTCGGGCGCCTCGCCCGCGCTGAAGAGGATGCACGCTTTGCGCTGTTCCTGGCTTCCGACGAAAGCGACTTTTTTGTCGGCCAGGCGATTCCGTTCAGCGGCGGCTGGGTACAGCGTTAATTTGACACATCGAATTCGAGGGGAGACAGACAGCTATGATGACAGGCGATGAATACCGGGCGTCACTCGACGACGGCCGGGAGACGTTTTTTGAAGGCGGACAGGTTGTCGACCTGCCCGGGCATCCGATTCTGGGCATTACCGTCGATTCGGCAGCGGTCGGCTACGATCGGTTTTACGATCCCGAGCCCGGCGCCATCGGCGCGTTTATGAAAGTACCGAGCTCCGCCGATGAGCTTCGCGAGCAGGTGGAGCTGCATGAAACGGTGGATCTTCTGACGCACGTCACCTACGCCTCGATCATGACGCTCCTGACCGCGGCGGACCGGATCGAGGGACAGCTGCCGGAAAACGCCGCGCGAATTCGTCGCTGGGTGGAAGAGGCACAGCAGCGTGACGTGCGGATCACCCAGTGCATTACCGACGCCAAAGGCGATCGCAGCCGGCGCGCCGGTAATCAGGACGACCCGGATGCTTACGTGCGCATCGTCGAGCGGCGCGACGACGGGATCGTGATCCGCGGCGCCAAGCTGCATATCTCGGCCGCCTCGATGGGGCACGAGCTCATGACTATCCCCACCAAGGCCATGCGGCCGGGCGAGGAAGATTACGCCGTGGCGGCGATGGTGCCGGTCAACGCACCCGGGGTGAAGATCGTCAACACCACCTACGCACCGCGTCACGAGGACAAACGTGATTTCCCCGTTTCCGGCAGCCACCACACGCCGGAAGGATTTGTCATCTTCGACGATGTGTTCGTCCCCAACGAGCGGGTCTTCCTCGATGGCGTCCCGGAGCTGGCGGCGATATTCGCTCATTCGCTGGGACTGTGGGAGCGCCTCGGCGGCCTGTCGAGCATGGCGTCCGGTTACGACCGGCTGGTCGGCTACGCGCAGCTGATTGCAGAGGCGAACGGTCTGGAGAAAGTGGGCCACATCAAAGAGAAGATCTCCGAGATGATGATCAACGCAACGCTGATTCGCGCGTCACTGGAGGCAGCCATCGAGAACTGCAGCGTGACGTCAGACGGTGCAGCTTTTCCGAACGAGCTCTACACCAACGTCGGCAAATATCACGGCGCCGCCAACTACGCCATGATGGTGCGCCACCTGCACGACATTGCCGGCGGCTCCATCCTGACGGCACCCGGCATCGCAGATCTCGAGAACGAAGAGACGGGGCACCTCATCCGTAAATACATGAGCACCAAACAGTCGGTCGACGGCCTGTATCGGACGAAGCTGTTTCATGCCATTCGCGACACGACGGCTGATGCGCTGGGCGGCTGGTCAGCGGTGACCAACATCCAGGCGGGCGGCGGGCTATACGCACAGCGGATCGTCTCCCGCATGCACTACGACATCGAAGCCGCCAAGCGTATGGCGCTGGAATACGCGCACATGGATGAATACATCGAGTGAGCTTTACCTGAGCGCAGCGAGCCGGCATACTGTATGTCCATACAGTACCCGGATGGGTAAAAGGATCACCCATGAAACTCCTGCGTCCATTGCACAGGCAACGCACCCGTCGGCGCAGCCGTCTGACGGTGCTCGGTAACGAAGATCTCGCTTCACACTACTGCGTGCGCATGAAGGAACTCGAGCGGTATCTGCGTCACCATCAGATACCGTTCCACAAGGACAGCGCGGGAAACGTCTGGGCGAGCTGCGAACGCGAAAGCGCCTAGCTCCCAACCTGGTCCTATTCCGCCACCTCCGCGCCCACCGGGTACGCCCGGGCCTCGAGGATCTGCTCAGGGTCAACCTGCAGCAGCGTAAGGCGCGTTTCACCCGCACCTACGCGCGCCACCGTGGTGGTCGTTGAGCGCACCCCCTGAGCGGTGCGCAGCTCAATCTGCACTTTGACGTCGGCCACGGCCACGTTGGCGGCGTTGCGCACCTGCAACACGTACCTGCCGCGCTCGTCGCGCCGCACCCTGGTCTGCACGTACTTGGCGGGTTGATCCGGCAGCTCCAGGCGCACGAGGCTCGAACGCGCCGCGTTTGCTTCCGCACCCTGCCCCTGCGCCGCCTGGGCGTAATAACGCCGCGCCGCCTCGGTGTTGCCTTCCGCCTCGGCAATCTCGCCAAGGCTTCTGTACGCGGTAGCGGTAGGCAGCAGGCGCACGGACTGGGTCAGGTCCGCCTTGGCGCGCGCGGTTTCCCCATCCCGGCGCAACGCCAGCCCGCGGTTCAGATAATAGAAAAAGTAGTTCCGATCGCGTGCAATCGCGCGATCGAAGTTGATGATCGCATCGCCGTAGCGATCCTGTTGATAGCGAATGGCACCCCGTAGCCCATGAAACTGGGCTTCTTCATTGTACAGGCGCAGCGCTTCGTTGACCTTGGTGAGCGCGGCATCGTGTTTATCGTCCGCATACAGCTTCTGCGCTTCATCGTAGGCAGCGTACGCCGGTGCGTTCTCCGTGATCGACGTCAATGCGGCAGCGTAGGCAGGTTGGTTGAGCTCTCCGCCGGTGAATCCTTCCGCGCGCAGCTGTCGCAACAACTGCCGATTATTGGTGACCCGTTCCGCGGAGGCCGGGTGAGATGCAAACAGACCCTGCAGCCAGTCGGTGCGCCGTTCACCTGACAATCGGACGAACGTCTCCTGCAGCGTCACCGCGGCGTAAGGATCGTACCCCGCCTCCGCGAGGAAGCGGGTACCGTAGAAATCCGCCTCACGCTCAGCATCGCGCGAGTACTTCTGATTCAAGAGGCCTGCGGCAACCATCGCGCCACCAACCGCTTCCTGCGCATAGTCCTGACCGCTGGTGCCGATGGCAACGCCAATCATCACCGCCTGCGCAACCAGCCCCCGTTCTATACGCTTTGCCCCGTGACGCGCCGCTGCGTGCGCAACCTCGTGGCCCAGCACAGCTGCCAGCTCTGCTTCGTTGCGCATTTCCGTCAGGAGTCCACGATTGACGGCAATTTTCCCGCCGGGCAGGGCCCAGGCGTTTGGCACGGAGTTGTTGAGCACAACAAACTCGTAAGGCAGATCGACACCGCTGGCCGCCGCAACACGCTGGCCCACACGATTGACGTATGCCGTCAGGTTCGGATCCGTGATGTATGCGCCACCCTGCATCTGCTGGGCCGGAGCGTACTGCTCGCGACCTATGGCAATCTCCTGCTGGGAGGTAACGAGCGCCAGCTCCCGCTGCCCTGTCACAGGATTGACGACACACGCCTGCAACAACAGAACCGCCGACAGAACGAAGCCGATCTTACCGAACCATCTGCTCATCACGCTCAACGCTTGCCTCCTTTTCGACATCCTGTTCGACCTTGGTTAACCCGCATAGCTCCCGGGTCGGGACTCCAGCCCGGTGAATTGTTACGCAGGCGCGACGACCATCACAGCCCCACCACTTCCATTTTACCTCCATATTGAATTCACCAGGGGTGCAGGTTTGCTCCGTAGAGTACAACCTCGAAGAAAGTTAAGGACGACGCACGCAAGCCGCCGTACCAAGACGACAGCAAGCGTGACGCAAGAGGTAGCGAGAATGGAAGCGAGAATAGAAGTAAGAACCGCAACAATCGAACAGGATGAAATTTTGACCACCGGCGAAGGATTGCTCTTGACTGCGGCATTCAGCGCGGTGGTTGTCAGCCTACTTACCTTCGTGCTGTTTTAGCAGGAGGCGGCAGGCTCAGAAACGAGCATTTGTAACGAGCATTTGTGAAGAGAAGTTCTCATCGATTTCTCTCCAATGACCCCAACTCTCCAATGAGTACCTTGTGATTACATAATCGCAAACCCTGCCAGAGGCAGGGTTTTTTTTTGTCCGGTTCCCAGCACCCTCACCTCCCCATCACCCCCCGGAGGAAGATAGACTAGCCGTTTCGTCTGGGAACTCACTGCTTTGAAATACCTGCACACGATGGTTCGCGTGACCGATATTGACGCCTCACTGGATTTCTACTGCAACGCGCTCGGTCTGGAAGAGCTCAGGCGCTACGAGAATGCCGACGGCAGGTTCACACTCGTGTTCCTCGCTGCACCCGGCGACAGCAGCGCCCAGGTTGAGCTCACCTACAATTGGGATCCGGAAGCCCTCGAGGGCGGCCGCAACTTCGGCCACCTCGCCTACAGCGTGCCCGATATTTACGCAACGTGCGCGCGGCTTGCGGAACAGGGTGTGGTCATCAATCGACCACCCCGCGACGGGCGCATGGCTTTCGTGCGCTCGCCTGACGGCATATCCGTGGAGCTGCTGCAGGAGGGTGACGCGCTCGCCCCCGCTGAGCCATGGGCGAGCATGGAAAACACCGGCAGCTGGTAGCTCAGGCTGCAGCACGCGTGCCGATGGACAACGTCCCGCGATCCTTCCAAGATGGGGCTGTCGAACGCGAATTACTTACTGGGAGAGCACCATGAAACTGTACAACTCCGTCGGACCCAATCCTCACGTGGTCCGCATGTTCGCCGCGGAAGTTGGCGTCGAGCTGGAACTGGAAGAAGTGGACCTCATGGCGGGGGTCAACCGCCAGGCTGACTTCCTGCAGGTCAACCCGGCCGGTCAGCTGCCCTGCCTCGAGCTCGACGATGGCGCCCAGATTGCCGAGATCACGGCGATCTGCGAATACCTGGACGAAGTAGCGAACGGACCATCACTGATTGGCGATACGCCCGCGGCGCGCGCCAATACCCGCATGTGGACCCGGCGCGTGGACCTCAACATCTGCGAGCCGCTGGCGAACGGTTTTCGCTACAGTGAAGGGCTGCCACTGTTCAAAGAGCGCATGATCACCATCCCCGAAGCGGCGGAGGGTCTGAAGCAGATTGCCCGCGAGAAGCTGGCCTGGCTCGACGGGTTGATGGGTGACGGCCGACCGTACATTGCCGGTGAAAACGTCTCGCTGGCCGATGTGCTGCTCTTCTGCATGCTGAGCTTCGGTAACACCGTGGGCCAGCCCTTCGATCAGAGCCTCGAGAACATCAAACCCTGGTTCGATCGCATGGCTGAGCGTCCCAGCGCCGCCGCCTGAGCCCCCACATTCTTCCCCCGCGCCCTCCCGGCGCGGGTGGCTTTTGTGCACCTGCACACATTTAACACGCCCCGCAGTCCCTGCCAGGCCCGATTTTCGACCTGAATCCCGCGTAACTGCCTGATCTTCGCCTATATTTGACGCTACTTTGACATTCAAGGGGCCATAGTGCGCCTTGTCCGACACGTTGCTGGGGTAAGACAATTGTGTTACCTTAAGTAGCATTGGTTGTAACCATATAACACGAGCTCTGCTGAGTACCATGCGTAAAACCTACCTTACTGCTATCGCGATTGCCCTGGTCCTGGCCGGCTGGCTGGCATCTGGCGCCGTTTCCGACGAGCCGCCCGTACGCCACGCAAGCATCGCCGAGCTGCAGCGCGAACAGGCGCGCATCGACGAGGAAGCCGCCCCCACCCGCGTGCGCGTGCAGGTCATCGACGCCACCAATCAGAGCCGTATCGTCAAGGTCCGCGGCAAGACGACGAACAAGCGCACGGTGGAAGTCAAAGTCGAGCTGTCCGGCTCCATCATCAATCGCCCCGTCGAGCGCGGCACAGCCGTTGCCAGGAACGACCTCCTCTGTGAGATTTCCATAGAAGACCGGGACGTGGCGCTCAACGAAGCGCGCGAGTCGCTCAACCAGGCACGCATCGAATACCAGGGTGCGCTGAGCCTGAGAGAAAAAGGTTACAACTCCGAGACGGCCATCGCCGGCGCCAAGGCACGCCTGGCAGCAGCGCAGGCTGAGCTCAGCCGCCGTGAGCTTGCGCTCAGCAAAACCCAGGTCCGCGCGCCGTTCAACGGCATCGTCGAGGACGTCCATCAGGAAATTGGTGATTACGTCACCCCGGGCGCCAGCTGCGCCACGGTCGTCGACATGGACCCGATGCTGCTCGTCGGCCGGGTCTCCGAAAACGACGTCATCGACCTTGCACTGGGTCAGCCGGCTACCGGATATCTGCGCAACGGCGCGGTTGTCACCGGTCCCGTGAGCTTCATCGGCCAGCAGAGCGATCCGACCACGCGCACCTACGCCATCGAGATTGAGCTCGACAACGCTGACGGCCAGCTGCGCTCCGGCATCACCACCGAAATCCACGTGCCCGTCGACAGCGTGATGGCGCAGAAAGTCAGCCCGGCACTCTTCAGCCTTGCTGACGACGGCGGTATTGGCGTACGCACCGTCAACGCCGAAAACGTGGTCGAGTTCCACCGTATCGAAATCCTGGCGGACGACAGCGATGGCGTCTGGGTATCCGGGCTGCCGAATCGTGCGGCCATCATCGTCGTCGGGCAGGAGCTGGTCACCGCCGGTGAACGCGTCGATCCGATTTTCCAGGACGGCATCACCCTGATGGACCAGCAGACCGCTGCCGCACCTGAAGATCCTGATGCGGCGGCGAACATGACCGTTCACGTGCCCGAACACAGCAACGCCGCCTACTAACCGCTCCACCGGAGCCGCCCACTATGTACGCCTTCATCGAAGCCGCAATCGCGCGCTCGCGCACGACCATGCTCATCATGCTGATGGTGGTCATCGCGGGCCTGATCTCCCGAGCCGTCATCCCGGTCGCGAACGATCCGGACATCGACGTTCCGTTCTTTGTCGTCACGGTTGTCCATGAGGGCATCTCGCCAGGCGATGCCGAGCGGCTCCTTGTCATGCCGCTGGAAACCGAGATCAGAGACGTTGAGGGCGTAGAAGAATTTACCGCGTTCGCCTCGGAAGGCTCCGGTACCATCATGATCGAGTTCGACGCCGATCACGATCTCGACAAAGCGCTGATGGATACCCGCGAAGCCGTCGACCGGGCAAAAGCGGAGTTCCCATCCACCGCAGAGGAGCCCATCGTCGTCGAAGCCAGCGTCGACGACTTTCCGATCCTGCAGGTCAACGTCGTCGGCGACGTGCCGGAACGCATGCTGTACAACGTGGCACTGGATCTGCGCGAAGCCGTCGAGGCGCTGCCCGAGGTTTTGTCCGCAGACATGTTCGGCCACCGCGAAGAGCTGCTGGAAGCCGTCATTGACCCCAATCAGCTCGAAGCTTACGCCATCTCCTCCGAGGAGCTGATCAACACCATCGTTCGCAACAACCGGCTGATACCCGCCGGCAGCCTGGACACCGGCGAAGGCCGCTTCTCGGTCAAGGTACCCAGCATCATCGAGGAAGCGAGCGACATCTTCGAGCTGCCGGTGCGCACGGAAGGCGATACCGTCGTGACCCTCGGCGATGTCGCCACCGTTCGCCGTACGTTCAAGGACCGCGAAAACTACGCGCGGGTGAACGGCCAGTCGACCATCTCGCTGCAGCTGAAAAAGCGTGCTGATGCCAACATTCTCAGCACCATTGCCGCCGCCAAAGAGGCCGTCGAGGAATTCCGCCCGAGCCTGCCGAGTCGAGTTGAAGTGTTTTACTCCACCGACCAGGCGCCTTTCGCCCAGGGTCAGGTCACCGAGCTGCAGGGCAACATCTTCACGGCGCTGGGCCTGGTAATGGTCATCGTCGTCGCCGCGATGGGCTTCCGCAGCGGCGTGATCGTCGGTCTTGGCATTCCCGTGTCGTTCCTCTTCTCCCTGATCTTCGTCTACCTCCTCGGCTACACGTTCAACTTCATGGTGATGTTCGGCATGCTGCTGGGTCTCGGCATGCTCATCGATGGCGCCATTGTCGTCACCGAGTACGCCGACCGGAAAATGATCGAAGGGTATGAACGCCGCGCCGCCTACACGCTGGCCGCCAAGCGCATGTTCTGGCCGGTGACGGCGTCCATTGCCACCACGCTGGCCGCTTTCCTGCCGCTCATGTTCTGGCCTGGCGTCTCCGGCAAATTCATGCGCTACCTGCCGGTCACCGTGTTCACCGTCTTGTCCGGCTCGCTTCTCTACGCGCTGGTGTTCGGCCCCGTGCTGGGGTCGCTCTTCGGCAAAGCCGGCAGCCGTGACAAAAAGTCCATGGAAACCCTGAAGCAGCTCGAGGACGGCGATCCCCGTGTGCTGCGCTCCATCACCGGGCTCTATGCGCGTCTCCTGTCCTTTGCGTCTCGCTATGCCATCGTCACCATGGCAATCACCGTGGCCGTGCTTTTCGGCACGTTCACCGCCTATGGTGAGTACGGTCGCGGCTTCGTGTTCTTCTCAGACTCCGAACCAAAGTTCGCCAACGTCTCAGTGCGCGCGCGCGGCAACCTCAGCGTGGATGAAATCAACGAGCTGGTCCGTGAAGTCGAGGCGGAGGTGCTGGAAGTCAAAGGCATCATGAACCTGAATTCCACCACGCTCCTGACCGGCCGACCGAGCCGCAGCGGCAGCATGGACCGCATCGGTCAGATGTTCCTCGAGCTCCATGACGAGAACGAACGAGACCGCAGCGGCACCGAGATCTTCGAGGAAATCCGCACGCGTACCGCCAACTTCGCCGGCGTCAGCGTCGAGGTGGAGAAGATGGAACAGGGCCCACCGGTGGGCAAACCCATCCTGCTCGAGTTCTCCTCGCACGACAAAGACCTGCTCGAGCCTGCCGTCACCCGCGTGGTCGACTACATGACCAACGAGATGCAGGGTATACGCGACATCGACGACACCCGCTCGCTCCCCGGCGTGGAGTGGGAACTGTCCGTAGACAGAGCTCAGGCAGCCATCTACGGCGCTGACGTAAGCCAGGTGGGTATCGCCGTGCAGCTCATCACCAACGGCGTAAAGGTCGGCGAGTATCGCCCGGACCGGGCTGACGACGCCGTCGACATCCGAGTGCGTTATCCCAGCGAAGAGCGCGGCATCAGCGCCCTTGCGGAGCTGAAAATTGCGACGCCCAACGGACTCGTGCCGGTATCGAACTTCGTCACCAAACAGGCCACCCCGAACATCGACACCATTCAGCGCAACGACGGCATCCCCGTCGAACAGATTCGTGCGGGTGTTGCGCCAGGCGTGCTGGCTGACGACAAGGTCCAGGAGCTGCAGGCGTGGATCGCCGAGCAGGACTGGCACCCGGATCTCAACATCGAGTTCCGCGGCGCCAACGAGGAGCAGGCTGACTCCATGGCGTTTGTCAGCGTCGCTTTCGGCCTCTCGCTGCTCCTCATGTTCGTGCTGCTCGTTACCCAGTTCAACAGCTTTTACCAGAGCCTTCTGATTCTCTTTGCCGTCGTGCTCTCGACCGCCGGCGTGCTGCTGGGTCTCCTCATTACCGGCAGTCCGTTCAGCGCCGTTCTGACGGGTGTGGGCGTGGTGGCGCTTGCCGGCATCGTCGTGAACAACAACATCGTGTTGATCGATACGTACAACCACCTGCGGCGAGAGCAT
>JAAUXY010034229.1_pt1 | contig 16756 bp, 13 predicted proteins | sample 7278121 | NCBI WGS metagenome assembly JAAUXY01 (sample SAMN14350117, study PRJNA611818) | marine sediment metagenome | isolation source: surface marine sediment (1.8m) | place: French Polynesia: Moorea | collected 2018-08 | reverse complement strand
GCCCGCGCCCTGGCCGGCACGCCGAAGGTGGTGCTCTTCGACGAGGCCAACTCCGGGCTCGACCGGCGCAGCGACGACACGCTCAAGACCGCGATCGCCAGCCTCAAGGGCGCGGCCACCGTCATCCTGGTGAGCCATCGTCCCTCGCTGCTCGCTCTGGCCGACCGGCAGTTCCTGCTTCAGGACAGCCGGCTCAAGCTCAAGGCCGAGCCGCAGGCGCCGCAAGAGGAGGCATCGGCCTGATGGGCGCCCTGGTCCCAGCCAGCACCGGGGGCGCCCAGAGGCAGCGCCACGATCGCCTGGAGCAGATCCTGCAGAGCGGCGAGCTGGGGGAGTTCCGGGCGATCTCGGACATCGCCGCCTGCCTCATGCCGCTGCTCTCGGCCCTGGGCTGGCACGGCAACCCGCGGCAGCTCGCGGAGGCCATGCCGCACTTCGCCGACAGCCTCGACATCGTCGACCTGCTCAACGTCCTGGCCAACCTGAACTACGTCACCCGGCCGGCCGAGCTCAGCCTCGACCACCTGGATCCTCGGCTGCTGCCCTGCCTCTTCGTGCCGGATGACGGCGCGGCCAAGGTGCTGCTCGAAGAAGCCGACGGCGGCTTCCGGGCCTTCGACGCCGCGACCGCCGAGACCGGCTTCCAGGCCGCCCTGCCGATGGCGGGCACCGCCTACTTCGTCTCGGCACGGGACTCCGACGGCGAGGCCGAGCGCCGGCCGCAGGACGACTGGTTTCGGTCGGTCGCGCAGCGCTTCCGCGGCCTGGTCCTGCAGATGCTGGGGATCACCTTCCTCAACAGCGTCCTGGCCCTCGCCGTGCCGCTGTTCATCATGACGGTCTATGACCGGGTCATCCCGAGCCGGTCGCTCTCGACCCTTGGCTTCCTGTTCTTAGGGGTCCTTCTGGCCCTGGCCATAGACGCCGCCCTGCGGTTCCTCCGGGCCCGCGTCTTGGCCTACGTCGGAGCGCGCATCGACGTGATCCTCGGCGCCGCGGCGCTGCAACAGATCCTGCACCTGCCCATCGTCATGACCGAGCGTGCCACGATCGGCGCCCAGGTCTCGCGCCTCAGGCAGTTCGAATCCGTGCGCGAGTTCTTCACCGGACCCCTGGCCGGGGTCTTCCTGGAGCTGCCCTTCCTGGTGATCTTCGTCGCCGTGATCGGCCTCATCGCCGGTCCCCTGGCCTGGATCCCGATCATCCTGACCGCGGTCTTCCTCTGCGCCGCGCTCGCCATCCTGCCCAGCATGCGCGGCGCCGTGGCGGAGTCCGGCGAGGCCCGGGCCCGGCGCCAGTCCTTCGCCATCGAGATGATCTCGAACATGCGGGCGATCAAGCAGTGCGCCCTGGAGCGGACCTGGAGCGGCCGCTACCGGGAGATCGGCGCCAAGGCCGCGCTCGCCAACTTCCGGACCAGCCGGATCTCGGTCTTCGTGCAGACCCTGTCCCAGACCCTGATGTTCGCAGCCGGCATCGCCACCGCGACCCTCGGAACCTTGCAGGTGCTGGACGGGGCGATGACCGTCGGTGCCCTGATCGCCACCATGGCCCTGGTCTGGCGGGTGCTGTCGCCGCTGCAGGTCGGCTTTCTCAGCCTGACCCGGCTGGAGCAGGTCAAGCTCGGCCTGAAGCAGATGAACCAGCTGATGCGCCTCAAGCTCGAGCGGGAGCCGGGCCGGATCGGCTCGGGCCTGCGCAGCTTCAAGGGCGAGGTCGCCTTCCGCCGGGCCAGCCTGCGCTACACCGCCGATTCCGAGCCGGCCCTCTTCGGCATCAACTTCACGGTCAAGCCCGGCGAGATGGTCGCCGTGGCTGGCGCCAACGGCGTCGGCAAGTCCTCGGTCCTCAAGCTGATCGCCGGCCTCTACCAGCCCCAGGCCGGCGCGGTGATGATCGACGGCATCGACCTGCGGCAGCTCGACGTCGGCGAGCTGCGCACCTCGATCGGCTACGTCCCGCAGACCTGCCACCTCTTCCACGGCACGATCGCCCAGAACCTGCGCCTGGCCAATCCGACCGCCAGCGACGCCGAACTGGCCCAGGCCGCCCTCGATGCCGGCCTGCTGGAGGACATCCTCTCGCTGCCCGAGGGCTTCGAGACCCGCCTGACCGACCGCCTGCAGCGCCAGCTGCCGCGCGGCCTGAAGCAGAAGATCATCCTGGCCCGGGCCTACGTCACCCAGGCCTCGATCTACCTCCTCGACGAGCCCGCCTATCACCTCGACGCCGCCGGCGACACCGCGCTGATGCGCAAGCTGCAGCAGCTGCGCGGCCGGGCGACCGTCTTCATCGTCACCCAGCGCCCCAGTCACATGCGCCTGGCCGACCGCTTGATCGTGCTCGATTCCGGCATGGTCGCCCTGGCCGGGCATCCCGAGGCTGTGCTTGCAAAGATGCAGGAGGCTGCCGCGGCATGAACGCTCCCCTGATGCTTCCGAAAAAAGACGACGACGCCAAGTCGCGGGGCCGCCAGCGCACCGTGCGCTTCCTCTCCCAGCCCCTGCTGCTCGAGGAGGCCGGACCGCCGCGCCTGCTGCGGCAGCTCCTGATCACCCTCAGCGTCCTGGTCGGCGGCTTCCTGGTCCTGGCCGGCGTCACCGAGGTGCAGGAAACCGCGGTCGGCGACGGCCAGGTCATGCCGGCCGGCTCGGTCCACGTCGTGCAGCACCTGGAGGGCGGCATCGTCTCCGACCTCCGGGTCTCCGAGGGCCAGCTGGTCGAGGCCGACGAGGTGCTCGTCCTGCTCGAACGCGCCGCCGCCGAGGGCGAGCTCGAGCAGCTCAGGGCGCGCCAGGCGGCCCTCGCGGTCCGAGCCGAGCGGCTGCGCGCCTTCGTCCTCGACAGCGCGCCGGACTTTACCTCGGGCGAGACCTTCCCGGCCCTGATCCGCGACCAGGAGGCGATCCTCGAGATGCAGCGGCGGACCCGCGACAGCCAGCGCGAGGTCCTGCTGTCCCGGATCGACCAGCGCCAGGCCGAGATCGACGCCCTGGGCGAGCAACGGGCCAGCCTCGAGGCCCAGGTCGAGATCGTCGAGGAAGAGGTCGGCATGCGCGACCAGCTGCTGAAGAAGGGCCTGGTGTCGCGCGTCGTCTACCTCGAGACCAAGCGCAACCTCAGCAAGGCCCGCGGCGACCTGGCCGCAGTCGTCGGCGAGCAGGCCCGGGCCCGCGAGGCCAAGGCCGAGGCCAGGAGCAGCCTGGCCGAGCTTGAAGCGCGCCTGCGCAACGAGGCCCTCGACGAGATGGGCACGGTCAGCGCCGAGCTGGCGCAGGTGACCGAGCTGCTGGCCAAGCTGGAGGACCGGGTGGTCCGGCTCGACATCAAGGCGCCGGTGCGGGGCCGGGTCAAAGGCCTGAACACCCGCACCCTGGGCAGCGTAATCGCGCCCGGCGAGATCCTGATGGAGATCGTGCCGATCGACGACGTCATGGTCGCCGAGGTCCGGCTCTCGCCCCGCGACGTCGGACACATCCGGGTCGACCAGAAGGCCGAGGTCAGCATCAGCACCTACGACACGGTCCGCTACGGCACGATCCCGGGCACCGTGACCCAGGTCTCGGCCTCGACCTTCCAGGACGAGAACGGCGAGCCCTACTACAAGGCGACGATCTCCCTGGACAAGAACCATGTCGGCAATCAACCCGAGCGCAACCTGATCCTGCCGGGCATGGTGGTCGACGCCCGGATCAACACCGGCGGCAAGACCCTGCTGGAGTACCTGCTGAAGCCGGTCTACCGCTCGCTGGACAACGCCTTCGACGAGCGCTGAGCCGGCCTCCGGGCCGTAAAGCCTGCGTTAACCTTAAGGACATAGACTGCGGCATTGTCCAGGGCGAAGGCGCCCGGCGGAATCGCAGGAATGCGAGACTCTCCCGACGGCAAGAGCCCGTCGCCGCCCGCCCGCCCGAGGGCTTGACGACACGAGGAGAGCGCAGATGGGACCGACCGCCCCAGCCGCTAGAGAGGCACATGGCCTGACCGCAGGCGCCGAACTCCACGGCAGCGATCAATTCGCCGGCAATCGCCAGCTGGCCTGGATCATGTCCCAGTTCCGGCCCAACGAGCAGACGCCTTTCCAGTTCCTCCTGCTGTTCCGCTTCACGCTACTGAACATCATCGCCTTCGCCCTTCTGGGCGCGGCCTGGTTCCAGGGCTTCGTCGAGATGGTGACGATGGCCGACCAGACCCGCCTTTGCGCGATCATCTTCCTCGTCTTTCTGGTCGGCCTGGTGTTCTGCGCCCTTCGGGTCTGGCAGACCAGCCGCGAGCTGAACCTGTTGCACGATTTCGATCCCCTGGTGCCCTCCAAGGCCGCCGCCTACCTGGCGCAGGTCCGCGGCCGCAGCGACGGCAGCCGCGCGATCCTCTCCGCCGCGATGCGGATCAAGCTGAGCCAGCGCATTTCGGGCATCCGGCACATCGCCGGCAGCCTGGTCCTGCTCGGCCTGGTCGGCACGGTGGTCGGCTTCATCATCGCCCTGTCCGGCGTCGATCCGGAGAAGGCCTCCGACATCGAATCGGTCTCGCCCATGGTCTCGACCCTGGTCGCGGGCATGTCGACCGCGCTCTACACCACCCTGGTCGGCGCGATCCTCAACCTCTGGCTCATGGCCAACTACCGGCTCCTGGCCGGCGGCACCGCGAAGCTGATCACCGGCTTGATCGAATTCGGTGAACACCATGCCGAATCTTGATTTCTTCGACGACGAGGAGGGCACGGACACCGTCTTCCGTGACGTGATCCTGCTCGCCCTCGCCGGCTTCGTGGCGATGGTGATTCTGCTGCTGCCGCACCTCAACCCGCCGGCCAAGGCCAAGGAGAGCATCGACAGCCCGGGCAACGTGATCGTCGAGCTGCGCTGGTCCGACAGCGTCGACGCCGACGTCGACCTCTGGGTCGAGGCGCCCGGCGACGTGCCGGTCGGCTATTCCAACAAGGGCGGCCAGATCTTCAACCTGCTGCGCGACGACCTCGGCCGCCAGGCCGACGTCACCAACCTGAACTACGAGGTCTCCTACAGCCGCGGCGTGCCGGCCGGCGAGTACACGGTCAACGTCCACATGTACCGCAACAACGAGGGCATCTTCCCGCTGCCGGTGTCGATCGTGGTCAGCATCAAGCGCAACCCCAAGGAGGCGGCGCGCCAGATCCTCAACACCCAGGTGACGCTGCGGCGCGACGGCGAGGAGCTGACCGCCTTCCGCTTCTCGCTGGACCGGGAAGGCTATCTTCTGCCCGGCAGCGTTCACGACCTGCCAAAGCCGCTGCGCGCCGCGAGGTCGTGATGAACGAGCTGCTTCCGTTCTTCGCCGGCGTCACGGTGCTGGCCGGCATCCTGGGCAGCATCGCCATCTGGACACCGCGCAAGGTCTGGCTGAAGTGCACCGCGCTCTGCACCCTGGCCTTCTTCCTGCCCGTCGCCTACTTCACCATGACCGATCTGCTGAGCCGGCCGAAGCCGGCCGATCTGGAATGGCTGCACCGCCAGGCCAAGCAGGCCCAGGTCCTCGGCACCCGCATGAAGGAAGGCGAGGCGATCTACGTCTGGCTGGAAATGGAAGGCGTGACCGAGCCCCGGGCCTACGTCCTGCCCTGGGACAAGCAGCTGGCGAAGCAGATGCACGGCGCCAAGCGCGAGGCCGAAAGCAAGGGCCAGCCCCTGATGATGGGCAAGCCCTTCCAGCCGAGCCTCGAGCAGCGCGAGAAGAAGTTCTACGCCGCGCCGCAGCCCAAGCTGCCGCCGAAGGTGCCGGCGGAGGCCGAGAGGCCCCTCGAGTTCGAGCACCAGAGCTCGCGCGAGGATCTCCAAACCCTGACCGCGCCGCCGGAGGTGAACCTGCCCGCCCTGGCGCAGCCCTCGCAGAACCGGCACCGCTGACGGCGCCGGATCCGCCGGTATCTGGCGGCACCGCATGGAACCGCGTGACCGGTCCGGGGCCTCGCGGGGCGGGCCGACAGATTCAGGAATAAATTCCTCTTCCGCCCGTTAACAGAGCCTTATACGAAGCGCGGGATACTTGAGCCTCCACTGCCGTTCGCAGCAGCACAGGGGGGAAGAGCGATGCTCTGGTGGTCCATCAGGACGGTGTTCCTGGTCGGTTTCGTGGTCTTCGGGGCCAGTTTCCTCGCGAAGCAGGACTGGAGCGGACCGGCGGCCGACAGGGCGCCGCAGACCGCGGCCGTGGCCCGCAGCGAAGCGCCCATGCAATACAGCGGCAACGAGATGAGCATCCCGGTGTCCCGGGACGGCCATTACTACCTTGACGTGATGATCGACGGCGCCGAGGTGCCCTTCCTGGTCGACACCGGTGCCAGCGGCATCTTCCTCAACCACGAGGCCGCCGACGCGATCGGCATCAACTTCGACGAACTGAACTACACGATCCGCACCAAGACCGCCAACGGCTACGGCCGGGCCGCGCCGGTCCGGCTCCGCGACCTGCGGATCGAGGAGATCTACCTGGAGGACGTCGATGCCATCGTCAACGATGCGCCGATGTCGATCTCGCTCCTGGGCATGAGCTTCCTGTCCCGCCTGGAGAGCTACGAAGTCCGCAACGGCTACCTGATCCTTCGCTGGTAGGCGCCGCGCCGCCGCGGCGCACGCCTCTCGGAGCCGCGATCCCGCGGGCGGCCGCGCGGACGGCGTATGCCCGCGGACGCCGAGGTCGGATCGCCGGCGGGAGCCGCCGAAGCTCCAGGCTCCTTAGTATCAGCGGGACGGCCGCCTCGGAGAAGCCACCCCCGGAAAGACGAAGAGACCTCGGCCGCTCAGGGCCAGGTCTCTTGCCGATCCATCGAGGCCTGTCTTGATCGCCGACGCTCCGGCCGGGCTGCTCTCCAGGGCGCAGGCCCCGCCCTGGGGAGTGTCTCCCGCGTCGATCAGGGGGTGTTTGTGCTGAGGTGCGTGGCGAAGCCCTGGAAAGCGCTGTCGACCGAGGTGCCGAGCGTCGTCAGTCCACCGACGATGGCGAGACCGATCAGGGCAGCAATAAAGGCGTATTCCATGGAGGTCGCGCCGGATTCGTCCCTGACGAAATTCTTGAGGTGCGACATGAACGCCATCCCTTCCCGATATCCAAACAGACAGACTTATGAATACTGCCTGGAATCTGTTAATAAATGTTTTCGTCACAGGTAATGTCACACAGGTATTTCTTCTATACTTATATAGTAACCAGCCGTTTACCAGGAGTCGGCCTCACGACAGGCGGCGAATATTGGCGGCTTCGGTCTGGGCCGGCGCTCTCGGGCCGAGGACACGCGCGGCAGGCAGGCGCAGGGTGATCTTGGTCCCCTCCGCGAGTTCGCTCTCCAGCGCGACCCTGCCGCCGTGCAGCTCGACGATCTTTTTTGCGATGGGCAGGCCCAGGCCGGTCCCGGGGTAGCGCCGCGATCTGACGTTGTCGACCTGCTCGAAGGGCTCGAAGACCAGCTCGTGGTGCTGGCGGGCGATGCCGATGCCGCTGTCCTGGACCGAGAGCCAGAGGCCGCCGTCGGCTTCGCGACCTGCGGCCAGGGTCACGCTGCCACCCTCCGGGGTGAACTTGATGGCATTGGACAGGAGGTTGAGCAGGATCTGCTTCAGCAGCCGGACGTCGACGCAGACCCGCGGCAGATCCGACGGCACCTCATCGACGACCGTCAGCCCGGCATCCTGGGCGCGCTGTCCGATCAGCCTCAGGCAGGCCTGGACGACGTGGGCGAGCTCCGCGTCCTCCTCGCAGAGCTCCATGCGTCCCGCCTCGATCTTGGAGATGTCGAGGATGTCGTTGATCAGGCCCAGCAGATCGCCGCCGCTCTCGCGGATGCTTTCGGCGAACTGCCGGTACTCGCGGCTGCCGAGCGCGCCGTAGCGCTCCTGCAGCAGGACCTCCGAGAAGCCGATGATCGAGGTCAGCGGGGTCCGCAGCTCGTGGCTCACGTTGGCCAGGAACATGGACTTCGCGTCGTTCGCGGACCTGGCCGAGGCCGCGATGTCCTTGGCCCGGCGCAGCGCCGCCTGGGCCGACTTCAGGGCGGTGAGGTCGCGCAGAAAGGCGCAGGCGTAGCGCTGGCCGCCGGGGTCGACCAGGTTCGCGCCGATTTCGACGGGCAGGATCGTGCCGTCGCGACGCCTGTGGTTGGCCTCGAAGCGCAGCGAGCCTTGGTCGGTCAGGCTTTGCCAGCGCGCCTGCCAGCGTTCGGCGCCCAGCGTCGGATCGAGGTCGTGAATGGTCTTCGAGAGCAGTTCGTCGCGATCGTAGCCCAGGCTTTCGCAGGCACGGCGATTGGCGTAGAGCAGCCGGCCGGCGGGATCGATCCACAGAACCGCGACCGCGGCGTCCTCCAGGGCGAGCCGGGGCAGCTGAGTCGTCCGTTCCGCCGCCTTCCGCCGGGCCGCCAGGCGCTCCAGCAACACGACTGCCAGCAAGACCGACAGGACGGCGACGAGGCCCGTAGACATGGGACGGCTTCACCCGATTCTTGGACTCTTTTCGCGCCGGACCGCCCGTCGCCCGGAGGGCCGGCGGTCCCGAGCGACCAGACGGTCAAGCTAGGGTGGCAAGCCTGAAAAATCGGTTATGGAGACAATGCTAAGCGTCTGAAATTAAATAGCTAATTTGGTTTACCCCGAAGTCACTATGTGGGGTATGAGAAACTCGACTCCTGGCCGATATCACTGCCCTTTGGCGTAGGGGCCGAGGGCTTCGATCAGCGGGCCCAGGTGGTGCGCGTAGCGCCGCCACTTGCCGATCGAGGAGGCGTAGAGCGGCCGGCGCACCTGCATCCGGCTGGCCGTCAGGACCGGGCGCCGGGTCTCGAAGAAGCGCGCGCAGTCCGGATGCCAGTCCAGCCCGCAGAAGGCCAGGAGCCGGCGGCCGACGCCCTCGAGGTCGCCGACGAGGTCCTCGTAGTCGAGGTCGAAGATCTCGAGCGGCAGGACCTCGGCCCAGGCCGCCATCATCCTGCGATAGTCCCGGTAGAAGCGGCCGAGAGCGGCGAGATCGAAACTGTACTCCTGGCCCCTGGCGAAATTCTGGAAGAAGCAGGACAGGCAGGTGTCCAGGGCATCGCGGCGGCAGTGCACGATCCGCGCTTCGGGAAACAGCAGGGCAATCAGGCCCAGGTGGCGGAAGTTCAGCGGCGCCTTGTCTGTGACGACCGCCGCGCCGGCGGCCGGGGCCAGGCTCTCCTTGCGATAGCTCTCGGCGAAGCCCTCCAGGACCGGCCGCGGCACAGCGGGCAGGCACTCCGGATAGACCGCGTCGCCCGGGCAGCGGCCGCCGAGCGCCTCGGCGATGCGGTCGAGGTAGGGCAGCTCGCCCGCGCCGAAGACCGCGGGGTGGCTGGCCAGGACCTGCTCGGCCAGCGAGGTCCCCGAGCGCGGCATCCCGACGATGAAGACCGGGGTGGCGCGGCCCCCGCCGCCCCGCGGCCGGGTGGCCAGGAGCGCGCGATCGCAGACCGCGAGGATGCGCTCGAGGTAGGCGCCGCCGTAGGCCGGGTTGGGCCGGGCGCCCTTGGCCCGGTTGCCCTCCAGGTAGTGCCCGAAGGCGCGGTCGCAGTCGCCCAGGTCGTCGTAGACCTTGCCGGCCGCAAAGCCCAGAAAGCAGCGCGCCGACTGAGACAGCCGAGGCTTGGTCAGCAGGCGCTGCAGCGAGGCGATCAGCGGATCGCCCGGCGTGACCCGGATCGACTGCGCCAGGTTGAAGTGCGCTTCGGCGTAGTCCGGGTCCAGCGCGACGGCCCGTCGATAGCCGGCCTCGGCCTCCCCGGTCCGGCTCTGGGCGCCCAGCACGTAGGCCAGGTTGTGATGGAAGACTGCGTTGTCCGGCTGCAGCGCCAGGGCCTTGCCGATCAGCCGCTCGGCCGCGTCGAAGTTGCCGCGGCCGATCTCCACCGTGCCCAGCAGGTGCCAGGCGTCGGCGTTGCGGTCATCCTCCTTGACGAGCCGGGCGTAGACCCGAGCTGCACCAAGAAGCCGGCCGGCCTTCTGGAGGGCGATGCCCTGCTTCAGCGCCTGGCGCGCCGCCGCCACCTCACCGCAGGTCCGGCTGGATGTCGCGCAAGTCCGGATCGAAGCCGTCTTCCCAGGGGAAGCGCCCCGCCCTGTCGGGCCAGACGCAGTGCAGGACCGGGAAGTCGTCGCCGCCGTAGTACCAGCGGGCGTAGCCGAGGTAGTCCGGATAGTGCGCCGGCGCCACCGCCCGCATCGCGCAGTCGAAACCGTCGATGATCCCGGCGTGGCGCCCCTCCGCCTCGAAGACCGCGCCGGCCTTCAGGTCTTCGCCGATCGCGTTGATCATGGCGTGCATGAGCTCGGCATTGAGGCCGACGATCAGGATCTCCGGCCGCGCGAAGGCCTCGAAGAGGCCGATCGAATAGCCGAAGCCCGGCCCGTCGGCGTCCCCCGAGACCAGCATGACGTGCCAGCCGAACTCGGCGATGTTGTCCCGAATGGTGGTCTCCAGGTCGTCCTGGAGCTCCCAGGCCGCGTCGGGCGTCTCGCGCCAGGCCGACCAGTGGCGGCAGAGCTTGCCGACCAGCGGTGCCAGCGAGGCGTCGCGCGCCAGAAGGTGCTTCAGGCAGACCAGCCTGCAGCTCTCCGACGGCAGGTCGCGGTGATCCTGGCCGCAGAGGAACTGCCAATCCCCGTCGGCGTCATGGGAGACGTGGAGGATCGGCTGCCTCTCCTCGATCACGTGCGAGCAGGTGAAGACTCCGAGGTCGGGCGACGGCAGATCGTGTGGCATGGCCCGGATCCTAAGGTCGGCGGCCTGAAGCCTTGGTTAACCCTGGCGCGCGCCGGCCTCCCGGGCCGCCGGGTCACGCCTTGCGCCTGCCCTCCAGCTCTTCGATGTTGCGCGGCCAGTCGGACTTGAGCAGGCGGGAAAGCGAGCGGTCGGCCAGGATCCGGCCCTCGGTCTGGCAGCGCGGGCAGTAGTTGGTCTCGTTGCTGGCGTGGCGGATCCGCTGGACTTCCGTGCCGCAGACCGGACAGGGCTGGCCGAACTTGCCATGCACCGCCATCTCGGGCCGAAAGGCGGTGACCTTGCCGGGAAAGCCGTCGCCGGTCTCCCGGCGCAGGCGGTCGCACCACGCGTTCAGGGTCTCCCGGGCCCCGGCGAAGAGCCGCTCGACCTCGGCATCGCCGAGCTTGGCGGTCATGGCGACCGGCGAGAGCCGCGCCCGGTGCAGGATCTCGTCCGAATAGGCGTTGCCGATGCCGCTGAAGATCCGCTGGTCGGTCAGGGCGCGCTTCACGGTGTGGTTCTCCCGCCGCAGGGCGGCGGCGAAGTCGGCCAGCGTCGTCTCCAGGACCTCCAGCCCGCCGGGATGGTGCGCCAGCATGGCCGCGCGTCCCGCCTCGGCGTGGAGCGAGGCGCGCCTCTTGGACCCCGCCTCGGTCAGGATCAGGGTCCCCGTCGGGAAATCGAAGGCCGCCAGGCCGCGCTTCCCAGGGATCTCCGCGCCCGCCTCCTTCCAGTGCAGACGGCCGGCGATCATCAGGTGCAGGACCAGCCAGAGGTCGCCCTCGAAGCCCAGGGCGATGCGCTTGCCAAGGCGCAGGATCTCGACCGCCGGGCGGTCCGTGAAGGCCGCCAGCGGCGGCGCGACGCTGCGCAGCAGGAAGGGGCTGCTGCGCCGGATCCCGGCCAGGGGCTGGCCGAGCAGCCGCGGCTTCAGGGCCTCGATGTAGTCGGTGATGTCGGGCAGCTCCGGCATGGCGGGCCATCCTCCCCCGCCCGCCGTCCGCGATCAATCCTGGACCCCGTGCCGCCGTCTCCGGCTTGGCGAGGGCGCGCCTAATCCGAATGGGACAGGATGTTCAGGGTCCGGCCAAGAGGATCGCGGACGAAAAAGCGCCGAACACCCCAGGGCTCGTCGGTGAGCTCGTAGACGATCTCGTAGCCGGCGGCGATCGCCCGCCGATAGATTTCGTCCAAGTCGTCCACCTCGATGGAGAGATCAGGAACGTCCGTTCCCGAGCCGCCGTCGCTGGCGATGCTGATCTGGGGCGGTGCCGACGCCTCGGCCGCAAAGGTCAGGATCCAGCCCAGGTCCATCACGACCTGGAGGTCAAGCAGGGTCTCATAGAAGTCCCGGGCCGAGCTGGGATCCGCCGCCTTGAGGTTGGCGACAATGCGTCGAACGGTCATGAAAGACTCTCCGGCTGGATAGAGCATGCGTTACAGCCTGTATCTACAGCCGTGCTCGCCTGCCGTCTTGAACATTTGTTACCCGATCGGACGCCTCGACATCGACCCGGCTGCAGCCGCCCGGTCTGGTAAGGCCGTAGGCGGCTGCAGCCTTGCAAAGATGACTGCTTCCGGTGTCTAGGGCATCATCCGATCAGATGGAATCGCTCTGCGATCCATCTGATCGGGTTTAATGCCGGAACTTCAAGGTATTGGCGCACTACTCCCGGCCAGACGCGAACGCGTCTGATCGGGAAGTGCGCTAAACCTTCGGCTCCAGGGTGACGCTGTAGAGGTCCTGCTCGGCGATGTCCTTGAGGGTGACGGTCATGGCCTCGCTCTCGCCGTCGATGTCGACCTGGCCGAAGAACTGCAGGCCGTCGGAGGGCGGCAGGTTCTTCTTCCCCTCGGGCGGGTGCTTAGCGAAGACCACCTGCGGGCCAAAGGTGTTGTCGACCGCGTTGGGCCCGTAGGATCCGGCGTGGATCGGCCCGGAGACGAATTCCCAGAAGGGCTCGAAGTCCTGGAACTGCGCCTTGTCCGGGTCGTAGAAATGGGCCGCGGTGTAGTGCACGTCGGCGGTGAACCAGACCGTGTTCTTGACGTCGTTGTGCTTGATGAAACGCAGCAGGTCGGCGATCTCGTGCTCGCGGCCGAGCACCTGGCCGTCGCCGTTGGCACCGTTCTCGAAGTTCTCATCGCCGTCGCGCACCACCAGGCCGACGGGCATGTCCGAAGCGATCAGCTTCCAGGTCGCCTTGCTGGCCAGCAGCTCCCGCTTCAGCCAGGCGATCTGCTCCCGCCCCAGGAAGGCCGTCTCGGGGCCCGGCTGCGGCTGCCGGTTCCGGCCGTTGTCCGCCCGGAAGCTGCGCTTGTCGATCATGAATATGTCGAGCAGCGGCCCGTAGTGGATGACCCGGTGGATCTGCTCGGCGTCCATCCCCGTGGTGCGGATCGGCATGTACTCGAGGAAGGCGCGGTTCGCCCGCGCGGCCAGGAGGCCGACGCTCTTGACGCTGTAGCGGTCGTCGGTGAGGACCTCGTTGGGGTACCAGTTGTTCACCGTCTCATGGTCGTCCCACTGGGCCAGGACCGGCACCTCGGCATTGCAGCGCTGCACGTTGGCGTCCATCAGGTTGTACTGGTAGTTGCCGCGGAACTCGGTCATGGTCTCAGCGACCTTGGACTTTTCCTTGGTGACGACGTTCTTCCAGATCGTGCCGTCCTCCAGCTTGCGCTCGGCCTCGATGGGGCCGTCGGCGTAGATCGTGTCGCCGGAGTGGATCAGGAAGTCCGGCTGGCTGCGGCGCATCGCCTCGTAGCCCGTCATGCCGCCCCAGTCCTCGTTGATCCCCCAGCCCTGGCCGCAGGTGTCGCCGGTCCAGCAGAAGCGGAGCGACCGCTTCTGCGCCGGCGCGGTCCGGAAGCGGCCGACCAGAGGCTCGCTCTCGGCGTTGACGTCGGCCAGGTCCTGGAATCGGACCCGGTAGAATATCTCCTGGCCGGAGGGCAGGTCGCGCAGCTCCATCTTGGCGGTGAAATCGCTGGTGCTGATCGCCGCGGGGCCGCGCAGCCGCCTGGCGTCGCGGAAGGACTCCGTGGTCGCGTAGTCCACGATCATGCGCGACGGCCGGTCGGCCCGGGCCCAGATCACGCCCGAGGTCATGCCGACGTCGCCGCTCTGCAGCCCATGGGTCAGGCGCGGCCGGGCCGCGGCGAAGGACAGGCGCGGCGCCGCGACCAGCCCGGACAGGGCCAGGCCCGCACCGGCCGAAGCCTGGGTGAGAAACCGGCGACGGGAGAATAGGAAGTTAAACTTATTTCCTGCAGACATATCGGCTCGCTCCTGATCGAGTCCTCTGGAGAGCCGAGAGTTTGCGACAGGAGCGTGACAGGAAGGCCGTCCCTTCGGTGACAGGCGTTTGACGCGCCTCGGCCTGCGGGGCGACGGCAGCGGTCGGTACCTTAAGCGCAATTTAAGGCGCCTTGGTCACTATGCCCCGTCCGCCGACTCCGATGGCAGGGGCCTTCACGTGAGCAAGATGGCGCAGGAGCGGGCAGTTCTGGGCCCGGTCGATCTTCCCTTGCAGGAAAAGATCCGGCTCTTCTGCCTGGCCGAGGAGACGGCGCACATCGGCCATTGGCGCTGGACCGTCGACAGCGGCCATCTCTATTGGTCCGACGAGGTCTACCGGATCCACGGGCTCGACCCGGACGGCTTCGAGCCTTCCATCGACGGCGCCATCGCGGCCTATCATCCCGACGACCGCGAGCTGGTCCGGCGCCATCTGGAGCGCTCGCTGGCCGACAAGGAGGGCTTCGGCTTCGAGCTCCGCCTGGTGCGGCCGGACGGCGGCCTGCGCCATGTCGTGGTCCAGGGGCTCTGCGAGCTGGACGACCACGGCAAGGTCGAGGCCCTGCTCGGCGTGGTCCAGGACGTCACCGAGCGGCGCCTGGCCGAGCGGGCGCTCAGCGCCAGCGAGCAAAGGTTCCGGGACTTCGCCGACGTCGCCTCCGACTGGTTCTGGGAGATGGACGCCCAGCTGCGCATCGTCTATCTGTCCGACCGCTGGAGCGACATCACCGGGCTCGACCCGACCGGCCTGCTGGGCAAGACCCGGCGCGAGTTCATCAGCAACCCCGACACGCCCTACGTCCAGGCCCACCTCAGGCAGCTGGACGCCCGGGAGCCCTTCAAGGACTTCCGCTACGAGCACGTCGATGCCTCCGGCAGGAGCCATCACTGGCAGATCAGCGGCAAGCCGATCTACGACGATCAGGGGATTTTCAGGGGCTACCGCGGCACCGGGACCGACGTCACGGCCGAGGTCGAGCTGCGCCGCGCCGAGCGGGTGGCAAAGGAGCAGGCCGAGCTGGCCAACCGGGCGAAGTCCGACTTCCTGGCGAACATGAGCCACGAGATCCGGACGCCGCTGAACGGTGTCCTGGGCATGCTCGGCCTTCTGCTCGACACCGAGCTGGACGAGGATCAGCACCTCTTCGCTTCGGTTTCCCGGCGCTCGGGCGAGCAGCTTCTCGACCTCATCAACGACCTCCTCGACTTCTCGAAGATCGAGTCCGGCAAGGTCGAGCTCGAGATTGCCAGCTTCAATCTGATCTCCGCCGTCGACGGGGTCGCCGAGCTGCTCAGCCAGCGCGCATCGGACAAGGAGATCGACTTCGCCGTCTTCGTGTCGCCCGAGATCCCGACGCAGCTGACGGGCGACGTCGGACGCCTGCGGCAGATCCTGATGAACCTGACCGACAACGCCATAAAGTTCACCGACGCCGGCGGGGTCGCGATCGAGGTCTTGCTGGATCCGGTTTCGCGCGCCGACGGCCTCATCTGCCTGCGCTTCGACGTCACCGACAGCGGGATGGGCATACCGCCGGAGGAAATGGACAAGCTCTTCCAGCGCTTTTCCCGGATCGACGATTCCTCGACCCGGCGGCACGGCGGCTCCGGGCTGGGTCTCGCGATCAGCAAGCAGCTGGTCGAGCTGATGGGCGGCGAGATCGGCGTCGAGAGCGAGCCCGACGAAGGCAGCCGCTTCTGGTTTCGGGTCCCGCTCGGGATCGAGACCGGCGCCGTGGATCGATGCCGCTTCAAGGCCGCGCGATCGGCGCTGGAGAAGGAGCGCACGCTGATCGTCGAACCGCAGCCGGTCAGCCGCCGGATCCTCGACCTGCAGCTGGCCTCCCTCGGCGCCCGCGCCGTGGCCGTGGAGGGCGCCGCGGCGGCCCGGGAGGCCCTGGCGGCGGCGGGGGCGGCCGGTCGCCGCTTCACCTCGGCGGTGATCAGCGACGCGCTGGACGAGCAGGAGCGGCAGGACCTGGTCCGCCTGATCCAGGAGCAGAGCGGCGACCGGCCCCCCTTCCTGGTGCTCTCGGCCCACTACTCCGGCTTGGACGCCGCCGAGGCCAGGGAGCTGGGCTACGGCTGCTGCCTGATCAAGCCGGTGCGCCCGAGCAGCCTGCTCGACTGTGCCCTGCCGTCGGCCGGGACCAAGGCGGTCCGGGTGACTCCGGCCGGGCAGAACGGCGAAGGCGAGTCTGCCGGCGCCGGCGAGCCGCGCGCCCGCGTCCTGGTCGCCGAGGACAACCAGGTTAACGCCATGCTGGCCCGGACCGTCCTGGCCCAGGCCGGGCACTACGCGGACTGCGTCGGCAACGGCCGGGAGGTGCTGGAAGCTTTGGAGAGCCGTCCCTACGACATCGTGCTCATGGACATGCAGATGCCGATCATGGACGGCCTGACCACGTCGCGGCGGATCCGCGGCCTGAAGGGCGAGATCGCCCGCATCCCGATCATCGCCCTGACGGCGAACGCCATGAGCGACGACCGCGACCGCTGCCTGGACGCGGGGATGAACGACTACATCTCGAAGCCCTTCTATCCCGACGACCTGCTCCGGAAGATCCGGGCCTGGACGGCCCCCGAGGCCGCGGCGGCGAAGGACGCGGCTTGCGCCGAAGCGGCCACGGCGTCCTCGCGTGAAACGGCGCTGGGCGAGTTGCTGCGCCTGCTCGACCGGGTCGAGGCGGAACTCTATCCCGAACGGCACCT
>JAAUXY010017335.1_pt1 | contig 16769 bp, 12 predicted proteins | sample 7278121 | NCBI WGS metagenome assembly JAAUXY01 (sample SAMN14350117, study PRJNA611818) | marine sediment metagenome | isolation source: surface marine sediment (1.8m) | place: French Polynesia: Moorea | collected 2018-08 | reverse complement strand
GCGCCGGCTGGTCACCCGCCTGATCCAGGCCGGCGGCGAACAGGCGGTGACCTCCGAGGAGCGCGAGCTGACCATCCTCTTCACCGACATCGCCGATTTCACCCGCTTGTCCGAGCACATCCCGGCCGCCGAGGTCGCGGCCTTCCTCAACCAGCACTTCGCCCTGCTGGGATCCTGCGTCGAAACCGAGGACGGCACGGTGGACAAGTTCATCGGCGACGCCCTCATGGCCTTCTGGGGCGCCCCGGATCCGCAGCCCGACACGGCGGCCCGGGCCTGCCGCGCGGCCCTGGCGATGGCCGCCGCGGTGACCGCCGACAACGACAAGCGGCGGGCCGAAGGCAAGCCCCCGGTCCGACTCCGGATCGGCATCCACACCGGGCCCGTGGTGGTCGGCAACATCGGCTGGCCGGGCCGGATCAACTACACCATCGTCGGCGACACCGTGAACAGCAGCCAGCGCCTGGAGGCCCTCGGCAAGGACATGGGCGAGGGCGAGGACGTCGTCATCCTGGTCAGCGGCGCCACCGCCGGGCGCCTGGACGACGGGTTCAAGCTGGACTTCGCCGGCCGCTTCGAGGTCCGCGGCAAGAGTGACGCGCTCGAGGTCTACCGGCTGCACACCTAGCACGGCCGCAACCGCGAGACCGCGACGCCGGTCGCGCGAGGAAAGATACCTTGTTGCCTCCAGAGCAGCAGCCGTTAAGGTTGGAGCATGGTTGGTGGTTTCATGCGAGCCCTCTCGGCCATTTTTTTTGGCCCACTGTTGCTGCTGGTCGCGGCCTGCGCGAGCACGACGAATCCGCCCTTCGAGACAGAGCGACTCCTGGTGGTCGACCGGGACTACGACTATCCCTTCGTCAACCCCTTCGCCGCGACGGTGGTGGGTACGCCGACCGGCTACAAGGCCGATCTTCCCGAAGAGCAGGACGTGGTCACGGTTCGTCACGATCTGACCGTCTTCGAGGGCCGCTCGCCGCCCGACGTGTTCTGGTACGACAGGGCGCTTCGCTTCTCGATTGCGAAGCAGGAGGGCCCGGCGCCGCTGGTCTTCGTCATCGCCGGGACCGGCGGCAGCGACATCTCGCCGACCAGCCGGCTGCTCACCCGCATCCTGACCGCCGCGGGCCTGCACGTAATCAGCGTGCCCTCGCCGACCAACCCGAACTTCATCCGCAACGCCTCGACGACCGGCGTGCCGGGCCGGATCGGGGACGACGCGAAAGACCTCTACCGGACGATGCAGTTGGCCTACGCCGAGGTGAAGGACGAGGTCGAGGTGACGGCGTTCCACCTGGCCGGCGCCAGCCTCGGCGCCTGGCAGGCCCCCTTCGTCGCGCAGCTGGACGAGGCCGAGCGCGCCTTCGGCTTCGGCAAGGTCCTGCTGATCAATCCGCCGGTCAGCCTGTTCAACTCGATCGGGCTTCTCGACGATCTGGCAGAGCAGAACATCCCCGGCGGGATGGCCAACTTCAGCGCCTTCTTCGACCAGGTCTTCCAGGATTTCGCCGAGGTCTACGTCGAGCTCGACGCCGTGGACTTCTCACAGGACTTCCTCTATCGCGTCTATCTTCGCAAGGAACCCGAGGAGACCGACCTGGCGGCGCTGGTCGGCGTCGCCTTCCGCCTCTCGGCAAATGACATGATCCTGACCGCCGACGTGATGTCGCGCTTCGGCTTCATCGTGCCTCGCAACCGGCAGCTCCACGCGACCTCTTCCCTGACGGACTTCTTTATCCTCGGCCGGGAGGTCGGTTTCCGCAACTACCTCGACCGCTTCTTCTACCCCTACTTCCGGGACCGCGAGCCGGGACTGACCAAGGAAGCCCTGATCGAGGAGGCCAGCTTCAGGGCGATCGAGCCCTACCTGAGGGCGACTGACAAAATCGGCCTGATCCACAACGAAGACGACATCATCCTGGCCCGCGGCGAGATCGACTACCTGCGTCAGGTCTTCGGCAACCGGGCAACCATCTTTCCGACCGGCGGCCACATGGGGAATCTCGAGCACCACACAGTCGTCGCCCGCATCGTCCGCTTCTTCAGGGACTGACGCCGATCGATGCGGAAGCCTGGCAAATCCATCCTTCGGATCTTCTCGGCGCTCCTGCTCACCTTGCCGCTCCTCGCCTGCGCCGGTGGGGAGCGAACGGCGGCGGATCTGGACCCGCCGGTATACCCGGCCGACGAGTTCATCGACCGCTCGGAGCAGCATCCGATCGAGGTCTCGGATCCCCTGGAGGGCTTCAACCGGGCGGTCTACAACTTCAATACCGAGTTCGACCGCTTCGTCTTCCTGCCCGTCGTCGAAGCCTACCAGACCGTCACTCCGGACCTCGCGCAAAAGGGCGTTTCCAACTTCTTCTCCAACATCACCGAGCTCATCACTTTCGCCAACGGCGCCCTGCAGCTGAAGCCGATCCGGGCGGGCCGCGCCGCGCTGCGCTTCTCGCTGAACACCATTCTGGGGCTGGGCGGCCTGATCGACATCGCCAGCGAGATGGGGATCCAGCAGATCCGCGAGGACCTGGGCCAGACCCTGGGCCGCTACGGCGTGCCGGGCGGTCCCTACCTCGTCCTGCCGATCTTCGGGCCTTCGAACCTGCGCGATACGGTCGGACTGATCGGCGACACCGTCGCGTTCGCGCTCGTCGACCCCTTCAACATGGCCACGATCGAACAACGCTATCCGGTGATCACCGGCCTGCGCGCGGTCGACACGCGCAGCCGGATCAATTTCCGCTACTGGGAATCCGGCTCGCCCTACGAATACGATCTGGTCAGGCTGCTCTACACCAAGAGACGCCAGATCGACATCGCGCAGTAAGAGACCCCGTCAGGGGCTAATCGAGGTCGCGCGGGTTGGCACAGCGCGCCCGCACGTGCTCGGCCACCCGCGGGCTGACGAAGCTGGTGATGTCGCCGCCCAACACCGCGATCTCCTTGACCAGGCGCGAGGCGATGAACTGCTGACGCTCCGAGGCGGTGAGGAAGACCGTCTCGACGTCGGGGTCCAGGCGTGCGTTCATGGACGCCATCTGGAACTCATACTCGAAGTCCGAGACCGCCCGCAGGCCGCGGATGATGACCCGGGCGCCGACTTCCTGGGTGAAGTGCATCAGCAGGTTGCGGAACGATCGGACCTCGACTTCGGCGCTGTTGGTCTCGATCGCGCCGAGCTCCTCTCGGACCATCTGGACCCGCTCGTCGATCGAGAACAGCGGCCCCTTGCCGGCGTTGTGCGCCACCGCGACGATTAGGTGGTCGACCACCCGCGTGGCGCGGGAAATAATGTCCATGTGCCCGAAGGTGATCGGGTCGAAGGTCCCCGGGTAGACCCCGACCAGGGGCTTGCGCTGGGTCATGACGCCCCCTCCTCCGACCCGGGGTCCGACACCGCTTCCTCGTCCTGGCCGTTCTCGTCTTCCAGCCGCGTCACCGAGACCACCCGCTCGTCCTCGGCCACGTGGAAGATGCGCACGCCGCGGGTGGCGCGCCGCTGCAGGCTGATGTCCTGGACCCCGACCCGGATGATCTGGCCGCCGTCGGAGACCAGCATGATCTGATCCTCCTGCTCGACCGGGAAGGCCGCGACCACCCGAGAGTCGCTGCCCTTCCGGCCGCGGCTGAGGTCGAGGTTGTCGATACCCTTGCCGCCGCGCGCGGTGATCCGGTACTCGTAGGCCGAGCTGCGCTTGCCCAGGCCGTCCTCGGCAATCGCGAGGATGAACTGCTCCTTGCCGGCCAGCTCCTCGGCCCGCGCCGGGTCCAGGCCGCGCTTCGCCGCCAGGGCTGCCTCGGAGAGCTGGTCCTCGTCCCGGTCTCGAAGGAAGTAGGCGTCGCGCTCCTCGGTCTCGACCTCGACATGGTCGAGGATCGACATCGAGATGACATGGTCGTCGGCGGCCAGCTTGATGCCCCGCACGCCTGCCGAGGTCCGGCCGGCGAAGAGCCGGACGTCGTCCATCGGGAAGCGCACGCACTTGCCGGCCGCGGTGGCGAGCAGCACGTCCTGGTCCTCGTTGCAGGTCTGCACGCTGACCAGCCGCGCACCCTCCTCCAGCTTCATGGCGATCTTGCCGTTGGCCTGGACCCGGACGAAGTCCGACAGACGGTTGCGCCGCACCGTTCCGGCCGAGGTGGCGAACATGACGAAGAAGGCGTCCCAGGTGTCCTCGTCCTCGGGCATGGCCATGGTCGTGGTGATGGTCTCGCCCTCCTGCAGCGGCAGCAGGTTGACCATCGGCCGGCCCCGCGCCTGCGGCGAGGCGACCGGCAGCTTGTAGACCTTGAGCTTGTAAGCCATGCCGCGCGAGGAGAAGAACAGCACCGGGGTATGGGTCGAGCAGACGAAGACGCGGCTGACGAAGTCGCCGTCTCGGGTCGACATGCCGGCGCGGCCCTTGCCGCCGCGGCGCTGCGAGCGATAGGTCGAGAGCGGCACGCGCTTGATGTAGCCGTTGTGGGTGACGGTGACGACCATGTCCTCGCGCTGGATCAGGTCCTCGACGTCGTGCTCGAACTCGACGTCCTCGATGGTCGTGCGCCGGGGATCGCCGAAGCGCTCCTTGATCTCGACCAGCTCACCGCGCAGGACCGAGAGCAGCCGCTCGCGGGACCCCAGGATGTCGAGCAGGTCGAGGATCTGCGCCGCCAGCGCCTTCAGCTCGTCGGCGATCTTCTCCCGCTCCAGGCCGGTCAGGCGCTGCAGGCGCAGGTCCAGGATGGCCCGTGCCTGGGCCTCCGAGAGACGGTAGGTGCCGTCCGCGGCGACCTTGTGTCCGGGCTCGTCGATCAGGGCGATCAGGTCGGCGACCTCCTCGGCCGGCCAGGACCGCGCCAGCAAGGCCTCGCGCGCCGCGTTGGGATCCGGCGCGGCCCGGATCAGGCGGATCACCTCGTCGATGTTGGCCACGGCGATGGCTAGGCCGGCCAGGATGTGGGCCCGCTCCCGCGCCTTGCCGAGGTCGAAGATCGTGCGCCGGGTGATGACCTCTTCGCGGAAGCGGACGAAGGCGCCGATGATCTCCTTCAGGGTCATCATGCCCGGCCGGCCGTTGTCGATGGCCAGCATGTTGACGCCGAAGGAGGTTTGCAGCGCGGTATAGCGGTAGAGCTGGTTCAGGACGATCTCGGGCATGGCGTCGCGCCGAACCTCGATCACCAGGCGCACGCCTTCGCGATTGCTCTCGTCGCGGATGTCGGAGATGCCTTCGATGGTCTTCTCGCGCGCCAGCTCGCCGATCCTCGCCGCCAGGCGGCTCTTGTTCACCTGGTAGGGGATCTCGGTGAAGACGATCGCCGAACGGTCCTTTGGCAGCTCCTCGACCGTCGCCTTGGCGCGGATCACCACCGAGCCGCGGCCCTTGTGATAGGCCTCGCGGATGCCGGCCCGGCCCAGGATCACCCCGCCGGTGGGGAAGTCCGGACCGGGCACGATGTCGATCAGGGCGTCGATCGAGATCGCCGGGTCGTCCACGTAGGCGCAGCAGGCGTCGATCACCTCGCCCAGGTTGTGCGGCGGGATGTTGGTCGCCATGCCGACCGCGATGCCGCCGGCGCCGTTGACCAGCAGGTTGGGAAAGCGCGCCGGCAGGACCACCGGCTCCTTGCTCGTCTCGTCGTAGTTGGGCTGGAAGTCGACGGTGTTCTTGTCGATATCCTCCAGCAGGCCGTCGCTGGCGACCCGGGTGAGGCGCGATTCCGTGTAGCGCATCGCCGCCGCGGCGTCACCGTCCATCGAGCCAAAGTTGCCCTGGCCGTCGACCAGCGGCAGCCGCATGGAGAAGTCCTGCGCCATGCGCACCAGGGCGTCGTAGATCGCGTTGTCGCCGTGGGGATGGTAGTTGCCCATGACCTCGCCGACCGTCTTGGCGCACTTCCGGTAGGCGCGGTTCCAGTCGTTGCCCTGCTCCTTCATCCCGTAGAGGATGCGCCGGTGGACCGGCTTCAGGCCGTCGCGGACGTCCGGCAGCGCCCGCGACACGATCACGCTCATGGCGTAATCGAGGTAGGAGCGCCGCATCTCGTCTTCGATCGTGACCGGCTCTACGTCGAAGTCAGGCGGCAAAGGCGTGGGCGTGTCCAAGAAGTCTGTTCCTGATGGCTGAATGAACCTCAGGGGGGGCAGCCCCTGGGCGCCTCTTGGTGGCCGAGGCAAAGCGCGGAATCGAGGCCGCATCGCGAGATGCCGGCCGACTGGTTTATAGCAGTTGCCGCAGGTGCGAACAATGCTTGAGGGGGGGCCAGAAACGACTTCTAGAGCTTTGATTCACAGCGAGAAATTCGAGCCTTTGCGAGCCCTTCCATGGCCCGCCACAGTCACCCGTCTCGCGCCTGCGAATCGGGGTTCTTGAACTGCTCTACCAGGGCCGGGAAACCGCCTCCTAGCTCTCTGTTCCACCCCTGCTTAAGACGATCTCGAATGCCGACCGAAGGCCGTCCACCGGATTGAGTTCCCCTTCGCTCTTTGAGATTTCGAGCTCCAGAAGGGCGCTCGCCTCGTCACGCCGCCCTAGCCTCGCCAAGCAGAAGGCCTGAACCAGACGTGGGGTCGGCCAATGCAGGTAGCCATTGGCCGCATCGAAATAGGCCGACTGCTCTCCTGCTATCGCTGCGACGCCCTGAACATCGGTGGCTCTTTCGAACCAGTCGAAAAGCCGCTGCCGTTGCGTCGTCCAGGCCATTCTGAGGTCTTCACGCAAGACGGCTTCGCCATAGAGGCCGTCGATTTCGCCGGGCTTGGCTTCTGGGTCTGGGTCTTTCACCAGGAAATCGTCGTACAGCAGATGAAACAGATCCATTCGGGCCCCGCGGACCGTCCGATGCCATTCCGGCCGACGCTTCCAGGCGTGTGGCAGGAAGCTGAGGGAGACACCCCACTGAAAGCCATAGGTTTTCCCCTTAAAGGGCATGAGCGCCAGTAGATGAGTGATCTCCTCGGACGCCCGCCTGGCGAAGCGGCGGTCGCGATCCAGCTCGAAACCGGCGGCTTCCAACTCATTCCGAGTGGCCTCTATGAAGATCGCGCGTGCTGCCGGCCCTTCGACCGAATGAACACCGTGAATCCGGAGCCTGTCGCGCTGCCTCGTTGGCACAACCGCCCGCTTTCCGCGAGAGATGCCCAGCCAGGATGACCAGCGCATTACGATGCCGAAAGCCCGGGAGACTTGAACTGCTTGGCCAAGGCCAGGGACTGGCGCTGATAGGAGGAGCCGATGCCCTGGCCGTAGACTTGGGCCGGGCGTTCGGTCAGCGGCTCGTAGAGCAGGCGCCCGACGACCTGGCCGTCCTCCAGGAGGAAGGGCACCTCGTGGGAGCGCACCTCCAGCACCGCCCGGGTGCCCAGGATCTCGCCCTCGCCGTAGCCGAAGCCTGGATCGAAGAACCCGGCGTAGTGCGCCCGGTACTCGCCGACCGAGGTGTCGTAGGCAACCATCTCGGCGGCGTAGTCCGGCGGCACCCGGATCCGCTCCTTGGAGGCCAAGATGTAGAAGTCGTCCGGGTTGAGAATCAGGCCGCCGGGGCGTGCCGGGATCGGGTCCCAGAAGTCGAGCACCTCGTAGTGGCGCCGCTTGGCCAGGTCGATGATCGGCGCGTGGCGCTTGGCCCGGTAGCCCACCACCTCGCCGAGGGCGAGGTCGAGGGACATCCAGAGCCCGCCGGAGATCAGCGGGTCCTCGGGCCGGTCGTCGGCGGCGTAGACCAGCTTGTGCTGCGCGTGCACCTGGGCCAGCAGGGCGTCGCCGGGCGCCGGGCCGCCGCTGATCAGGCGCAGCTGGTTCAGGCGATCGCCGGCGCGCAGCAGGACGCTGAAGGTGCGCGGCGAGATCTCGGCGTAGAGCGGCCCTTGGTAGCCGGCCGGGATGTCCTCGAAGGCGCGGCCCCGGTCGGTGATCAGGCGCGCGAAGACGTCGAGGCGCCCGGTGCTGCTCTTGGGATTGGCGCGCGCAGAGAGCTCCGCCGGCAGCGCCAGGGATTCCTGCAGCGGCACGATGTAGACGCAGCCGCGCTCGAGGACCGCCGGCGCGGTCAGGTCGAGCCGGTGCATCTCCAGCGCCGCCACCCGCTCCATGACGCTGGCCTCCGGCCCGGGCAGGAAGCTCGCCTGGACCCGGTAGGCCTCCGCCCCGATCCGCAGGTCGAGGCTCGCCGGCTGCACCTGCTCCGCCTCGATCGGCGCCGCGGCCGTGATCTGACCCGCCGCGATCGCCCCCTCGATCCCCTGTGCCGGCAAGATGCCGCGGAGCTCGGAGGCGTCGGACTGCTGGAGGCTAGCGCCGGTCATGGCCTCGCGTATCCCAGGGACAGCGATCGGGCCGTAGTCCCTCGCTGTCATGCCCGGACTTGATCCGGGCATCCATGGCAGCCACCGCGCCCTGCTGCCAGCCTATGGATTGCCGGATCAAGTCCGGCAATGACAGTGGTGGGTGTTGCAAGTGCTCAGCGCCCGCTAAAACGGGATGTCGTCGTCGAGGTCGCCGGCGCCGCCGCCGGAGGGCGCCCCGCCGCCTCCGCCGAAGTCCTGGCCGCCACCACCGCCGCCGCCGAAGTCGCCCCCGCCGCCGCCGCTCCGGCCGTCCAGCATGGTCAGCTCGCCGCGGAAGCGCTGCAGCACGACCTCTGTGGTATAGCGCTCCTGGCCGTCCCTGTCGGTCCACTTGCGGGTCTGGAGCTGGCCCTCGACGTAGATCTTGGAGCCCTTGTTCAAGTACTTCTCGACGACGTCGACCAAGCGGTCGTTGAAGATCACCACCCGGTGCCATTCGGTCCGCTCGCGCCGCTCGCCGCTATTGCGGTCGCGCCAGCTCTCGCTGGTCGCCAGCGACAGGTTGGCGACCTTGGTGCCGTCGTTGGTCGTGCGGATCTCCGGATCCCGCCCCAGGTTGCCGACCAGAATGACCTTGTTGACGCTCCCCGCCATGTTTCGGCGCTCCTTCCTCGATTCTTTCGCGGACTCTAGCGACCGCACCCGGATCGCGCAAAGGCCAACGATCCACAGGCAACGACCCTGCGTAACGTTCTGCAAGACGAGCCAAAACGCCCGAGTCGCACCCCAGAACATACAGTGAACATGATAACGCAAGCGCGGCTCTTGCCAAGCCCCGGAAAAGTCTCCAGCTATGTCAGGAGCTTGGCGCTTGGCTGTCCGGGAGGCTCGATTTTGCCGGGCCAATCGCCCATAGTGGGACCAACCGGGAAGACCAAGACGACCTCATAGGGTGACCAGATCCGTGATCGACGCAACCGGGCTCCACGGAGCCAGAATCGCTGTCCGCGGGGCGCGCGAACATAACCTGAAGAACGTCGACCTCGACCTGCCGCGCGACAAGCTGGTGGTGATCACGGGGCTCTCCGGCTCGGGCAAATCCTCCCTCGCCTTCGACACCATCTACGCCGAGGGCCAGCGGCGCTACGTCGAATCGCTCTCGGCCTACGCCCGGCAGTTCCTCGAGCTGATGCAGAAGCCCGACGTCGATTCCATCGAGGGCCTCTCGCCGGCGATCTCGATCGAGCAGAAGACGACCTCGCGCAACCCGCGCTCGACGGTCGGCACCGTGACCGAGATCTACGACTACATGCGCCTGCTCTTCGCCCGGGTCGGCGTGCCCTATTCCCCGGCGACCGGCCTGCCGATCGAGAGCCAGACCGTCAGCCAGATGGTCGACCGGGTCATGGAGATGCCGGAGGGCACCCGGCTCTACCTGCTGGCGCCCATCGTGCGCGGCCGCAAGGGCGAGTACCGCAAGGAGCTGGCCGAGCTGCAGAAGCGCGGCTTCCAGCGGGTCAAGATCGACGGCCGGATCCACGAGATCGACGAGGCGCCGGCCCTGGACAAGAAGCGCAAGCACGACATCGAGGTCGTGGTCGACCGCCTGGTCCTGCGCCCGGACCTGGAGCAGCGCCTGGCCGACAGCTTCGAGACCGCGCTCAACCTGGCCGACGGCCTGGCCTTCGTCGAGGACGCCGACGGCGGCGCGCGCACCACCTTCTCGGCCCGCTTCGCCTGTCCCGTCTCGGGCTTCACCATTGACGAGATCGAGCCGCGGCTCTTCTCCTTCAACAACCCCTTCGGCGCCTGCCCCGCCTGCGACGGTCTGGGCACGACCATGTACATGGACGCCGACCTGGTGGTGCCGGACGCGGACAAGAGCCTCAGCGAGGGCGTGATCGCGCCCTGGGCCCATTCGACCTCGCAGTACTACAGCCAGACCTTGGACAGCCTCGCGCGGCACTTCAAGGTCTCGACCCACGAGCCCTGGCGCGACCTGCCGGCGCCGGTCCGCGAGGCGATCCTCTTCGGCACTGGCGACGCAATCGTCACCCTGCGCTACGACGACGGCCTGCGCAGCTACGAGACCCGAAAGCCCTTTGAGGGCGTGATCCCCAACATGGAGCGGCGCTGGCTGGAGACCGACAGCGACTGGGTCCGGGACGAGCTCTCCAAGTACCAGGCGACCAAGCCCTGCGAGGCCTGCGACGGCGCCCGCCTCAAGCCCGAGGCCCTGGCGGTCAAGATCGCCCGGCTGCACATCAGCGAAGTCGCCGAGATGTCGGTCGCAGAGGCGGGCGACTGGTTCGAGGCCGTGCCCGAGCACCTGACGCCGAAGCGCCGTGAGATCGCCCAGCGGATCCTCAAGGAGATCAACGAGCGCCTCGGGTTCCTGCGCAGCGTCGGCCTGGGCTATCTGACCCTGTCGCGCGCCTCCGGCACCTTGTCCGGCGGCGAGAGCCAGCGGATCCGCCTGGCCTCGCAGATCGGCTCGGGCCTGACCGGCGTGCTCTACGTCCTGGACGAACCCTCGATCGGCCTGCACCAGCGCGACAACGCCCGCCTGCTGGAGACCCTCAAGCGGCTGCGCGACCTGGGCAACACGGTGATCGTGGTCGAGCATGACGAGGAGGCGATCCGCGAGGCCGACTACGTGGTCGACATGGGCCCCGCCGCCGGCACCCACGGCGGCGAGGTCATCGCCGTCGGCCGGCCGGACCGCATCATGCAGAGCCCGGACAGCCTGACCGGCCAGTACCTGACCGGCATCCGCCAGATCCCCCTGCCCAAGACCCGGCGCAAGGGGCACCGCAGGCAGTCGATCCGCATCGCTGGCGCCAGCGCCCACAACCTCAAGGGCGTCGCGGCGGAGATCCCGCTGGGCACCTTCACCTGCATCACCGGGGTCTCGGGCAGCGGCAAGTCGACCCTGATCATCGAGACCCTCTACAAGGCCCTGGCCCGGCGACTGCACGGCGCCCGCGGCCAGCCCGGCGCCCACGACAAGATCACCGGGCTAGAGCACCTGGACAAGATCATCGACATCGACCAGTCGCCCATCGGCCGCACGCCGCGCTCCAACCCGGCGACCTACACCGGCGCCTTCACCCCGATCCGCGACTGGTTCGCCGGGCTGCCGGAGGCCGGGGCGCGCGGCTACAAGCCCGGCCGCTTCTCCTTCAACGTCAAGGGCGGCCGCTGCGAGGCCTGCCAGGGCGACGGCGTGATCAAGATCGAGATGCACTTTTTGCCCGACGTCTACGTCCAGTGCGACGTCTGCAAGGGCCAGCGCTACAACCGCGAGACCCTGGAAATTCATTTCAAGGGCAAGAGTATCGCCGACGTCCTTGACATGACGGTCGAAGAAGCTCTGGCGTTCTTCAAGGCGGTGCCGGCGATCCGCAACAAGCTGGAGACCCTGTCCCGGGTCGGCCTCGGCTACATCCACGTCGGCCAGCCGGCGACCACGCTCTCCGGCGGCGAGGCCCAGCGGGTCAAGCTGGCCAAGGAGCTGTCGCGCCGGGCCACGGGCCGCACCCTCTACATCCTGGACGAGCCGACCACCGGCCTGCACTTCGAGGACGTCCGCAAGCTGCTCGAGGTGCTCCACGCTCTGGTCGAGCAGGGCAACACGGTGGTCGTCATCGAGCACAACCTCGAGGTCATCAAGACCGCCGACTGGGTCCTGGACCTCGGCCCCGAGGGCGGCGACAAGGGCGGCGAGATCATCGCCACCGGCACGCCGGAGGACATCGCCGGCACGGCGAGCAGCTACACCGGCCAGTACCTGGCCCCCCTGCTGCAGGCCCGCCTGCCCCAACCGAAGAAGACCGCCTGAGCCTCTGCACGATTTGGACGTTTGGTCGTCCGCCCGAGGCCACCCATATTGGGAGGTGAAAAGAGGCACGGCACCGTGCCCATACGAAGCGTGGCGGAACACATGAATGACGCCCCCGACGCGGAAGGCCCGGACCTGGGCCGTCGCGAGAAGTCCGTTTGCGGATCCAAGACCCCGCGCCGGGCCATCGTCGACTGGCTCTTGGAAGAGCGGTTGCGCAGCACTCGGCCGACCCTGATCTTCGACCAGTTCTGTCGGCGCCTGGTCGAGGCCGGCCTGCCTTTGGACCGGGCGACCTTCCACTCGCCGCAGCTTCACCCCCAGATCCGGACCAGCGGCATCTTCTGGCACCGCGAGGCCGGCGGCGCGCAGGAGATGGACCGCGAGCACGGAATCGAGGTCTCGCCGCTCTACATGGTGAGCCCGATCCGACACATCTACGAAGGCGGCGCCCCGATCCACACTCGAATCGAACCGGGCGAAGGCAAGCTGGCGTTTCCGATCCTCGAAGACCTGCGCACCCAGGGCTACCACGACTACACCATACGCCCCCTGCCCTTCTCCACCGGCCGGATCAACGCCATCGGCTTCTCGACCAAGAACCCGCAGGGCTTCGGCGCGGCCGACATCGCGCTGATCGACGCCGTGCTGCCGGCCCTGGGCGCCGTGCTCGAGCTGCGCCATCTGCTGCGCACGGCGCGCGGCCTGCTCGACGCCTACGTCGGGCCGCGCACCGGGCGCAAGATCCTCAACGGCACGATCAAGCGCGGTGACGGCGAGGAGATCAACGCCGTGCTGTGGTACTGCGACCTGCGCGACTTCACCGGGATGTCCGAGCGGCTGCCACGGGACGAGCTGATCGCGCTGCTGAACGGCTACTTCGAGCAGATGGCCGTCCCCATCGAGGCCCACGGCGGCGAGATCCTGAAGTTCATCGGCGACGCGATCCTGGCGATCTTCCCGATCACCGACGGCTTGAGCCCCGAAAAGGCCTGCTGCGCCGCCATCGACGCCGGCCTCGAAGCCCTGCAGGGCCTGGAACGTCTCAACGAGGCGCGCCGGGAAGAGGGCAAGGTACCGCTGCGCTGCGGCATCGCGCTGCACAAGGGCGACGTCATGTACGGCAACATCGGCGCGCCGGCGCGGCTCGACTTCACGGTCATCGGCCCGGCGGTGAACCTGGTGACCCGGATCGAGGACAAGGCCCGCGACCTCGACCCGCCGATCGTGTTCTCCCACAAGGTGGCCGAACGCTGCGGCCGCCCCCACCGCTCCCTCGGCCGCCACGCCTTCAAGGGCATCGACGGCGACCGGGAGGTCTTCACCCTGGCCGGCGAGGCAAAGCGCTAGGCCCGGCCTGCCGGCGCGCTTAACCAAAGCTTTACACCCAGAGGACATAGGATAGGTCTCGACGGCAGTCCGCTCCTGGCCAGGGGACCTCGATTATGTCGCCAGCAGAGACCTTGCCCGGCTATCTTTGGTTCGCGCTCGCAGTCATCGTCACGCTCTTCCTCGGCCTTGTGTTCCTGGATTCGGGGCGCAGGAAAGCCGCCCGACAGGCACAACGAAGGAACGGGACACAGGCCAGGGCGCGGGAAACCGAGAACCACGACCTTGCCCAGGCCGCGCCCGCCATCGCCTACCTGCTTCGGAGCGGCTTCCGCGGCGCCTGGGTGCGCCTCCGGCCCGCGGCGGCGGGCTCGAAGCTGGCCATCGAGTTCGACAAGTACATCCGCGGCCCCGGCGACTACGGCATCCAGCTCGTCTTCCCGGTTCTCAAGTGGTCACGGGATTTCGCACCCCGGATCGAGGCCTATTGCCGAGACCGGGGAATGCCCCTGCGCATCCGGCCCAAGCTGAGCTCGCACGCCCGCGAGGCTCTCTTCGTCGATTGCGGCCAGGACCCCGAGCTCGCCTTCGAGCTGGGACGGTACATCTGGGTCGAGGTTTTCGGCCTCGAAGCTTCGACGCCCCATCGCATCGAGCGCTACGGCCTGTCGACCGACGGCGAGCTGGTCGACAAGCCGGACCAAAAACCGCTGTCCCTTTCCGAAGCCTGACTCTAGCGCACTTCCCGATCAGACGCCTTTGCGTCTGGCCGGGAGTAGTGCGCTAACACGTTGGAACAAGGGCATTACATTCGGCCAGATGGATCGCAAAGCGATTCCATCTGATCGGACAATGCCCTAAGTCCGCTCAGACTGTTTCAGTCTGAAGGCACGGCCCGCACGCCCTCTCCGCCCGCCGCCTATCTGGATTGGCTGGAGAGGCGCTCGTCTCCGTCGCTGGCCAGCTTCTGCAGATCGCTTCGCTCGTTGGTCGCTCGGAAGCGCCAGACCGGCGGCTCCCAGCCCTCGAGCCAGGCCTCGATGCCGACGACTTCGGCGAGGTGACCGTTGCCGTGGAACCAGGAGTCGATGGCGTAGCGGCCGCGTCCGCCCTCCAGCTCGACCACGGTCGCGGTGAGGTGGGTGATCTCCCCGGGAATCCAGGCCCGATGGACCGGCGTGCTGACGACGTGGTGGCGGAGCAGCCTATCCTTCTCCAACATGAGTAGGAAGCGCGTGGTGGTCACCGCCTCGTCGACGCAGTCCTGCTGCCCGCCCTCGCCGAAGCCGGTCAAGGTGCCGCCCACGTCGCCGGCGGTGCCCGCCTTGGGGCCGACCGCGAGCTCGAAGCGAGAGACCGACCGCGCGACCTGCGCCCGCTCCGAGCGGGCGTCCGCCGCCGCCACACGCAACGGCGCGGTGATCTCCGCCCATTCCGTCGGGGTCAGGCTGACCTTGCGTTCGGTCGCACAGCCGTGGTCGCGGCAAAGGGTGAAGTCATCGGGCTGCAAGGGGTTCTGGGCGCTGTAGGCCAGCGCCGCCTCGGCCCGCGGCAGGTTGCTGCCGTGATTGAACAAGCAACCGGAAAGCCCCAAACCCAGGCCAAGAACGCAGACCAGCCGCCACGCCTGCATGCCGTTCGCCATCTATCGCCCCCCATTGGCCGCGCCCGCCAGAAGCGCAGCCTTCGGCAGGGATCTTCCTTCAGATTGCAACCCAAGTCCAGCAACTGGGCCGTGCAAGGGCGCCAGCCTTGTTGTTGACAAGTCGGGGCAAAAGGCGCGGAGTGACGGACGGTCGGGCGGGTTCGGATCCCCGCCGGTCGGGTTGGTGGTGGTGGGAAGAATGTCCGACAAGCGTCTGAATCAGAACGGCAAGCCGGTGCACGTCGTAGGCGGCGGACTGGCCGGCAGCGAGGCCGCCTGGCAGATCGCCCGGGCCGGCGTGCCGGTGGTCCTGCACGAGATGCGCCCGCAGCGCGGCACCGAAGCCCACCTGACGGACGGCCTGGCCGAGCTGGTCTGCTCAAACTCCTTCCGCTCCGACGACGCCGAGGGCAACGCCGTCGGCCTGCTGCACGAGGAGATGCGGCGCTGCGATTCGCTGATCCTGGCGGCCGGCGACGCCCACAAGGTCCCGGCCGGCTCCGCACTGGCGGTCGACCGGGTCGGCTTCTCCGAGACCGTCACCGCGCGCCTGGAGGCCGAGCCCCTGGTCGAGATCCGCCGCGAGGAGGTCGCCGGGCTGCCACCGGAGGACTGGGACTCGGTGATCCTGGCGACCGGCCCGCTGACCTCTCCGGCGCTGGCGGACACCATCGCGATGCTGACCGGCGAGGAGGCACTCGCCTTCTTCGACGCCATCGCGCCCATCGTCCACAAGGACTCCATCGACTTCGACAAGGCCTGGTTCCAGTCGCGCTACGACAAGCCGGGCCCGGGCGGGACCGGTGCGGACTACATCAACTGCCCCCTGGACCGGGCGCAGTACGAGGCCTTTCTCGACGCCCTGATCGCCGCCGAGAAGACCGAATTCAAGGACTGGGAGAAGGACACGCCCTATTTCGAGGGCTGCCTGCCGATCGAGGTCATGGCCGAGCGCGGCCGCGAGACGCCGCGTTTCGGCCCGATGAAGCCGGTCGGCCTGACCGACCCGCGCAGCGGCAGGCGCCCGCACGCCGTGGTCCAGCTGCGCCAGGACAACGCGCTCGGCACGCTCTACAACATGGTCGGCTTCCAGACCAAGCTGAAGTACGGCGAGCAAGCCCGGGTGTTCCGCCTGATCCCGGGGCTCGAGCGCGCCGAGTTCGCCCGGCTCGGCGGCCTGCACCGCAACACCTTCATCAACTCGCCGCGCCTGCTCGACGCCACGCTGCGCCTCAGGGCCTGCCCGCGGTTGCGTTTCGCGGGGCAGATCACGGGCGTCGAGGGCTACGTCGAATCGGCTGCCATCGGCCTCCTGGCCGGCAGTTTCGCGGCGGCCGAGCGCCTCGGCCGGCCGATCGTCCTGCCGCCGCCGACCACCGCGCACGGCGCCCTGCTGGGCCACGTCACGGGCGGCGCCGAAGCCGAGACCTTTCAGCCCATGAACGTAAATTTCGGGCTCTTCCCGCCCCTGCGGGAGGCCAAGCGGGTCAAGCACCGCGACCGCAAGGCGCTGCTGGCGGCCCGGGCCCTGGCCGACCTGGACGCCTGGCTCGGCGGCCGGGCCGAAGCCGCGGAGTAGAGCGCATGTCGATCGGCGACATCATCGGCAAGTTGAAGGAAAGCCTCGGCGCCCAGGCCGAGCGTCATCGCAACCGGCCGTTCCTGGAAGCCACCATGTCCGCCTG
>JAAUXY010098081.1_pt1 | contig 16780 bp, 21 predicted proteins | sample 7278121 | NCBI WGS metagenome assembly JAAUXY01 (sample SAMN14350117, study PRJNA611818) | marine sediment metagenome | isolation source: surface marine sediment (1.8m) | place: French Polynesia: Moorea | collected 2018-08 | reverse complement strand
GGCCCATGGAAATAATTCCAGGATGTCAGCCTGATAATCGCTGAGTTCGGGACGATTGATTTCAACAAGCCCGACATCATCAGCACCGGCTTCCAGCACCTTCTGTTTTAGCCATTCTGCATCGAGGATATCCGGTGCTTGGGACGCAGGGATCGCGTCAATTCTTTCTCTGTAGCGCTTAACGGTTGGGTGGTCTTCAAGTTTCATTGCACGGCCTCCTTTGAACGAATATGGGTCTTTATAGATACAACCCTATACCATCCAGTACCTATAAATATTAATTTTTGTCAATGGAACCTTAAAATCCGCCATTGGCGCCATGGCGTTTTTAGGCCGACGGCTCGCCTTTTGTCAGATTGTATTGCCTTAGTTGAACGGGCTGCCGCCTTTTACCCAAGTGCCATCGCGCAGCACTAAAATCCCCTAAATATTGAAAAATCAAAATTGCGTAAAAACTATTGAAAAGATACAATTTTCATTAAAGTTTTGGGCTCAAAAGCCGATTAAAAATCTATCGGAAGCAGGTCCGTTGATTAACCAAAAATAGAACGTTTATTCTATTTTGAATGTAGATCAGCGCTCAGGTGACAACGGTTCGCCCATTTTCCTGCCATTTCGTTTTAAAACCTGGGGGGATTGGATCCCTCCCACAATTCAAGCTGCATTTACATTAAAATCGCTGGTTATTTACCGGCATCATGCGTCAACTGTTAAACCGTTTAGATTGGAATTTGCATTAATTTAATATGGATATCGCTACCATCATCGGCCTATTAGGTGGCACAATATTAGTGCTCATCGCCATCCTTTTGGGTGGTCAGCCCACTATCTTTCTGAATATACCTGGAATACTGATTGTTGTGGGCGGGACGCTGGCCGCCTGTTTCATCAAATTTTCGATGAAAGAGGTCATTAATTCCGTCAGCGTCGTCATGAAAGCATTTCGGGTGAAAATTCAATCACCTGAAGAAATCATGGAAAAAATGGTATCGCTCGCAAGAATAGCCAAGGAAAGTGGACTAATTGCCCTGGAAAACGAAAAACCGGATGACGAATTTACTGCCAAGGCCTTTCAGTTTCTGGCGGATGGTTTTAACGAGGAGCGCGTTCAGGAACTACTAAACAAAGATTTAAAATCGACCATCCAACGGCATACAACAGGCCAGAAAGTGTTTAAGGGTATGGGGTCATCCGCCCCGGCCTTTGGGATGATCGGAACCCTGATCGGACTGGTGCAGATGCTAGCCAATATGTCCAATCCCAATAACATCGGACCCGCCATGGCAATTGCTCTACTGACGACCCTCTATGGTGCCCTGCTTTCCAATTTAGTGTTTCTGCCTTTAGCGGACAAACTAGCCCTTAGAACCCAACAGGAGCAAGAAACCAAAAGCCTTATCATAGATGGTGCGCTGGGTATCTGTCGCGGTTTATCCGGGATGGTGCTCGAGGAAACGCTGAAGGTTCATCTTTCGCCAAAGGACCGCTTGAAGGTGGTACCGTCTAAAGCCAAAAAAGCACAGGCATCTTAATGGAAGAAGACATCCAGATAAATAATCAGGAAGAAGAGGGGGCACCGGCCTGGGTCGTTACCTTTGGCGATCTGATGAGCTTGCTGTTGTGTTTTTTCGTCCTGATGCTGTCTTTTTCGGAAATGGATCGTAAAAAGTATCGCGTGATTTCCGGTTCTCTAAAACAGGCATTTGGGATCCAGCGCAAGATTCCGGTCTTTGAATCACCTAAAGGGCAGAAAATGATATCCCGCGAGTTTGATCAGGCCATTGCGCAGGCGCGCATCGAAGAAGAAATTGTTGATCCGTTGAGAATGGAGCTCAAGGGCAAGTTCAAGGACCTGGAAGATAAGGTTGACATTATAATGACCGAAAAAATGGTCAAAATCCTTTTGATGGGAGAAACCACATTTGATACCGGCAAAGCCGATATTCGTCCCCAATACAAACCTCTGCTGAAAGAAATTGGATCGCTGATTGCCAAAACGGGAGGGGATATTATTGTCGCCGGCCACACCGACAATGTACCGCTCAGAGGCGGTCGCTTCCATTCCAATTTAGGGCTATCCAGCGCCCGCGCCGGTTCGGTGGCCGAATTCCTGCTCGGCAACAGTTCGATTAAGCCTAAAAGGGTGTCCACCATGGGCTTTGGCGAATTTCGTCCCCTGGCGCCCAACGGCACGCAAGAGGGTCGGCAAAAAAATCGGCGGGTCGAAATTATCCTCAGTTTATAACACGAATGGGACCTTTGATGATAAATGGGCTAAAAATAATCAGCGGGTTTTTATTCACAGCCATCATATTAACGCAGCTGCCCCCACTGTCCTTAGCCGACACGACCATATTAAAAAACGGTCAATCCATTGAAGCAGACAAAATCGATGAACGTGAAGAGGACATCATTTTTTATGTTCAAGGATTAAAAATGCGCGTTTCCAAAGCCGGCGTCGTGCGCATCGTAAAAGCCAATGGCACCACATTGGTTTTGCCGACTAAAACAAAAAAAAAGGCCGCTGAAAATAAAACCCCGTCAAACAATCATGTTCAGGCTGAAAATACGATAAAGATCAGTCCGGCGCCAATTCAAGCGCCATTCGGTTCGCAAGCTGCAAAAAAAAGGGTGTCCAACAAAAACTTGCGGGCCCCCAAAAAAATGAAGAAAAATCCCCAACCGTCTAAAAAACCAGCCGTCACGCCATCCGAAAAAAACCTCACTGAAATCCGCTGGTGTGGTCTCCGAGATCTGCGCTGGGGCGCCGGTAGGTCAACCCTGGGTCGTTTACAAGAAATAGAATCCGGAACGGGTGAGAGGGAAATTAAAGAATTTGTCCGTGCAAAAGAAGATCTGAAAATGGGCAAAACCCAACTGGATTCGATCATTTATGCATTATGGCGACATCGGTTATATGCGGTAACCATCTGGGTCTCCGGACATGACAATTATGTGGCACTTCGCAATGAGGTTTTTAACCGGTTTGGTGTGGGTCTTAAAAGTGAGAAAAATACCGAACGCTATCTATGGTCCGACACCTACAGCGATCGAATGCTCAAATATATCGAAGCCAATCAAACCGGCCTGTTTTGGATGCGATCAAAGGATCTGAACCGCAAATATCACCTATCTCAGATTAAAAAACCCTCTACGGTTTTAAAGGCCATGGAAGCAAATGCATTGAGAGCAGAATAATCTCCTAGTTGACGCAGCCGGCTAAAGAACTTCAACCCACTTTTTTTCATCAATCAATGCTATACCCTCATAGTCAGATGTTGCTTGCGCGACAAGAGATTTAAACGCTATGGTTTACAAAGGGTCCTGCCTTGCTTAGATTTAAATACAATCATTCAATTCATTTTAGGATCACATATGCATATTCATACACTGCAAAGATGGCAACACCGCCATCGCTATAACATTGATGACAGCCGCGGCGAACGCAATACCCGCCGAGTGATTATGCTGACCCTGTCGATGATGATCATCGAGATCACCGCCGGATATGTATTTGGCTCCATGGCACTCCTGGCTGATGGCTGGCACATGGGAACCCATGCGGTCGCACTAAGCATCACCGCTTTTGCTTACTATTTTGCCCGTAAAAATTCAGATAATCCCAATTATAGTTTTGGCACCGGAAAAGTCGGCGTGCTGGGGGGATTTTCCAGTGCGGTGGTGTTGGCTGTTATTGCTTTGCTGATCGGGGTTGAGTCTGTTCAGCGGCTGGCTTCACCGCAACCTATCCGCTTTAATGAAGCCATTATAGTGGCATTCATCGGTTTAGCGGTCAATATCATCAGCGCCTTTATGCTGCAGGAGAAGCACCATCACCATCATGAACATGCCGCACACGACCATGACCATCCCCAAAAAATTCGCGACCTCAATCTAAGATCCGCCTATTTTCATGTGCTCGCGGATGCACTGACATCGCTGCTGGCCATCATCGCGTTGTTCACGGGCAAGGCCTTCGGCTGGATCTGGATGGACCCCATCATGGGGATCGTGGGAGCCCTGATTATTTCCAGATGGTCTTATGGATTGATGGTGGATTCCGGTAAAGTGCTGCTCGACCGCGATGTTAATCCGGAGGCCATTGCCGAAATCAAATCACTGATTGAGTCAGATTCGGACAATCGGGTTTCGGATTTGCATGTTTGGCGGGTGGGCACCCAGCACCTATCCGTCATCGTCTCCATTGTTACCCATTACCCCAAGCCACCTGATCATTACAAAAAACTATTGGCCGATTACGATGAAATTGCTCATGTTACAGTTGAGGTCAATCCTTGCGAAAGCGATCCGTGTCTGGTCGAACCTGAGCAGACCGCTTAAGTCACAAATATTCGATAGGATTGGCTATAGATGAATAATAGAAAGCGAAAAGGAGGATTGAGCGATGAAAGTGCTCGTTGTTTTTTATTCCACGTACGGACATGTTTATCAAATGGCCGAGGCAGTTGCCGAAGGCGTAAAAAACGTGGCTGGCGCTGAAGTTGACATTCGGCGGGTACCGGAAACATTGCCGCCGGAAGTTCTGGAAAAAATGGGTGCGGTCGAAGCCCAAAAAGCGTTTGCTCACATTCCCGAATGCACAGTGGACGAGCTGGCCCAAGCCGATGCTGTGATATTCGGCACACCGACCCGCTTTGGCAATATGTGCGGACAGATGCGCCAATTTTTGGATGCCACCGGACAACTATGGGCCAACGGCTCTCTGGTCGGCACAGTCGGTAGCGTCTTTACCTGCAGCGCCACCCAGCATGGCGGTCAGGAGTCGACCATTCTGAGTTTTCATATCACTCTGCTGCATCATGGTTTTGTAGTGGTCGGTTTGCCCTATGCCTTTCAGGGTCAGATGCGCGTTGATGAGATCACCGGGGGTTCTCCCTATGGCGCATCAACAATTGCCGGCGGGGACGGCTCGCGCATGCCCACTGAAAATGAATTGGAGGGCGCCCGTTTCCAGGGCAAGCATGTGGCTGAAATCGCGTCGAAATTAGCGGGTTAATCTCATCGAAAACCAAATGTGAAAAAGCTTTGTGATTTATGGCAAGACGATAAAAGAAATCATCATACTGGTGGGAGTTTCGGCGGCCCTGGCACTATTGGTCAACCATTTTTCCCCAAATGGCATTGCCTTGGTGGGCCAGTGGGACACGGCAAAAGGGATCATTACAGCCAACGCGGCCGGTGATGATGCCTATCGCATTGCCGAAATCGACCAGGTGGCCGATGCTGTAAAAATATTTTATGATGGCGATACGCTCTTTGTAGATGCACGCTCAACCGAGGACTATCAAAGTGGGCACATCCCAGGCGCCATTTCATTTCCGGTGGGCAAATTTGATGAACAGATTGAATCTTTTCTGAATCGATACCCGCGCGATCAACCCATCGTTACCTACTGCTCTGGCCGAACCTGTGAAGACAGCCATCATCTGGCCCAGTTACTCGTGGATGTCGGATTCAGTGAGGTACGTATTTTTATTGACGGCTTCCCAGGCTGGGAAGCAGAGGGCTATCCGATTGAATAATTTTGCGCTATCTATCATCAACAACAGCTGGATCGAATTAGCAGCCCGCTGGATTCTGGGATTGACCTTCATCTATGCTAGTATTCACAAGATCCTGTTCCCGGCGGAGTTTGCTAAAATTGTGTATGGCTATGACCTTTTTCCGCATGCATTCATTAATCTGATTGCCATCCTTATCCCGTTTCTGGAACTTATTGTCGGACTTGCCCTGATCATTGGCGTTTATCCGCGCTCAGCAGCCATCATCATTAATATCATGCTCCTGGCCTTTATAGCGGCCTTAACGATCAATATCATTCGTGGCCACGAATTTGATTGCGGGTGTTTTTCTGCCGGTCAAAGCGGATATTCCAGCTCATCCGAGGCGACTGTGCTGCGCGATATTCTTTATTTTCTCTGTGGTATGCTGATTATAATATTTAAAGGCAATCGCAGAACCAGCTTCGGCCGTATTGTATCAAAGTAATCGTTTTCATTTTGGGTTTAAAAATGGTAACAGTGATGCGTGATCTGATTTACTATTGTTTTGGATACTCCCGCGAAGACATCCGGCAAGATTTCCTAAAAAACGGCCGTTCGGTAATCAAGGAAAAGATAGAAGCGGCAAAGAAGATGGGATCATGTCAGTGCGCCACCAAAAATCCCACAGGCAAATGATGCCTTCCGGAAGTCTGCCAGGTGGTGGATCGGATGAAACGTCAGGGCCTATTGACCATTCATGATTCGTCTGATTGAGAGGGCAAAATTGTTTATTCCAATCAACGACTGCAAAATGGCCAAATGAGTGGCTTAAAAAAAATCGTTTTGGTTTTAACCGCTGTGGCGATCAGCGCGGGTTATCTCTGGCACACAAATCGGGAGGTTACCTCCAAAACGGCTACCTGGCAGGATGTGCTGGCCGAAGCCAAAAACGGCATTTACCGCATTATCAACACCGATGAATTGTGGAATCGCTATAGACCAAATTCTGAAGCCATCCTGCTGGTGGACACCCGTCAGGAATGGGAGTACCGCACCGGGCACATCAAAGGTGCCCTGAATTTTCCGATCGAGCCGACCTGGCTATCGCGCTGGCGCAATAAAGGCGCTCTTAAGAAATTTCTGGGAACAGATAAAAACCGTTTCATTGTGTTTTACTGAGCAGGGCTGGCGTGAGCCCGCAGCGACTCGGCGGCCCGGGTGGCCGTAAAGCTTGGTTATCAAAACGTCTTTCGCGATCCCATGGGTTATCCGGAATGGCGCGCCCGGGGTTTTCCGGTTGAAAGCTCTCCGGCCGGTCTTTCTGAGAGCTCACTTACGCCTCAACCATCAAGACCCTTGCAGGGCTGGGCCATAATCTGGACGTTGCTGGGCATCTTTGCTGGCGGAATCGCCCTGAACCTAACACCCTGCATTTATCCTTTAATTCCTATTACGATTTCCTATTTCGGCGGTCGGCACTCTGAAAATCAACGAAATCTAGTGCTCCATGGAATCTGTTATATCGGAGGACTCGCCATCACCAACTCGGTGCTTGGGGTGATGGCCGCCTTGACCGGCGGAATACTTGGCAGTTTGCTGCAACATCCTGTGGTGCTCGCCGGGGTAGCGGCAGTCCTGATCTTTTTTGCCACCAGTCTCTTTGGGCTCTGGGAAATACGCCTTCCCTTTGCTTTATCGCAAGCGGCCTCAAAGACCTATACCGGTTATTTCGGCAGCCTGTTTATGGGGCTGACATTGGGGGTGGTGGCTTCTGCGTGTATCGGTCCCTTTATTTTGGGTCTGCTGACCTGGGTTGCCACCATTGGAAGCGTGGGGATCGCATTTCTAATCTTTTTTACCCTGAGTCTGGGCCTGGGCTTACCCCTCTTTTTTCTGGCACTGTTTTCCGGACAGCTGAGCAAACTTCCCCGCTCCGGTGAATGGATGCTGTGGGTCAAAAAGCTATTGGGCTGGGTTTTGGTGGGAATGGCTGCTTATTTTATTCAGCCATTATTATCCGAAACCGCAAGGATTTTCTTATTGGCAGCGGTTGCACTGGCAGCGGCATTACACCTGGGTTGGTTTGACAGGTCCCGGGCTGAGTTCCGCGGATTCGAGTGGCTACGAGTCGCTGCTGCAGCAATAGGACTGGTTATGGCGACACTGCTGATCGTCTCCTGGTTGCTGCGCGGCCCCGGCGTGGCCTGGCAACCATACTCGGAATCATTGATGGTTGAAGCCCGGCGATTAGAAAAACCACTGATCCTTGATTTTTATGCCGACTGGTGCGCCCCCTGCCGTGAACTGGATGAGGTCACTTTTCATAACCCTGAAATCGTTCGACAAGCGCAACAGGATTTTATCATGATAAAGGTAGATCTCACCCGTAAAGGCAATCCGGTTCATGAAGCTTTATTGCAGCAATATGAAGTTAAAGGCGTCCCCACGGTAGTATTCCTTGACCGTCAAGGAAAAGAACGACAGGATCTACGTCTGGTGGATTTTTTACCTGCCGATCAATTTCTGGTGCGCATGGCAGAAATTAAAAAATAAGTAGAACCTATCTTAAAAATAGTAGATCACGCTCAAGGGCAAGGCGCAAACCGATTCAAAAGTGGAGCATACACGTAAGTATTCGAGCATTTTGAATCGGTTTGTAACGAAGCCATTGAGTGTTAGATGCATTTTTGAGATAGGTTCTACTTGATCGTTAATTGGTCTAATTTGCTGATTTACTTAATCTGCTGCTATTAAAAATACTAAAACGTTTCATTAATTTTCATGCAAGATTCAAGTCATAAAAGGAGGATTTTATGTTAAAGGTTACATTCTTCATGAACTTACCCAACGGGAAACCATGAAAGCATTTTAAAAAAATGATGCCCAGGCTGGGCGCGAAATACGATATCGAGATTGAAACGATCGAAAAACCAAAAGAAGAATTTATGACTGATGATTACTTTGAACTCGATCTGCCGGTGGCACCGGCAGTGATGGTTGGTGATGAAATCATTGTGGAGGGAACCGACATTCGCAAAAGAAAATTGGAACAAGCAATCAACCGTCATCTGGAACACTTGCCATAGAAGATCATGAATGACGGACCAGACCTGCTCGCATCATGCGGTTGACCACCAGGTGATGAAATGGACGAATCAAGTTAAAATACAGCGGGCCGGTCCAGTGTTTGTAATGCACGATCGTGACCACATAGTAGCGCCTGCGATTTTCTGTTAAGGGCTCAACGATAACTCCGAAATAGGCCTGCAGGTGCTTGTCTTCCGGCGTCTCGCCGATCCAATAGTGCTTTTCTTTAGCCAGCCGTACAGTAAAGAAGGTCACCTCATCACCGGCGATAAACGACACATCTTCAGCCTGCAAACTGGGCAGAACTTCCGGTGCCTCATGCTCAACCAATCCCAGGATCTTCACCAGAACGGTCCGAATACGATAGAGTAACACAACCCACCAGGGATAGTACGACAACATAGCGGCGATAAACTGACGCAGCGTTACATGTCCCTCCGCAGTCTTTAGGTCAACATAGCTTGATCCCTCAAACAGCGGGGCCATCTCCGGGATATCATCAATCACTTTCATTTGGGCGGCAACGTGTTAACAAAATCTTTGGCCTTATTTAGCCAGGCCCTGAGTTGATCTTCGCTTTTAAACCCTCGATTTTCAAGCATTACCCAGCCCTTCATGGGTTTGCCGGTGATATCAAACGGCCGGGCATAGGCCTTTTTTAAGGCGTCGCTGGAAGCCTTTTCGCCCAACCGCAGGATGAGGTAATCTTTGTAGACGCCGCAAATCATATTTCCGTTCAGCAAATGACAGACACCGCCAAACATTTTTTTGGCATCGGTATTTTTCCAGCGGCTGACAATTTTGGTAATACGGGCATCAATTGTTTCATTATAAGGCATGTTCTCCCCCTCTGAAATCATCCATTAGACACATCTGCAGTTGTCGTTATCTGCATTCCCGGTGCGTCCGTCGGGCGTTCTAAAAAGCCAAATTTTTTATAAAAAGCACTTCTACCTCTGGCGGCAAACAGCCAGATGACCCGAATATTCTGCAAGCGGCAACGTTCAATCAATTTGTTCAGCAGCGTGCTGCCAATGCCTTTGCCCTGGCAGTCGGGATTGACGATCAGATCACAGATCAGGGCATACAAAACGCCGTCGGATATGATACGACCAAAGCCGACCAGGCGACCGTTTTCATAGGCCGACAGCATATACCAACTATTCGATATGGCTTGGTATAGCTCCTGCGGTTTGGCTTGATAGGCGTTATTCCAGCCTGTGGTTTCAAACAGCCGATTGTAATCGGTCGCCGGCGGCAACTGCTTTTGATAGGCAATCGTAGAATCACTCATGACCATAAACCTTTACTAAATGGCAGACTAAGGAAAGACTTTTATCAAAGATAATTCAATCGGGAGGTCGAATCGTATTTCGAGCAATTCACCATATTAAACAGCCGCACGAATTTCAATATAATTACCAGATAAAACTATGTTTGCTACTGGCTGTCGTCCTGCTTTTTGATCAGTTGACATTTCAAAGAAGCAGCTTAACTTAACGTAACAAAATTGCAAACAAGCATCACCCTTGCATTCAGAGAACTTTTCGAAATGGAGATGACTCAATGGCGTTTGAGACCAAAGAACAGATATTGGAACGCATTCTCACACGAGAGAAACCCAGTTGTCCACATTGCAGTGAAGAAATGAATCTGTGGGAAGTCCCTCCGGTTACCGTTGGCGACGGCCTGGGTTGGGGAACGCCTTATCTGTATATCTGCTTTAACGACCACTGTTCCTGCTACGAGCAAGGTTGGGATCATATGAAAGAAGAATATGCCCAGAATGCGTCCTATCGGTGCATGAATTATCCGGGGACCGAAACATTTGAAATCATGCCGGTTTTCAGCAGCATGGGAGGGCGTGGTCAGGTCATTGACGACCAGGTGCTTGCCGAACAGGAAGCTTTAAAAGAAGCTACTAAAAGGGGATTCTCTATCCTGGCAGACTGCTTTGTCAGCAAAGACGGTCCCCAGGTCCTTACGATCTTGCTGGATGTAACAGAGCCGGTGCGCGTCAGAATCAAAGCTGCGGAAATGATCGGAGACATTGGCGAACTGGAGGCCGTTGAACCCATCCGAAATGTGCAGTTTGGCAATCAAATATTGCAGAAAACAGTTGATGACGCCATTACCAATATTCACAAACGCTTTTTCACTCGGGAGTGTCCTTTTTGTGCGGAGATTATCAAAAAAAGGGCGAAGATTTGTAAGCACTGTAGCAAAGAGGTCTCTGGCCTCTAAATTGGAATTAAAATTCCATATTTTGCTCGATAGCTGCGTTGTAAAACAGCCCGAAATGCTCACGTACTAACGTGTACGCTCCGCTTTCGGCCTGCTTTACGCCTTGCTATCAAACAAAATCTGAGATTTTAATTCCAATTTTATCAGTTTAATTATGCTAATTTAAAGCATCTCTCCTAAAAATCGGCAGTGTCCAAAGTCAACGTTCAAGTCCTCAGAAAAAATTCTGAAATTGAGAAAAAAAGTTTAAGGTTTTTGTTAAATTACCGATATTTATAGCATGAAAAAACTAGATCGCCGAAAATTCCCCAGGATAAAAGTCTGCAACCCGGTTGCCTACGATTGTTTGGACAAGGATGGTGTTCTGTGCGAACAGAATATGGGAATTGCCCTGGACATCAGCCAAAATGGTATCCTGCTGGAAACAGCCCAGATGATTCGAGAAAAGAATATTTATTTGTTATTCGTTGATCTGGAAGACAATATGACCAGGATCATCGGCAGGGTGGTTTTTTCCGTCAAGAACAAAGATGGAAATTTCAAAAGCGGTATCAATTTTCAGGGCGAATCTGATGAAAACATTGCCTTTGCAACCAAACTTATCCAGGCGTATCAGCAATTTGAATCAGAGCCCATCATGATCAATGGCGCCAGCGTGTAAGCGTTAAATCACTTTGAAACCTGTTTGCCCCGAGTCTAGCGTCGTTAGTCCGAAGTTATTTTTCGGCCCACATTGACATTCATACTATCGTAGGATCGAAATATTAAACTTTCGCGCTCCCGTTTTGGTTGCGGAAAGGGTTGCAGATTCAGGTTATTCTGTTGCTCGCCTGCCTGGTCTTTTGAAGGAATGGCATCCAGGCCCTCCCCCAGCTTACGTCCGGAAACTGTATCCAGCACGATCGCTGTTTTTCCGTCAGATACGACACTCAGCGGAATTTGAACAACCCCTACAAGTCTGGCCGCTGCCAGTATTTCTCTTTCCCGTGAGCCTAGTGAGGCCGCGGCACATTTAAAGGCCATGTAACGCGTGACGCCGCCGTCGACACTGACGATCAGGTCAATTTGCGAGCGGTAAGGTTCACCCGCGATCATGATTTCAAAGTCAACTCCAACTTCGATATCCGACTTGGCATACCCTTTTTTAGTGACCAAAAATTTTTCCACCAACTGCCGGTTTTCCTCGGCCCCGACATTAGGGATTTCTTTACCGGTCACAAAATCGGTGATCATGGAATAGGGTTTGAGGGTATCAGACATAATTATAATTTATGCGAGCGTTTCAAATTTAAAAAAAGAAATTTTTTCATTATTTAGGAATACAATCGTTTTTATTTTTGAAATTTGAAACCCCACGGGGGATTGCCGATCTTACCACACCTACTGCTTCAGATGGCGTCCCGCATAGATAACTATAGCGAAACGCCATCTTCTTTGTATCTGCGGCAACCTCGACAATCGCTCGACTTAAATTGCGCATCTCACCATAGAGCTCGCATAAAATATAGAGAATAAAAGTTAAATCCAAGCTTTAACCACCAGTTCCCCGGCCTCAAAACACAAACCCCATATCGATAAAGGTGGGCATAAACGGCTCGACTGCCCTCGGCCATGAGCTACTTTCGGCCTGAGCTCAAGTCGAAGGCGGGCCGAATGGAGCTCGCCGAAGTCCCCGCCCCTACATATTCAATTTTTTCAGCGTAGGGGTTTCAATGCGTCTGGCATCCACCCATAGGCCTTCGAGGTCAAAAAATTCACGCACCGGCTCGTAAAAGATGTGGATAACCACATCACCATAATCCAGCAACACCCAATGGCCCTCGCCGGTGCCCTCAACGCTAAGAGGTTTTATTTTATGCTTTTTTAAATGGTCAATGGTGGCATCTGCGATCGCATTGACCTGACGGTTGGATTGTCCGCTGCAGATGATAAAGACATCGGCGATGGAGGTCAGATTTTGAACATCCAAAACCACTAAATTCAATGCTTTCTTTTTCGTTACTGCTTCTATGAATAGATCAAGCGCAACCGCCGCGTCTTTGCTCATGTATAAAGTCCTTTTTGATTTATATATTCTGCAACCGGGGGGAGAACCCAATTATCGATGCTTTGTTTTTGTTTAACGGCTTGCCGGATGTTAGTCGAAGAAATATCCAGTGCCTGGACATCACAGACGTAAACAGGCTGCCTGCCTTCTGAAACGAAGGCCTTTTGCGTTTCTGAAAACCGGTAATCCGAAGCTATTTTAAAAGTTAGATATTCCTGCAGGATTTTCCAGCCCTGCAGTACAGTTTGATGCTGGCGATGGGGGCGCCCTATAATAATCATGGGAATCTGCTCGAGTAATTCCCGGTAAGATTTCCAGGTGTCAATTTCGAGGAAAGCATCCAGTCCCATAATCAGAAATATGCGTGCATCATTGGGCTGGGTGCCTTTAAAATGATAAACCGTATCGATCGTGTAGGATGGCCCACTGCGCTGCAATTCGACGTCTGAAACGGTTATACCGCTCATGTCATCGATCGCCAGACGGATCATCGCAAGGCGGTCGTCGGCACTTGCCACGGTGACGGGTGTTTTATGGGGGGGCAATGCCGCTGGAATGATAAACACATGCTCCAGATTGAAGATATTTTTGACTTCTGACGCAGCCCGCAGATGCCCACGATGGATGGGATTGAACGTGCCGCCAAATAATCCAATGCGCATATTATGTCAATACCATATCCATCTAGCGCGAATCAAACATTTGCTTGCAGAGTTATTATTTGCTTTATGATAAGCAGCCATAGCCTGTTATGCGTCCTCGGATTTGTCCAAAAGTTCGAAGGTACGAGAAATCAAGCGCTTGATACCCCGGTTTTCTTTGGCTGACATCAGAATGACCGGTTCGGGATCCAGCGCTTCGGTAAAAGCTGTTGCCGCTTCGGATGCACCCGGCAAGTCCATTTTGTTTAACGCTATGATTTGAGGCTTTTCGGTCAACTGCGGATTGAACGATTTAAGTTCCCGGTTAACGGTTTCATAATGATCGCGGGGATGTTTCGGATCTATTTCCCCGGCATCGATCAGGTGTATCAAAATGCGTGTGCGCTCAATATGCCGCAGAAATTGAGTGCCCAGACCGGCGCCTTGATGGGCACCTTCAATTAATCCGGGAATATCAGCAACTACAAACGGATCGCCCCAATCGGTTTCAACAACACCAAGAGTTGGGGTCAGGGTCGTAAACGGGTAGTTGGCAATCTTAGGAGAGGCCGATGAAACCATGCTGATCAGCGTGGATTTGCCGGCATTGGGCAGACCGATAATGCCTACGTCGGCTAAAAGCTTGAGCTCCAGCTTGAGATCGCGGGATTGCCCGGCTTCGCCGGGCTGGGCATAACGGGGAGTTCTGTTGGTCGATGTTTTAAAGCGTGCATTCCCGAGGCCGCCCCGGCCGCCTTTTGCGACCGTGAAAGATTCACCGGCAGTGGTAAAGTCCTTTATAACTTCACCGGTGGCGGCATCTTTGACGAGCGTGCCGGGTGGAACTTCGATAATCAGATCCGCGCCGTTTCTACCGGTCTTTTGCTTGCCCTGGCCATGGGTGCCTTTTTGGGCCTTGAACTGGCGTTTGAATTGGAATGGATAAAGGGTGCGGCGGCGCAGTGAACTTTTTAAAACAACATCTCCGCCCTTACCGCCATCACCGCCATCTGGACCGCCGCGCGGAACATATTTTTCGCGCCGCAAGCTGACGCATCCGCGCCCGCCATCACCGGACTGCACGGTGATCGATGCTTCATCAATAAATTTCACTCGGCATGTACGCTGACTTTTTTGCGTGAACGGCCAACTCTTTCATAGGCAACAATGCCATCGATTTTGGCAAAAAGCGTATAATCCTTGCCCATTCCGACGTTATCACCCGGATGGATCCGTGTACCCAGTTGGCGCACAAGGATATTGCCGGCTTTAACCTTTTGGCCGCCGTAGCGTTTGACACCGCGTCGTTGCGCATTGCTGTCGCGCCCGTTTTTGGAACTTCCTGCTGCTTTTTTATGAGCCATGGTTGCTGCTCCTTACGATTGGTATCGATATTATTGGGGGCTTCGTTAGCTTTTATCTTTGGGTTTGGTCGCCGCTTTCTTGGGAGCTGCTTTTTTAGCAACTGTTTTCTTAGGGGCAGCTTTTTTAGCAGCCGTCTTCTTTGGGGCGGTCTTCTTAGTCGCTGCCTTATTGGGGGCTGCCTTTTTGGGCGCCGCTTTTTTCTTCGGGGCTGTTTTGGCCTCGGGTTTTTTGGTCTCTTTTGGTTTTGGCGCAGCCTTGGGGGCCTCAGCAACCGTTTCTTCAGGTGCTGCTTTCTTCTCCGCGGGTTTTACTTTCTCAGCAGCAGGCTTTTTAGCTTCACCTTCAGGTGCAGCCTTCTTGCCAGCCTTTACCCCTTTGGCTTTAATGCTGTCTATTTTAACGGCCGTGTATTGCTGCCGATGCCCTTGCTTGCGTCGATAGCGTTTGCGGCGCTTGTATTTGAAAACAATAATTTTTTGGGCCTTGCCTTGTTCAACAATATGGCCATCCACCGTCGCATCGGCCAGAACAGGTTGGCCGATATTAACATCGGTACCGTCGGAAATCATCAATACCTGGTCAAAGGTAACCGGGCTGCCGACCTTACCTGAAATCTTCTCAACCCGCAGCGTTTCGCCTTCTTTAACTTTATATTGTTTGCCGCCTGAAGTCACTACCGCGTACATCGAATTTGCCTCCTTAGAAATTACCGACTTTTTCATCATCCTAAAACCAGGAATAATTAATCTTTCAGATAAATTTGTCAAGAAAAAGTTGAAATTTGTTACAGAATAAACATATTATCGATGAATGGATTCTATCCTTAAATTGTAACCGATATGGGAGGATAAACAGATGTTTATTGCAAGCTTGGGCCAGGCGGAGGATATCGATACACAGCGGGCGGTTGAGGGTGCGGTCAACCAGTGCCGGCAGCAATTAAACGGCCATATGCCCCAGGCCGGAATTGTTTTTGCCGGCATCAATTTTGATCATCGGCTGATGCTTGATAAAATCAACACCAATTTCCCGGACCTGGAACTGATCGGCTGCACAACCTCCGGAGAATTTTCATCCAGTTATGGATTCAGCGATGATTCGATAGCGTTGATGGTCTTCTACTCGGATCAAATTGAAATCAAAGCCGGTATCGGTCGTCGTTTATCGGAAAATGCAGATGGTGCGGTAAAAAATGCTGTCGAACAGGCCAAAAAGGGATTGACCCAACCGGAATCGATGTGTTTGGCGCTGCCTGACGGGTATAACTTCTCATTTGATCCGATTATGAAGAGGCTCAACCGGGAACTCAGTCATAGCTGCCCGGTGTTTGGCGGTGCCGCCGGCACCCTCTGGCATGAAAACGATTCCATATTTCAATTTTATAAGGATGAAATTTTGCAGGATTCAATTCCGATCCTGGTATTCGGTGGCCCCCTCGAATATGCATTTTCGATTGCCAATAGTTGGAAACCCGTTGGCAAGCGAGCTCGGGTTAATGCCTCAGAAGGTCGCAACGTAAAACAAATTGCAGATGTTAGTGCAGTTGATTTCTATCAACATTATCTAGGAGATCACACCGAACCGGCTCGGGAATTCGTACTGGCGGTGTACGAAGAGAACAGCGAGCGCTTTTACTTACGCGCCCCGATAACCTATAACCCGGATGGCAGTATTACCTTCTCGGAATCAATCCCCGAAGGATCGACTGTTCAGCTGACCGAAGCCATCCGTGAATTTTTGATCGACGATACCAAAACATCCGTACAAAAACTGAGCGCTGACAAATGCGAATTTCAGCCGGCCTTCGGATTGGCCTTCTCATGCGCATTTCGCAAAGATATTTTAGGCACAAAGGTTGGGGAAGAACTCAAAATTTTGCAGGACCACCTGCC
>JAAUXY010065908.1_pt1 | contig 16780 bp, 16 predicted proteins | sample 7278121 | NCBI WGS metagenome assembly JAAUXY01 (sample SAMN14350117, study PRJNA611818) | marine sediment metagenome | isolation source: surface marine sediment (1.8m) | place: French Polynesia: Moorea | collected 2018-08 | reverse complement strand
GCCGCCGACAACGGCGACTTCCTGGCCGCGATAGAAGAAACCGTCACAGGTCGCGCAGGCGGATACGCCGCGACCCTTGTAGTTGTCCTCGCTGTCCAGCCCCAGGTAACGGGCGGATGCCCCGGTGGCAATGATCAGTGCGTCGCAGCTGTATTCACCCGCGCTGCCCCACAGATGAAACGGCCGACTGCCCACGTCCGCGCGGTCAATGTGGTCGCTCACCAATTCCACGTCGAGCCGGTCGGCATGCGCGCGCAGCTGTTCCATTAGCTGCGGGCCCTGCAGGCCCTCGGCGCCTCCCGGCCAGTTGTCCACGTCCGTCGTGGTCATGAGTTGGCCGCCCATCTCCGTACCGGTTATGAGAACTGGCTGAAGGTTGGCACGCGCCGCATAAACTGCAGCTGAATAACCGGCCGGCCCGGACCCGAGAATCAATACCCGACAGTGCCTGACGGCGGCCATGCAAACCTTCCTCTATCCTGGAGAGCCGGGGCTCGTGCTGGCCCGCGGCGTCGAAACGGCCCGCTAGTTTAGGGGATCGCTCAAACCCGGGCAAAGCCGGGGCTCGGTTTGCAGGGGTTGCAACCGCTGGCCGCTTCGCGGATATTATGTCTCCCGCTAACTGCTTTATTATTGAAGCAGATAGCTAAGGTTGTTGTTGCGTAATCTCAGTTGTCTAAAGTAGCTCAGCTGCCCGCCGGGGCTTCCGGCCAGGTGTCGATTTCGCACGCGGTTCGCGAGGCTGCGCTGTGGGTGTTCGGCGCCGTAGCTCTCATCATGCTGGTCGCGCTATTGACCTACGATCCGCGCGATCCCGGTTTCAGTCATACCGGCGATGCCGGTGCCATCCACAACCAGATCGGGGCGGCCGGCGCCTGGTTTGCGGATGCGAGTTTCGCCCTGTTCGGTGCGCCAGCCTTCCTGTTCCCTGCCATGATGTTACTGGCCGGTTGGCTGATCTTCTCGGCCCGCAGCAGCCCGGAACCGCTCGACCGCGTGCTGCTGGGGACGCGCTTTGGCGGTTTTCTGTTGGCGCTGGCGACCAGTTGCGGGCTCGCGACGCTCCATTTTGATCATGCCCAGATGCCGCAGTCATCGGGCGGGGCCTTTGGTGAGCTGATCGGCGGCTCGCTGGCCGGCGTGCTGGGGGCGCTCGGCGCCACGGTGCTGCTGCTGGCGCTGTGGCTCGCGGCCGTATCGCTCTTCACCGGTGTGTCCTGGCTGACCGTGATGGATCGGACCGGTCATGCCGTGCTGGGTGGTCTGGACGAGATCCGGAACCTGTTGCGGGTCCTGCATGAGCGCTGGGAAGCGCGGCGCGCGCAGGAGGCGCGCCAGGAAATTGTCGAGGAACAGTTGAAGAAGCGGCCGGCGCGCCGCAAGCTACGCATTGCGCCGGTCGTGCCATCGCCGGAACCTGGTCGGCGCGCCGAGCGTGAACGCCAGGTGCCATTGTTCGATCCGCCCGTGCCCGGCGAATTGCCACCGTTGGCATTGCTGGACGATCCGCCGGTGCAGCCGCCCGGCTATTCGGACGAGGCGCTCGAGGCCATGTCCCGCCTCGTGGAGTTGAAGCTGCGTGATTTCGGGGTCGAGGTCGACGTCGTGTCGGTGCACCCGGGTCCTGTGGTCACGCGGTTCGAACTGTCTCCGGCCCCGGGAGTCAAGGTCAGTCAGATCAGCAACCTCGCGAAAGATCTGGCGCGCTCGTTGTCGGCGATCAGCGTGCGCGTGGTCGAAGTCATCCCGGGCAAGCCTACTGTCGGGCTGGAAATCCCGAACGAACATCGGGAGCTGGTGACGCTCGGGGAAATCCTGCGCTCCAAGGCTTACGACGATATGAGCTCGCCGACGGCGCTGGCGCTCGGCAAGGACATCAGCGGTAAATCCGTCGTGGCGGACCTGGCGCGGATGCCGCACCTGTTGATTGCCGGTACGACCGGGTCGGGCAAGAGTGTCGCAATTAATGCGATGGTGCTGAGCCTGTTATACAAGGCCAAGCCCGAGCAACTGCGCCTGATCATGATCGATCCCAAGATGCTGGAGCTGTCGGTCTACGAAGGCATCCCGCATCTGCTCGCTCCGGTTGTTACCGACATGAAAGACGCGGCCAACGCGCTGCGCTGGTGCGTCGCTGAAATGGAGCGGCGCTATCGCCTGATGGCGGCACTGGGCGTCCGCAACATCGGCGGCTTCAATCGCAAGATCAGAGCCGCCAATGACGCCGGCAAACCGATACCCGATCCCCTGTACGAGCCGTTGGTGCCCGATGCGCCCGAAGACGATCCGGGTGCGCCGCCTTTGACCGCGTTGCCCCAGATTGTGGTGGTGATCGATGAGCTCGCCGACATGATGATGATCGTTGGCAAGAAATGCGAGGAGCTCATTGCCCGCCTGGCGCAAAAGGCACGCGCTGCCGGGATTCATATGATCATCGCGACACAGCGGCCATCCGTCGATGTGATCACCGGTCTGATCAAAGCAAATATTCCCTGTCGGATTGCGTTCCAGGTGTCGGCCAAGGTCGATTCGCGCACGATCCTGGATCAGGGTGGGGCAGAGGCTTTGCTGGGCCACGGCGACATGCTGTTCCTGCCCGCGGGATCATCGATGCCGTTGCGCGTGCACGGTGCGTTCGTGGCTGACCAGGAAGTGCATCGCGTGGTCGGGCGCCTGCGCGGCGCCGGCGAGCCCAGCTACATCGAAGCGATTACCGAGGGGCCGAACGAACCGATTCCGGGGTTGTCTAAAGAAGCCTCAGGTAGTGTCGAGGTGGATGATGAATCCGATCCTCTCTATGATCAGGCCGTGAGAATCGTCACCGAAACACGGCGCGCGTCGGTCTCCGGTATTCAGCGGCGTCTGAAAATTGGCTACAACCGCGCGGCCCGCATGGTGGAGGCCATGGAGATGGCCGGCATCGTCTCGGAACTGCAGTCCAACGGATCGCGCGAGGTCATCGCGCCACCGCCGCCCGACGCCGGTTGACTCCCATGCGACCCGGGTGTGCGCTCGTTGCGGCGCTGCTGGTGGCCGCAATTCTTTCCCCCGCGATAGCTGACGAAGCACCGGGCATTGACCGCGTGCGTGCGTACCTGGAGAACGTGCAGACCCTGCGCGCTGAATTCACTCAGGATGTTATCGACCGGGATTTCGAGATTATCGAATCGGCCACCGGTCAGCTCGCACTCTCACGTCCCGGTCGTTTTCGCTGGGACTATCTGCAACCCTTCGAACGCGTCATCGTCGCCGACGGTGAACGGCTTTGGCTGTACGAGGCAGACCTGGACCAGGTTACGGTACGGCCCATGGACGCCGGCCTCGGAGCGACGCCCGCGGCGCTGCTTACCGGCGGTGTCGATATCCTCGAAGGCTTCGAACACCTGGGTTCGGAAACGATCGATGACCGGTTGTGGGTCACGCTCGGGCCGCGATCTGACACCGCGGACTTCGCGTCGATCCGGCTCGGTTTCGACGACCAGGAGCTGACCGAGTTGGTCCTGTCTGATCGCCTGGGTCAGACGACGCGGGTGCGCTTCGCCGCGATCGAGCGTGATCCGGAACTCGCTCCCGATTTGTTTAGTTTCACGGTCCCACCCAATGCCGACGTGATCGGCGAAGAGGACCTTTGACGGGTGTTATTGCCGCTCCGGTTCTCGCGGTTCTGGCTTGTCGGTGGGCTCGCGATCATGGGCATCGTATTGCTTGGCACGCTGACGCCGCTGTCAACGCGTCCGATCGTTTTGCTCAACCTGCTCGATGACAAGTTGGCGCACCTGGCCGCATTCACGGTGCTGATGCTCTGGTTCTGCGGCGTATTTCAACTCAAATACACCCCACTGGTTGCCGTCGGCCTGGTGCTGTTTGGACTGTTGATCGAGTGGCTGCAGAGTTTCATCCCGTATCGCTCGGCTGAATTCGCCGACCTGCTGTTCGACGGGGGCGGCGTGGCGCTCGGCTGGATCCTGGCGGTATTGGGACTGCGGCATTGGACGATGTGGATGGAGTCGATACTGCCGGGCCGGGCAACGTGACCATGTCGGCGGCGCAGCGCGACGACTGGCGCCCGCTGGCCGACCGGATGCGGCCCCGCTCGATCGATGAAGTCGTGGGGCAGTCGCAATTGCTGGGCCGTGACAAGAGTCTGTCGCGCCTGATCGATGCCCGGCCGTTGCATTCGGCCATCCTGTGGGGGCCGCCGGGGACCGGCAAGACCACGATTGCGCGGTTGATTGCGAACGGTGCCGGGGCGCACTTCATTGCGCTGTCGGCCGTCATGGCCGGCGTCAAGGACATTCGCAGCGCGGTGGCGGAAGCGTCCGCGCAGGCCGACTCGCCGACGGTCTTGTTTCTCGACGAAGTACATCGCTTCAACAAGGCGCAACAGGATGCCTTCCTGCCCTGGGTGGAGGACGGCACGCTGACGTTCGTGGGCGCGACTACCGAAAACCCGTCCTTTGCCCTGAACAATGCGTTGCTGTCGCGGGCGCGCGTTTACGTGCTGAAGCCCCTGGGGGTCAGCGACATCGAGGAATTGCTGGCGCGCGCGCTGACCGATGACACGCGCGGCCTGGGCGGCGACAGGCTGCAAGTCGACGATGCCGAGCTGAAGCGCCTGGCCGTGGCTGCCGATGGGGATGCGCGCCGGGCGCTGAATCTGCTGGAACTGGCAGCCGGGCTGGCCGGTGAGCAGGGCAGTATTACCGCAGCGATTATTGACGATGTGATCGCCGGCGGTGTGCGCCGTTTCGACCGCCAGGGCGACGATTTCTACGACCAGATCTCCGTGTTGCACAAGGCGGTGCGCGGCTCGGATCCGGATGCAGCCCTGTACTGGTTGGCGCGCATGCTGGATGGTGGTTGCGATCCCCGCTATATTGCGCGCCGCGTGCTGCGCATGGCCTCGGAAGATATTGGTAACGCCGATCCGCGGGCGCTGCGCATCGCACTCGACGCCTGTGAAGTGTATGAGCGCCTCGGTTCCCCGGAAGGCGAGCTGGCAATTGCGCAGGCAGTGGTATTCCTGGCCTGCGCGGCGAAGAGCAATGCGGTCTACCAGGCTTTCAACCAGGCGACCGCCGACGTGCAGGAGGGCGGTTCGCTGGCAGTGCCGCTGCGCTTTCGCAACGCGCCGACCCGGCTCGCTAAAGAGCTGGGCCACGGCAAGGGTTATCGCTACGCGCACAATGAGGCCGATGGGTTTGTCGACGGTGAACGTTATCTGCCGGACGAGTTGCCGGATCGGGAGTACTATCAGCCGGCGCCGCGGGGGCTGGAGCAGGCGATCGGCGAGAAGCTGGCGGCGTTGCGAGAACGTAACAAGGCTGCCAGGCAGTCCAGTAAATAGTATTAGATACAATATCTTGTAAGATATTACTCATGTTAGATCCGAAGTTACTCCGGACCGACCTGGCAGCCGTTGCCGACAACCTGGCGCGCCGCGGCTTTGTCTTGGACCAGGCCGCCTATCAGGCACTCGAAGACCAGCGCAAAGGTCTGCAGGTGCGGGTGGAACAGCTCCAGAACCAGCGCAACGTGAAGTCCAAGTCGATCGGCAAGGCCAAAGCGGCTGGCGAGGATATTCAGCCGTTGCTGGCCGAGGTCGAGAGCCTCGGCGACGAGCTCAAGGCTGCCGACACTCAACTGGACGCACTCCAACGTCAGATCCGCGACCTGCAGCTGGACATGCCCAACCTGCTGCACGAGACGGTGCCCGACGGAACGGGCGAAGACGACAATCCGGAAATTCGCCGGTGGGGTGAACCGCCCGCGTTTGATTTCGAGCCGGCGGATCACACCGACCTGGGCGCTGGCCTGGGACTGCTCGATTTCGAAGCGGCGGCCAAAGTGGCCGGTGCGCGGTTTGCCGTGCTGCGCGGACCGCTCGCGCGGCTGCATCGGGCGCTGGTGCAGTACATGCTCGATGTGCATGTACGGGAGCATGGCTACACGGAGATCTATGCGCCCTACATTGTTAACGCCGCTGCGTTGACCGGCACGGGCCAGCTACCGAAATTTGCTGACGACCTGTTCGCGCTCGGCGGCGAGCACGAGTTCTATCTGATTCCCACGGCCGAAGTGCCGGTCACCAACCTGGTGCGCGACGGCATCCTGGACGCGGAGCAGCTGCCGCTGAAGATGACGGCGCACACCCCGTGTTTCCGCTCGGAGGCAGGCTCGCATGGTCAGGACACCCGGGGCATGATCCGGCAGCACCAGTTCGAGAAGGTCGAGCTGGTGCACATTGTGCGACCCGCCGAGTCATGGGACGCGCTGGAGGAGCTCACGGCAAATGCCGAAGTCGTCCTGCAGCGGCTGGAGCTGCCATACCGCGTGGTCAGTCTGTGCGCCGGCGATATCGGCTTTGGCGCGGCCAAGACTTATGACATCGAGATCTGGTTGCCCGGACAGCAGCGCTATCGCGAGATTTCCTCCTGCAGTAACTGTGTCGACTTCCAGGCGCGCCGCATGGGTGCCCGCTGGCGCAATCCGGACACCGGCAAGCCGGAACTGGTGCACACGCTGAACGGGTCGGGCGTGGCGGCCGGGCGCGCGCTGATCGCCGTGATGGAAAACTATCAGCAGGCGGATGGCTCCATTCGCGTGCCGGCTGTATTGCAGCCCTACATGGATGGACTGCAAGTCGTTACGGCGTGACGGATCCCGCGCGGCATGGCTCAGTGCGTGCATCGCGTTCGCCTGGGCGTGTGATTCCGACCCGGTGAACAAGCTCAGCTACCCGGACGCACCGCGCGTGGATCAACAGGACGTGTATCACGGCGTAGCTGTCGCCGACCCGTATCGCTGGCTGGAAGCGCTCGATGCCGCAGACACGCAAGCCTGGGTCGCCGCGCAGAACCGCGTCACCGAGAGTTATCTGCAGGAATTGCCGCATCGGCCGTGGTTCGAGGATCGCCTCGCATCCCTGATTGATTACGAGCGCTTCGGCGTGCCCGAGCAGCGCGCCGGCGTCTACGTGTTCGAGCACAACACGGGTCGTCAGGAGCAGGATGTGATTCGTGTCAGTGACGCCGCGGACAGCCTTGGGCGCATCGTCGTTGATCCAAACGCGATGGCGGCGGACGGCTCGATTTCCGTGCCGAGCTGGTCATTGAGTCCCGACGGTCGCTACCTGGCCTATGCGGTATCAGTCGGTGGCAGCGACTGGGACAGCTGGCGGATTCGCGATCTTGCCAGCGACACGGATCTGCCTGACCTGATTGAGGGCACGAAGTTTTCGGGGGTGGCGTGGCTACCGGACGCCCGCGGCTTTTTCTACAGCCGCTATCCGCAAGGGGACGGTGAGTACGATGATTCACAACAGGTACGGATCTATTTTCACCGGCTTGGGCAAACGCAAGCCGATGATCAGCTCGTGTACGAGGTCACCGATCATCCCACGCGCAACCCGTATGCCTACGTTTCGGAAGATGGCCAGTTTCTTCTGATCACGCTGTTCGACGGCTACGAGACCAGCGGCCTGTACTACCAGCGCCTGGTGGACGGCGAGCCGGACGGTTCGGTCGTGCGGCTGCTCGATGCCTGGGACGCGCGCTACCAGTTCATCGGTAACGACGATGATGAGTTCTTCGTGTTGTCGACGCGGGATGCACCAAAGGGCAGGGTAGTCGCCATCGATCTAGCCCGGCCCGACCCGCAGGATTGGCGGGAGGTCGTATCTGAATCCGACGACACCATCGAAGCGGCGTCGTTCCTGGGCGGCCAGTTATTCGTTGAAACGATCAGCGACGCGCGCGGGCGGCTGCGGCGCGCTTCGGTTGCCGGCGAGGATCTTGGCGATCTGGCGCTGCCGGGTATTGGTTCGGTCTCTGGACTAAGCGGGCGCGCGGCGGAAAAAGAAGTCTTTTTTGCCTATACCGATTACACCACCCCGTGGACCGTCTTGCGCCATGAGGTGGGGCAGGACGCTGCCACCGCGTTGCGCGAAAGCGCTGCTGGTCTCGATCCAGCCGGTTACACGACGCGCCAGGTGTTCTATGAAAGTCGCGACGGCACGCGCATACCCATGACCATCGTGACACCGGTCCATCGCAAGCTCGGCGAGCCAAGCCCGCTGGTGCTGTATGGCTACGGTGGTTTCAACGTGTCACTGCTGCCGGGGTATTCCACGTCGCGCGCCGCGTGGCTGCAGGCCGGCGGCAGCTATGCGGTGGCTAACCTGCGCGGTGGCGGCGAGTATGGCGAGGCCTGGCATCGCGCCGGTACGAAGCTGAACAAACAAAATGTCTTCGATGATTTCATCGCCGCGGCCGAATGGTTGATCGACAACGACTACACGACCCCGAAACAACTCACGATCTGGGGTGGCAGCAACGGTGGTTTGCTGGTGGCAGCCGCGGCACAGCAACGGCCCGATCTGTTCGCCGTAGCCGTACCAGCGGTGGGCGTGCTCGACATGTTGCGCTATGACCTGGCGAGCGCCAATGCGCGACAGTGGTCCAGTGACTACGGGCTCAGTTCAAATGCAGATGAATTCGCCGTGCTGTACGCGTATTCGCCGTATCACAATCTTGAAAACGGCGGCTGTTATCCGGCGACCCTGGTGATGGCGGATGCCAACGATGACCGGGTCGTGCCCTGGCACAGCTACAAATACGCGGCCGCTCTGCAACATGCGCAGGACTGCGCCAGACCGGCATTGATTCGGGTTGAGACCAACACCGGCCACGGCGCCGGTGCGTCGGTCTCGAAGATCATCAACGAATACGCCGATCAGTGGGCATTCGTCGCCGAGGTGACCGGGCTCGACCCGGCCGGCAGCTGAGTCTTACCAGGGCAATTCCTGGCCGTCGACATTGAAAAAGCGTCCGGCGCGCTCGGGTGTCAGGCCGTCGATCAACTGCGCCATGCCGGCCACGGACTCCGAGGGTCGAATCAGCTTGAGCTGACCACTCTGGATCAGCGGCATCAATGGCTTGAACACGTCCGGTACGGGATCGCCGGGTTTGAGATCCAGCACGCCCATCGTGTCGACGATGCCGGGGTTCAGGAGCCCCACGGTGATTCCCTTCGGCGCGAGGTCCATCGACAGTTCATGCACAGCGAAATGCAGTCCCGCCTTGCTGGCACGGTAGGCATATAGCCGTTGCCCGGGGCCTAGCAGGCCATGCGATCCGGCGGCGCTGCCGAGAAAGATGATCTTGCGAAGTTTGCTGGCCGCCACATTGTCCAGCAAGGCTTCCGTCACGCGCAGAGGGCCGATCAGGTTCACCTGCACACTACGGTTGAAAAAATCGTAGTCGAGTTGCCCGAACTCCTGCGGTGCCGGATCGCCGAGATAGGCCGCATTGTTGATCAATAGATCAATGGGTCGACCGTTGAGCCGTGCCACCAGCGCGGCGACCTGTTCCGGGTTGGTGATGTCGAGCTGTTCGATGGCCAGGTTGTCGTGCTCGGTGCTCAGCGCCTGTAAATCTGCCGCACGTGCCGGCGTGCGACAGGTGGCAATCACCTGCCAGCCTTGCTCGGTGTAATAACGCGCAAATGCGAAACCGATGCCACGGTTCGAGCCGGTAATCAGCACTGTGCCGGTCATCGGCCGGGCTTCATCCGTGGCGGTGGCCAGCCCAGGTAGCGCGCCGGCGATCAGCAATAGGGCTGTCAGCAGGCAAGCGAGGACAGTTCTGGACATGGCGCGCTCCGGGCATTACGAGCGCACCATCATAACCAGCAGCGCAACGAAAAGAATCACGCCGAGCAACGGGAGCAGGGCAGCGGTCCAGTCGCCTTGCTCGGCCTTGGGGCTGTTTTTGCTCCACCATCGGGCCGCGGGCCACAGCACGACGATGAACATGATCAGCAGGGCCGCCTGGCCGATTTTCATCCAGTCCAAGTCCATAACCTTCTCCCGCGCTGTATACAAAGACCCCGGCGCGAGGCCGGGGTCCTGGGCAGATAGCGCTCAAGGCTTATTCGTCGCCCATGATGCCCAGCAGACTGAGCAGGTTAATAAAGATATTAAAGATGCTCAGGTAAAGCCCGTAGGTGGCGAGAATATAGTTGGTCTGGCCACCGTTAATGATCCGACTTGTATCAAACAGGATGAAGCCGCTCATCAGCAGGATTACCGCGGCTGACACCACCATTGCGAGGGCGGACAGGCCGAGGAAAATGTTGGCAACCGCGGCGATCAGCACGACCATGAATCCGGCAAACAGGAAGCCGCCGAGGAAACTGAAGTCACGCTTCGCGGTCAGCGCGTAGCCGGACAGCGCCAGGAAGATCACGCCGGTGCCGCCCATCGCAGTCGCAATTGTCTCCGGCCCTTTCGGCAGGCTCAGATACACGTTCAACAGCGGGCCCAGGCCAAGACCGAGCAAACCGGTGATCGCGAAAATGACGCCGATCCCGGCGCTGGAGTTGACCGTCCGCGGCAGGACGAAAATGCCCATGATCATCGCCACGCCCACCGAAATGAGGTAGGTCATCGGCGGCAGGGCCAGCATCATGGAAATGCCGGCCGTGACGGCGCTGAACAGCAGCGTCATCGACAGCAACATGTAGGTATTGCGCAGCACCTTGTTGGTGGCCAGCGCACCCTGCTGAATCGCATCCTGCGGTACCGCCGCTACGGAACCCTGGCGGCGCATGTAATCTCTGTCAGACAGAGCCATGGATCATTCTCCTTGAGTAAATAGGACCTAACTGGTACGACATCGATTTTACCACGGAGTTCCCGGCTCGGTGACTGCCCCGAGGCCCTTGATTTTCAGGGCCTCCGCCTTGCCAAGGCGTGGGCTCCCCCGGACAATGGCCGCACCGCGGAGAGGTGGCTGAGTGGTCGAAAGCGGCGGTCTTGAAAACCGTTGTCCGGTAACCCCGGACCGGGGGTTCGAATCCCTCCCTCTCCGCCAGCGAATCGAGGAGGGGTCAGAGTTGCGACTCTGACCCCTGACTCATCCCCGGGCATGCGAAGAGTCGAACGGGCATTCCTGAAGATTGTGGGCGTGACGACGGCCGCTGTCGGTGCGTTCCTGGTCAGCTGGGAAGCGGTAACGATCTACTACCTGTGGACCGGCCGGATTCAAGCCGGCGAGGAGCACCCGCCGTTGCCGTTAGCTGCCGGTTTGTTCATCTTCGGCTTGGTTTTGCTGATCGCGGGTTACTGGGTGCAACGACGCACAATCGTTCGGAAGTAGCTGCCGATGCCAGCAATGTGTCGTAAATGCGAATTGGGTCTCAGAATCGCGCCAGAACTCGGCCTAGATTTTCACGTAATCCAGTGGAAGTGCATGGATGCGGCCTGGAGCGGAGGAGATCTCGGTGCAACACGGTTCAGAGTGGTGGTCTCAGTGCGCCTTTGTGCGTGATTTTTTCTTCGGCGAACACCAGAAAGTCGCGCACCAGGTCGCTGAATACCTGGCGAGGTACTACGTAGGGGACGCCATCGCTGAGCTGAGTCCGGCCACCGACGTTTCCGCACTTATCTCGGATTCGATTCGCCGGTTCATCAACCGGGATGACTTCACGCTGGTCCGGGATGACAACCTGCTCGACGAAGTTGATTTCACGCAGCACATCACGTTCAGAGAACTGGTCGAACTCGTTCACGACCAGCGGACAGGGCTCTAATCTCCGAGAACAAGATCGGTCCGCATCAGGACCGCGGCGTCAGCCGGAGCAGGCGACCACCGCGGTCATCTTCCAGCAGCCAGATTGCGCCATCCGGACCCTCGACCACGGCGCGAACCCGTTTGCCCATCGACCATCGATCGGCTTCCCGCGCTGTCGTGCCGTCAAATTCGATTCGAACCAATGACCGCGACGACAGCCCGGGTATGAATCCATTGCCGCGCCATGCGGGGAACAATTCGCCGTCATAGATCATGAGCCCGCCCGGCGAGATCACCGGGGTCCACGAAATTGCGGGCGCGACGAAATCGGGCCGCGTGTCGTGATTAGGGATGCGCGCACCTCTGTAATGGTTGCCGTCGGACACGATCGGGTAGCCATAGTTCTCACCACGCACGACCAGATTGAGTTCGTCGCCGCCGCGGGGCCCCATCTCGGTATTCCACAGCCGGCCCTCCGAATCAAAAGCGATGCCGAGTGGATTACGGTGGCCAAGGGACCATATCTGCGCGGTGACGCCGCCCTGCTTGCTGAACGGGTTGTCCGGCGGGACCGAACCGTCGTCCCGCAGCCGGATGATTTTGCCGAGATTGCTCGCCATGTCCTGGGCCGGGTCGAACTTCTGTCGCTCACCGGAGGAGATGAACAGATGGCCGTCAGCAGCAAACAGCAGGCGATGGCCATAGTGCCCGGCACCAGAAACCTTCGGTTCCTGGCGCCAAATGACCTGCAGACCGGTCAGCGCGCCCCCGTCCTGATGCAGATCCAGGCGCGCCCGGGCGACCGCGGCGCCGCGGGTGCGGCCGTCGCCAGCCTCTGCGTAACTGAGATACACGATGTTGTTCGCCGCGAAATCGGGATGCAGCGCAATGTCGCCGAGACCGCCCTGGCCGCCATGGTCGACTTCGGGCACGCCTGTAACTGGTAATGTCTGCTCACCATCAGGTGAGGCAATCAACAGCTGGCCTCCCATCTCGGTAACCAGCAACCGGCCGTCGGGCAGAAATGCCATTGCCCACGGTTCGTCGAAGCTGGCCACCTCCTGCACGGCGAAGGGCAGATCTTCGTCGGCGGTTGCACAGCCGGTGATCACCAGGCAGAGGAAACTCACGGCAATTCGTCTCATTATTAAATGTGCTCTATCGGTGTCTGGAACTTGTCGGCCGCAGGCCGTTTGCGGGCGCTCGTGCTACTCAGCCAGCGCCTGGAACTGGTACATCGCGCTCAAGATTGGCGATTGTCGAATGCCCCAGCGGCCAAACCATTCGTGGTACAGACGCTGTATCCGTGGCGAGCGGAAAAACTGTGCCAGCGCCCGGTCAGCTATAAGACGGAACGCCGCGTCGTTTTTGCGCACCATGAAGCCATAGGGCTCGAAGGAAAACACGTCGGGGGCGAGTCGGTAAGCGGCCGGATCCTCGGCGTTAATAATGTGCCCCGTCAGAATGGCCTGGTCGGATACGTAGGCGTCAACACTGCCATCGTCCAGTGCGGCCAGGCCCGCGTTGTGCGTGGTAACCGTTTGCAAATCGGCTTTGAACTCGTTGGTCGCAATGAACTCCCGCAAAGCAGCCTCGGTCGTCGTGCCGGCTACAACGGCAATCGATTTGCCGTTCAGGTCAGCGTTGTTGTTGATTCCGGTCTTGGCAAGCGACAGTGAGGAAGCGCCTGTAATGAGAGTCATCAACGTGAAGTCCAGCTGCTCGCGTCGCGCCAGCGTGACCGTCGATGCGCCACATTCGATGTCGACTTCGCCGTCGACGACCGCCGCAATGCGCTCTACCGGTCGGTTCAGCGGCACATAGTCCACGGTCATGTCTTCGAGCCCGAGCCTTTGCTGAACCGCATTTGCGATGACTTTGCAAAGCTCTATGGAATATCCGACGGGCTCCCCGGACGCATTGCGGAACGACAACGGCGGCGCATCAGGCACGTAGCCGATCGTGAAGCGTTCGCTTGCGGCGATGCGGTCGAGCGTTCCGCCAGGCGCCTGCGCCTGCGCCGGAGTCACCAAGACCAGCAGAAAACTGAATGGCAACAGGTATCTGGTCATGTCCGTTCACGATTATTGTCAAGAACCGTGTTTATAGCATTCGCCCGGTTGGGAAGAAAATGCGGCTCAGGCATCAGCGCGGACCGTTGCCGAGACAGGCTTGCGCCGTGGTCGGGGCAAGGTAGAAACCTTGGTACCCAAAAATGGGTGTATTGACAGCAGGTTCGACGACCTTGCTACGCTGAGCCTGGGAAAAAGAAAGCATCGTGGCTGCCGACGGGCAGCGACGATCCGAGAACACCATGTACAAGCTTCAAATCGCGCTTCTAATAATGTTGGTTGGACTTGGTCCGGCCAACGCGGTTGTCACCACCTTCGATGACCGCGCAGCTTTCGATGCCGCTGTCGCCGGCTTGATCATCGTGGACGACGATTTCGATACTGACATCGCACAAGCGCAGTCGATTGTTTTTGTCTCCGGTGTCGAGTCGATAAATGCCGCACCGCCATTGTCGTTCTTCACCGACAACAGCGTGACGGGCGGCCTGTATCGCAATGCGTTGGAGCGGACGAATGAGCCGGTCAATACCAGCATCACGTGGACTTTCCCTGTGCCAGTGACCGGGTTCGGTTTCGACGTCTTTCGGGCCGACAACACCGGCCTGCGGGTGACGATTGACGATGGCAGTGGTTCGCAGACCTTTCTCATCTACGACGTCATCATGGGCACTGGCAACGCTGCCAATGGTTTCGCCGGATTCGTTGGCATGGCGCCGTTCTCGACAGTCCAGTTCACCAGTGCGCCGGCCGACTTCGATAGTTTCGAAATGGATAACCTGACGTTTGCCAGCCCGATCCCGGTGCCGGCCGCGTTCTGGCTGTTCGGATCTGCTGTATTGCTGCTGGCGCGGCTGCGACGCTGAAAGCAGGTGCGCACCATGAAGCGAGTTTCGATACTCTGTCTGATCGCGGCGTTCGCTGCAGGAGGCGGCGTGCCGGTCAAGGCCGCGCCGATCAGCTTCACCACCGATGCGACCGCGACGCTGACGATCACCGGCATTTCACCGACACCATTGCCGGTGAATGTCTTCATTGTTAATGCCCCGTTGCCATCGGTTTCGCCACCGATCGAAGAGGTCGTCGGGAACGCGACAGTCATGACTGATGGTTCGGCCAATGGCATCGGCGACCCGGAAGCTCTGGGCATCGGCGACGGGTTCTTCAATGCGACGAGCGCCGCCGGGATGGCCGACGCACCGCCGTTTTCCAGTGCCTTTGCATTTAGCCTGGCGGGTGGCCAGATTCTGGTCGATAACGAAACGAACGACACCACGGTTACGGTGGATTTCCTACTGAGCTATACGCTGGCGGCCAGCGCAACCACTTTCGACGCGGCCACGGAGGACGTCTTTGCGTTCTCCGACGTCCAGTTGAATTGGGAACCCGTTAGCGGCACGTTTGATTTCTTTGTCGATACCGCAGGCAGCGATGACCGGTTCGGCGATCCGACCATGGTGGACGAAGGTTTCGCTTTCTCCGTGACCGTCGCGCCGGGGCAGGTCGGCAATGCATCGCTACAGACGGCGAGCAGCGGTTTTGCCGATGTCATCCCGGTTCCAGCCGCATTCTGGCTGTTCGGGTCCGCGCTGGGGTTGCTTGGCTGGATCCGCCGCTGGGGGCCACGGCGGAGCTAGCTGCCTGACGGTGAACTCCCGACGACTGCGCCACGGGCCGACAGTTCGCGCCGCACGGCCGCTTGCCGCTCCCGGGTGATTGGAAACCCGCGCAGGAATAGCGCGCCGATCGCCATCATCACGGCCGGCACGAACCCGTAGACCAGCATCAGGCGCGCCTGAATATCAGCCGTAATGATCTCGGCCGATGGCTCGTACCCAAACAGGGCGGGCAACGAGGTGCCCAGCACCACACCAAGCGCAACCGCCAGTTTGATCGTCATGCCCCAAACGGCGAATAGTAGTCCGGAGCGCTGCTCGCCAGCCTCCAGGGTGTCGACGTCAATCACATCGGCAGCAATCGAGTTCGACAGAAACAGGATTGACGCGAAGCTCGAACCGCGCAGGGCGACGACGATGATGAGCTCAGTAAGCTGTCCCTCGCGCAGGAAGACCAGTGGCAGGCTCAAGGCAGCGAGCCACAATGCCGCACCGATCAGCGCACGGTGTTTGCTGGTACGACGCGAGATCGCCAGCCACACGGGAACCGCGGCCAGCGTGGCGACGTTCTCGATCAGGATCATGAGCGGAAACCGAGCCTCGGCTGCCATCACATCCGCCAGCACCAGTCGGTGCAGCGTGCCCTGGATTACGATCCCGGACACGAAAAACATGACGCAGCCAATCATTCGCAGCAGGGCGGGATTCCGCGCGACGATTTTGAGGCCCTGCAGGTAGCTGCGCGAAGCGTGGGGAAAGCCCTCGGCCGGCGACTCGAGCACGCGCAGCAGCGCGAACGCGACCAGGACCGGTAAACCGACGGCTATCACCATCGCAATACCGCGCAACTGCGTCGCATCATCCGTGACACCCTGTGCCGCCAGCCACACCAGCGCGGCCAACAGCAGGACCTGACCGGCCGTCGACAGCCCTTCGCGAATACCGGTAATGCGCGAGCGTTCATCGTAGTCGGTCGACAACTCGGCGCCCCACGCTTTGTGGGGCAGGTCGATCATCGTGAAGCCGAGGTACAGCAACGCCGCCCAAATGAACAGGTAGCCGATACTGGCGGATTCTCCGGGCACAAATAGTTGCCACAGGGAAACGATGAACAGCGGCACACCGCAGAGAATCCAGGGTTTGCGCCGGCCAAAGCGGCCGCCCGTGCGGTCGCTCCAGGTGCCTATCAGCGGGTCGGTAATGACATCCAGCAGGCGCGACGCAGCGATGGCGGCGCCCACGGCGGCCAGCGGCAGTCCCAGGTCGTCGGCGTAGAAAGCCGGCACGAACAGTGCCAGTGGCAGCGCGGCCACCGACGTGATCAGCGACGGCAACGCGTACAGAACCACGCGCGACGTTGGGTTACGTGACATCGTCGTTCTGGCCAAAAATGCGCGCGTGCTCGCTGACGAAATCCCGGAAGCGCCTTGGCGTACTGCCCGTCAATTGATACACCACATCATTCGTTGCAGCTTCGCCGTCCTGGCGCAACATGCCGAAGAGTTCGTTACGCATCTCTACG
>JAAUXY010060844.1_pt1 | contig 16782 bp, 12 predicted proteins | sample 7278121 | NCBI WGS metagenome assembly JAAUXY01 (sample SAMN14350117, study PRJNA611818) | marine sediment metagenome | isolation source: surface marine sediment (1.8m) | place: French Polynesia: Moorea | collected 2018-08 | reverse complement strand
TGGCCGGCTCGATGGATATGCCTTCCTCAACCGTATCACCGATGAGGTCGACTCGTGCGACCGACTCCACGGTGTCGATCGGTATACGCGGATCCGCCTTGACAGTGAAGCGAATGCGCAGTGGCTGCGGCCTTATTTCATCGTCGACAACGGGTGATATGCCAGGAGGCTGGGCCGACGCGACAACGCGCGGCGGCTGTGGCAGTGAGTCGATGTAGTTCTTGAGCTCGATGCCGCCGTAAATGAGGACGGCAATGCCCGCGATGCCGAGCAGGAATCGACGTATGCCGATGCGTTCGAGCCAAGGCGGCGGTGTCCAGCGAAAGTCCCCGATTAAGGTATTCAGAATGCCCATATGCGACTCGGCTCCCTGCGTTCGTTGTTGCCGAGCATACTACCGACGCCAGCTAGCGACGAGATGCCGGAATTCGGGCGAATTGTGGCGGCGTAGTCCCTCGAGCAGCGCCGGCCGACGAACGGGAAGCGTTCAGTTCAGGCGCCGGCAGGCTCGAGGTCAACCCCGGTCAGTTCTTTCTCGAGTTCCTCGAGCGAGCGGCCACGGGTTTCCGGCAATATCCACGCGACGAGGACCAGGAAAAACACCGCGACGATGCCGTAGACAAGGAACGTCACCGCGGTACCGAGATTCGATAACTGCCACGGAAAAATGAACTGGACGCCAAAACTCACGCTACTGTTCAGAACGCCCATTACCGACATGCAGATACCGCGGATGCTGTTGGGGAAGATCTCGGAGAACAACACCCACATCACCGGTCCCAGCGACATTGCGAACGACGCAACAAAGCCCAGAATGCCTATCAGAACGATTTTCGGATTCATGCTGATCGCCGACTGGATGATGGTTGCCTCGTTAGCTTTCAACGCGGCGTCTCCGATGATCTCGACGACGGCTGTTTTGAACGCAACGTCGCTACCATAGTTTTTTCCGACGAGTGCTTCGAGACCTCGCAGGCCGTGTTCCTCCGAGATCTCGGCAACCGTCTCTCTCGACAGTTCGAAGGTGGCCTGGCTGAAGCCGTACGCGGCGATCGACATGCTAACGGCGACTCCGGCGAGGCCAATAATCATCAGCGGCCGGCGACCGAACCTATCGATTGTCAGCATCGCGACTACCGTAAATACGACGTTGATGATGCCTACGTACGTCGCCTGGGCGAACGCCGCGTTCGTACCGACGCCGCTTTGCTCGAATATCGTCGGCGCGTAGAAGAACACCGAGTTGATGCCGCTGATCTGCTGCGCGATGGCCACGATGACGCCGATAGTAAGGATGAGCCGCAGTTCGGGGCGAAACAGGTGCTTGATGCGCTTGAGCAAGGGGTCGGTGGCGTCGTGGGTACTGGCAGCGATGTCTGCGAGCATCGTCTCGATGTGCTCCGCCGCGGTGATGCGTTCGAGAATCGAGCGCGCCCGTTCCATGCGACCGTGAAGTACGAGCCAGCGAGGGCTCTCGGGTACCAGCATCATTGCAAAGAAGTACAGTGCCGCTGGCGCCGCTTCGAGGCCCAGCATCCAGCGCCAGGCATTCTGGTCCAGGCCGATTGTCGCAACCCAGCCGGCACCGGACTGAGCGGCCTGCAGTATGAAGTAGTTGGCGAAGTAAGCCGCTGAGAAACCTATAACGATGTTCAGCTGGTTCACCGAGACGAAACGACCACGAAGGCGAGCGGGCGCGATTTCGGCGATGTATATCGGTGCCAGCATCAACGTGCCGAATGCAAGGCCGCCGATAAAGCGCGCCGCGATGAGCGTGATGACGTCGGGTGCGGCCGCTGACGCGAACGCGGAAATGGTGTAAAGCAGCGCCAGCGTCACCATGACCTTCTTGCGACCGACCTGGTCGGCGACAGGGCCGACGGTCAGTGCGGCGAAAGTCGCCGCGATCGTCGGTGCGCTGACGACGAGGCCGATCTGCCAGTCGTCGAGATTGAAGTCTGGCGTGATGAATCCGATGACTCCGGAGATAACGGCTGCATCGAAGCCAAAGAGGAAACCGCCCATCGCGATGATGGCAGCGTAGGCAAACGACTTGCGCTCCGTTTGATGCAATGCAGTTCTCCCAGGGAACGATCAATCGTCGCCGGATCGTTCCTTTATCGAATTGGTCGCGCGACTGACTGACGGATGACGAGTTTGTGGGGAACAATCTCCGGACTGCCGACGCCAAGCTTCCCGTGCTCGATGCGGCGGCAGAGACGGTACATGACGCGTTCCCCGATTTCCTCGGCGGGCTGGCTGATTGTCGTCAATGGCGGATCCATGATTTCCGCGTAGCGTATGTCGTCGAATCCGACGACCGACATGTCCGCGGGGACCGCCAGGCCGGCCGCCTTGATCTCATGGAGTGCGCCCATAGCCATTTCGTCGTTCGCGCAGAATATTGCCGTCGGTCTGTCGTCGAGGCTAAGCAGATTGCGCGTGGCGCGCCGCGCACCGTCCAGCGACATCTTGCCTTCGACGACCCAGCCATCCTGGATGGGCAGCCCGGCGTGCCGCATCGCCTCTCGGTAACCGAGCTCGCGATCCTTGGTCAGGAGCGAGGTCTGTTCTCCATAGATCATCGCAATCCGCTCGTGCCCCTGTGAGATCAGGTAGTTCGTCGCATCCTGCGCGGCGGCTACGTTGTCGATGTGTACGCCTGGAAACTCAGTGAGCTCGGGCGTAACTGCCTCACAGCCGATTACGATCGGCAACAGGCGCTGGCTGTTCGCACTCAGGATTTCGGTGCCGAACGGTGACATGCTGGCGAGCAGGATGATGCCGTCGGTCTGCTTCGAGACGAGCATCGCGCCGATTTCGTCTGCTGTCATCGTGTTGAGCTGGGTCTCCTCGATGACGACCGAGTAGCCTTTCGCTTTTGCCGCCGTTCTGACTCCGCGCATGACGTTCGTGAAAAAGGGATCGCCGATCGAAGGCACCACCACCATAACCAGGTTGGTGCGGCCGCGGCGGAAGCTCTGCGCCAGCGTGTTCGGCGAATAACCGGTCTTGAGGATCGCGGCCTGGACCCTGGCACGGGTCTTGTCCTTGACCTTTTCGGGATTGTTGACGCAGCGTGAGACCGTCGCGATCGACACTCCCGCGATGCGCGCAACCTCCTTGATTGATACTCTGACCACGATACGGACCCTGCAGGCCTGATGCGTTTTCGAGTGTAAACGTTTACAATTATCCGATCAATTTGAATCCCGAGTCATCCACGGAAAATGACTGACGTTTCAGGGACGGAGCTCCCTCGTATCTCGACGCTGCGAAGCGACAACGGATTCAACGTCGGGATACTCGATCTTGGCGCTGCGATCCAGTCGATCCGGGTACCCACACCCGTTGGTGCAGTCGACGTCGTACTGGGTCACCCGTCACCCCTCGATTACGTGAGCGATCCGAACTACCTGGGCTCGACCGTCGGGCGCTATGCGAATCGCATCGCCCACGCCCGTTTCTCATTCAACGGTGACCCTTACATGCTCGACGCCAACGAGAAGAAGACGGGCAACTGCCTGCACGGCGGCACGAACGCGCTGCATCGCCAGTTATGGGCGGTTTCGGTCGACGACGTAAACAGGCGTGTCGAGTGTCGCCACCTGTCGCCCGCCGGGTCCGAGGGCTTTCCCGGCGAGCTCGAGGTAGTGGTCGACTATCAGATCGTCGATAACTGTTCGCTGGCGATCGACTTCACCGCAACCAGCGATGCCGAGACCGTTGTGAACCTGGCCAACCACGCCTACTTCAATCTCGACGGCGGCAGCGACACGATCGACAATCACGTGCTGCAGCTGGCCGCTGAAGTCTACACGCCCGTCGACGACCATATGATCCCTACCGGCAAGATCCTGCCGGTCAGTGGCACCGAGTTCGACTTCCGCGAACCCGCGTATCTCAGGAATGCGTTTACCGGTATGTCCCGGGCACTCGACAACAACTTCGTCGTCTCCGGGCAGCCGGGCACCCTTCGGGAAGCGGCCAACCTCTATTCGCCAACGACCGGACTGCGCCTGGTCGTGCATACGACCCAGCCGGGCCTGCAGGTCTACACCGCCGACCACCTCGGGACGCCGTTCAAGCCGAGACAGGGACTCTGTCTCGAGGCCCAGAATTTCCCGGATGCGCCGAACCAGCCGGGCTTTCCCTCCGCGAGGCTCTCGCCGGGCCAGACGTATCGGCAGCGGACGGTCTACGAATTCATCCCGCCGGCAGAGTAGGCAAACGGCCACATGTCCACGGTCCTCGGCATCGATCTGGGTACGCAAAGCGTCAAAGTCGTGTTCTACGACTTCGCCGCGCGCGAGATGGCTGCCGTGGAAAGCGCGTCCCTCGATCTCTACCAGACGGAGTCCGGCGTCGCCGAGCAGCAGGCGCACTGGTGGATACACGCGCTCAAACAGGCGCTGCAACGGGTTGGGGACAGTGTGCGGAAAAGCACGGTTGCGATTGGTGTCTCGGGCCAGCAGCATGGATTCGTGCCGCTGGACAGGCAGGGAGAGGTGCAGGTACCGGTCAAGCTCTGGTGCGATACCTCGACCGGTGCGGAGTGCGACGCGATCATGGACGCGTTCGGCGGGTTCGACGCGTGCATCGAAAAGGTCGGCAACCCGGTACTTCCAGGCTACACCGCATCAAAAGTCCGCTGGTTTCGCGACGCGCACCCGGGGCCGTACGCGCAAATGGACTGCATCCTGCTGCCCCACGACTTCCTGAACTTCTACCTGACCGGCGAGCGGTGCATGGAAGCCGGCGACGCCTCGGGCACCGCATTCCTCGACGTGCGCTCGCGCGCCTGGTCGAAAGAGATGCTTGAAGCGATCGATCCCGATCGCGATCTGGGCGAGTGCCTGCCCGAAGTGAAGACGGATAATGAGCCTGTCGGAAAACTGCTGCCGTCGATCGCAGATGAGCTCGGCCTTCCCCCTGAGATACCCGTCTCGGTCGGCGGCGGCGACAACATGATGGGCGCCATCGGTACGGGTAACGTGTCCCCGGGAGTCGTTACCATGAGTCTGGGGACGTCGGGTACGGTGTATGCATACTCGGACGAACCGATCGTCGACCCGAAAGGAAATATCGCCGCGTTCTGTTCGTCCACGGGCGGATGGCTGCCACTGCTGTGCACGATGAACTGCACTGTTACGACCGAACTGATGCGCGGCCTGCTCGACACGGAACTCGCGAGCTTCGAGGCGCAGCTGGCCGCCTCAAATCGCGGCGCCGATGGAGTCATCACGGTGCCGTTCTTCAACGGTGAACGCACGCCGAATCTTCCCGACGCGAAGGGCTGCATCGTGGGCCTCGACAGTCGTAACACGCTTCCTGAGAATCTGCTGCGCTCGGCGGTTGAAGGCGCGACGTTTGCGCTGCGCTTCGGCATCGACGAGCTCGAGACGCTGGGCATCGAGACCACGGAAATCGTGCTGACGGGAGGAGGCGCCAACAGCGCCACGTGGCGGCAGGTTGTCGCAGACGTCTGCAACGCGCCGGTGACCGTCCTGAAGCAGCAGGAAGGCGCGGCTTTTGGTGCAGCCCTTCAGGCGCTTGCCATGATCGACGGTGCGGATACGGACCTGGGCGAGCTGTGCCGTCAGCACCTGGATCGCGATGAAGAACTGTCGGTCGACCCGCGGCCGTCCGCGGTTAATTTCTACATCAATGCGTACAACGAATACCAACGAGCCGTCGACAAGGTGGCGTCGCTGTACAGCTGACACGAGAACAAACAAGAGGCAATGCACAATGAGTCGTAACATCCACGTTGGCGATACCGAGTACTTCCCGGGCATCGGCCAGATCAAATACGAAGGTCCGGAGTCGGACAACCCGCTGGCGTTCAAGACCTACGAGCCCGGTCGCGCCGTTGCCGGCAGGACAATGGAGGAGCACCTGCGCTTCGCGGTCTGCTACTGGCACAGTTTCTGTGCGAACGGCGGGGACCCGTTCGGCCCGGGCACGCGTGAGTACGCCTGGGCACAGAAGAGCGGCCCGTACGAGCGGTCGAAAGACCGCATGGATGCGGCGTTCGAGTTCTTCACGAAACTGAACGTGCCGTACTGGTGCTTCCACGACTTCGACATGGCGTGGGAAGGTGACAGCGTAGAGTCGTCAGAGAAAAACCTGATGGCGATGGTCGATCTCGCGAAAGAGCGACAGAAAGAAACGGGCATGAAGCTGCTGTGGGGAACGGCGAACGTGTTTTCCAACCCGCGTTACATGAACGGCGCTTCGACAAACCCGGACTTCGCCGTCCTCACGTTTGCCGCGTCGCAGGTCAAGGCGGCGATCGATGCGACGGTCGAACTCGGCGGTGAAAACTACGTGTTCTGGGGCGGACGCGAGGGATACGTGTGCCTGCAGAACACCGACACGAAACGCGAACTCGAGCACATGGCGATGTTTCTCCAAAAAGCGCGCGATTACGGGCGTTCGATCGGTTTCGAAGGGACGTTTCTTGTCGAACCCAAGCCGATGGAGCCGACAAAGCACCAGTACGATTTCGATGCACAGACCGTGATCGGGTTCCTCCGGCACCATGGCCTCGCCGGTGATTTCAAACTGAACATCGAAGCCAATCATGCGACCCTCGCCGGCCACACGTTTGCGCACGACCTGCGCATGAGCGCCGACGCCGGTTTGCTCGGATCGATTGATGCCAACCGCGGTGACCCGCAAAACGGCTGGGACACCGACCAGTTCCCGACCGATCTCTACGACACCGTGCACGCGATGATGGTCGTGCTGGAAGCGGGCGGGCTCGGAAGCGGCGGCCTGAATTTCGACGCCAAGGTGCGCCGCGAATCGACGGACAACGAGGACCTTTTCATCGCACACATCGGCGGAATGGATGCGTTCGCTCGCGGTCTCGTCATCGCTGATCGCATACTCTCCGACCCGCGTCACGACAAACTGCGCTACGGCAGATACGAGAGCTACAACAGCGGCGACGGCAAGCGTTTCGAGGAAGGCGAGCTCGGCCTCGTCGAGCTGCGGGATCTGGCTGCGAAAAACGGAGAGCCTGAGCGGCGCGCGGCCAAGCAGGAACTCATGGAGAACCTGGTCAACGACTGCATCGTGAGAGGTTGCTAGACCAGGCCGAGTTTCTGTGCCGCGACGAAGGTCATTGCGACAGCCAGCACGAGGAACAACCCGCCGATGGCATGCTCCATGGTCGTCTGTGAAACCTTGCCCTGCAAGCGGGGCCCGATTTGTCCGCCAATGAGTACCCCCGGAATCGAATAGCAGACGAGGTTCCAGGGCACGGCCGACATGCCGCCGGCATCGATCAGTTGCCCGATCAGCGTGAACGAGGCAAATGCCACGGTGACGATGACGATCGCGACTGACGTCGCCGCAGCGATGGCGACCGGTACGCCGCGGCGCGTCAGCTGGGAGATTACGACCTCACCGATACCCACGGAGACCATTCCGGTCAGGAATGCACCGATTGCCGTGGCGAACATGCCGCGTGGCCCGAGATGTACGTCGGGGTATTGGTACTCGCGCCCGACGTGATCGATGCGTATGCGTTCCGCGCCGTGGTAGTGAGCCTGCGCGTCCGCGATCTTCGCCGCCGTCTTCTGGTGCAGGTACAAAAGCGAATAAGCGAGCGCCAGCACGAGCAGGGCGTATCCGAGGATCAGCAATCCGCCCGGCACGAGGTGCGCCAGAAACGCACCCAATATGCCGACGGGCACGGAAATGCGGACGAATCTCCACACGAGCGCGAAATCGATCGTCTTCTTCCGAAGGTAACCGATGAAGCCGGACGTAAAGCCGAAGGTTTCAGTAAGCAGGGCCGTGCCGATTGCCGCAACCGTGGACTCGAGCTCGTACTGTGGTCCCAGCAACGGGAATATCAACACGAATATCGGCGTAAACAACGCAGCGCCGCCGATCCCGCTCAGCATCGCGCAGGTCGCGACGCCGATCGACACCGGGAACATGAACCAGTAGAGCGTAAAGTCCAAGGCTTGCTGACTGGTTCGTCTAGGGCAGGAAAATCGTTGCCGGGTGCTCGAGCATTTCCCTGATGCGCTGGATCATCGCTGCCGCGTCGTACCCGTCGACGAATCGATGGTCGAACGAAGACGACAGATTCATCATCAGGCGCACGGTCACCTGGCCATTGAATACGACCGGACGCTCGACGGCCTTGTTGACACCGATGATTGCGACTTCAGGCGCATTGATGACCGGTGTCGACACGATGCCGCCGAGCTTGCCGAGGCTCGTTATCGTAATCGTCGACCCGGCCAGCTCGTTCTTCTTCGCTGAATTGTCCCGCGCGGCTTCGGAGACGCGACGGATTTCCGCGCCGAGCTCATGCAGTGACTTCGCCTGCGCATGACTGACGACGGGGACCTTCAGGCCGCTGGCGGTTTGTGTGGCCACGCCAAGGTGAACGGCTTCGTGTTGAAGCAGCACGTTGCGTTCCTTGTCGTAAGTCACGTTGCACTGCGGATATTCCCGGAGTGCCACGATCAACGCAGACGCGAGAAAAGGAAGCAGTGTCAGCCTGGCGGACTTGTCGACGAGTTTGTCGTTCAAATGCCGACGCAGCGCTTCGAGTTCGGTGACGTCCACTTCCTCGACGTACGCAAAATGCGGTATCTCCCGCTTCGCCGCCGACATGCGTTCGGCGATGATGCGCCGAACACCGATGACCTTGATCTCTTTGGGTTTGCCCGGCAGCGGTGCCGCGCGCATCGGCGTCACACCTGTCGCGCGTTGTTTCAGGTACAGGTCGAAGTCCTTGCGAAGGATGCGGCCGCCGGGTCCTGTTCCGTAAACGTCCGCGAGGTCGACGCCCGCTTCTTTTGCGCGACGGCGGATGGCGGGAGAGGTGATGATTCTCTTCGGCGGCTCGGAATCATCGCGGCGGGACGCCGCTCCCACAGGCGGTGCTTCTACAGGCACCGCTCCCACAGGTTCTGTGGGAGGGCCGTCTCGGCCCGAATCGCTGCGGATTGCCGCTCCTTCAGGCGCCGCTCCCACAGGTTCTGTGGGAGGGGCGTCCCGCCCCGATTCCGTCTCGAACACGACGAGGGGTGCACCCACGGCGACGATGTCGCCAGGCTCGCCGGCGAGTCTGGTGACGGTGCCCGTGACCGGCGACGAGAGCTCGACGGCGGCCTTGTCGGTCATCATCGTGCCGACGATATCTTCCTCGTTGACGAGATCACCGACCTTGATGAACCACTCGCCGATCTCCGACTCGACGGTCCCTTCACCGAGGTCGGGCAGCTTGAAGATGTACTCGCTCATTCGGCCTCCAGTACGCGGCGAATGCCGGCCATCATGCGTTTCTTGCCCGGAAAGTACTGCCACTCGAAAGCATGCGGGTACGGGGTATCCCAACCCGCGACGCGACCGATCGGAGCCTCGAGATGATAAAAGCAGTCTTTCTGGATCGTTGCCGCCAGCTCTGCGCCGAAGCCGCCGAAGCGCGTCGCTTCGTGCGCAATCAGGCAGCGCCCGGTCTTCATTACCGAATCCGCGAGTGTCTTCGAGTCGAGCGGCGACATCGAGCGTACGTCGATGATCTCGGCATCGACACCAAGCTGGTGCGCTGCTGCCTGGGCGACATGCACCAGGGTGCCGTAGGTGACGATGGTTATCTCTTCGCCGGTCTCCACGACCTCGGCCTCGCCGATCGGTACGGTGTAGTAGCCCTCGGGTACCTCGCCTTTCGGGTGTGATGACCAGGAAACGGCCGGGCGCTCGGGGTCTCCGTCGAACGGCCCGTTGTAGATGCGTTTGGGCTCGAAGAAGACCACGGGATCGTCCGACTCGATCGCGCTGATCAGCATTCCCTTGGCGTCGTAAGGGTTCGACGGCATGACGGTCTTGATGCCGCTCACGTGCGTGAAAATGGCCTCGGGTGATTGCGAGTGAGTCTGGCCACCGCGAATGCCGCCGCCGCATGGCGTGCGTATCGTGACCGGCGAGAAAAACTCGCCGCAGGACCGGTAGCGGAGACGCGCCAGCTCACTGACGATCTGGTCGAAGCCCGGGTATATGTAGTCGGCAAACTGGATCTCGGCAACGGGCCGCAGACCATTTACGCCCATGCCGATCGCGGCCCCGATAATGCCGCCTTCTGCAATCGGCGCGTCGATGACCCGGTGTTCGCCGTACTTGCGCTGCAATCCGTCGGTGCAGCGAAACACGCCACCGAAGTAGCCGACGTCCTCACCGATGACGACGACATTCGGGTCCCGTTCCATCATCACGTCGTGCGCGGAACGAATCGCCTCGATCATGTTCATCTGCGCCATCAGCCCGGGCTCCCGTTGCCGTTGCCATTGCTGAAGACCTCGAGCATGCGTCGCCTCTGGGACTCGAGTCGTCGCGGCGGATCGGCGTATACGTCATCGAACATCGTCTGCGGGTCGAGGAACGGTCCCTCGGTCATCGTTCCGAATTTCTGGGCCTCTTTCCACGCCGCAGTGACTTCCGATTTCAGTTCTTCCTCGAGAGCCGTGTGTTTCTCGTCGCTCCAGTGGCCTTCGAGTATCAGGTGCTGCTTGAGCCGCTCGATCGGATCGCCCAGCGGGAACGCTTCGTACTCGTCCTTGGGCCGGTACTTCGACGGGTCGTCGCTGGTCGAGTGGGCGCCGGCACGATACGTCACGAGTTCGATCAGCGTCGGGCCGCCGCCACGACGCGCCCGGTCTGCTGCCCATAGCGTCACCGAGTACACGGCGAGCAAGTCGTTGCCGTCCACGCGAATGCCGGGGATGCCGAGGCCCAGGCCGCGTGCGGAAAACGGCCGGCGCTCGCCGCCGGCGGTTCCCTGGAACGTGGAAATCGCCCACTGATTATTGACGACGTTCAGGATCACGGGGGCGTGATACACGGCCGCGAACGTCAGTGCGTAGTGAAAGTCCGCCTCGGCCGTGCTGCCGTCACCAACCCAGGATGCCGCGATATGGTCGTCACCCTTGATAGCTGATGCCATCGCCCAGCCGACGGCCTGCGGATACTGCGTGCCGAGGTTGCCCGAGATCGAGAACACGTTCGCGTTCTTCGAGTGGTACATGATCGGCAGCTGGCGACCCTTGCACATGTCGCGCGTATTCGAGAGGCACTGACACATCATGTCCACGAGCTTGACGCCGCGATACATGTACAGGCCCTGGTTCCTGTACGACGGAAAGCACATGTCGCCCGAGCGCAGCGCCATGCCCTGGCCGATCGACACGGCCTCCTCGCCGCGCGCTTCCATGTAAAACGAGATGCGGCCCTGCCGCTGGATCTGCCACATACGCTGGTCGAATGCCCGATTGAGCATCATCCACCGAAGCGCAACCTGCAGGTTTTCCAGATCGAGGTTCGGGTGCCACGGGCCCTTGGCCTCGTGATCGTCGTCGAGCACCCGGACGAGCCCGGTGCTTAGATACTCGATGTCTGCCGTGCGGGCGTCGATCGCGGGTTTGTCGAGTGCGCCGGCGGACGAGAGCTGCAAATAGCTGAAATCGGGTTTGTCGCCGGGCCTTGCAGCGGCCTGCGGGATATACAAGCGGGATTTATTCGCCATTGATCGAGCCCCTGCAGCAAAACAATCGGACTAATATATATGTTTCCATTGGCATTTTTGTCGCTTGAACAGTTGATCGAGCGCTGATAAGCGCATAATGTATGTGCAGTCTGGCCTTCTTTATCATTAGTTATGCAGCCAATCTCTCTCGATTCGACCGATCGCCGCATTCTCGACCTGCTGCAGACGCGGCCGGGCCTGAACGCATCGAGCATCGGCGAGCTCATCGGCTTGTCGCAGTCGGCCTGCTGGCGGCGCATGCAGCGCCTGCGCGACGAGGGCGTTATTGTAGACCAGCCCGTCGTGCTCGATCCGGAAAAGGTCGGTCTCACCACGATGGTGTTTGCAACCGTGAAGCTGACGTCACACGGGCGCAGCAATCTCGCGACATTCGCTGATGCCGTGCGCGCCTTTCCAGAGGTGCTCGATTGCTACTGCCTGCTCGGCAATACCGACTTCCTCCTGCGCATCGTCGCCGAGGACATCAAGGCCTACGAAGCGTTCTTCTTCGACAAGCTGTCACAGTTGCCGGGCATCCAGGAAGTCACGTCGAGCATCGTGTTGTCCGACATCAAGCACACGACGGTCCTGCCTTTGAACTAGCTTTCGAACGTCGCGACCTCGACGTTGCCGCCTTCGCGCACGCAGCCGCGTTTCATGCCGTCGGAATTCCAGCTCATCACGATCTCGGCATCGTTTGTCACTGCGATGATGCCGCCGTCGCCACCAAGCTTTTTGACATCGGCGAGCACCTCGTCGATGGCGTGCCCGAGTGACGCGCCCGCCCTGACGAAGTGCGCGACCGATACGGCGGCGCCCGTGCGAATGAAGAACTCGCCAACGCCGGTGCAGGACACGGCAACCTGATCGTCTGCCCAGGTTCCCGAGCCGATGATCGGCGTGTCGCCTACGCGGCCCTGGAGTTTTCCGAACGTGCCGCCCGTTGACGTCGCGGCGGCGAGATTGCCGGCGCTGTCCCTGGCAACCGCCCCGACGGTGCCGTGGGTCATCTCGTCCACTTCTTCTTCGTCGACGCCCTCCGGCAGAACGTAGTACTCGCGAGGATTGTCGATGATCGAGAATCCCTGGTCCCTCGCAAATACGGTTGCGCCGGTGCCCGAGAGCATGACGTGCGGCGTCGCTTCCATGACGCGTCGTGCGACGCTGATCGGGTTGACGACGTCGCGTACCGAAGCGACTGCACCGGCACCGCGATTTGCGCCATTCATGATCGATGCGTCCAGCTCGACGTGGCCAGCCGTGTTCGGCGCCGAACCGCGGCCGGCGACGTAAATGCCCGAGGATTCCATTTCGGCCACGGCGAACTCGACGACGTCGAGCGCCGCGCGTCCTTCGGCGAGCCGCCGTTCCGCAGCGGCTGTCAATTCGCGCATATGCGCTTCGGAACGCGGGTATTGACGTCCGCGACGAGGCCCGGCGCCCCCGTGCAATGCGAATGCGTAGCTCATGCGCGCACTCTTACCACTGATAGCTCGCACTGACAAACAGGTTCCGGCCCCTGGCATCTATGCCGGAGCCGTGTACGCGGTAGCGCTTGTCGAAAATGTTGTCCATACCGAAATCGATGGTCCAGCCATCGTCATGCTCGTAGGCGAATCGCACATTCGCGATCGCCCACCCCGGGGTGCCATCGGGATTGATGCGCGGGTCGCCAATGTCGCGGGGGCTAAGGCGATCCTGTTCGGCCGCGAAGGCGACACCAAGTTCGTTGCGCCAGCGCGTGCCCGTGTACACGAGGCGGACCCGGCCGTTTGCCGGCGGGATCCTGTCGGCCGGTGTCTCATCCAGGCCTTCGACGCGAGACGTGCCGCGAACGTAGTTGAGCATCGCGTCGAGTTCCAGGGAGCGGCTCACTCGGGCGTTCGCATAAATCTCGATGCCATGGATGTCTGCCGATGCGAGGTTTTGACTCTGCGTAACCGTGCGTCCATCCGCCGTCACTTCGCCGGTTGCGATCGACTGTATGCGGTCTTCGTAGTCGAGCGAGAACAGAAAGAGTGAGTACGAGTATCGATTGGCAGTGCCACGGAGCCCGACATCGAGTTGTGTGACGTGCTCGGCGTCGAGGTTCCCGTTCGGAATGTTGAAGCGGTTCCCGGGACGTTCGCCCAGCGTGCCGAGATCGAAGATATTCGGCGCGCGGAATCCGCGACCCGCATTGGCGACGACACTAAGGCGATCGCTGACGTGAAACGTCCATCCGATGTCGCCGCTCACGTCGTCAAAGTCGAGCTTCGAAGCCGGGACAGCGCCGATTCGTGGTGTCGTGATCTGCGCTTCGTTGAAACGCAGGCCTGCGAACAGCAGGTGCCGGTCCCCGGCATTGAGCTGCGCACGCGCATAAAGCGCAATTTGCTCAATGCGCGAGTCATCGGGAAAGCGCGACGTCGTCTGTGTGATGGTTCCGCTCCCGATGTCCTCGACGTCACGTCGGCTCTGTACGGTGTCATGCGTGTACTCGATGCCATATAGCCAGGAGACGTCGTTGATCAGCTTCGAGGCATTGAAGTCGATGACAAACAGGTCGCTGCTGTTTTCCTCGAGGCGGCGGTCGTCGGAGCCGAAATTACGCGTGCGACGATCATCGACAACACGTTGCCACGTGAGATTGGCGTCCCAGTCCATGCCCCACAACGCGTTTGTTGCGCGATGCTCGACGTGAGCGAAGTAGCGTGCATTGGGCTCGAATGCGAATTCCTCAGATCCTGGTTCCGTTTCGTCGAAACCGGGAACAAGTTCATCGACCCGGTTCGTCTCCGGCTGCTCGAGCGCCTGCATGTCGAAATACCAGTTGCGGCCCTCCGCTGGATTCATCGTTACCGCAATTCTCGCGGCGCGCGAATCGAATCCGCTGGAAGCAACACGCTGCCCAGCTCCGGTCATCCGGTTGCCGGTCCGTAACCAGCTGAAACGGGACAGGACACCGAGCGATCGATTACCCGCTTCGACACCGACGCTCGCTGCTTTCAAAAGGTCTGCAGAGTTCATCGAAAACTCTGCGGTAGTGCTTACAGTACGCGTATCGCTGTCGAACTCCGGGCGCTGCATCAGGAAGTTGACGACGCCACCCATCGCGCCGCTGCCGTACAGCGAAGCCGCGGCGCCGCGCACGATTTCGACACGTTCAATCGAACGCGCATCGACGAGCGCCGCGTACTGTGTTGGCGCATTTCGGAAGATCGCGTTGTTGATGCGCATGCCGTCAACGAGGTGCAGGAGCTCCGAACCTTTCAGCCCGCGAATGAACACCGCGCCCTGGCCGGGCGTGGTCTCCTGCAGGAAGACGCCGGGCTGGTTGCCGAGCAAATCCGTCGACAAGGTACGGTTGATGGCGTCGTCATCCGTGACCAGCGTAACTGCACTCGACACGTCCCAAGCCTGCATGGCGCGGCGGGACGCCGTTACCTGGATCTCGTCGATGGCGCCGTCGACGGCGAGAACAGGCGTCGGCAGACCCGGCAGCAACAGGCATAACGCACCCGCTTTTGCGCAAAAACCGGCTGTAACGGATCGCCTCGAAATCTTTGCACGAAACGTGCGCGCGTGTTGTAAAAAAGCCAATCCTTTCATGAGCTCCATGCCAAGGCCTTGATTTTCGCTATCTCCGTACATGTTGTTGCAATCCTGCAACAATACCGAAACCGTTGAAAAAACGCGAAGTATTGCGGGTTTTGCCGACAATCCAAAGGATTATTTGCCATTTCGCCGCTTAGGTGTATCATTTCTGCCACGGTACTCCGGGTTTGATCGCGTGTGCGTGTGGAAAACCCGGTTGTGGCATAAGGGGCCAGGTCGTGAATCTCTCGAGGCATTCGTCGAGAGGGATCTCCGGCCTGGGTTATCAAATCAATAAATCGGTAGTTTGTTATGCATAAACCATCTGCTCTATCCGCAGCAATTAGCGGAATCCTGTTTGGTGGTGCGACTTTGGTTCCGGCCGGCGTTGCCCTCGCTCAGGATGATATTGAACAGATTGAGGAGATCGTAACGACGGGTTCCCGCATTGTTCGCACCGACAGGTTCGACACTGCAGGTCACGTCGTAAACGTTGATGAAGCGGCTATTGATGCTCTGGCAGAACTGAACATTGCTGACGTTCTCCGTTCATCTCCGCTGAATGCTTACGGTTCGTTCAACGAGCGTTCCGGTAGCTCTGCTCAATCAAATGCAACCTTTGACCTTCGCGGCCTCGGCAGCCAGCGTACGCTGGTCATGCTCGACGGCATGCGTCTTCCCGGCAGCCCGGCTCTCGGTGCTGACTCTGTAAACATCAACATGTTGCCAATGGTCGCTGTCCAGCGTATGGACATCCTGGCTGACGGCGCATCTGCTGTTTACGGTTCTGACGCAGTTGCTGGTGTCGTAAACCTCGTAACGCACAAGACCTTTGAAGGCATCGAGCTTTCGCTGCGTTATGGCGATCGCGAAGAAGACGACGGCGGCGATACGGCTATTGGCCTGCTGGCTGGTGCCGGCAACGATCGCGGCAACCTCATCTTCGCGATTGAATACTCGAAGCGTGATCCGGTATTCGACGCGGATCGTCCTTTCACGGCTGCCTACATCGATGATGCGGGCCGTGGTGACGGCGACGGTATCGACGAAGCCTACGTCGACACGGACGGCATCTCGTTCTACGGTCGTACGTGGGAGCTGTATGACCCGACCACGGGTTACTACGAGCTTGCTGCTGCTGCCGACTGCCCGACGACGGAGGGCTTCACGGGCGTGATGGGCGCGGAAGCGCTCGGTGAGCCGGACGGCACACTCTGCACCTACGCGTACGCCAATATCTCCGCGAACCGCGCAGAGCTCGAGAAGATCAACACCTACATGTACGGTCAGTACGAAGTTTCCGAAAACGTCGAACTGTATGCACGTGGTCTGTTCTCGAAGGTAGACTCGTTTGGCCGTTACGCTCCGCCGGCTGCAAGCTGGCCGAACCCGCCTGCGAACCACCCGCACAACCCGTTCGATCTGGCTGCACTCGATGCAGCTGGCACGATCGACCAGACAACGGCGGAACTCTGGGGCTATTATCGCTGGACGAACATCGGTCCTCGTAACAACTTCGTGAAAGACACGCAGTGGGACTTCGTGGCGGGCTTCAAGGGTGATTTCACCGACAACGTCAGCTTCGACTTCTACGCGCAGAAGGGCCAGTACGACTCGCTCGACATCGGTAACTACTACCTGTCGCTCACGGGTCT
>JAAUXY010066262.1_pt1 | contig 16816 bp, 11 predicted proteins | sample 7278121 | NCBI WGS metagenome assembly JAAUXY01 (sample SAMN14350117, study PRJNA611818) | marine sediment metagenome | isolation source: surface marine sediment (1.8m) | place: French Polynesia: Moorea | collected 2018-08 | reverse complement strand
TACCGCCCGCTCTTCGACCTCGCCGCACACTTCTGGTCCCCTCTCCCCCTGGGGGAGAGGGGACCAGAAGTGTGCCGCGAGGTTGAGGAGCGGGCAGTACAGACGCTTGAGTGGGTGACTAGACAGAACTGGATCCTCACCATCGCCCTCGATCACCTGACCCTGGGCCGCGCCGGGCTCTACCGGGCGATCCTGGAGGGGCGGGACGTCTCGAGCGACCCGGCGGGCTCCGCGACCCGCGACCCGACGTCGGAGATCGAACGGGCGGTGGACGGACTCCGCCGTGCCGGCCAACTCGACGACCTTCCCCGTGGCCTGCTCACCCGCGCCTGGCTGCGCTGCCACTCAGGCGACGCCGCCGGCGCCCGCGAGGACCTGGACGAGGCGTGGCAGATCGCCGAGCGCGGGCCGATGCGGCTTCACCAGGCCGACGTCCAGCTGTACCGCGCCCGGTTGTTTCGCGACCGACAGGCCCTGGCCGAAGCCCGACGGCTGATCAAAAAGCACGGCTACGGCCGGCGGCTCGAGGAGCTGGCGGATGCCGAGGCGGCGGCGGTGAGCTGGTAGAGCGACCTACCACTGCGGCGGACGGTACAGGTCGCCGCGACGATAAGCCGCCGCCCGAACCCGGTCGCCACAGCGGACGTTGCACCACTTGCCGGTGCGGCTCTGCGAGGTGTCGTAAAAGGCCCGGCGGCACTCCTGGCGAGCGCAGAGCTTGAACAGCGCCCAGTGCCCGGCGAGCCTGGCCGCGGCGACGGCGGCGAGCACGGTCCCCAGGGCGTCGTCGACACATGACGCCGCGGAGGCGAAGCCGACCGGGCCGGAGGCGTCGAAGCGCAGGCCGGACTTCACCGCCGCGCCTGCCCGGACCAGGCGATCGATCGCCGCGGCGTCGGGGTCGCGGCGGGTGGTGGTGGCGTGGACCGACGCGCGCAGGCCGGCGCGAATGTCGAGGGCCTGGCGCCAATCGTCTGCGTCGGGCTCGACGCCGGCGTCGAGCAGATTGTGCTGCACCAGCCAACGACCCAACTGCTCCGGGCTCGCCAGCAGGTCGCCCTGCTCCGGGGCGACGGTGTTGACGAAGGCCTGAACCAGCGCCAGGTCTCCGGGCGCCGGCTTGGGTTCCGACGTCCTCCGCTTCCGCTGACGGGTCTTCGAGGATCGGGTGGTCATCAGGGCAAGCTATCAGCCGGCGGATCGGCGGACAAGACGGGACGACGTCACGGCCTCGCCGACTGTGCCCATGATCAGACACGGATTTAGCGTCTGGATCACCGGAGATCCGCCGATTTGTCGATGGACAATCATGGGCACATGTGGCGACACCGTGATTGTCGACCGACAATCATGGGCACACCGGCCGCGGCCGTGATTGTCGACGGACAATCATGGGCACACCGCGTGACACCGTGATTGTCGACCGACAATCATGGGCACACCGGGTGTGGCCGTGATGATTTTTGGATGTCTGACCGGGATCGGGGGTGATGAAGGCTTCGATCGAGTCTCCGTCCCCCGTGCGGGCGAGGCTAAGCCCCCAATGCCTGGTCCAGGTCGGCGATGATGTCGTCGACGTCTTCAATACCGACGGAAAGTCGCACCAACCCATCGTTCAGCCCCCGGGCGTGACGTTCCTCCTCGGGAACCTCGACGTGAGTCATGGTCGCCGGATGGGTGATCATGGTCTCGACCGATCCCAGGCTCTCGGCCAGGGCACACAGCTCGACCGAGTTCATCAGATCGACGCCGGCGTCGATGCCGCCCTCGAGCTCGAAGGAGATCATGCCCGAGAAGCCGTTTTTCATCTGGCGCGCCGCCACCTCGTGCCGCGGGTGGCTGGCGAGGCCCGGGTAGATGACGTGAGACACCTTGGGGTGCGCCTCCAGGTACTCGGCGACCCGCAGGCCGTTCTCGGCGTGGCGCGCCAGGCGCAGGCTCAGCGTCTTGAGGCCCTCGATGATCAGCCAGCAGTCGAACGGGCTGGGAACCGCGCCCACCGACTTCTGGATGAACTTCATCTTGTCCTGGATCTCGTCGTTGTCGGTGCACACCATGCCGCCGATGATCAGGTTGTGACCCGAGAGGTACTTGGTGGTCGAGTGCATGACGATGTCGGCGCCGTATTCGGCGGGACGCAGGTGGTAGGGGGTGGCGAAGGTCGAGTCGACGCCGAAGAGCAGGCCGTGGTCGTGGGCGATGTTGCCCACCGCCTCGACGTCGGTGACCTTGAGCAGCGGATTGGTGGGAGTCTCGATCCACACCATTTTGGTCTCGGGGCGGATCGCGGCTTCCACCTCTTCAGGATTGCTGGTGTTGACGAAAGTGAAATCCATCCCGAAGTTCCGCAGGATGCGGTTGAACAGCCGGCTGACGCCACCGTAGACGTCGTCGCTCGAGACGATGTGATCGCCCGACTGGAACATTCGCATGATGGCGTCGACCGCGCTCATGCCGCTGGCAAAGGCGGTGCCGTGCTTGACGCCTTCGAGCGCGGCCATCTGCTCTTCGAGCACCTGGCGAGTGGGATTCGAGCTGCGGGTATAGTCGAATCCCAGGTCCTTGCCGATGCCGGGCAGGACGAAGGTCGCCGATTGATAGATCGGGGGAACGATGGCGCCGGTCGTCGGGTCCGGTTTGATCGCCGCGCGAACGCATTGGGTATCGAATTTCATCGTGGGTTCACTCCTTGTTGCTGGATGGCGGGGCATCGTAGCATAGCCTAAAGGTCCAAGCTAAGCTCAGGCCTTGGCCTGTTTCGAGGAACCCGCATCTTAGTGACCGATGTCTAACTCTCAGGTTCTTCCCCGCCTCCAGGTCCTGGCTGCCGCTCTGCTGTTTTCGACCGGCGGGGTCGCGATCAAGAGTTGCGGGTTGAGCAGCTGGCAGGTGGCGAGCTTTCGTTGCGGCGTCGCGGCGGTGGCCCTCGGGCTGCTGCTGCCGAGGGTGCGGCAGCGTTGGACAGTGCCCACGGTCGTCGTCGGCCTCGCCTACGCCGCGACCATGGTGCTCTACGTGCTCTCCAACAAAGCGACGACCGCCGCCAACGCCATTTTCCTGCAGTCGACAGCACCGCTCTACATCCTGCTGCTGGCGCCTCTGTTGCTCGGCGAGCGCAATCAGCGGCGCGATCTACTGTGGATGGCGGGCCTGGCCTTCGGCATGGCGTTGTTTTTCATCGGCCAGGAAAGCCCGTCAAAAACCGCGCCCAATCCGGCTTTGGGAAACCTGGTGGCGGCCGGTGCCGGGTTGAGCTGGGCCTTGACGGTGCTCGGTCTGCGCTGGCTGGGTCGTGAAGGCGGGCAGGCCGCGGCGGCGGTGGTTGCCGGCAATGTCATCGCGTTTTTTCTGGCTCTGCCGATGGCCCTGCCGCTGGCGGCGAGTCGCCCCGCCGATTGGGGTTGGGTGCTCTACCTGGGGATCTTTCAGATCGCGATTGCTTACGTGATGCTGACCCGGGCGGTCGAAACGGTGCCCGCTTTCGAGGTCTCTCTGCTGCTGCTGATCGATCCGATCCTCAGCCCGATCTGGGCCTGGTGGGCCCACGGCGAAGTCCCGGGGCACTGGGCACTGATCGGCGGTGCCATCGTGTTGCTGGTGACGACGCTCAAAACCTGGCAAGACTCTTAGCGAAGCCCGCGGCCTCAAACCGCCGAGCCCTCGCCCTGGAAGGGCGCCAACATATAGCCCGGGGCCGCGCCAGGAGCGCAGCGACGCTGCGCGAGCCCCGGGTTGGCGGGTTCCCCCGCAGGCTCGCCCTGAAAGGGCGAAACTCTGGGTGGCGATGGCGTCAGGTTCCGCCCCTCCGGTCCAGCCCCGTTGATCTGTCCGCACAGCCGATCTGTCCGTATAAAGTAAGGCTGATGTTGGATATCTCACGCCTGCGCAATCCGATCCAAAACTATGCCTGGGGCTCACGGACGGCGATTGCCGAATTCCTGGGCCGGCCGTCGCCGACCCCCGAGCCGGAGGCGGAGCTGTGGATGGGGGCCCATCCCGGCGGGCCGTCGGAGGTCGAGATCGACGGTGTTTGGCGCTCACTGATCGACGTGATCGCGGAGGTTCCGGAACAGGTCCTGGGGGCATCGGCGATCGCCAGGCATGGCGCGGATCTGCCGTTTCTGTTCAAGGTCCTGGCCGCGGGGCAAGCGCTGTCGATCCAGGCGCACCCGAACCGCAAGCAGGCCGCCGCCGGGTGCCGCCGTGAGGACGCTCTGGGCATCTTGCGTTCGGCGCCGGAACGCAACTATCGCGACAGCCATCACAAGCCGGAAGTGCTCTACGCGTTGACGCCGTTTGCCATCCTGCGCGGATTCAGACCTCCTGCGGAGATTCTCGAACGGTTGAAGCCCCTCGGCATTCCAGCGCATCTGCCAGAGGTCGGCGAGGCCCTGAGTGCGGATGACTTGAAGGCTTTCTTTAGCGCCTATATGACGGTCGAGCGCGAGCGCCTGAGCGGCGCCTTGGATCAGGCGCGAAAGAGAATCGAGGCGGGTGAAGCGAGGGGCGAGGAGTTTGACTGGGTGGTCGAGCTCGAGCGGCGATTTCCCGGGGACCGGGGCGTCCTGGCGCCGCTCTTCCTGCATTTCCTGGTGCTCGCTCCGGGGGACGCGATCTTCACCGGACCCGGCGTGCTGCACGCCTATCTGGAAGGTCTCGGCATCGAGCTGATGGCCAATTCCGACAACGTCGTGCGCGGGGGATTGACCCCCAAGCACGTCGACGTCGGCGAGCTGCTGGCGATTCTGCGCTTCGAGCCCCAGCCCCCGCGGCTGTTGGACTCGACCCGGAGCGCCGGCGAGCGACGCTTCGAAAGAGTGGCTGAGGAGTTCGCCTTGAGTGTGATCGAGGTCAAGGCCGGCGAGGATTATCGGGGAAGCGGCGGCAGCGTTGAGATCCTGCTGTGCTCTCGTGGGGAAGGCGTCATCAAGTCGTTGGGCAAGCCGGCCGGCGCGGCCATCTCGTTCGCCCGCGGCGACTCGCTCCTGGTGCCGGCGACTGCCGGCGACTACCGGATCGCGGGTGACGCCACGCTCTTTCGGGCCAGCACCCCGGACGGCGAGTGATCGAAAGGGCAGACGGAGCTGGTAGATTGACGCCGTCGATTCGTGTCGGAGTCTGAACCTTGCCGATCAGAAAACGTCCCAAGCCACCGTCAGAGCCACCCGGTGAATTGCTCGATCTGCCGCTCGACAGTGCCGGCTCGCATGCGCCGGTGTCGCCTTCCGGAAGTACCGCGTCGCCTGCCGGAAGTACGGCCCGACCGTCCTCCGGTATCTCCTCCGGACGGAGTCTGGGAGATGTCGACGCCATCGGTTCCCTGGAACGGCGCCGGAGATCGCGGCGCGGAAAGATCGGCTGGTTGTGGTTGGTCCTATTGCTCGCCTTTCCGCTCAGTGGGCTGGTCGGTTACCTGTTGTCGACCGATCCGCCGTTGGCCGCCCTTTCGACCGACCTGATCGACTTCGGTGAGGTCCGGCTAGGGGCCACGGGAAGCGAACAAACGCTGAGAATCTCCAATCAGGGTGAGCAGGCGCTACGCCTCGACGTCGCGACGTTGGCCGGCGAGGCGACCCGCGAATTTCGCATTGCCAGGGATGCCTGCTCCGGTCGCGAGGTGGCGGCTCAGACCGACTGTGCGTTGCGTTTGGCGTTCGCGCCGGTCAGTCGCGGGGCACGCCGGGCACAGATCCGGATCGAGTCCAACGCGCCGGACGGCACCCGAACCGTGCCCCTGATCGGCGTGGGCGTCGCCCCGGAGTTGACCGTCGAACCCGCGGATCTCGATTTCGGGCCTCAAGAAATCGGCAGCGCCGGGGCCGCCGGCGTTCTGCGCCTCGGCAATCGCGGCACAGCGCCGCTGCAGCTGGGCAGAATCGAGCTTCGGGGTTCGCAAGTCGCGGATTTTCGGACGGTCGCCGACGGCTGCAGCACCCGCCGTCTCGAGCCGGGCGAGCGCTGTGTCTTGCGCCTGGCCTTTGCCCCCGCGGACGCCGGTGAGCGCCGGGCCGAGCTGTCGATCGAAAGCGACGCCGATTCGTCGCGAACGGTAGGGCTCATCGGCCGGGGTACGGATTCATCGCCGCTGCTGCGCGTCGAGCCGTCGACCCTCGCATTCGAGCCACTGCCGCTCGCTGAGACCAGCCCGAGCCAGACGGTGACGGTGGCCAACGACGGCAACGGCCCGCTGACGGTGAGAGCTCTGCGCCTCGAGGTCGCTCAGGAGGGTGATGAAGACTCCGCCAGCGGCCGGTTCGAGGTGGTGACGGATGCCTGTACCGAGGCCGCCGTCCCGGCGGGGGGTGCCTGTGACGTCGAGGTGGTTTTCCACGCCAGTGCCGAAGGCGAGGCGTCAGCGGTCCTGGCGATCGACTCCAATGCCGGCCCGGAGCCGTTTCAGGTGTCCCTCAGCGGCGCCGGGATTGCTCCCCGCATCGCGGTCAGCCCGAGTCGCCTGAGTTTTGGCGAGGTTGCGGTCAAGGCTTCGAGCCGCGCGCACGCGCTGCGCTTGGCGAGCACCGGGAGCGACCAGCTGCAGATCGGTAGGATCACCGTCGGCGGTGCGGATGCGTCGGCCTTCTATGCCAGTGGCTGCGTCGGCGCTGCTGTCCCCCCCGGCGAGGAGTGTCGACTCGAGGTGCGGTTTCGACCCGGGCGAGCCGGGCCACATCGCGCCGAGCTTCGGGTCGAGCACAACGCGGACGACCGGCGCCACGTCCTGCCGCTCAACGGTATCGGGGTAGCCGCCCGGTTGTCGTTGAGTCGTTCGAGTCTCGACTTCGGAGACGTTCGCATCGGCACCGAGGGCCGGCAACAGCTGACCCTCGCCAACGCCGGACGCTCCGAGCTCAAGATCCTGAGACTGCGACTCACCGGCAATCAGGCGTCCTTCGAGCTGGCCCCGGCAGGATGCGCTTCCGGCGCCACCCTCGGCCCCAACGATTCCTGCACCCTGACGATCATTTTTCGGCCGACCGCGGCCGGTATTCAACGATTGCAGCTGGTGATCGATCACAGCGCCGGGCCGTCGCGGGAGGTGCCGGTGAATGCCCGGGGGGCGGCGCCCCCGGCGCCTGAGATCCGCATCGATGCGACGGTCTTCGACTTCCCGGATCGCCGGGTCGGCGACCGCGGTACGATCAAGACCCTGACCGTCAGCAATCCCGGGACCGCTCGATTGGCTCTCGAAGAATGGCGCATCGTCGGCGACCATTCCGAAGATTTCCAGCTGGTCGCGGGCTCCTGTACCTCGTTTGTCACTCCCGGGGCCAGCTGCACCGTCGGCGTCCGCTTTGTGCCGACCGCGGCCGGCACGAGACGAGCCCGGCTGTTGATCCGTCACAACGCCGCGGCCGAAGCGATGGAGCTGCCACTGCAAGGAAACGCGCTTCAGTAGGCTCAGGCATCCGACGCCGCCAGTACCTCCAGCCCCCGTTGCCGCGGCTCGGCGAATCAGAAACAATACGGCGATCCCATAACGAAGCCCGCAAGGAGGAAGCCTGCAATGAGCTGGTTCGGCAGCGACGATGACGATGTCGGCGCGCTGATCAACAAGAAGAAGTACCGCAAGGCGGTCAAGGTGCTGCGCCAGCAGCTGGACGAGCGGCCGGGCAATATCCACCTGCGCCAGCGCCTGGCCGATGTTCTGGCCCTCGCGGGCGACGGCGGCGGCGCTTTGAAGATCCTCGACAAGATGGTCGACGAGTTCGCTGCCGAGGGCTTCGACGCCAAGGCGATCGCTGTGCTCAAGAAGATGCAGCGTATCGATCCGGATTGCCACGGTGTCGAAGACAAGTTGATTCAGCTGATCAAGCGTCGCGACGGCGATCAATTCCAGCCCGCGGTGCCAGCCCCAACGTCCTCAGCTGAGGAGCTCGGGACCTCGACCGAGGTAGGTCTCAGGCTGTCCGCGGTCCAGCACTCACCCCTGTTCACCACCTTCTCCTCCGGCGAGCTGTTGGCGGTGATCCAGGGATTGAACCTGCACGATTTCGAGGCCGGCGAGATCATCGTCTCGGAGGATGAGCCCGGAGACAGCCTGTTCGTCGTCGCCGGCGGCTCGGTTCGGGTCTACGTGCGCAACTCGGCGGGCAACAACAAGCAGGTGCGGATCCTCGAGGAAGGGGAGTTCTTCGGTGAGATCTCACTGTTGTCGGGAAAACCGCGCACCGCGACGATCACCGCCGCCGGCCCGACCGAGATTCTCGAGCTCGGTCGGCGAACCCTCGCTACCCTCGTCATTCGGCATCCCCAGGTGCCGAAGGTGATTCAGGAAGTCTCGGCCAGTCGAGCGATGAGCCCGGAGGAGATCGAGGCGCGGGGGTAGGACTATCTCGAGCGCCGCGCCGACTTGACCACCGCCTCGCATTCAGTTCGCGAATCGCGCGCGGCCACCGCCAGCGCCAGCTGGCCACGGGCGCGAATCAGGTTGTGGCGGCCGGGCTCGGGGTGGGTGTTGCGGTCTTCGCGAAAGTAGGTGTTGCGCACGGCGTCGGCGCAGAAGCGGGCGGCCAGCTCGAGGCAGATGCGCTCGATGCCGGGAACCAGGGAGCGCAGCTCGTCGTCGCTGAGAGGCGGCGCGGCGGCGAGCCAGGCGCGGGCGCTGGCGTCAAAAAGCTCGACGTCGAAGGTGGTGGCCTCGGGGTCGTCCTCGCCGGCCGGGTTGCACCAGCTGCGCCAGGCGTCACCCATCTCGCAGGCGATCGGCATCGAGCCGACCGTGTCGAGATCGATCAGGCACAGGGCGCGCTCGGCGGCGGCGTCGAAGCGCAGGTTGGAGATTTTGAGGTCGCCGTGGCTGAACCGCTGGTGGGGGATCAGCTCGCCGTCCCAGCTCGACCAGCGGCCAAGGATCTCATCGGCCAGCTCGCGAGCTTCCGATCCCAGGGGGTGGCGCGCGGACTCGGAGCGGGCGGCATGCAGCTCCGCCATATGGAGGGTGGTGTCGTGAATGTGGCGCTGGCGGGCTTTGAGCTGATACTCCCAGTCGGTGAGCGCGGCGTGAAAGCGCCCGACCAGGTGGCCCGCTTCGGCCGCTTGATCGACGTTCTCGAGCTGGTGGAGCGTCGAGCCCGGGATATAGGTCAAGAGCCGCCAACAGTCGCGCCCTTGCATCGTCCACAGCTCGCCACGGGTGCTCGGCACCAGCCGCGGAGTCGACAGGCCGGCTTCTTCCAGCCGCGAGGTGACGGCTTCGATGTCGAGGTGGATCCGTGGATCGAAGATCGGGTTGACCCATTGCAGCATCGCCCAGGTCGGATCGCCAACGGCCCAGGTGCGGTTGATCAGACCGCCGTCTTCCAGCTCACGGATCGGATCGCTGCTACCCCAGTGGGCGAGCGCGGCTTGTGGTTCCATGGCGGCGAGTCTACCCAATCCGGTCGCGGTCGGCCGAGTGGCTGGAGCCTGAGAACTGGGAAAAGCAAAATGACCCAGTGCCGAAGCCTGAATGGCGAGGGTCTGCTGGGATAGGGCGGTCAGGAAACGCGCACCAGGCGCGTGATCGCCTCGGAGTCCGGGGGGCTGATCAGGCCGGAGCTCGAGTTACCCACCAGGATCTGTCGGCAACCTCGCGCCTGGACCTCCAACAGCGCCCCCTTGGCTCGCCGCAACAGCTCATGAGCGCCGCCGATCTCCGGGTCGTAGGCAAGAATGGCGATCGAGACGCCAACCTCGCGACTGTGGTCGCCGAGCTTGAGGGGAGTGGCGCAGACTTCACGGATCAGTCGCTCGGCGTGGGAGCGGGCGCTGACCACAGTTTTGGCGTCGGTGATCAGAACGAATTCGCCGTCGCCGTAACGCATCACCATGTCACTGCTACGCAGGGTGAGCTGCAGTCGCTGAGCGATTTGAACTTGCATGAAGTCATAAGACATCGAGCCCAGCTCGGAGCGTAGCTCGAGGGCCTTGTCGATGCCGATCATCAGACAGTTCAGGGGCGTTCCCAGGCGGCGGCAGCGCTGGACCGCCTCGTCGACCCGGGCGACGACATCGGTGCGCAGCGGTCGCTTCTCCAGTGCCTTGTCGATCTGCTGCTCCGCCAGGCTGCGCGACAGTCGATCGATGGTGCCCTGTTGTTCGGAACGTATCGCCTCGAACTGAGTCAGGCGGGTGGCCAGTTCTTCGAGCAGGGAATCGGGTTTTGAATCTTCAGCCTGCACCAGAGCACTGATGGTGGCCAGACTCTGCTCGATCTCTTTGATCCGCTGCTGGTAGACCAGGATCGTCTGGGTCTGGGAAGTTCGAACCCGTTCGGAGGCTTGCAGCCGGGTGGCCATGTCAGCGACCTGGATTTGCTGAGCTTCCATCTGAGAGAGTTTGCGCTTCTGCTCGGCACATGTCTGGCGCAATTTGCTCAGCGCCTGGTCCTGCTGGATTTGCTGATCGCGATGGAACGCCAGCTCGAGCATGAGCTGGCGTCGTCGTTGGGTGTCCTCGGTGACTTGCGTCCGGGACGAGTCGTTGCCTCTTCCAGCGCCCGCGGCTTCGAGCTCGGCGACCCGCTGCTCGAGCTCAGCGGCATAGGCGTCGGCGCGCGCCAGTTTCTCGGCCATCTCCGACTCGGTCTGCTGAAAGTTCTTCTCCGTAACACTCAGGCGATGTTCGAGCGCTGTCGCGACGTCGAGGACCCTCTGGCGCTCCTCGTCGCGGGATGCCAGCAAACGTTCGTAGGCGCGTAGCCTGGCACCGACTTCCTCGATCAGGGTCTCGCGGTCACGCTGGCTGCCGAGCAAGACCAGGCTGCGCCGGAGCGCAAAACGCGAGAGCTCAGAAAGCGGAATGACGTCGAGGTTGCCCAACCGATCGAGGTCGTTCGGGCACTGGAAGTCATCCACGGTAAGGATCAGGATTGCTGGGGTCATCACGCCCTGGCGACGCAGCTGCCGGATGATCTCGAGGCCGTCAGCCCCGGGAGTGCGGTCCTGAGCGATCAGCAGCATCTCGTCGTCAAAGTCGGACGCATCGAGCTCGGCAGACTCGAGCAGACGTAAATCGGCGCCCGGTGCCACGCTACGAATCGGCGTCATCAGGTGGTTGGCGATCGACGGCGTCAAGCCGATCAGGGCAACTTCTTTCAGGGCGCCGGCGAGACTCGCCGACGGTGCTGGGATCGAGATATTTGTGTTTCCAGACATGAGCCGCTTCCCCAATAATTTCGCCCCTTTGCAGGGCTGAGCGGATCTAGTCTGGGTGCCTGAGCTTACGTTTCCGCTTAAGATTTGATCAGAAACTCCGTGACCACCAGCCAAGCCACATCTCAGGCTGGCGGCGGATAGCTTCCTCGAGAACCGCGAGGTAGCGTTGGGTCAGAGCCGATGCATCAGTTATCGCGGGCTGAATCGGCTCTTGGACTTCGATGCTCCAACCGCCGCCCCGAGGCCGGCCAAAGACCGGAACCACCGGTGCACCGGTATCGATCGAGGCTCTGGCGACCAGGGTTTTCGTCTCGAGGTTTCGACCGAGGAAGGGCAGGCTGACGGTCTCACCGTGGCTGGCGGCCCGATCGGCCAGGAAGCCGACGCGGTCGCCGGTACGCAGGCTCCATTCGAGCTGTTCTCCACCGGCGAGCTCGCCGAACAGACGCGACCCCCCGCGCCGCTCGAAGCTTGCGGCCAGAGGACCGAAGACCGGATCTCCGCGCCACGGGCCGAGGGTTTCGATCGGACCTCGATAGAGGGCTACCGCGAGCGCGGCGATCTGCCATGAACCGAATCCCGCACCGAGGACCAGAAGCCCCTGGCCCTGACTCTCCGCGGCTTCGAGGTAGGACCAGTGCTCGAGCTTTATGCGTCGGCACAGAGCCCGGGCGTCGAAACGGCAGGCTGAGGCGCCGTCGAGTCTGGACGCCATGCGGTGCGCGCAAGCCTCACGCGCCAGGCGAACGACGCGCGTCTCCTCGAAGTCAGGGAACGCCGCCTGCAGGTTCGCCGCGGCCCGACGACGGGTGCCGACACTCAGGCGGCCCAGGGCCGCGCCCAGTCGCCGTGCGGCGCCGTGCGGCAAGCAACGCGCCAGGGTGCTAGTGATCAACATAGCCTTTTCGAGTACGGACTTTGAGCCCCCGGCGCTTGACCCGGACCCGGACCTCGTGCCAGTCGCCGTCGCCGCGATTGTCGCTCGGATAGTAGCCGAGCACATACTGATCGCGAAGCTCGCGGAGGATCTCGGTAAAGGCCGCGGCGGTTCCTTCGATGTTGGGGAGTACCAGGACTCGACCTCCGCTCTCCCGGACGCCCGCTTCGAGCGTCTCGAATTCTCGACGATGGGCCTCGATGTCTCGCCAGGCGGAGATGTGGCCGGTGGTCTCACCGGAGCCGAGGCGCAGCCAATAGACCAGGGCCTGGGATCGACGCAAGGCGACGAGCACCTCTTCCATGCGCAACACGCTGGCGACGTCGACGCCGTCGGAGAGCAGGATCACGAGTCTGCGGCCCTGGCGCGGCTCGAGCAACCGGAGGGCCAGGTAGAGATGGTCGTTGAGTGCGGTCGAGCCGCGGGCCTCGACCCCGGACAGACCGGTGCCAAGCACTTCGGCGAAATTGGTGAATGGCGAGTCGTGGAGCACTCGGTCGGCGAACAGCAGGAGCTTGGCCTGGTCCAGGTCAGCCATGCCGGCGATGAATGCCTGGGCTCCGGCGACCGCGGCGGCCAAGCGCTCACCGCGCATGCTGTCGGATGCGTCGACCAGGATCAGCGCGGTCAGGGGCACGTCGCCGCGCTCGAACGTCACGAGCTGCTGAGGCTGTCCCTGATCGAGCACGATGAAGTCATTTTCGCTCAGGTTGAGCACTCTCTGTCCTTGCTGAGAAACGGTGACGTAGAGCTGTTGCAGCTCGAGCTCGAGCTCCAGGTCGACGTCGAATTCGGGCGAGATCAAGAGCGACCGGCCGGCATTGCCGGCCATGTCCTCGGCCACGACCTCGAACCGATGCTCGCGGCTGCTGGAGCCGACATCGACCGTGATCTGGAAGGGTGGCTCGCGCAACTCGCCGGCGACCCGGCCGTCGAGCCAGAACGTGACCCTCCGGATCGGTTGCTCGGAGACCACCTCGGCGATGATCTCGACTTCGCCGAACACCGGCTGGCCGGGCTCGGGGGAAAGCAGGATGACGGCCGGCTGTGCCGCGGTGAGAGGGCCCGACGCCAGACAGGTGACGAGGAACAGCCGAGCGGCGACCGATCTGAAACCGCGGAAAAGGGATTTCGCGGATCGCATCAGTCGTCTATCGAGGCTTGGCGGTCGAGCCAGCTTTCGAGATCAGCGAGTCTTGTTGCCGCAACTTCGGCGAGCTTCAGGCGGCTGTCGGCGAGCAGGCTGTCGGGCCACCGATTGTAGCGCGAGCGTTCGTTGGCCCCGCGGGTGGCGGATGGTTCGAGACCCTCGAGGAGCTGGAAGGAGGCTTCGAGCTCGCCACGGGTGTCCAGTACCCAGGCCAGTTGCAGCCCGAGGGTGGGATGACTCGGCCAGCGCTTCAGGCCTCGCCGCAGCACGGCCTCGGCCTGGCTGACTTGATCGTTGTCGATCAGCAGGCGAGCCAGCTCCTGGTGGGCCAGCACCAAAATCCAGCCGTCGTCGCCGTTTGCCACCAGACGGCGAAGGGCCTTGCGAGCCGGAGCTGGGTTGCCGACCCGTGCCTGGTTGAGGGCCAGTCGTAGCGCGCCTTCCCGGTAGTCGGGACTTGTCGCGACCAGACGTTCAAAGAGCGGGACGGCCGCCTCAGAGCGCCCGCTCTTTTCGTAGAGAGTTCCCAGCCCGAGAAGCGCCGTCGGTTCTGGAGCCAGCTCCAGGGCTTGAATGAACAGCTTTTCCGCCCGGAAGCGGGAACCGCTGTGCTGGAAGTAGCCGGCCAGGCTCGATAACGCTCGGGCGGCCTCGGCCGCCGCCCGTGGGCTGTCCAGCTTGCGGGCGTAAGCGTTGGCGAGATCGAGAGTCATCTGAGTGGCGTGATGGGCGAGGATACGGCGACCTTGGGCGCGGTAGAATCGGCTGACGTCGAGGTGCAGCAAGATCACCGGCAGCAGGCAGTCCCAATCGGCGTCCGGCAGCGTGGCTAGAACCCGGGCCTCGCTCTGCGACAGGACGTCGACCGCGCCCGCGTCGAGGGCGTCGAAGACCGGTTGCTCGCTGGCAGCGAGCATCTTGAGAGCTGCCCGGGAGTCGCCAGCGGCGAGCTCGCGCAAGGCGCGAACGTACCCCTCGCGAGCGGCGCGTGCGAGCTTGCGCTGGGCCTTGGGCAGGGGGCGCGGTCGGGGACCGGCACGGTCATCCTTCTCGAGTCCGGTTGCTGTCAGAGCCGGTGACGGATCCTCGATGAAAATCGAAACGAAATCCGAACGAGGTATCGCGTCGGTGCCGGCGACCGCAAGCTGCCACAGCCCCGGCCCGACGTCCGGGGGTGGGGTAAAAGAGATCGTCAACGACTCGACGCCTTCTCCCGCGACTCGATCGACCACGGTGAGCGGTGCCTCGGCGCCCTCGCCTCCCGGAGGCCGCAGGAGCGCCGTCAGCTCGGCGGCCTTCGAGTGGTTATCAGATTCGGTGAGCGGCGCGAAGATATGCCCGGTGAGGGTGCCGCCGACCGGCATCTGCGGCCGGGCCGCCGGCAGGGGCGCGGGCGCTTCCAGGGCGAAGGGAGGCGGTAGAGGTATCTCGACGTCGGCAGGGGCGGCCAGCAGCCAGGGTTCTATTAGCTCGTGGAAGACCGGTGCCTGGATCCGCGGGGCAGCGCCGTTCGATGGATCTCTAGCCGGCGTGCCGGCATAGAGATTGAGACTGCGCAAGCCGAAGCTCTGGCCGGCATGGACGAGAACGCGCAGCAGATGTTCTCCGGAAGCGACCTCGAGGCGCAGAAAGGCCTTGAGACCGGTGTTGGTCAGCAGTTCCCGATCATCCGGTCGGCCGGCGTCGAGCACCAGGCTCTGCTGTTCCAGGACGTCGAGATCGGCGCCCAGGACATACGCGAGAATCTCTACTTTCAGCGAGGCCTCAGGCGAGGTCTCGAGCAGGGCCGCGCCGTCGATCTCGATCAGCGCCGTGAACCGGCACTTGAAGGCGCTGCCGCGTCGGTTGCCGCCGCAGGTTTTGCCGTCCGGCACCGCGGCGATTGCGATCGGCAGGTCGCCGCCCTGTTGGCCGCTCATCATCATTGCCGCGGCCCGCATATCGACGACCGCCCGATGTGGGGACAGCAGTAGCTTGCGCTCGACCGCGTCAGCCGGCGCTACCAGCAAGAGCAGCAGGGTCGGGAGGATGCGCCGTGTGGTTTTATAGCGAGCCGGCACCCGCGGAGCCCTCGAGGCCGACCGCGGTGACAGCGGTCGACGACTGCGGCCTGAAGTCGTCACGAACGGTGATCGCGATCCCGGAGGAGGCTACCCTGGTGGGCAGCGTCAGCTGGATCCGCGTCGACACCCGGCGTCCGAGCGAAGTGAGTAAGTCCTGATTGGGAATTCGCACCGGCACCACCGCCTTGATCACCGGCCCGATGCGTTCGAGGCCACCGGACACGGCGAAGATCGACAGCCGGCCGGCGTGCACGCGCCCGTCCGCGACCAGTGCCAGCTTCGATAGCGGCACGGTGACCTCCACCGGCACCCGCCATTTGCCTTTGCCGGCGCTCACCGGCGCACCGGCCGAGGCTTCGACCCTGAGGGGGTTGTCGATCTCCTCGAGGAGCAGCGCCGAGACCGTGCGTTCGGCGGCCAGAGTATCGCGATCCTTGAGCTGGAGAACCGATCGATGCCTGACGTCGAGCTTGCCGTGCGCGGCGCGGGCCTCGGGCCGCAGTCGGACTTCGATTCGCGAGCGCTCGCCTTTCGGCGCAAGCGGCCGGAATCCCAGCGAGTAGTAAGTCTTGAGACCGTCGCCGAGGCGCTCCAGGGCGGTATTGAAGTTGCGCCCGCCGGCCATCGAGCGACCGCCGGTGCCCCACGCCAGGGCGCGCAGGGAGGCCGTCGCGTCAGCCATAGAACCGGCCGCCATGATCGCGCCCGGATTAGCGGACGCGCCGCGCGCGGGCAGTGACGCGTCGCCCGGTGCCAGATAACCCGCATTGCGTTGGCTGGCGGCATCCAGGGTATGGATGACCACGCCGTGGGCGCCGGCATGCTTCACGACGTCCTCGATCGCGCGCTGGGCTCCGGAATCGAAACTGGCGCTGGCCGCCGCCAGGGAATCCAGCCCGGTGTCGGAGCTGGCGGCGTCGGAGCCGGCGCCACCACCGACGCCGAACTCCGCACCCCCCGGGTTATCGGCGATCTGCAGGCTGGAGTTTCGGCCGAAAGCGTCCTCCCAGGCGTCGAAGAGTCGCCGGCCGTGAGCTGACGGTACCCGGCCTCCGATGTAGAGCACTGCCCGCCGGCCCGGCAGCCCGGCGATCGAGCCGATCAACTGTCTGAGTTGGGCGGTGGTTTGCCGGATCTCAGCCTCGATCTCGGCAGTGTAGGCCTGGATCCGGGAGACGAAGATGCGAGGCTGACGGGTGGCGTCTCGGGCCATCAAGTCGTGGCCTTCGTTCTTGATCCTCTGCATCTCCAGCAAGATATTCTGATACTCCCGATTCAATCGGCCGCCGCCGGGTTTGATCCGGACCTGGTCGAGCTTCGAGACCACCAACTCAGGCACGGAGGTGAATCCCTGGAGGAGCTCGAGAGAATGCGCCGCGGTCACCAGCATCACGCGATCCTGAGATCTCAATGCCTGACGCAAAAAGCCTTTGAGGGCCTGGCGCACGTCCTGCAGGTCTCCGGGCTCGAGGTAGCCGCGATCGACATAGACCACCAGATGCAGGCGATCATCGGGCAACGCTGCCGCCCC
>JAAUXY010189847.1_pt1 | contig 16818 bp, 14 predicted proteins | sample 7278121 | NCBI WGS metagenome assembly JAAUXY01 (sample SAMN14350117, study PRJNA611818) | marine sediment metagenome | isolation source: surface marine sediment (1.8m) | place: French Polynesia: Moorea | collected 2018-08 | reverse complement strand
GGCCCGTCCACGCAAACACGCTTCATGGCCTGGCCATCCGGGGTGTCGACGAGCACCGTGCAGCCCGCGCAGCCGCCGACAGCGCAGGCCATGTACTCCTCGAGCGAAACTTCGCAGGCGACGTCGTGGCGGGCCGCGAGTTCGGCCACCGCGCGGAGCATCGGCGTCGGGCCGCAGGTGAAGATCTTGGTTGCCGCGCGCAATTCCGCGTCCTGCGACGAAAGCCAGCGGTCGGCGAGATCGGTGACGTAGCCGTCGTAACAGCCTTCGTAACCTTGCAGCGTGGTCAGCCGGGTAGGGATGTCCCAGCTTTCGAGCAGCGGCATCGTCGCGCGGATCGCGTCATCGACACCGTCGAAGTCGAGCTTTGATTCGATGAGGTCGAACGGGAACGGAATCTCGGAGCCGAGAATTGCCAGTGGTCGATAGCGGTCGTCGGTGCGCAACACGTCGGCGAGGTACACCATCGGCGGAATGCCGACGCCGCCGCCGATCAGGAGGCAGTTCGGTTTGTGCGGATCCGGGTTGAAGGGCTGGCCGATCGGACCGAGCACGCTGACTATGCTGCCGGGTTCCTTCTCCGCGAGCAGCGACAGCCCCTCGCCGTGTGTCTTGTAGAGAATCTCAAACCAGTCGTCCTGCACGCGCATGATCGACATCGGTCGGCGCATGGGCAGCATCGGGTCGCAGGTGATGTGGACGAAGCTGCCGGCTCTCGCGTGTGCGGCGCACTTCGGCGCGCGGATGCGCTGCACGAACTGGTCGCCCGGGAACGCGTCGCGGGAGAGGATCTCGCCGTCTTCGACGAAGATCGTGCCGCGATTGCGCTGCGCATGCTTCTGGGTGGGCGTCGTCATGTCAGTTCCTGCGAGCCTGCCACACGTTCGAGCACGGCCATGCGCACGGCAACGCCGTTGGTAACCTGCTGCGTGATCACGGACTGCGGACCGTCGGCGACGCTGCCCTCGATTTCGATGCCGCGGTTCATGGGACCCGGGTGCATGACGATGGCGTCCGGCCTGGCGGTCTTCAGTCGAGCTTCACTGACGCCGAAGTTCGCGAAGTACTCGTCGATGCCCGGTATACCGTCGAGGTTGCCGATGCGCTCTCGCTGGATGCGCAATGCCATGACGACGTCGGCGTCACGGATACCGTCCTCGAGATTGTCGACGATTCGCGCGAAGGCGAGATCGCCGTCCTCGGGCGCCATGGCCGGCGGCGAGACGAGCCTGAGTTCGCCAACGCCGAGCGTGTGCAGCCCGTGCGCGGCGGAGCGCGCGACACGTGAATGGCGGATGTCGCCGACGATCGCGACGGCGAGATTGCCGAAGTCAGGTTTGTGCTGGCGAATCGTCAACAGGTCGAGCAGCCCCTGGGTCGGGTGCGAGACGTCCGACTCGCCGGCGTTCAGGATGCTGACGAAGTCTTTCACGTTGCGCGCGATAAAGGCGGGCACACCGGCGCTCGCATCGCGCACGACCATCACGTCGACATGCATCGCCTCGAGCGTGTAGATCGTGTCGAGGATGCTCTCGCCCTTCTTGCGCGAGGACGTATTGACGTCGAGGTTGAGAACGTCGGCGCCGAGCCGCTTGCCGGCCAGGTCGAAAGATGCGCGCGTCCGCGTGCTCGGTTCGAAGAACAGGTTGCCGACCGTGCGCCCGGCCAGCGCATTGCTGCGCACAGGGAGGTCGCCCTCCGGCGCAAGGAATGCTTCGGCGCGGTCGAGCAGATCGACGAGAAGCTGGCGGTCGAGCCCGTTGAGCGTCAGCAGATGCCGGAGCGAGCCGTCGGCATTGAGCTGCAGGCTGGCTTCGTCGGCGGGGTTCTCAGCGTTCATGGGCAGCGGATTCTACGGACTAAGCCTCCGGGTCGCCAGAAAACGCTCGGCGATCATGACGGCGGCTGCTGCGTCGATGTCCTGTTTGCGGATGCGGCCCCGCGAGCCTGCCTGGCGGGCGCGTACGAGAGTCTGCTCGGCCTCCTGCGACGTATGGCGTTCGTCGACGAGTTCGATCGGCAAATCGAAGCGTGCAAGTGCTTCCGCAAACGCGCGCACGGGCTTTTCCATCTCACTGGCACTGCCGTCGGCGTGCAGCGGCAGCCCGACAACGAGGCCCGTGGGACGCCATTCGTTGATCATTTCGGTGATACGCGCGAAATCGGGTCCGTTGTCGCTATTATTGGCGACGACGCCGAGCGGACTCGCCGAGCCTGTCACGGTCTGGCCGACCGCGACGCCGATCCGGCGCTGCCCATAGTCGAAAGCGATGATGGTCGCGGGCGCTTCCTGTTCAGGCATGTCCCGCGTCTGGCGCCAGTCGGCTCAGGTCGATGCCGATTGCCTGTGCGGCCGCCTTCCAGCGATCCTGGAACGGCAGGTCGAAGACAATGTCGGGCGTTGCCGTAACGTTGAGCCACGAATTGGCAAGGATTTCGTTCTCGAGCTGGCCCGGTTCCCAGCCGGCGTAGCCGAGCGCGACCAGGGATTTCTCGGGACCGTCGCCGGTCGCCATCGCGTCGATGATGTCACGCGACAGCGTCAGCTGGATCTCGCTCGAAACAGCCAGTGAATTCTCGAACGATTGCGCCGGGTGGTGCAGCACGAAGCCGCGTTCAGGGCCCACCGGGCCACCCATCAGCACCGGGTTTTCCGCAGCATCGGGATCCGGGTCGCTGAGTTCGAGCTGTTCGAACAGGCCGCCGAGCTTCAGAGTCAGCGGCCGATTGATGACGATGCCGAGTGCACCTTCGTCGTTGTGCTCGCAGATCAGTGTGACGGTGCTGGAGAAATTCGGATCCTCCATGCCCGGCATGGCGATCAGCAACTGATTGGTGAGGGTATCCGCAGCATCCATGACGGCAGTATCCGCCCAGTTCCGGGCAGGCACAATGCGTAATCGTGCCTAGCTATGGTTCGAGTCGGGCGGTTTTCGTACCTACGTCCTCGCCAAACAACCACTTGTAGGCGAATCGCAGTGTGTCGTAGTCGTCGCGGATTTCCGCCGGGAACGGGTCGAACGGCGACGCCCGGCGCAATATGTCGAGCGCGGCCTTGTCGATGACGGCGGAGCCGCTCGACTTGCGGATGACGACCTCCGAAAGTTCACCGCTAGAGGCGATAGCCACTTCGAGTGTCGGGCTGCCTTCGAGTCCCTCGAGGCCGCCGACCTGTGGAAAGTACTCGTCGCCGACAGCTTCGATGCGCCGCTTCCAGTTGTCCAGGTACATCGCCACGTTGGACTCACTGGTATCGGCGCTGACGATCAGCTGGCGCGGGTCGTCGTCGTGGATCTGCAGTGTCGCGGTCGGCTCCTCGGGCAGCGGCAGCGTAGCCTCGCTGCCCTTCTCGAGCGACATCGCGATGCGGTCGTCCGGGAGCGGTTCCTTGCGCGGATCGTTCGGCAGCTGCACGTCCGTCGGCCGCTGTGTGGCAAGCAACTCGTCCGCGGCGCGTTCGTGGTTGGCGGACTGCATGAAGCTGTCGCCGTTTTCCTCGCCCGGGTTGTCGATCGGTGACTCGGTCTTCCTCGGCGCCGACGGTCGAACCTGCTCGGTGGTGTTACCGCCGCCTTCCTGGCTGGCCTGGGCGAGATACTCGGCCTCGTCGGGCCGGTCGATGTGCTGGTCGGTCTCGGCGACGATCGTCACTTCGAGCGAGATCGCCTCGGCGAACTCGTCCAGCAGTTCGGGATTGAATGAAATGCCGATGATCAGGATGCCGTGGAATAGCGCCGCCAGGAAAAGCATGGCGGGCAGCCGGTCGGGCGGCGGCTCGGTGACGAGCCGCAGCTCGTCCATGGGGTCCAGGTTTAGTGCTTTGCCAGGCATCCTCGGGATCGATGTGTCCAAGCGAACGACCCGCAACGCCGCGAATCATCCGCCATTTTTGTCCAAGAAACAAGCGCTTAATGCGCGCAGCAGTGAGCACTCAGTGTACTCCCTCGGGCGCCGGGTGAATGCGACCTGCGTCACCGCCTGCCGGGTGGCAATGTGCTTTACAGCTCGGCCTCGATCGCGTCGAACATGAGTCCCGCGATGTTCAGCTCGTAGAGCCGGTCGAGTTCGCGAATGCCCGTGGGGCTGGTGACGTTGACCTCGGTCAGGTAGTCGCCGATGACGTCGATACCGGCGAAAATGACGCCTGCATCGCGCAGCACGGGCCCGACCTGCTCGCAGATCTCGCGGTCTCGGGTCGATAGCGGCTGGCCTTTGCCCGTCGCGCCCATGACCAGGTTGCCACGGTTGTCGTCGGCAGGCGGAATACGCGCCAGCGCGTACGGCACCGGCTCGCCGTTGATCAGCAGGATGCGCTTGTCGCCGGCGCTGATCTCGGGAATGAAGGCCTGTGCCATCGCGAAACGGCTGCCATTCTCGGTCAGCGTTTCGAAGATCACGTTCGCGTTCTTGTCGCCCTGGTCGATCACGAAGATCGACTTGCCGCCCATGCCTTCGAGCGGTTTAACGACGACCTTGCCGTGCTCGGCGAGGAACGCCCGCATGTCGTCCATCGATCGGGTGACCATCGTCAGCGGTGTGCAGTCCGGGAACCAGGCCGTGTAGACCTTCTCGTTCATGTTCCTGAGTGCGTGCGGGTGATTCACGATGACGCTACCGGCCTCGCGCGCCCTGTCCAGGATGTAGGTCGTGTAAACATATTCCATGTCGAACGGCGGATCCTTGCGCATGAGGATCGCGTCGAGACTGCCCAGCGAAACTTCCGATTCGTGACCGAGTTCAAACCAGTCGTCGTTGTCGTCGCGTACCGTGAGCCGCCTGGAATGACCGAGCGCTTCGCCGCGCACGAGCTTCAGGTCTTTCTGCCCGAAATAGTGGATTTCGGCGCCACGGCGCTCCGCTTCGAGCAGCATGGCCAGCGAACTGTCCTTCTTCGGTGTAATGGACTCGATCGGGTCCATGACGATACCGATCGATAGCGCGTTGTCAGTCATTGTTGTCGGACCCGGGGCCTCGTTCGAGCGGCCAACTATACCTGCCCAGAATCCGCCGGCAAGCATCGGTTTTATCAGAAATTTCGGCGCTGTGGCGGGCGTCGTAGCAGGACTTATGTCAATATGGTACAACCCGGCTGACCTGAACGCTTGCGACGCATGGGCAGCTCGCATTTCAGGCACCAGGGGGTTTGGAGGAATACCGGTGGCAAACACTCAATCTCGAAGTCTGAATGGCCTCAAGATTCTCGTCGTCGATGACAGCAAAACCATACGCCGCACCGCAGAAACGCTGCTGACCAAGGAGGGCTGCCAGGTCTACACGGCCATCGACGGCTTCGATGCGCTGTCGAAGATCGCCGACCACCAGCCGGACCTGATTTTCGTCGACATCATGATGCCGCGTCTCGACGGCTACGAAACCTGTTCGCTGATCAAGCACAACAAGATGTTCAAGGAAACGCCGGTCATCATGCTGTCGTCGAAAGACGGCCTGTTCGACCGCGCTCGTGGCCGAATCGTCGGTTCCGAGCAGTACCTGACCAAGCCGTTCACCAAGGACGAGCTGCTCGGCGCCATTTCGAACCAGATCAACTGACGGGGACGGATTCCATGTCGACCATACTTATCATTGACGACTCACCAACCGAGCTGCACCTGTTCCAGAACATGCTGGAGAAGAACGGCTTCGACACGCTCGTCGCCGACAGCGGCGAAGAGGGTGTTCGCCAGGCCAAGGCGTCAAAGCCGGACTGCATTCTGATGGACGTCGTCATGCCGGGCATGAACGGCTTCCAGGCTACCCGCAAGCTGTCCAAGGACGCTGTAACGGCGACCATCCCGGTCATCATCATCACGACCAAGGACCAGGAGACGGACAAGATCTGGGGCATGCGGCAGGGCGCCGTCGAGTACATCGTCAAGCCAGTGGCGGAGAAACAGCTGGTTCACCTGATCAATTCGGTGATGGCGCGCTGAAGTGGAGAACGTGGAGCTCGCATCGCTCGTCAGGCAGCCCTTCGAGCTGCTTCGCGAGATCGAGCGCCGCAGTGCTGCTGCACAGTCGGGGACGACGGGTGGCGGTCTGCCGACCGAGTGGACGGGCGTCGGTTTTCGAATCGGCGAGGAGCAGTTCGTCGCCGACCGCGAGCAGGTCAGGGAAGTGCTGATGCTCCCGGAGTCCATGAGCCGGGTACCGGGCGCGAAGCGCTGGCTCTTAGGGATAGCGAACCTGCGCGGCCAGCTCCTGCCGCTGATCGACGTGAAGCTGATGCTCGGCAGTGGCCGGACATCGCTCAGGCGCACGACCCGCGTCATCTCGGTGAACCACCGGGAGGTCCCGGCGGGCCTGGTTGTGGACGAGGTGCTCGGTTTCCGGCGCTTCAATGAACAAGAGTACGGCGACAAGGTCGGGGAGACCGTCGTCCGTTGCGACCGTTTCCTTTCGGGCGCGTACGAACGCAATGAGGAGAGCTGGCCGATTTTCAACCTGTTCGACCTGGTTGAAAGCAACCTGTTTCTGCAGGCGGCCGCGGAGTAAATCATGGCCAAGAAAACTGACACAGCATCGGTCTTTCGGATGATTGCCGGCGGTACCGCCTTCGCACTCATCGCGGCGGCCGGACTGATCTATCTCCAGTCGACGGGCGGCGGCGGCAGCGTTGCCGCGCTGTCGCAGGCGGTGCATGCGCACGCCGACCAGGCGCTTGCCGGCGAAGTCGGGGCGTTCGACGAGCTCGCAGTGAGCATCGATCGGCTGCAGGCGACAGACGCGCCTGAAACCGAGGCGCTGATCAATGCGGCGAACACGATTGCAGCGCAGCGCGCCGATATCGTGGCGCTAACGTCGGCATCCGCGGCGATCTCGGATGCTATTCGGAGCGTTCGCGGAATCGACCTCCTCGGCACAGCGACGAATGCGCGCATCGTAGAGGGTGCCGAACAGCGCATCGACCGGATCGAGAGAGCGTCACAAGGCATTGCCGCGAGCCCCGATCCGGTCGCGAACGCCGCGCAGATCGCCGCTGATGTGACTTACCTGCAGAGCGTTGGTGCCGCGCTGGCCGGCGAACCCTCGCCGCTCGACCAGCGGGCGCTCAGCAACGAACAGCAGGAAGCTGTCGTCGTGCCGCTCAGAGGCGGGTTCGCGGAGATCGCCGCACAGTCCGACGTCATTACGCACAGAGCTGCGGCTGCAGACGGGCTCGGCGCTGCGCTGGCCGAGACCCGTTCGGAATCCGCCGCGCTTGCGGGCGCCGGCGCCGCCGCATCGGGACCGCTGCCCGGGTTCCTCGCGCTGCCATGGGTTCCGATGGGCCTCACCGTCCTCGCTGCTGTGCTCGTCCTGGTCCTGATCGCGCTGAACCAGAAGTCTGCGGTATTTGAGCGCACCGCCCGCGAACAGGCGGAGCAGAACGAGAGAAACCAGCAGGCCATCCTGCGGCTGCTCGATGAAAGGGGCAGCCTCGCCGACGGTGACCTGACCGTCGAGGCGACCGTGACCGAGGACATCACGGGCACCATCGCCGACTCCTTCAACTACGCGATCGAGGAGTTACGCAATCTGGTCACGACAGTCAACGAAACGGCGATCATGGTCGACTCGGCCGCCAAGCAAACCGAGAACACGGCGGCACACATGGCCAAGGCCGCCGAGAACCAGACCAAGGAGATCAACGCGGCTACCGAATCCATCGTCTCGATGGCCGCCTCTATCGAAGAGGTGTCGGGCAACGCGGAACGTTCGTCCGACGTTGCGCGGCATTCGGTCGAGGTTGCCCACAAGGGTGGTGAGGCGGTGCGGCGCACGATCGACGGCATGAACACGATCCGCGAGACGATCCAGGAGACGTCCAAACGCATCAAGCGCCTGGGCGAGAGCTCACAGGAGATCGGCAACATCGTCGAACTTATCAACGACATCGCGGAGCAGACGAACATCCTCGCCCTGAACGCATCGATTCAGGCATCGATGGCAGGCGAAGCCGGCCGCGGCTTCGCGGTCGTCGCAGACGAGGTCCAGCGCCTCGCAGAGCGCTCGACGAACGCGACCAAGCAGATCGAGGTGCTCGTCAGTACGATTCAGGCCGATACGAAGGAAGCCGTCGTGTCAATGGAGCGCTCGACCACCGACGTGGTCGGCGGTGCGCTGCTTGCCGAAAACGCGGGCGCCGCGCTTGATGAGATCGAGCAGGTATCAAACCAGATCGCGAGCCTGGTACAGAATATTTCGGGGTCGGCGCGCCAGCAGGCAAGTTCGGCGGCCGACGTAACCCGGCGCACGACACGGCTCTCCGAGATCAGTGCGCAGACGGGCAAGGCAACGACAGCTACGGCCGCCGCAATTTCGAAATTGTCGGAGTTTGCCTCGCAGCTCAGGAAGAGTGTGGCGGGCTTCACGCTGCCTGCCTCGTCGATGCCGGTGAACCCGGTGCAGCCGAAGGCGGCAGCCCCGGCGGCCAATCAGCCGGGACCCGGCCCGGCGAAGCCGCCGCAAAAGCAGGTCAGCGCCGGCTAGCGACGGGCGGTTACGTTAAGCGGAGCGAACAACGAAGAACCCTATGACGGGCGACACGGCCACAGAGCAACCACGGACGGACGGTATCGATAGTCCCGTGCGCGCGCTCGCGATCGTCTCGAACGAACTCAACGAGACCATTCGCAATGCGCATCTCGCGCTCGAGGACTGTGTCGACGGCCGCGGCGGCTCCGCGGCGCTCAATCGTGCGGCCGAGCTCCTGCACCAGGTCCGTGGTGCGCTGCAGATCACCGAAACCTACGGTGCCGCACTACTCGCCGAGGAGATGGAGCTCGCCTGCAAGTACCTCGCCTCGCTGCGCGCGGGCAAGGGCCGCGAGGACGGCCTCGATGCGCTAACGCGGTCGATGGTGCAGCTGCCGATCTACATTGAACGCCTGCTCGGCGGTGGCCGCGATATCGCACTGGTGCTGCTGCCGATGCTGAACGACCTGCGCGCGGCGCGCGGCGAACCTCTGTTGTCGGAAGGCACGCTGCTGCTGCTAAACCTGTCTCCGCAGCGGTCGGCTGAAGCGCCGGCCGCCCGCGAGGGCAGCGGCGAGGACCCGGTCGTCGTCGTCAAGCGCTTGCGGCCGAAATTCCAGCTCGCCTTACTCGGCTGGATCAAGGGCGGCGACAGCGACCGGCACGTCGAGACGCTCAAGCAGGTCGCTGCATCTCTGGAAGCGGCGGCAACTCGCGACGACATGTACCAGCTCTGGTGGGTCGTGGGCGGTGTCCTCGAATCGCTGCAGAACGGTGGCCTGGAAACCTCGGTTGCGCTCAAGCGCCTCCTCGGCCAGACCGACCGACACCTGAAACAGGTCATCGACGAAGGTCTCGAGGCGTTCGACAATCACCCGATCGACGACCTCTTGAACAATCTCCTCTACTACGTGGCGCGCTCGGCGACCGCTGGAGAACGTATCAGCGCCATACGTGCCGCCTTCAACCTGTCCGAGCTGCTGCCGGGCGACGAGCAGGTAGAGCATGCGCGCGAGGCGCTGTCGGCGCCGAGCGTCAAGCTCATGAAGACCGTGGCGTCGGCGATCAAGGAGGACCTGAGCCGCGTCAAGGACGTGCTCGATATCTTCGTCCGCACGGGCATGAACAAGTCGGCGGAGCTCGTGCCACAGCTCGAGCTTCTGAAGAAGATCTCCGACACGCTGGGCGTGCTCGGCCTCGGCGAGCTGCGCAGCGATATCGACGGCGAGATCGATCGGCTCAAGGACGTCGTGGAGCGTGGCGGTGTTGCCAACGATCAGATCATTCTCGACATCGCGTCCACGCTGCTGCGGGTCGAGGACCGGCTCGACCAGCAGCTCGTGCGCCTCACCGTTCCACAGGAAGCTACACCAGCCGACGAACAGCCCGAGATGCCGGCCGCCGAGGCGGCCGACTACCAGCAGGTCGCCGAGTCGGTCATGCGCGAGTGCATCATCAACCTCGCGCGCATCAAGGAGACGATCTCGCAGAGCATGTCGTCGAAGGCGCCGTCGCAGGGACTCGACAGCGTCCCGTCGCTCGTCCGCGGCATCAAGGCCGGGCTGCTCATGCTCAACAAGACCCGCGCGATGGAGGTCGTCGACCGCATCGGCGGGCTTATCACGCTAACGATCAAGTCGGGTGGGCCGTCGGCGCTGACGCAAAAGGAAACGGACCGACTCGCCGATGCGATTGTGAGCATCGAGTACTACATGGAAACGGTCAAAGCTGGCCGCAGCGAGCCCTGGTACATGCTCGACAATGCCGAGGCGTGCCTCGCCGTGCTCCGCGACGTCGAACACCGGCTCGAACAGGAGGCCGAGAAGCCGCCCGCCGAGATCACCCAGAAAATCGCCGTCGCCGATGTCGAAGCAGCCGCTCTCGAGGACGCCGCCGCCGCCGGAGATACGGTGGCTCGACCGGGCGAGATGCAGTCGACCGACGTTATGCCGCTCGCAGTCGTCGCTCACGATGCCGAGCATCTCGACCCGGAACTGCTCGAGCTCTTCATCGAGGAGGCGCGCGAGGAAATCGCGTCGATCGAACGCAAGCTTCCAGCCTGGGCGGAATCGCCCGACGACATGGAAACACTCATCACGGTGCGGCGCTCCTTCCACACGCTGAAGGGCAGCGGCCGCATGGTCGGCGCGGAACGGATCGGCGAATACTGCTGGAGCGTCGAGAACCTGCTCAATCGCCTGATCAATCGTACGCTCGTTCGTACTCCGCCGATGATCGACTTCATCCTCGAGGCGGCACGCGCGGTACCCGAACTCGTCGAGCAGCTAGAGGTGGGTTCGGAGCCGAAAGCGAACATCAACCTGCTGATGGCACGTGCCCATGCATTCGCCGAGGGCGACCCGAATGCCGCCGTGCTGACGATCGACATGCCGGAGCAGGCCGCGGCAGCACCGGAACCGGCTCTCGAAATGGACCCGGTGCTCCTGGACATCTTCGCCAAGGAGACGGCAGGTCACCTCAAGGTCATCAACGACTATCTCTCGGCTTGCGAGGGCCACTCGCCGCCGTTCGATGTAACCGATCAGCTGTATCGCGCCTGCCATACCCTGCACGGCAGTGCGAACATGGCCAACGTCGAGCGCGGCGTTGCCGTAGCCGGCGCACTGAATCGTTTCGTACGTCGGGTCTATGACTACAAGGTCGGCTTCGAGTCGTCCGGTCTCGACGCGCTGCGCGCCTGTGCGAAAGCCATCGCCACGATCGTCAATGACATCAACCAGCCGGACCGGCAGCGCGCCGACTTTACGGCGCTGATCGAGCACGTCGGCAAGCTGACCGACGTCATCGAGCCGCCCGACCATACCCAGGTCGACGTCGGCAAGATCGCCGATGTGCCAAGGAAACCCGCACCGGCGCCGGCACCGGTCGAAGTGCCCCAGGAGGCGGCCGCGGCCACGCCGCCGGCGGAGCCGGAGCCGGAACCGACCGAGCCCGAGTACGACGCCGAGATCGCCGCTATCTTCACCGAGGAATCGGCCGAGTTGCTCGAGAGCGCAGACGCAGCATTCGCCGACTGGTCGAAAGACCCGACATCAAGGCAGCCGGCCGAGGAACTCAAGCGACACCTTCACACGCTGAAGGGAGGTGCACGCATGGCGGGCATCACGGCCATGGGCAACCTGAGCCATGAGATCGAGACCCTGCTGATCTCGGTGGACGATGGCCGCATCAAGTCGAGCGGCGCGGTCGTGGACCTGCTGCAAAAGAGCATCGACGAACTCCATCGCATGCGCGACACGGTCATTGCCGGCAAGCCCGTGCGCTCGGCCAGTGACCTCGAGCAGCGGATCAAGCAGGCCAACGCCGGATTCGAAGTGGCCGACGATGCCGATGTGCAGATGGCGCCCGCCGACAAGGATATCGAAGCCGCGGAGCCGGCCGCGTTTACGGTCGAGCCTGAAGATACGGTCAGCATGGTGATCGTCGATACGCCGCTGGCCGACGACATTGCCGACATCGGCAAGCCGAAGCCGGCCGAGCTCTCGATTGAACAGCCACAGGAACCGGAACCACCGCCGGTACCGACGCCCGAAGAGGCCGTGCCGGCAGCCGAGCCTGAGCCGGAGCCCGAGGCATCAACGCCGGTTGTCGAAGAGGAGCCTGCCGAACCCGAGATCGTGCTGGCGGAGCCGGAGCCGGACCCCGAGCCCGAGCCTGAGCCAGAACCAGAACCGGAGCCTGAACCGGAGCCGGATGCGGAGGCCGCACCCGAGCCGAAACCCGCTCCCGTCATTGCGCCGCCGCCGGCCGAGCTGAAGCCCGTCCGCGCGGAGACGCGCCAGGAGTTCGCGCGCATCGACGCCGATCTCCTCGAGGATCTGCTGAACGCGGCTGGCGAGATCAGTATCTACCACTCGCGACTGAGCCAGCAGGTCAGCTCGTTCGAGTTCAACGTCGAGGAACTCGACCAGACCGTACAGCGCCTGCGCGAGCAGCTCAGGAAGCTCGAGATCGAAACTGAAGCGCAGATCATGCACGGCCACCAGGAGACGCTGGTCGCACGCGACTTTGATCCACTGGAAATGGATCGCTACTCGAACATGCAGCAGCTGTCCCGCGCCCTCGCCGAGTCGGCGAATGACCTGCAGAGTCTCAAGGAAATGCTGACGAGCCTGACGACCGAGGCGGAAAGCCTGCTCGTGCAACAGTCGCGCGTCACGGCCGAGCTGCAGGACGGACTCATGCGTACGCGCATGGTGCCGTTCGAACGGCACGTCGGTCGCTTGACCCGGCTGGTGCGGCAGGCCGCCGACGAATCCGGCAAGCGGGCGGAGCTCGCGGTCGAAGGTGCCTCTGGCGAGCTGGACCGGCAGGTGCTCGACAAGATGCTGCCGCCGTTCGAGCACATGCTGCGCAACGCGATCGTGCATGGCATCGAGACCCCCGAGGAGCGCCAGGGAGCGAACAAGCCGGCGATGGGGCGCATTACGATTCGCCTGCATCGCGAGGGTTCGGAAATGGTCATCGATGTCGCGGACGACGGCCGCGGCCTGGACGTCAACGCGATTCGCCGCAAGGCCTACGAGCGCGAGATGCTGCAGCCGGACAGCAAGGTCACGGACGAAGAGATAATGGAGCTGATCCTGACGCCTGGGTTCTCGACGGCGGGTGCCGTAACCCAGTCTGCCGGCCGCGGCGTCGGCATGGACGTCGTTGCCAACGAGGTCAAGAAACTCGGCGGCTCGCTCAGGATCTCTTCGGTGACCGGTCAGGGCACCAACTTCACGGTTCGCCTGCCGTTCACGCTCGCAATTACGCAGGCGCTGATCGTGCGCACGGGCGACGAGATCTACGCGCTGCCGCTGCCGTCCGTCGAAGGTGTCGCGCGGATTCCGCGGGCCGAGCTCGAGACGCTGCTGAGCCAGACGGAACCGAGCTACCAGTACGGCGAGCAGACCTACAAGTTCCGCCACCTGGGCATGTACCTGGGCGGCCAGGCCGCCAAGCTGGCCAAGGATGAGGCCTACATTCCGGTAATCCTCGTTCGCGCAGGCGACTACTCGGCGGCTCTGCTGACCGACGAGATGCTGGCCAGCCGCGAGATCGTCGTCAAGTCGGTCGGCCCGCAGCTGGCCAGTATTCGCGGCGTTTCCGGGGCGACGATTCTCGGCGATGGCCGCATCGTGCTGATTCTCGACATCAATGCGCTGGTTCGTACCGGCGCGCCCGTGGTCGAACTGAAGAAGGCCGCGCCGACTCCGAGCGACGAACGACCGCTGGCGCTGGTCGTCGACGATTCGATTACCGTCCGCAAGGTCACCGAACGTTTCCTCAAACGTCACGGCATGCGCGTCATGACCGCCAAGGACGGTCTCGACGCAATCAGCGTGATCCAGGAAGCCAAGCCCGACATCATCCTGCTCGACATCGAGATGCCGCGCATGGACGGCTACGAGTTCGCGTCGCACGTTCGCAACGACGATCGCGTCGCGGATGTGCCGATTATCATGATCACCTCGCGCGTCGGCGACAAACACCGCGCGCGCGCCATCGAGCTCGGCGTCAACGATTACCTCGGCAAGCCGTACCAGGACGCACAGCTCCTGGAGGCGATTCGCCGCCAGTTTGACGAACGCGGGATAGAGCTGTCATGAGTGCCGAAACCGAAGAGCTATATAGCCTGCTCGTGCCGCTCGTCGAGGAGCGCCTTATCGTGCCGCGTGCCTGCGTCGCCGAGGTCGTCCGCTTCGCGAAGCCGGAGCAGGAAGAGGGCGCGCACGACTGGATGCTCGGCACCATCAACTGGAACGGCCGGGCACTGCCGGTAGTCGCTTTCGAGGGGACGCTTGGCAAAGACGTACCGGCGGCAACGGGCCGCACGCGTATCGTCGTGTTCCTGGCCAGTACCGGCCAGCTCAAGACGGGTTACTTCGGCGTGCTCACGCAGGGGTTCCCGCAGCTCGTGCGCGTCAATCGCGACGTACTGAAGCTCGAGGAAGGGGCGGGCGGCTGGCCCGAGGACGCGCCCGTGCTCTGCCGGGTCAAGATGATCAACGAGTTCCCGCTGATTCCCGACCTCGAAAAGCTCGAGCTCATGCTCGCGCGCGAATCACTCCAGGCCTAGGTCACTCCCCCGAGGTCACCCCAGCGCGCCTGCGCCAGCGTGATGGCGGCAACGGCCGCGGTCTCGGTACGCAGTATGCGCGGCCCCAGTGAGACCGCGCTGAATCCCGCGAGCTCCGCATCGTCGTACTCACGGTCCGAAAAGCCGCCTTCCGGTCCTATCAGCAGGCACAGCTTTTCCGGCGGTGCGTCGACACCGGCGAGTGTCTGCCTGGCGCCCGGTGTCAGGATCAATTCCGTGCTGTCGCGCGCGCCGTCGCCGCCAAGGAAATGATTGAGTGGCAGGGCTGCGTCCACGAGGGGTGGCCGAATACGTCCGGATTGCTCACAGGCGCTGATCGCGACCCGCTGCCAGTGATCGCGGCGCTTGGCCGCCCTCGCGTCGTCGAGCTTGACCATGCCGTGGTCGGTCAATACGGGGGTGATACGCTTGACGCCGAGTTCGGTCGCCTTCTGCACCACGAAGTCCATGCGTTCGCCGCGCGAGATGCCCTGCACGAGATGCAGCTTGAGCGGCGACTCCGTGGCGGTATCCAGCGCGTGATCCACGCTCAGCGTGACGTCATTCCTGCGGATGGCGGTGATCGTGGCTGCCCACTCGCCGTCGTCGCCGTTGAAGACCGCGATCCGGTCGCCGGGGCGCAGCCGGAGTGTGCGGCCGAGATACCGGGCCGCATCGTCGGTCAAAACGAGCTCGCGGTCGTTGCCGAGTCCGCCGGAAACAAATAGCCTCGTCTTCATGAGCTCTGAATCATGCCCTAACTCGGACCTCGAGTTTATGGTGGATCACGAAACGGGACTGATCGCGCCCGCACGTCAGCGCCCGAGCCCCAACTGCGACGATCGGCCCGCGGGTGTCGACGTCGATACTCTCGTGGTGCACGGCATCAGTCTGCCACCTGGCGAGTTCGGCGGCGATGCGATCGAGCAGCTGTTCACGAATTCGCTCGATTGGGACGCGCACCCTTACTACGCGGGCATACGCGGCGTCGAAGTCTCGGCGCACCTCCTCGTCCGCCGCGACGGTGCGGTGACGCAGTTCGTGCCTTTCGGGAAGCGGGCCTGGCATGCGGGTGAGTCGCAGTTTCGCGGGCGAACGCGGCTCAACGACAGTTCGATCGGTATCGAGCTCGAGGGCGAGGACGAAACGGCCTACGATGAGCGCCAATATGTCGCGCTCGCCGGGGTCCTCAAGGCGCTGCTGGCCGCCTACCCGGCCCTGACGCCACGCAGGATTGCGGCGCACTCGGACATCGCGCCCGGCCGAAAAACCGACCCTGGCCCTGCTTTCGACTGGCTGCGGCTGTATCATTACCTGGCATGAACCTGATCGCCCTCCTCATCGGGCTGGCCATCGAGCGGCTCGCAACCCAGATCTTTCACTGGCGTCGAATGCGCTGGCTCGATCGGCTTATCGACTCGGGCTTCGCAAGGGCGAAACGGTTCGCGAATTGGCCCGCTATCCTGTCGGTCATCGTTATCGTGCTCTTGCTCGCGCTGCCCGTGCTGATTGTCATTATCGCGCTCGGCGACTCGCTGCTTGGTTTCCCGTACCTGTTCCTGGCGATCATCGTCCTGTTCTTCTCGCTCGGCCCGAACGACATCGGCGAGGACGTTAGCGAGTACTGCGCCGCGCTCGAGGCCGGCGACGAGGAACGCATCCAGCAGACCGCGAAGACGCTGGTTGAAAGCGACGTGCCGAGCGATCCCCTCGAACGAATCCACTGCGTCGAGTCCGCGGTCTTCATCCAGGCCAATAACCGGCTGTTCGCCGTTATCTTCTGGTTCGTCGCACTTGGCCCGCTGGGGCCGCTCGGCGCCTGGCTGTACCGTGCGACGGACCTGGTGCGACGCCGCGCCGTTTTCGCGGCCGCCCGCGGCGAGGATGACGACGGCAACCTCGAGGCACTGCGGGACGCGGCAGTTACCGTGCACGGCTGGCTGGCATGGCTGCCGGCGCGCCTGACGGCGCTCGGCTATGCGATCGCGGGTCACTTCGATGCTGCCTTTGCCGCCTGGCGCGCTCCCCGGGAGCCCGACGCAACGGTCTCGGAAGCAAGCGAAAATCTGCTCGCCCGCGTAGGTGTCGGTGCACTCGCGCTACACGAACAGCCGGGTGAGGATCTAACGGAGCGCGGCGTCCGCGGAGCGGCAGCGGCCAACAAGCTGGTGTTTCGCCTGCTGATCGTCTGGGCCGTCATTATCGCGGCCATGACGCTTTACGGCTGGTCGATGTGATTCGCCGCTCGCCGCGAGCGACAGCGGCGACCGCTACCTTGCT
>JAAUXY010205251.1_pt1 | contig 16819 bp, 12 predicted proteins | sample 7278121 | NCBI WGS metagenome assembly JAAUXY01 (sample SAMN14350117, study PRJNA611818) | marine sediment metagenome | isolation source: surface marine sediment (1.8m) | place: French Polynesia: Moorea | collected 2018-08 | reverse complement strand
CTGCGGCACTTCCCACTTGAGCTCGTACACCTGGTGCGTTTCGCACTTCTGCATCAAATACTCATCGCTCGTGGCAAGTTCATCCACGAGATTGAGGTCAAGCGCGCGCTTGCCATACCAGGCCTCACCGGTGGCGACCGTAGCGAGGTCGACTCCGGGTCGATTATCGGCAACGAACTCCTGAAAGAGCGCATGCACGTCCTCCAGCTCTTCGACGAACTTCTGCCGGCCTTCTTCCGTGTTCTCACCGAGTACGGTCAACGTGCGTTTGTATTTACCTGCAGTGAGCACTTCGACATCGACATCGTTCTTCTTGAGCAGTCGATGGACGTTGGGAATCTGCGCAACGACGCCAATGGAGCCGACCAGCGCAAATGGCGCGGCAATGATGCGATTGGCAACCGCCGCCATCAGGTAGCCGCCGCTCGCGGCGACTTTGTCGACGGCGACGGTGAGCGGCACCTCGTGCTCGCGCACGCGTGTCAGCTGTGATGCGGCAAGGCCGTAGCCATGCACCATGCCGCCGGGACTTTCGATGCAGACCACAACCTCGTCCCTGGGCGTTGCCATCGTCAGCACCGCGCTGACCTCGAGCCTCAGGTAGTCGACATGGGAGGCTTTCATGTCACCTTCGAAGCGCAGCACGAATACGCGGCCGTCGGCCGCGTCGTCGCCGACTCCGACGTCTTCGTCTTGTCCTTTTTCCTGTCCTTTCTCCTGCCCCTGCTCCTTGCGCCGGGCTTTCAGCGCTGCCGATTCGGCTTTCTGCGCCTGGCTGAGCGCCTTGTCCTCTTCTTTGCGCTGTTTTTTCGCCTCATCCGGGGGCAACACCGAGCGTTCCATGGCGTGACGCAGACTGCGGATGCGGTCGTTGATCTTGGTCACGACGAGATGGCCCTGCTCGGCATGTGCGTGCTGCTGTTGCTTCATGGACATGCTGACCAGCGCGGACAGCACCACGATCACGGCAACGACAATCGTTACCGCCTCCGCCAGAAACACCAGATACTCGTAGAAATAGGACATAGGCTTCGGTACTGAAAACGAGCGCGCTACTGTACGGCGCACACCCGTTCAGGTAAAGCGCAACACGTGCGCTTGACGCTGCCGTTCTCTGCGCTTACAACGTCGCCTCGCATGGGGCACGGGACTCAATTTTGCTGGACATTCTTCGCTCGCGCTTTGCCGCCTCCAGGGCCGGCGATCTGGACGCCACGATCGAGTTCAACTGGCACGACGGCGCCTGCCGCGTGGGCGTTCACGACAGCAAGGCGATCTACTACGATGCCTCTGGACAAGCGCCCGAACCGGACTTCGTGATTTTCTTCCGCGACGAGACGCAGGCCAAAGCAATCATGCTCGGACAAGCCGATCCCGTTGCCGCTTTCATGGCTGGCGAATTCCGCAGCAGCGGGCATCTATTGTGGGTTTTTCAAACGCTGGCGGCCTTTTCCGGCACCTGATTCCGGCGCGGTCTACACGGCGCCGGCTTTGACGCGATCGATGTGCTCTTTGATCAACCAGCCGGAGATGGCCGTATTCGGCGGTGTCTGCGGCATGTTGTCCGCCGTGAACCACTGCGCGTCGGCAATCTCTTCTTCCTGACAGACAATATCGCCGCTTTCATACTCGGCATGAAAGCCCAGCATGAGCGAGTTGGGGAACGGCCAGCTCTGGCTGCCGAAATAGCGCAGCTCGCCCAGGTGCAGACCAACCTCCTCGAGCACTTCACGATGGACCGTCTGCTCGATCGATTCACCCGGCTCGACGAAACCAGCGAGCGTGCTGTACATGCCCTGCGGCCAGGCGGCGTTGCGCGCCAGCAGCATTTCCTCGCCGCGGGTGACCAGCACGATGATGCTGGGGGACAGCCGTGGGTAATTGATGAGACCGCATTGGGGGCATTCTTTGGCCCTGTCGTTCGTATGGTCCTGCATTTCAGCCCCACAGCGGCCACAGAATCGATGCGTGTCGTGCCATTCCAGGACCTGCTGCGCGCGCCCGGCGAGGTAGAAGATGGCCTGCTCGGTGCGACCCAGGAGGCCACGCAAACCTACCGTCGGGAAACCCTCAGCGGCCCTTCCTGCCGCGCGCAGCGTAAAGCAGTGTCGCCCGCGAAACGTACCAAGAAAGTGTTTGTGCTCGACCTCCATGTCAAACCAGCGGAAGTCATCCGCGCTGATCGGCTGCGGCGCGCCATGCTCCATTTTGACAACCAACTCGTTGCCGACAAACACGAAGTACCACGCATCACCGGCGTCCGCACCATCCGGCGGGACGTGACCGGCTTCAAGTTCATCGGGTTGGATTGGCCACATACTTCACTCCCTCAAACGATTCTGTCCGGGCAAGCCGGCAAGAAAAGTTGCAAAAATAACACAGGAGGCCGGACGCGACCTATACTTCACCTTGGGTTCGAGCCTGGGGCCCGCGCTTGCTGAAGTGGTGCGCGTCAGGCTAAGGTTTCAAAGCGTCCAACGACTTGCTGTGAAGGGGAATCGAGGGACGGCAATCAAGAAACCAGACAATTGCAAACGAGATAGCGCAGGCCGCTGTCAAGCTGTGTGCCTGCGCACCTGAGCGCAGCATCGAAAATCTGGATTCCGAACCTGATTCAGAACTTGAAAAGAAGGACACTTTGAAAGGCGACGCAATGAGAGGACTCACCCTCACCGCATTTACGCAGAATTTTCTTGGCCAGGCACCCGACTGGTACAAGGCCACGATTGTTGCGTTCCTGATCATCAATCCGATCCTGCTTGCACTGACCAATCCGTTCTTCACGGGCTGGGTGCTGGTGCTGGAGTTCATCTTCACCCTGGCGATGGCGCTGCGCTGCTACCCCCTGCAACCCGGTGGTCTCCTGGCGTTCGAGGCCGTGGTGATGGGTATGACCACACCGAATACGGTGCGCGACGAAATTCTTGCGGCGTTCCCAGTGATTCTGCTGCTGGTGTTCATGGTTGCGGGCATCTACTTCATGAAAGAGCTGCTGCTCTTCACGTTCACGAAAATCCTGCTGAAGATCCGCTCGAAAATGTTGATCTCCGTGATGTTCAGCTTCGTGGCCGCCGTGCTTTCTGCGTTTCTCGACGCCTTGACGGTGACCGCCGTTGTCATTGCCGTGGCGGTCGGCTTCTACTCTGTCTATCACCGTGTGGCCTCAGGCAAGCACTTCCGTGACGAGCACGAGCACGGGGAGGACGAGTCTATCGAGGAGCTGCACCGCAGCGATCTGGAACAGTTCCGCGGCTTTCTGCGCAACCTGCTGATGCACGCTGCGGTGGGCACGGCGCTGGGCGGCGTCTGCACGACGGTCGGCGAGCCGCAGAATCTGCTCATCGCCAGCTACACCGGTTGGGATTTCATGGAGTTCATCTACCGCATGGCACCGGTCACGATGCCGGTGCTGGTCGTTGGCCTGATCACCTGTCTCATTCTCGAACGCACCCACTGGTTCAGCTATGGCATCGCGCTGCCGGAACGGGTGCGGGAAATCCTCGTCGAATTCGATGAGCACGAAACGGAGATCCGTACCGCGCGGGATTCCGCACGTCTCGTCATCCAGGCTATCGCCGCAATTTTTCTAGTCTTTGCGCTGGCGTTTCACGTCGCCGAGGTAGGCATCATTGGATTGACCATCATTGTCATCCAGACCGCTTTCAACGGCGTGATCGAGGAGCACCAGCTGGGTCACGCGTTCGAGGAAGCCCTGCCGTTCACCGCGCTGTTAGTGGTGTTCTTCGGCATCGTTGGCGTCATTCACGAACAGCACCTTTTCTCACCGGTCATTGCCTGGGTGCTGGAGCTGCCGGAGCACATGCAGCCGGGCATGTTCTACATCGCCAACGGCGTGCTGTCCGCGATCAGCGACAACGTGTTCGTTGCGACGGTTTATATCGGCGAGGTGAAAGCAGCTTATGACAACAACATCATCACGCGCGAGCACTTCGATCTGCTGGCCGTTGCGATCAACACGGGCACCAACATCCCGAGCGTCGCAACGCCCAACGGTCAGGCAGCGTTTCTCTTCCTGCTGACTTCCTCGGTTGCACCGCTCATTCGCCTGTCGTACATGCGCATGGTTGTGATGGCTTTGCCGTACACTGTGACCATGGGGATTACGGGCTGGATCTGCGTCCACTATTTCCTGTAAGTGCTGCGGAGCCTCAGTGCTCCCTCAGCCAGACCGGCGGCCCGTCGCATTTTTCAGCAATCATCTGCATGAAAGCGTCGTGCGCGTGCGCTTCCTCGGCGCTGGCATTGACCACGAGCAGACCATCGTGATTGAGCGCCGCTAGCGCCTCACCGTCTGCGGCGGCAGCCTCGGCACCCTGATCGCTCTGGCCAAACAGGGAGGTCTGGCCGCCCGTCATCAGGAGGTAGACGTCAGCGAGAATCTCAGCGTCGAGCAACGCGCCGTGTAGCTGGCGCTGGGAATTGTCCACCTGGTACCGACGGCAGAGCGCATCCAGATTGTTCTTCTGCCCGGGGTGCTTGCTGCGCGCAACGGCCAGGCTGTCGGTAATGCTGCAGAGCTTGCCCAGCGCACGCGGCGCGCCGCTGACTTTCTTGAGCTCGTATTCCAGAAACGAGACGTCGAACGGCGCGTTGTGGATGATCAGCTCAGCGCCCTGGATGTAGTGAATAAACTCCTCCCAGACGTCCGCAAACACCGGCTTGTCGGCAAGAAATGCCTGACTGATGCCGTGCACTTCAAACGCGCCGTCATCGATATCGCGCTCGGGATTGATGTACTTGTGGAAGTGTCGCCCGGTGAGCTTGCGATTGATGACTTCGACAGCGCCGATTTCAATCACCCGGTGACCCATGTTGGGCTCGAGCCCTGTCGTTTCCGTATCCAGCACAATCTGCCGCAAAGAGTACCTCTCCTCTAAGTCCAATCAGCCGAGCATGTCGTCGATGGCATCGTTCGCCGCCTGATCGACCCGCTCGTTTTCCTCGTGGCCGCTGTGCCCTTTGACCCAGAGCCACTCGACCTCATGCTGGGCCAGCGCCGCGTCCAGCTGCTGCCAGAGGTCCTGATTCTTGACAGGTTTCCTGGCAGCCGTGCGCCAGCCGTTCTTCTTCCAGCCGTTGATCCACTGGGTGATGCCCTGCCGGACGTATTGCGAGTCCGTCGTCAGCACGACCCGGCTGGGCCGCTTCAGCGCCGAGAGCCCCTCAATGGCGGCCATGAGCTCCATACGGTTGTTCGTCGTTTCCTGCTCGGCGCCGGAAATGAGCTTCTCGTGCTCGCCAATCCGCAGCAGCGCAGCCCACCCACCGGGACCCGGATTACCCCGACATGCACCGTCGGTAAAGATCTCTATCTGTCCGCTCAAGGTTTGATGCGCTGCCAGCTCGCTACGCGCGGATAGGCCACCGGCGCCAGGCGGCGGTTTTCCTTTTTGCTCCGCCACTGCGGTTTCATGGCCCCCGCCTGCTTCACCGCTTCGACGATGAGAATGCCGCCAAACGGGATATGCCGCCGATCGTGTTCCCGCGAGCACTGGCGTTGCGTGGCAAGACGCGGCAGATCAAGGCGCTGGGAAAGGCGGGTCCAGGGTAAGGCGTTCCCGCAGTAGAGCGGTCTGCCCTGTATCTCCAGTCCCAGCAGGGTCAGCCAGTCGAACAGGCGCAACGGATTGACCAGACGATGGCCGGACAGGCTATCCGTAAAGTAACGCGCATATATCCGCCGCAGCCCGACAAAACTGATGGGATTGAACCCGCAGATGACCACCCGCCCACCCGGCGCAAGCACCCGCGTCGTTTCTCTGAGCGCCACCCGCGGATCCGCGACGTTTTCCAGCGCATGGTGAAGCAACACCGCGTCCAGGCTCGAAGATTTGAACGGCAGCGCCTCCAGACGGCTCGTCAGCGTGGGGAATTCCGCATCCGGCGCACAATCGAGCTGCTGCAGCCGCACCGCATGACGCACCATGCAGCGTTTGAGGCTCAGCGCGCTTTCCGGGTGCTCCCCTACCCAAAGCACCGAATCGCCGTGAAAACGGCGGATAAGCGGCCCCAGGACGCGATTTTCGATGTCCAGGACGTGCTCGCCCAGAGCGCTCTGCCAGAGCGCGTCCGAGTTGATATCTGCGTCACATTGGGGTTGCGGTTCGATTGCCAAAGTCAGCGCTTTCCGCCAAAGTGACGCCAATGTAAGCCAGCGTCAGACGAAGAGCAACTCGGAACGACAAACTGGCGATAGTCGGCAGCGGATAAGCCGACAACAAGAAGGCGATGTGCCCGCGGCGCGTTGCGTGCGAAAGAGTTTGGGTGAAGGACTGCTGTAGAAAATGGACTGCAAACGATACCTCGCTGCGGCCGCGTTCGCGGTGACTCTGGCCGGATGTCAAAGCCCGCAGGTGACGCTGCCAACTCCCCCGCCGGAACCACCGGAGCCAGTCGTTGCGGCCATCGGCATCGGTGAAGCCCTGCCTGGCGCGCAGGCGGCACTGGCGGCAATCGCTGACGATGCCAGCGTCGCACGTTCACCCGCCCCGCCACCGGCGCCGGATCTCTGGCGTGACATGCGCAAGGCCATGCACCTGCCGCTGCACCTCGATCAGAAACGCGTCCAGCAGGAACTGCGCTGGATCAAACGCCACCCCCATTATCTGACCCGTCTGCAACCACGGCTGCAGACGTATCTGCCGTATCTGTACACCCAGACACAGCTGCGCGGCATGCCGGCGGAGCTTGCGCTTCTGCCCATTGTCGAAAGCGCGCTGGATACCTTCGCGTTTTCCCACGGCGGCGCAGCCGGCCCCTGGCAGTTCGTGCGCGGCACCGCCCGCCAGTACGGGCTCGATATGAACGACTGGTACGACGGACGCCGCGACATCGTCGCTTCCACCGACGCGGCGTTGCGTTATCTGACGGATTTGAACAATCGATTTGACGACTGGTATCTGGCGCTGGCCGGTTACAACGCCGGTCAGGGCAACGTTAATCGGGCGCTGCGCAAGAACCCCGGCGCCGGCTTTTTTGATCTGGCGCTGCCGCGCGAAACACGCGCATACGTGCCACGCCTGCTGGCGCTTGCCGCCGTCATCAAAGACCCGCAAGCGCACGGGCTGACCCTTCCGGAAGTTGTGCCTGCAACAAGCTTTCACACACTGAACGTGCACAGCCAGTTCCAGGTTGACAAACTGGCAGACACGCTGGGCTTGAGCGCCGATGAGCTCTATAAGTTCAATCCGGCCCTGAATCAGTGGGCAACGCCGCCGCGCGGGCCGCATCGCGTGATCGTACCGGGCCACCTGGATCCGGCCACGGCGCAGGCCAGCATCGACGCCATCCCGGCCAACGCGCGCGTGGACTGGACGCAGATCGTCGTACGTAACGGCGATACGCTGAGCCAGATCGCACGGCGCCACGGCACGGACGTCACCTCCCTGCGCATCGCCAATCAGCTGCCGAATTCGCGCATCCGCGCTGGCAACAAGCTGTTGATACCAAAAAATGCCCAGGCGCTGGCAAGCGCGCCGCGCTCAGCCAAAGGCAGCGCCACTTACGTCGTGCAGCCGGGTGATTCGTTATGGACCATTGCACGTCAGCACAACGTCAGCTTGACGAAGCTCATGCGCAACAATCATCTCGGACCGAAAGACACTCTGTCGGTAGGGCATAAGCTCACGATCCCCGGCACCGGCAGCAGCCAGCGCCAGGTGACTCGCAAAGTGCACTACAAGGTGCGCAAGGGTGATTCACTATCGCGCATTGCCAGCAAGTTCAACGTCAGCGTGGGCCAGATCACCAACTGGAACAAGCTCGACTCGAAGCGCTATCTGCAACCCGGCCAGGGCCTGCTGCTTTACGTCAACGTCGTTGGCGGCTAACCCGACTCGATAAAGCGTTTCACGCCGATGCTTTCTTCCGCAGCTTCGAAGAGGCTCTGGATATCGAGGCGCGACACGCGACCTGACGCAACGCGTCTGAGCTCAGCTAGATCCGCATCCGTGGTGGTCGCCACGTCGCCCGGCACAACACGGGTGACCGTCACTACGGCCGCACCATCAGGCAGGTCGGCAATCCCAACCGCTTTCTCGCCGGACGCCGGGCGCGGCAGATCAAACGCCGCCGTCAGCACCTGCTGAGGTATGGCCGGATTCCCACCCCGGTTGGCAGCTTCGAACGTCTGCCACTCGGCGTTGTTTGCCTCTGCCACGTCCACGGTGCTGTCACCGGCACGCAGCCGCTCGAGGGCTTGTGCCTGAGCAACGTCTATGGCGGCAAGCGCCTTTTCCCGCTCGATTGCCGCACGGATATCAGCAGCAACTTCCTCCAGGGGGATTGGTTCCGGCGGATACTGCGCATCCACTCGCACGTACGCCACCTGATCCTCGCCCAGCTCTATGGGATCGCTGTTACGTCCATCGAGCACCCGAGCGCTGAAAACCGCATCGAGCGCAGCCGGCTGGTTGAAGAGGAGATCATCGCCGGGCGCATCCTGGCTGATGCCGGCAACCTGCACGATCTCGAGCCCGGCATCCGCGGCGCTGGCGTCGAGCGAGGTCCGCTCGTCATAAACGCTGCGTTCCAGCTCGAGCGCTTTGTCCACGAAAAGGTCGGTCGCCTGAGCGCGCCGGACCTTGATCTCGAGCTCGCCGCGCTGGCTTTCGAAGTCCGGATATTCCGGCACGACGAACTCATCGAGGCGAATGAGGTGATAGCCGAACGCGGACAGCACCGGGGCTGACAGATCGCCCGGATTTTCCAATGCGAAGAGCGCCGCTTCGAAAGCGGGATCGAAGACGTTCTTACCCACGGGGCCGAGCGAGCCGCCGTCAGCCGCTGAGCCGGGATCTTCGCTCAGCTCTTTTGCCAGGTCCTCGAACACCTCTCCGCCGTTGAGCCGGGTTTGAATCTCGGTGATGAGCGACAGCGCCTGCTCCTCGCTGCGGTCATTGTTGACCTGCACGAGGATGTGCGAGCTGTCGCGCTGCTCGTCGGCAAGCGCACCCTGGCGTTCCTCTTCGTAGAGCTGCTGCAGATCCTCATCAAAAACCTCGATCGAAGGATCGTCCAGCAGATCATCGACGCCGAGGCGAACGTAGCTGACATCGACCTTGAGCGGCGTCATATACGCGCTTTGCTCTTCCTCGTAGCGCAGCGCAACCTCGTTGTCGCTGACCTCAATGCCTGCTTTAAAGTTTTCCACGGTCAGCGGTAGATAGGCGATATCACGCTGCTGGTTGACGACCCTGACCAGCTCAGCAAGCTCCCAATCCATGAGACTGCGACTGTTGAGGATGCCCTGCTGCAGCTGACTCGAGCTCAGCTCGTTGGTGATCTCCGCATGAAAGCCAGCCGGGGTGTAGTTCATCATCTGCACCTGCTGACGGTACAGCGCTTCGTCGAAGACGCCGTTCAGCTGATACTGAGGGACATCGAGCAGGGTCTGATCAACCGTTTCTCTCGGTGTCACCACGCCAAGCTCCGCCGCTGTCTGATACATGACCTGGCGGCTGATGAGCTGCTGCAATGCGCGCTCCTGCAGCTGCAGCGGATCGAGCGTGCTGGGATCGAACTCCGGACCCAGCTGCGCAAGGATCCGACGGCGTTCGCGCTCCGTCTCCACAGCAAGCACGTTCTGGGTGATGTCGTAATCACCAACCTGGGCAATGTCCGGATTACCGGCGAGGAACAGGTTCGTGGCGCCAAATCCAAAAAGCGTCAACACGAGGATGATGGCGACTACCAGCACCTTGAATCCCGTGTTCTGGGTTTGGTCTCTCAGTTTCTGCAGCATCTGTCATCTCTACATCGGGCCATGATCAAAAACAGCGCGGTGGCCCTTGTCCGCGGCGGCGCAATTGTAGCTCAAGTTCAGGGGGTTAGTGGCGGAACGAAAACGAAAAAGGGCGCGCCTCGACGGCTGCGCCCTTTAAACCTGCGTCTGCTCAGCGCGCTTACCGCGCGCGACGCTGAACGTCCGGGTTTAGTTCAAGGCGTCCTTTAGCGCCTTGCCGGGTTTGAAAGCAGGAACTTTCGCCGCGGCGATCTGTATGGTCGCGCCGGTCTGGGGATTACGTCCCGTGCGCGCCGCACGCTCACGTACCAGAAAGGTACCGAAACCAACCAGTGAAACCGATTCGGCACTTTTTAATGAGTCTGTAATCGCTTCGATCGCTGCATCCAATGCGCGACCTGCTGACGCCTTCGAAATGTCCGACGCTTCAGCAATGCGGTCAATCAACTCTGCTTTATTCACATTTTGCCCCTCATGTGCACCGCCCTGACAAGTCGATTCACCAGTATCATGTTGTTGCTGTAATACACTGGCTCATCGAAGCCTGTTCGGAATACGGCTTAATTACTCTAGATTCCTATCCCTTGCGGGATGCGCAGGTTTATACCAACAGGTGTCAAGCCACGCAAGCCTTGTGTGGCGCGGGTTTGCGGGCGATGCGCACCCGAATCAGTGGGGATTGATAGACGTTGAAGTGCTTGTCACGGGCGTGTCGACCGAAGCGTCAGCAGCTTCTTCGGCAGCGTCGTCGTCCGCCTCGACCAGTCGCGGCTCGGGCATACGCTCGAGGGCCAGCGCGAGAACCTCGTCCATCCACTTGACCGCGTGGATCTCGAGATTTTCCTTAACATTGTCCGGGATCTCCTTGAGATCCTTTTCATTTTCGGCCGGAATGACAACGTGTTTAATGCCGCCACGATGGGCTGCCAGCAGCTTTTCCTTGAGCCCGCCGATCGGCAGAACCTGGCCTCTCAAGGTAATTTCTCCCGTCATGGCCACGTCCGCCCGCACCGGAATTCCAGTGACGACGGACACCACCGCCGTGCACATGCCGATGCCCGCGCTGGGGCCATCCTTTGGCGTGGCGCCTTCCGGCACGTGAATATGCAGGTCGATTTTTTCATGAAAATCTTTTGCGAGGCCCAGTTCCACCGAACGGCTGCGCACAAACGTGAGCGCCGCCTGGATGGACTCCTGCATGACGTCGCCCAGTGAGCCAGTCTTGGTCTGTCTGCCTTTGCCGGGCACCATGACCGCTTCGATGTTCAACAATTCACCGCCAGCCTGCGTCCACGCAAGGCCGGTGACGATGCCTACCTGGTTCTCTTCCTCTGCGAGACCATAGCTGAAGCGACGCACGCCGCTGTACTCGGCCAGATCGTCAGCGTCGATGACCACCGGTACCTCGGTGTCGGCAAGCGCAAGGGATTTCACGACCTTGCGGGCAAGCTTGGCCACTTCCCGCTCGAGCCCGCGCACCCCCGCCTCTTTGGTGTAGTAACGCACGAGATCCAGGAGCGCTGCGTCCGTGACCTCGAGTTCCCCGGCCTTGAGGCCGTTGGCCTTGGTCTGCTTGGGCACGAGGTAGCGCCGTGCAATGTTGAGCTTTTCATCCTCCGTATAGCCTGGAAGACGAATCACCTCCATGCGGTCGAGGAGCGGCGCGGGAATGTTCATGGAATTGGAGGTGCAGATGAAAAAGACCTTCGACAGGTCGTAGTCCACCTCCAGATAGTGATCGTTGAACGTGTTGTTCTGCTCCGGATCCAGGACCTCCAGCAGCGCGCTCGCCGGATCGCCGCGAACGTCCATGCCCATCTTGTCGATCTCATCGAGCAGGAAGAGCGGATTGGAAACGCCGGCTTTCGACATTTTCTGCACGACCTTGCCCGGCATGGAGCCGATATACGTACGCCGGTGACCGCGGATCTCAGCTTCGTCGCGCACGCCGCCGAGCGCCATGCGGACGAATTTGCGGTTGGTGGCCCGGGCAATGCTTTCCCCGAGGCTGGTTTTACCCACGCCAGGCGGGCCAACAAGACAGAGAACGGGGCCTTTCATACGCGACACGCGATTCTGCACGGCCAGGTATTCGATGATCCGGTCTTTGACCTCTTCGAGGCCATAGTGATCCTCGTCGAGGATTTTCTGCGCGGCGGCAAGGTCTTTGCGCACGCGGCTCTTCTTCTTCCACGGCACGCTCACGATCCAGTCGAGGTAGCTGCGCACGACCGTCGCCTCAGCCGACATTGGCGCCATGTGCTTGAGCTTGTTGAGCTCCGCCTCGGCCTTCTCTTTCGCCTCGCGGTGCATGCCCGACTCTTCGATCTTGCGCGCGAGCTCTTCAACCTCACCCTGCTCGTGCTCACCCATTTCTTTCTGGATGGCCTTCATCTGCTCATTGAGGTAATACTCGCGCTGACTCTGCTCCATCTGTTTCTTCACGCGCCCGCGGATACGTTTTTCCATCTCGAGCACGTCGATTTCCGCATCCATGAGCTCGAGCAGCAGATCCATCCGCTCTTTCAGGCCAATCGCCTCGAGGATCGCCTGCTTGTCCTCGATATTGAGCGTCATCTGCGCCGCAATGGTGTCGACCAGCCGCGTGGGATCGTCAATGCTGGACAGTGAAGAGAGCACCTCCTGCGGCACTTTCTTGCTCGCCTGCACGTACTGCTCGAACTGTCCGAGTAACGTGCGCGCCAACGCATCACCCTCGCGCGGATCCATTTCAGGCTCAGCGAAGAGCGTGGCGTCGGCCTGAATGTATTCACTGCCGACCTCGAGGCGGGCAACGGCTGCCCGCTGACCACCCTCCACGAGCACCTTCACGGTGCCATCCGGGAGCTTCAGGAGCTGCAGAATGGTGGCTACGGTGCCGAGCTCGAAGAGGTCCGCGGGGCCGGGGTTTTCATTCTCCGGATCGCGCTTGGCAAGGAGCAGAATCTGTTTGTCGTCGCTCATCGCGGCATCGAGCGCGCGGATTGAGCTTTCCGTACCGACAAACAGCGGGTGCACGCCATGCGGATACACCACCATGTCGCGCAGCGGTAAAACTGGGATATTTTCGATCAGCGCGGAATCAGCCACGTTAATGTTGCCCCGTGCAAATGGATACGAACGCCGCGGCAAACGCCACGGCGGGCGGCTACTCTTCCGGCGCCGCCTTGGCTTGATCCACGTTCTCGTAGATCAGCATGGGATCGCTTTCGCCTTTGATGACACTCTCGTCGATCACCACCTTGCTGACGGACTCAGACGACGGCAGGTCGTACATGGTGTCGAGCAGCACAGCCTCCAATATAGAGCGTAGTCCACGCGCACCGGTTTTGCGCTCCATTGCCTTGTCGGCAATGGCCCTGAGGGCGTCTTCGCGGAAATCGACCTCGACATCTTCCATGTCGAAGAGCTTCGAGTACTGCTTGGTGAGAGAGTTTTTCGGCTCGGTCAGAATGCGGATCAACGCATCCGCGTCGAGCTCTTCGAGCGTGGCAACCACCGGCAGGCGGCCGACGAACTCGGGAATCAGACCGTAGCGGATGAGATCTTCCGGCTCCACGCCGCGCAGGGTTTCACCGATGCTCTTACGGTCGGCATCTCCTTTGACCTCGGCGCCGAAGCCGATGCCGGACTTGTCCGACCGGTCCATGATGACCTTGTCGAGACCGGCAAACGCGCCGCCGCAGATGAAGAGAATATTTGAGGTGTCCACCTGCAGGAATTCCTGCTGCGGATGCTTGCGTCCACCCTGCGGCGGAACCGAAGCAACCGTGCCTTCGATGAGCTTGAGGAGCGCCTGCTGCACACCCTCGCCGGACACGTCCCGCGTGATCGACGGGTTATCGGACTTGCGCGAGATTTTGTCGATCTCGTCGATGTAGACGATGCCCACCTGGGCACGATCGACGTCGTAGTCGCACTTCTGCAGGAGCTTCTGAATGATGTTCTCGACGTCTTCACCGACGTAACCCGCCTCGGTCAGGGTGGTTGCGTCCGCAATGGTGAACGGCACGTCGAGCAGACGCGCAAGCGTCTCGGCCAGCAGGGTCTTACCGCTGCCCGTCGGTCCAATCAGCAGAATGTTGGACTTGGAAAGCTCTACTTCGTCTTTCTTGCCGTTGTAGTTGAGCCGCTTGTAGTGGTTGTAGACCGCCACGCTCAGCACTTTCTTGGCATGTTCCTGACCAATCACGTACTGGTCGAGGATGGTTTTGATCTCCTGCGGCACCGGCAGCTTGCTGGCCTCACCGGTCTGGGTGGCTTCAGAAACCTCTTCGCGAATGATGTCGTTGCAGAGCTCGACACACTCGTCGCAGATGAATACGGACGGGCCAGCGATCAGCTTGCGTACTTCGTGCTGGCTCTTACCACAGAATGAGCAATACAGCAGTTTGCCTGAATCGTCGCCTTTGCCACTATCGTCGGACATATATTCCTTCCGTTAAACGGTCTCTATCTGGTCGCACCGCTGCCTGTATACAGCCAGCCTCGCAGTTCTGTGATCGTGCCTTTCTATCGTTTCGCTTTCGCGAGCTAGCGTTTGCTTTCGCCAGCGGGCCACAGCATCGACAATGCAAAAATCGGTAGTTTAATTGTCGATTTTTGCCGCAATCCTCTCATACAGGAGGTTCGGCCGCCATGAACTCGCGCAGATTATACATTGCGTTCTACCGCGGAGTAATGCAACCCCGCAGTGTAAACAGTTTGACGAGCCAAGCCGCGAGCCACTCTGCGTTTTTACATTACCCGCAAAAAACTAGTCTTCGTTTTGTGATAGCAGTTGCCGCGCCTGCTGCACCTTGTCGATGAGGCCATACTCGAGGGCCTGATCCGGGCTCATCCAGAAATCGCGGTCGGTGTCCTTCTCCACCGTCTCCACGCTCTGGCCCGTGTGGCCGGCAATGAGCTTGTTCAGGCGCTCACGCATGAGCAGGATTTCCTGCGCCTGAATCTCGATGTCCGCTGCAACGCCGCGCGAGCCGCCGCTCGGCTGATGCAGCATCATGCGGGAATTCGGCAGCGCAATGCGCTTGCCCGGGTGACCCGCCGCCAGCAGGAACGCACCCATGCTTGCCGCCTGGCCGACACAGAGGGTGGCCACGTTCGGCCGGATGAACTGCATGGTGTCGTAAATCGACATGCCGGCCGTGACCGAACCGCCCGGCGAATTGATGTACAGGTTGATGTCCTTGTCGGGGTTCTCCGACTCGAGAAACAGGAGCTGCGCCACGATCAGGTTGGCCATGTGATCTTCGACCGGGCCCACCAGAAACACGATGCGGTCTTTCAGGAGTCGCGAATAAATGTCGTAAGCACGCTCTCCCCGGGCGGACTGCTCGACGACCATCGGCACCATGCCGAGGTTCTGCGTCGGGGGAACTTGAATGTCGCGAATGTCTGTCATGTATGTCTCCATGCCGCCCGCGATGCGGGCATTGCGTGCTGTTTATTCGTCTTTGGCAGCGTCTTCGTCAGCGGCGGCTTCGCTCTCGCCTGTGGTGTCTTCCGCTTCGGCCTCGGCGGCTTCAGCCTGCTCGGCCGCAATGTCCGCCATGATCTTGCCGGCTAGAACCTCATCATAGTTCGAGTCGACCGTTTCGACCTGCGCCTCACTGATTATGTGGTCAACTACCTGCTCTTCAAGGACCCCCATCTCAATGTTCTGCAATTGCTCGGGGTTCGAGCGGTACCAGGCCACCACCTGCTCGGGCTCGCCGTATTGTGCGGCAATTTCCTTGAGGCGCGTGTCCAACAATTCCTGATCCACATCCAGCGACGCTTTGCTGATGATCTCGTTGACCACCAGACCCACCTTGACGCGCTGCTCCGCCTGATCCTGGAACAGCTCGTCCGGCAGATCGGGCTTCTGGCCCGCGCCACCCATCTGGAACTGACCGAGCATCTGATCTTTCAGAACCTGGATTTCACGATGCACCACCGCAAGCGGAACCGGAAACTCATGAAGCTTCCCTAATTCATCCATAACCTGCTGTTTTACTTGATTTTTTGTGGCGGCATCCAGCTCACGTTGCATGTTCTCGCGAACCTCGGTGCGAAACGCTTCCTCGCCCCCCTCTTCCACGCCAAAGCCTTTGAAGAACTCATCGTCGAGCTCCGGCAGCTTGGCTTCACTCACCTCTTTCACCGTGACGCTGAACTGCACCGTCTGGCCTTTGAGTTCCTCGGCGCGGTAGTCCTCCGGGAACGTCGCGTCGAACTCCACGGTTTCACCCGGGGCGGCGCCGCGCACGCCTTTGTCGAAATCTTCGATCATCTGGCCCTGACCGACGGTGAACTCGACGTCCTCACCGGCCGTGCCCTCCACCGGCTCACCGTCTTTGGTGGCGCTGAAGTCGGCCTTGACCTTGTCGCCGTCCTCGGCAGCCCGTTCGACCGGCTCGAAGGTCTGACGCTGCTCACGCAGACGCTTCACCATGTTCTCGAGGTCCTCGTCGGTGATCTCCGCCTGAGGCTGCTTCACGCTCACCTTGGAGAGATCGCAGACGTCGACGCTTGGATAGACCTCGAACGTCGCGGTGAACTCGAAATCGATGCCGGGATCCATCTTCACCACTTCGAGGTTCGGCTGGCCGGCAGGATTCAGCTCCTCCTGCTGCACGGCGCTCACGAAGCTCGACTGCATGAGTTCCCCCGCTACCTCCGCGCGCACGGCCTGGCCGTAGCGGCGCCGCACTTCCTTCAGCGGCACCTTGCCGGGCCGGTAACCGGGAATGCGCACCTTGCCGCGGGCGTCTTCCAAACGCTCGGTGATCTGGGATTCAAAATCTTCGCTGGGCAAAGCGATAGTGAGACGGCGCTCCAGGCCCGTCATGGTTTCAATCGATACGTTCATTCGGTTTAGATTCGCAGCTTTCGATTCGAACAGTTTGCGCCTGCGCACAGGCGCTCAAGGAAATGGGGTGGACGATGGGGCTTGAACCCACGACCGCCGGGATCACAACCCGGAGCTCTACCAACTGAGCTACGCCCACCATGGTTTTTTAAGGGTGCGGATTATATGCGCGCAGCAATTGCACGCCAACTGGTATTTCGCGG
>JAAUXY010141722.1_pt1 | contig 16846 bp, 15 predicted proteins | sample 7278121 | NCBI WGS metagenome assembly JAAUXY01 (sample SAMN14350117, study PRJNA611818) | marine sediment metagenome | isolation source: surface marine sediment (1.8m) | place: French Polynesia: Moorea | collected 2018-08 | reverse complement strand
GGGAGTGGCTGGCCCGATAAAGAACCACAAATATATTTAAAGGAGCTTAGGTTTTGATTAGGCTTTATATAATTCCGGGTAAGCAAGCGGGAAATTACGGGCATTGGCACCTGCGGCAAAGCTATTTACAACATCTAGGATATACTAAGTGTGCAGTAGGTCTCCAATACCAAGTAAAATTAAAACATTCTTGGATAAAATTAAAGGAGTTGAAATTTTGAACAAACTTAAATTTAATTATAGTACTCAACAGGAACACACGGAATGGAAAGCCAAGTTTAAGGGGTTGCCTACCGCTTTCATAGAAAAGAAATGGGCAAGATACAATCCCGCTAAACATAAGTTCCACATCAAATTTAAAAAGGAATTTTCTTTTGAAGCAGAAGAAGAAATGCTAATTTATTTAGGGAGTTTGTTTCCACCACACTCTGTACCCAAATCACAAGCCAAGGTGTACCCGATCTGGCACGCCAATAACACCAACATACACAGTAAATGACCTAATAACTGATTGGAGTGAGATAAAATGAACACCGGATTTAGTGTTTATACGTATGATATAAATCTTAATGAGGTTCGAGATGTGTGGAGAACGTCCGATGAAATTAAATATCAATGGGGTGTTGGTAATGCCGGGGAGCTAATGATTCTAAAAAGTGAGTACTCTACCGCTTTCTCCGCCCAAAAAACGGGGTGGGAGAAGGTATTCTGTTACGCTCCCGGTACTTGGGCACGAGTCGAAATGGACAGTGACGACCCCGCAGAAGAGGAGGCAGACCACAATGAACGGAAAGAAGGCAAAGTGGTTACGTTCCCAACTAAACATTAAAAAACCCGCACCGGACGCAAGTCCGAGCGGGTTAATAAAGAAGGACGGTAAATGGTACTTCCAACAGAGAAGTGTACCGTCCTTAAATATTTATAGGAAGATTAAAAAGAAACTTTAGTTTGGACGTATTGCGCTAGCAATCCACCCAACACATCACATCGAGCCTCCTCATCCTCGATACTAGATAAGTTGCCTTTGTCCTCTAGGCAATGTATCAACTCGTGATAGAACGTGTGAATTAATACATCATCACACACATCCTTGGTAAATAATCGGATCTCATTTAGATCCGCATCATAATCCCCGTACTTCCCTGCTTCTGGGAGGTCGGGGATTTCTTTTACCCGTATAGTGTGGTGCATGATTCGAAACTTAGACGGGATATCTAAATTAACTAGTCGCGTCGACGCCATACACGTATCCCATACGTCGCAGCAAATATCATTATCGTTAACCACATATACCACTCAGGCATAAGCATTAAAGCAGCAAAGCCCATCTGTACATAGACCACTGTAGCGGGAATAAAAGACAATATCATAGGAATAGAAAGGAGGAGTAATACCCACTCATCTTTCCACCCACTATTTCGAATCTGCTCCAATTCCCATTGATGGTCAGATTGAAGGAACTTAATTTCTCGCTCTGCTTTGGCTTCCTCCTTACGGATTTCGCCCTCAAGCTTCTTTAACTTAAGCTCGTACTTAAGCCTGCGTCGTTCCTTAAAATAATCAACTACTGGACCGGCTAGCCCACCTAATAGTTTATCTACGATGCTCATAATTACTTCTTAAATTTATCTGCTCGTTTATAGCCCGTTGCTTTGGCCCACTTCTCACGCTCATAAAGAACGCCAGCAGCGCCAAACACAAAGCAAACTACACCAAGAAAAATAATTTCCACAATATTACCCCTTAAGTTAAGGCTGCCTTAGCTACCCAAGCGGAGCCATTAAACATCCACCCAGAAGCCTCAGTTGCAGCAGGATTTGCGTTGGTTACATCATACCCCACCGGGTAACTATTACCCGCAGTAGGCGCTATAGGTGCCTCCGTTGCCATAGGCACATCAGAATCTACAATTGGAGAGACAGAAATACTATCCACCGTAGCAACTCCAATGCCCGTTACTACCTGCGTATCATAACAGATCCTAATATCAGAACGTCCGGGTGCAAAGATCTCAAGAGATTGTAGGTCAGCGTCAGCACTACCCTGCACTACACCAACAATAGCAAACTTAACGTTGTCTCCAAACGCTATCTTTTGCTCGGCATTATCAGCCGTAATGTCAGCCCCCGTCCTATATAAGCCGTTGCCTGCATTAAATGTAAGATTACAATCGTCCGTATCCTCAAGATTAACGTAGCTTCCGTCAAAGCACACAGCAGCAAATCTGCCACCAGTAGCCGCAGTCGTAGCCTTCAACGTAACTATCTTAGTATAGTCCTCACTTACATTTCTCATATCAAGAAGGAACCCAAGAATAGTATCCGAAGCACCATTAACAAAAGAGTCGTGCTTAAGAGATATATCAGCATCGTGAAACACCAATTGATCTACAGCAGCAGCCTCATAGATCACACCTCTGGCGGGCTTACAGCCCCTCTCAGTAGCTACTGGCTGCTGTGTCACCATATTAGTCTTATTAAGGGAGGCTATGGGCCGTGCATCATCCAACCCCAAATCACCAGCAATGACATCAAACTTGTTCTGCATGAGCACAAGTTGGTCATCTGCACTATCAGGGTTCAATAACTGAGTAGCACTAGAAGCGGAGAACTGTGTAGAAGCAGGATGGAACTCATTCTCAAACACACCCTTACCACCAAGAAAATATGTGGTCTGTTCTAATCGACCACCTACTAATTGGTTCTTAATAGCTACATCACTGTTTGTACCAGAGCCCTTAAAGGCTTGGGTATCTCCAGCACCCACATTATAAAGCTCACACGACGTATTGTACCAAACATTCCCGTTAATGGTGGCCGAAGAGTCACACTTCAATTCAATGCCCGTAACATCTAGGGCAGAGGACGTATCTGAGGCCGTAAATAATCTGCCCCCATAAATATTATTTTGGTTACACCACCCCGTAGTACCAGCCGCATGCTGAAGAATTTGGCTTACACCGTCTCCAGCCAGTTTAATCCAATAATTATTAAAGGTACATCCCGCATCAAAACCCTGCATATAAACAGGATAATAAAAGTTCCTAGAATGGATGACAAGTTGGTGGCCTTCGGTGTTAAATAAACACACCCCACCATATACGTCCGTCCAATCTTTAGTCTCTCGCTCTAGCCAAATGCTAGAAACTATGGTACTCTGGTATTGATGGGCCGAACCATCGGCAGCACCAAAAATAAAGGCGTGCTCACCAGAACCAGTAAAGGTCAATCGACCCTCACACGTAATAGGAACCACATCAGGGTTTGTGATCTGACTATCAAAGTCATAATCCCCTTCAGGGACTAGAACAGGATACCCGCTATCAATAGCGTTCTGAATAGCTGTCGCGTTCGTACTAGCCGAACCACCACTAACAGCCCCGTATCTATCAATGTTCCCATAATAGATATAGTTGTTGACTACTCCAGTTTCACCACCTGTGGTGGGCCAAAGAGTAGTACCAATAGAATTTTGAGTCAGGGGATTCTCAACAGCAGCTATATTAATAGCCTGTCCCAAAGTCAACGGCTCACTAGCATTCACAGCAAGTGGGAGATTTGTGATCCTATTGCTGTTCATGTCTATTTGAGCGTTCATCTGATTGGGAACGCTGCCGTCTCTACTTAGAGTATTCTCCAAAGCAGCTTCAATAGCGTCACTATTTGCGTTCAACGTCTCCGTCAACGAATACCCTGAATTCATGTTCGTTAAAATTAGTTTAGCCATCTTTCTCTTTAATCCTGTGATCTATTAGAAGATCTACTTTGGTAGATAAACTAGATAGTTTCTTAATTACCTCTGTCTGGTTAGCGTGGTACTCTTTTACGTGCTCATCTAGATCATCAGTGACCCGATCTACCTTAGCCCTAGTACCATTAAGACCAGCTTTAACACCCCCGTAAGCAGCGCCCCCGGCTAACAGCCAAGGAACCACTATTTTAGCAACTTCTAATACAAGTACGCCTTCTACCATCCTTAGTTCACCATCTCAAAATGTGGGTAATCCTTAAAGTTCTTCCAATGACCACCCCAAATAATTTTTACACCCACCTTATTGGCAGCAGCAAAGATATAAGTAGCCATCCTATTGAATTCATTGATATCTTCGTACCCAGAAGGGTACGGAATGATGTCCACCGCCCTACTAGGGTCCTTATTATGGGCTGAGTTGGGCCACTGGAGCTTCGAAAAGCCCTCATCATAGGCCCTATTCTGGTCCTCACGCCCTCTGTGGCCCTGTACGACGCTAAAATCGTAGTCATCTATGGCTTCCCATAGGACCTCCTGTAATCGTGCGTCACAGGTCCTTAGATTGCGTATGGAGCGTTCACTGAACGTCGGCATTGTCGTCTCCTACTCCCATTTGAGCCATCCAGAAGGCTGCTGCTATAGCACCAGCACTATTTCCGGCTATCTTGGGGTCATATAAGGACCCAAACAGGTCCGGGTTCCAATTAATAATAGAGAGACTTCCCTTATCCTCTACTGAATTATGATAAACAATGTGGTCAAACCCTTTAGATTCAATGAATTTCTGGAGAGCCTTAGTAGGCCCCTCTCCCCCACTAAGAATGGATTGAAGTTCCTCAAAATCCTCTGGAAAGACCTCCAATAGCTGTTTTCCCACAGTGTGAGGATTAAAATTCCCCTCGTCTCTGAGATATAGGCCGTTCTTCCCTCTAAATATGTGTGGGGTAGATGAAGCAGTAGGGAGCCCTTTCATTCTGGCAAAAAATTTATTTAATTGAAGCTGTATTTTAGGAAGGAGGTCTTTATCTTGCTCAAAGGCTGATTCTATTTCACCTCTCAACTGCCCAAAAATAGCGTCCGAGGTCTCTTTATTACCTACGGTATTAAATTTTGTTCTAAAAAACCTGTCGATTGTGTCGACTATTAGCCCTCTAGTTTGTTTTGGGTTGTCCGTAAACCCTGACAACTCATCTACCCAAGCATCAAACGCATCCATAATTGCTAAGGAATCATCAACATCTCTAATAGAAGCGTGAATAGCCGTGCTATTAGTACCACTGTGCATTCCCATTTCCCATGGTCGTTTGAATTGTATAACGTCCTCGGGACCGTCCATTAAAGGATTAGACTGTCTATCTACGTGAACAAAAATATAAGGTCTATCTGAATCTAGTCCATTGGTATATGGACTATCCCCCATCCATGCTCTAGCTCTATTCAAAAGACGAGGCTCCTTGAAAATCTTATCACCTACAGTGGTTTGAAACCGCTCATCAGTAAAGAATCGGTTTTCAATATCCTTGGATAAAGTATCAACCTCATTTAGGGTAGACGCTTTACTTGCGTACTTAGGATTCATAAACTGCTTAAACATTCGCTGTCTAAATTCAGCGGGGTCTTGAGTCTGGTAGAATGTAGAGAAATCACTATCGGGGTTAAATAGTTTTTCTTGTCTAGTCTTTTGTAAATTAAATGCGGCTTGCTCCCCTATCTCCTCACCTATAGGTAGATCCTCTACCTCCTTAAAAGAGTCCACATATTCCTCAAAAGATCCCAATTGAGACGCAGCTTTCTTTTGTCTAGCCAAGCTCTGAGTTACAACATCAGATTGCTTGGCTCCCTTGAGCATTGCCTCTACTAGCTTACTTTTACCTGACACTACTCTGCCTCGCTAAGAACTGGAATGTTACCTATGGCAAATATTCTGCGAGCTTCGTCCATATACATCATTTCGTACATGCCGCGCTTAGATGCGGTGGGACTAAAATCTCTAAAGTGTTCTACGTGTGCTTGGAGTTTAAGATATGTAGATACAGCTTCACTAAGATCGGCGGCTTGTTTACGTAAATCCGCAAGTAAGCCTTCCACAACGTGTGGTGTACGTACTGACCCGGCATGAGCCTGTGCGATGGCTTTAGAGGCAAGGCTGTCTTGCACTCTGTACGTAATATTACCATTCTTAATGTCTCCTATATCTGCCCTGAGGATCTTATCCGGCTCAATAAAGACGCCAGCTACCGTAGTAGGCACTAGCCCTTCTAAAGAATCTCTCATTAGATCGGAGTTGTACTTATTAGAGATGGCGTCTGCCAAGGCCCCAACGCTCTTGGGATCATTGGCCCAACCAGCTACGTCTAAAAGCTCTTCGCTAACTAAATAACCAAGTAACTCTTCGTTTACATCTGTGTATTCCCCATTGAGAATACTTCCGATGTTGTCTACATAGCCTGCTAGCTCTCTAATATAAGCGGCATTTGCTACGGGAGCCTCTAAGTGTATGTCTACACGCCTAGGATTAAGGGAGGTTGACCAATCTCTGATCCTAGGCCCCTTAATATCATCAGGCATATCTTGAGAAATCCCGTATTTATCTAGGTTAGACATAATATTAGTGCCAACAGTATTCAACACATCCCTAGATGAAACGTCTCCGTCCCTACTCTGGGACGCTACAAAGCGTCTAGCCAATACATCACTAACCGTAGACCCTACCATTAGACCAAATTCGTCCTTCCATATAGCATCCTCCCCACCCAAGGTTTCAATGTGTTTAAGAATGGGCTCCACAGTCTCCGTATAAACTAGAATATTATCGAGGGTGTACTCCTGTTCTCGAAGAACAGACTGTCTAATTTTATTCTCTGTGTCCCACACATCAAGTGCTGACGGGAAATCCTCTAATCTTTCCAGAGCTACAACTAAGCCGTTGAGATGAGCAACTGCTCGCTCCTTCTCCCTAGTCATAGCTACTACATGGGGCTCATCTGCTGTGCCCCCAAACTTGGCAATCTGCCCGTCTAGATCAAACTCTAGAGCACCAATCTCTGCCTGTATTTCCGCCACTATGTTCGGAAGACTGTTCCTCCAATCTTCAATAACGCGCATAGTGTCGCCGCTGCCACGACCAGCCCCAACTTTCTTGTAGAGTTCTGCTACTATCTTTCCCTCGCTAATATAGTCCTCAAACAAGGTGGTGATAGTTTCTGACTTACCCCTAAGATTAGAAGTAAAGACGGGTCTATAAATAGATGCCGCTACGTCTGTGCGCGCGGACAAAGCCTCTAGTTGTAGAGCATTAACCTCCTTCTGGTTCCACATAGCGTCACGCATAGCATACTCATAATAGAACTCTGGAGTACCAATCTTATGTGCTGAAATACTGAGATTATTAATGGCGTGATCTTGAATCAACTTCAATTCTTCTTGGGCATTTCTAGCCCTCTGCTGATTGACTTGATCTATTAAGGCTAATTCATCCAATCCAACGTTTGTATTAATGAAGTTTGCGTAATCCCGCGTCAATTCTCCCCGCATAGACGGGTACTTAACCATGGCTTGATTAAGCTCTCGCTTGATCTGTAGCTCGGCTTTGGTACGCTGTGCCCCAGACCCCTGATTAATTACTCGTTGAAGCCTATTGACCTTTTGACGCACAATCTCTGCGTCTGCTGGTAATGGAGCGGACACTTCCTCATCTGGTACAACAGCAAATGGATCTGGCGTAGCTACAACTAGGGAGTCCTCTACTGTATCTGTGTACTCATCCCTAGCCTCGTTTAAGATGTCTCGTTGAATCTCTGACGAAGTAAGATTAAGTATGTCCGCTACAGCTTCCGCCTCTCTACGTCGAGATGCCGTTACCGCTCCCCTATTGGGATCTTGAAATGCAATCGGTCTTAGATCGTCAGCCATTATGGTTTTCTCTCTTCTAGTCTACGCTCAACTTCAGCTTCTACTATGCCCTGTCGTTCCCAGACTTCTTTAGCGTAGTCTTTAAGTTCGCGAGGAGCGTTCTCTAATGAATCAATAAGGGATATAGCTTCCGGCCCTAATTGTCCCTTCTTCATCATTTGAATAAGTTGTTTAGCTACAGAGGGTGAACCGTCCTCAAAGTTCTCGATCAGGGAAGCTTTTAAAACTTGGGCCTTTCTGTGCTCTGGGAAGTCTTCCATGAGGTTGGTCAAGAACCTGACCTGCATTTCGAAGTCCTTCCTATTTATGTCACCATCTCCATATTGTGTAATCAGAGTGGACAGATATCGTTTATTAGCCCTAATGATGTCTTGATACCTAGAATCACTGTCCCATTTCTTATCTTGTAGCCTGTGATAGGCCATCTCATCTCTAGTTCTAGCGCCCAGAAGTCCACGAGCCAGAACTGAGTTTAAGGAAGCCTCGATATCAATTGGTTCACCGGCCTGTGTCACCCACTGATTTAATTTATAGGCTACCCAAGCTCTGTTTACATCGTTATACGCTGGTAACAACCCCCTAAGCGCGTAATCGAGCGTTACTTGCGCCTTCTCAAGCGGAGGCTGGTCCTCTGCTCCCTCCATATACCAGTTAATAAAGTTGAAGGAATCCATGATCTTGGATGCTGTGCTACCAAACGGACCAAAAATAACCTTACCGGGCTGCGAAGCAAGCAAAGTAATCTGGTCTTCCCAGATCCTCTCAACACCGATACCGGGTGCAAAGAATTCTAGATCTATATCTTTCCACTCTTCATCTAGGGCTTGGCCCATATCATTAAAAATGTTCTCTACTAAGCCACCAGACAAGTAATCCAGTACGGTCACTCCATCTAGCCCCGGAACTTCTTTATCTACCCACTCATCCAAACCTAGAGCACTAAGGTTCTCTCGAACCATGTCTCGTGCCCCGAACATGCCCGCTCCATACAAGAGTGTAGTACCTGCAAAGATTTTAAGAGCGTCACGTTTAGATATGGCCGGGTTCTGTGCTAGCAAACCTAGGGCTGCTTTATGCTGGAAGCTAAGGAACTGAGTCATTACGCCCAATGCTCCGGTCTGATAACCAAAGTTATTAGGACGTACCATTCCTAGTCCGAGATTAGAGGCGTCTACGGCTATGTCGTCCCACTCACTCTGTGGCACGTTGAGTACAGATTTGTACCCTTTGTTATCCATGTGTCGCTTGAGAGCCATGAGATATGAGAACGTCATGTTATTGCGTTCGCCGAAGTCAAAGCCCCAACGCTGCATCCACTCTCTAACTTCCACGCCCATTTGCTTAGCCTTGTATCCTACAATACCAACCTGTGTTTTCGGGAGTTCTAGTCTCCTAGACTTACGTGCTCCACCGGCAAAGCTATGCACATCTACTAAGTCCACAATAGCGGACCTATCAAATTCTTTAACCAGCTTACGATACTCTGCTTTAGAGAGTCCCATAGACTTGGCTGCTCTCCCTACTGAGAACCCGTCATCAAACGCAGACTTCCTAAATTTAGTGAGACCACTCCGCAACATGATTGCGTCTTTAAAGATCGCTCCACTAGCTACATAGGTAGGCTTCAAAGGAGCTATGTACGCTATCTGTGCACTCTGTAGAAGGGCTTGACGCACTGGTCTAAATACCATGAACACATTAAAGGCTAGTGTTCTCATACTACGAGTTGGGTCCATTGTCTGTGCCCACTTCTCAATACTTCTAGTAGGTACTGACCCCCGCAATGCGTGAGAAATTGCCGTTGCTAGGTTGATAGTCCCCTCTCTCATGAGAGGGATAAGAGTGCCCTCGGTACCCTCCATCAACCTAAAGTATTTCACTATCTCAATGGCATCGTTAATACGATTGCGTAAGGCACTGTCTGCTGTGTTGGCCCTCTGGTTGCGCAGCCTCTTAACGACCTCAGACAACGTAGAATTAGCGAACACCCCCGGCTCTACAAGATCAGAGTACTGATTTTCAAAGGCGTTCTTATACGACCTGAGAAGGTCTTCACTGGTTGTCTGCCTAGATGCTAGGGCAATGCCCCTTTCTAGAGACATGACTGGATCTCCGAGCCGTGCTCGATTGCCGTTAACATCGGGCAATCTATCAAAACTTCTGTCATCCCAGAACAGCCGGCCCTCTCTGTTGAGGGTTTCTTTTTGGAGAAGTACCGATTCCGTCTGTGTAATATCTCTGGCTCTAATTACCTTGAAGGTGGAGTCTGTGTCTCCCCTCTTGGCGAGGGCTTTGGTAGCCCTGCGTACCCACTGATCGGCCTCAAACTGCGTACCTGCTGTACGAACAGCCTCGGACTCTACATGCTTAGGACCCTGAGAAGCCCCGTTAAGAGAAACTCCCGAAGTCTCCTTCACGATAAAGTACGGATCATCGTGGAACCTAAACGTATAGCCGGGATAGTAAGTCAGCGGACTCGTGCTAAGATCCCCTACCTTATAATTTCTGCCGTCGATGAGAACTTGATCGACCTTAGCTTTAGCTACGTTGGGCACATCTATGCCCATGTCTAGCTTCATGACTTGGCCGCCTGTATTATACAGATCGTCTAAGCTCTTGTTATCTAAGCGAACCAGATCTCCAGTAACAGGATCTAGATAGTGTCCAGACTTCGCTTGTTCTCTTGTAAGAGCCAGACCGTGATAACTAGGTAGATCTGACTGCGTAGTCCTAGCTGTGCTGTATCCTAGGGCCTGCCACTCTCTATAGAGTCTCCTATTGTACAACTGATATAGAGTATCCATAGCTTCTCGAAGGGCTATGATACCTGAGACTTGATCTTCTGTTATACCGTCATACCTAGAGTAGATCTCTGACATGACTGGAGCCCTACCGTTCTCCTTACCAAACTCTTCCGACCACTCGAACACTGAGTTAACAAACCTCGTATCTTCAACCCCTAAGTCATAATAGGGCTTAAGAAGAATGTTAAAGTCTTTATCTAGACCTTGTTCTATCCTATAACTGTTGAGGACATTATTGTAAAAGTCCCCGCCGAACCGTGCATTGGGCGCGATGAAGGATCTAGGTAGGATACCTCCAGATTGTACAGTTTGCGGGTCGAACGCAATCTTATCAGTAGAGTGCCAGAACCTTTTCTGCTCGTAAACGAGGAAATACTCTTCTTTGAGAGGGGCGGTTTGCGCTCTGCGGACGGCCTCTTTCTCAATCGCTTCCAAAATCTGTGGGTCTGTTTCCGTTTTTGAAATTCGGACAAGGTCTGCGTCTTCGAGATCCGTGACTTTAATACCTGCATAGAAAAAGGGTTCGTCTCTAGCAGGAAGTCGCTGGACGCCGGTAAGCGTCTTAAGATAATCACTTTGGGATTCGAATACTTCTTCCAACCCACCTTCTTTAGATCTCCTGTAAACTTGGAACACATCTAGATTAGGATCTAATTCAACAACTTCATCTAATAGATCCTGTAGATTATCCCAACCTCCATCAGGCCCGTCACCTACGACTACCCTGAGAGAGAATCCGTTATCATTAGGCAAAGACCGAACAACGGTCATCTTGTGCTGGATCTCCATGTTGTCTGCGACATCAAGATCATCTATAGTCTTTCTAATGGCTGCGTTTTTATCGAAAGCATCAAGACCCGAGCCAGTAAGGGCATCGGTCTCTTCTAGGATTTTCGAAGACGCGCGCTGAGAGCGTATTAAAACCTCTTTAGATCCATTAGGAAGGATGTCTAGGTCATCTACTAGAGTCGGAGGCTTAGGCAGGACAGCCGGTAGAGCGTCGTCTACCTCTAATCCCATCTCTACGGCGAAAGAGGGGTCCGTAAGCGAGTCATCTAACTGTGAGGCTGCCTTGCTCTGCCGCGAAGCATTAGCCACCTGACGAGCTTTAAGAGCGTCTGTGGCTCTCATAGCACCCTTCATAGTCTTGCCCAAACTACCAACAATACGGAACCCAAACCACCCCTCCACAAAGAAGGCGAAGTTTGACACAAACCTATCTAGGTTATTATCCCCGGAGGTTCCCATCAGAACCCCGTCTGTTTGGATAGCTTCTAAAGCTTCGAGAATGCCGTACTTAGTAATAAGAAGCTGGTGTTTAGGATCACTACGGTACTTATTAACGACTCTTACCATGTCGTTAATCATCTGTTTCCGTTCTAATGGAGCAGCTGCTACTAGCGTATCTCGTATAATCTGACGAGCCTCACCTGACAACCAAGAACGCCACTCCTCTGGCGGCTTTCCTCGTACTGCCTCTAGCAAATCCCTATTGAATAGGGAGCGGGTAATCTCCGCATAGACAGGAATAAAATCTTGGGTTATGATATTTGCTACAACATCTACCCCACCAGTAAATCCTAAAGTAGCTACCACCTCGTCAAGTTCTTCAAACATGCGCTGTCGAGACACTCGACTATGTTCAGCTACGAAGGAGTCTACAGTAAAGTCTGACTGCTTCTTCGCCCACTCGTTAAAGTTGGCCATTGGAACATCGCCATAGCCCTCACTAAATAACATAAACAGTAGTACGTTAGTTCTAGTGACTTTCCTAAAGTCTACGTCGTTATCAATAAGTGCTCTAGCTATAGTAACTTGCTCGTCCATTGGCAAGTTCCTGTTCAAAGCTACGAACCCTTCTAGTTCCTGATTAGCTATATACTCGTACAACGCATCGAGAGCACCATCTTGGATGGTGACTCCCTGTTTCTTTGCGTTAACGCGGGCACTGTATGATGCAGGATCGTTCGTTACGAACGCCTCTGACAGTGCTTGGTTAGCTACATCATTCTGTGAGGGAATTGGGGAGACCTGTCCATAATCTTGGTACAGTTCATTGGGCTCCTTTCTTCCCCAAAGTACTTTAGGCATTAGCTTCCTGTAATCTTATCGAAGGTTTTATTTACGATATCTCGTACTCCGGGTTGTAGAGCAAAGCTCCCAATAGACCCGAAGACGCTGGCCGTAAAGTCGGCCTTGTCTGCTTTATCTAGCTGTTGACCAGCAAACGTAGCAAGCCTCTGTTGTTCTCTAGCCTCTGTTATATTAAGCCGTGCTTGTGAGCCAAGAGAAGCTACGGAGCCTTGTACTCCAGAACTTTCTAGCTCTGCTCCGCTGGCTACTCCACCAAGGAGAGCCTGTGCTTGAGCTTGCCTAAACTGCTGTAGAGCTACCCGCCTAGATTGGAAGTTTCGTATTCTTCCAATATCCAATTGTGCTTGGCGTGCTCTCCTCCTACGTTTACGAGCCTTCCTACCCGAAAGTAAGGAGCCTATCTTAGATATTCCTGCTAGAACAAGAGCCGGTTCTGCCATGATTAAACCTTCTTAGTAATTCTATAGTTAAGTGAAAACCCTAACAAGTGTGTGTCTTTTGCAGCTTCAGCGTCAAATCTAAGTTGGAGCACTCGGCCACGTCCTCGTACTTTGTTTCGGGTAACAACAACTGGATACCCGGATTGGAAAGTATCAGAAGAACCAGTGGGCTGATATGCTCGAACGTGTCTGTAGACCTGCTGTTGATTACTAATTTTACCACTTACTGAATTATCCGTCCAATCCCAATAAGCACTCATTAAGGTGCTAGATTCATTAACTGGATCAAGTCCATTACCTGTTTCGGTAAATCCTGTTTCTGTTTTCTTTGAGTACACAGTGACAATTGGAGCCTGCCTACGTCTTTGAAAGTCTCCAATATTATCCCACCCTGTAACCATATACGGAAGGGGACTCTCGTTCCCGTCAAAGTCAAGGTAGTCATCTTGCTCCATATCGCATGTGGTAGCGACGGTATCTGCTGTTCTACACGTCCACTTGATCTTCTTGTTATCTTCTGTACTATCAGACTCAGATATAGAAAACGCTGTCAGAACTCCGTCGTTAAACTCGTACCTATACCATGCCCCCACTCTAAAATCTAAGATAAGTGCTGCGTCATAGTACGAACCTGTTTTAGTGTACAGAAAATACACTCTCTTAAGTGCGTCATCGTACACTGTTTGTATACTGTCTTGGGTAGTGATACTATTCCACAAAGACTGAATACGTGCTTCTGATATATTCTGGGCCTCTAAGAGTCCCGTGAACTGGTTAGGACCAATTTGATAGATACCTTTTGTTCCTGTGAACAAAGCCCCATTATCAAGGGATATAGCACTGTACGGTGACGTACATTCTGCATCAGTGAGTTTCCGTACGAAGTAACTCGTTGCGCTAAATACGCCATTGTTTCCTCCTATCACTTCCCACACGCCCTCTTCTGCGAAGACGATCAAGGAGTTACGGACAGAAAGAAGTTCTTTAACCCCTCCCATTCCCGGCACAATGATGACGCCTCCATCGGCGGGGGTTAAACTATTTATGAACGGGTCTGTTGGATCTGCTTCTTGGGCACAGATACCATAGGCATTGGGCTTAACAGCAATCTTAGAGAAGAACAAAGCATCTGCCCACTCAGGATCGTTGATGCCTCCATACCAGACTCTACCTGCATGGTACTCTATGGCTGTAGGGCCTACATCTAGCTCTCTGCCATCGCTCTTAGTCAAGGTCTCACCACCATCTATCTGGCCTAAAGCCTGAAACTGATCTTCCCACCTATTAAAATTGTAGGGATCAATAACGCTAAAGGTGATAGTATCCGTGGTTGTTCCTGTAATTGTGTGTGTTCCATTTAGTCGAGTAAATGGAAACGTCTCTCCATATTCAGAGTCGATGTATAGAGCTACCATACCGGAGATAGTAATCTCCCCACTGGTGTAGCCGTGGGCCGTAGCTGTTACTGTAATATCCCAATTACCGCCACTCTGTACATAAGACCAAGACTCAATGGCTTGAGCATTGCCCCCACCACTAGTTGTAGCTGCGTACGTAGTATTAAGTGGATCTAAAAACAGTGAGCCTTGTGGAGCACTAGCGTTACCAAATACCTCATCTGCTATCTTGTTAGAATCCCATGCTTGGATTCCATCTATGTCTGCGTAAGAAGCGTCCGTCTGTCTACGATAGCCTCGATACCAAAGCATATTCTTAGCAGGCCACTTGGATTCGTCAGTGTGATACTGATTGAAATCCTCCTCCTTCCAACCCCTATTCCTTAGATTATATCTATGGTCGGCTGGAATGGTAGCATTAGTCGGCTCTATATCTATACCAAAGCTGTCTTCTATTCCGTCGAAGTCTCTAATACGAAGACGGATATCCATTAAAGAAAAGCTGTCTGTACTAGGAGCGTACTCAATGTAGAAGGGCTTGATTAGCTTACCTGCTACTAATAGATGGCCACGCCCTGACGTGAAGGTACACGGCTCTTGAGCTACTTGAGTACTCGTTGTACTATCGTCTACTCTAAAGGCCGTTAAATCAATAATTGATCGATGATATGTAGTGCTTACGGTCTCTGCGTCGTCAGAGAAGTGTAGCTCGTTTCCAAACTTGTGGACTACAAACTTCTTATTAGGATCACCACCAACGTTTTTCCACACATAGGCTTGATACTCACTAGTAGAGGAGATAGTAGGGACAACATAACCGCTGCCCCCGCTCTCTTCTTTGAGTCCCTTCCGCCTACGTCTAGAGCCGTCTAACAGAAGCTCGTAATTCCTTTCATCTACGGTAAACCCGTCTGGAAAGTTTATCTCGTTTGCTTCTGTGTTCAGCCCTTGATTAAGCTGGAAATAATTCTTGGTGCCCCGCTCTTCCACTACTTCTCTTCGCTTTTCTGCTTAGCTACCTGCCTAGCCCGTTCTCGTTTAGGCTCGGCTTTCTTATCTGCTTCTGCTGCCTTATCCCAAGTCTTCGTAACCCACATCTTAATTTTACTTTGAAGCAGGTCGGGCTTAGTCCAAATACCCTTAATAATCTCAGGTACCGCCAAGTCACTTCGAGCGTTAACTGCTACGGCAAAGTACATTGCTGAGTGTGGCTTCTTTTTAATTTCCCACTTACGCCCTTCGGCGTCTACGTTATTTTCGATGTTCAGTTCTCTGTCAAGACTAAATTCAGTGTTGGCCATAGTTGGTCTCCTATCGTCCTTTGCGTCCGTAATCGGGTCCAGTTTGATTAGGACGTTGATTCTTTGTTATGTGTCGTTTGCGTTGAGCGCGTACGTGAGACATTCGTTTACGTTTGTCGATCTCTCGCGTCACGCCGTCTTTATATAGGTCAAAATAAAAAGCCCGCGAGTCATTACGAAGAAGCGTCATTAGATGCTCAGGGAGATCAATAACAGCGTCGTCTGTTAGACTAAGCGTGGGCTTGGTTGTTCCGTAGACCAGTGACTTACTGGCCTGAAGATTTGTTTCTAGACTAGAGTCATACGAATCGAATATAAAATCATCATATCCTTGCAGGAAAGTGTAGTATTCTGGAGCCTTGTCATTCTTGATGAGCAGGGCATAGTTACTATCTAGGGTCATTGTCTCTACGTCTGAATCCGAAGAAGTTCTTCGACTACATAATTCTATGAAATCATCTGGTTCCAGATAATCCACATATCTATAATTAGGATCGCCGCTAACCGAAGTTCTTTTATCGTACTTGACCCACTCAACCGAGTGCAGACCAGCGGGACGATTCATAATGGTAGGGGTAGTAACCCCTGAAGCATTTAGTTGTTTTAGGTGCTCGTGATATGTAATGTCGTGTATATCTACGATGTTGCGAAACGTGTCGCGAACAACCCGAGCACACTGATCTCCTTCAACAGTATCCGAGATAGAATTAATCTCGTCTCCATCAGCATCGCTTAAGATATCTTGTACTATATCTAGTAATGTAGTTGACATAATGTGCTCTTGTAAGAGGCTCGGGGAGCCAAAGCTCCCCTCACCTAATTAAGGGACTAACCCTTCGGGACGTACCGAACTACAACTTTAGCCACACCAGCCGTAAAAGCTGCCGTGTCGTAAGAAGCTGCAATCTTAACATCCGTGGCCGTAACTGTGCCAACATCGGCACCGTCACACGAAACAACAGCGTTGTCCGTCAACGTACCTACAGCAATGGCGGAGTCAATTCCGTCATCGTCAACCGTAGTACCGTCGACCTGATATACGCCAATGTCAAGGGTCGCCGTTGCGCCAGCAAAAGCCGTCGTCACGAACAGGTCAGCACTCAGAATGAGGCTGTCTGCCGGAATGATAGCGCCGTGGACAATTGCGT